>BNJU01001734.1_pt1 | contig 153189 bp, 221 predicted proteins | sample 8539281 | NCBI WGS metagenome assembly BNJU01 (sample SAMD00202456, study PRJDB9452) | human saliva metagenome | isolation source: human saliva | place: Japan
CATCGCTCAAAGAAAGTGGCAGACCCAGTTACTGATTGATTTGCCGAAAACGCTAAGAAGAGCGCGTCGTCAGAATTGCGGAGGGGCAAGAAAGTGAAAAAATGATCTTCTTCTTTATGTACTTAATTAGGAAGTCTGCTCTGGCGTGGGAACCCAAATATGAACAAGTCATTTCGCCTATATGTGTTTGTAGAAAATTATATTAACAATAATGCATCTTATAATATACTAGGTGTGCAGTTACATGCTAAAAATGCAGATGCGGCAGCTGGAACCTGGAGTGCTGTGACGTGGAAAAAATTAACGTATTGAGGTGAACCGATGGAGCGTGTGCTGAAAATCACCCCTAAAGTGACCTTCATGATAATGAAAATAGGTACTGATATTAATCTTGTGGGGTAGATCTTCGGGGTAATCAGCGGGCTATCTACCTTAATGAGACCGTACGTTGTGGTTTATGTAAAAAAGACTCCCAAAAGTCGTTACATGCCCCCGTCAGGAGATATACTTCACTTTACATAGGAAGTTAAATCCGGCGGTGTACCAAATCGGTGGTTGGGGAGGTTTTGAGTTGGTCCCAACGCATCAGGACGATGAGGACGCGATTCGCACCACTAACGTCGTGAAGACTGCGACGGGCATTCCGTTACGATGTTCGCTGCTGTGCTGCCGGATAATCGTCTGCAAATTGGTGCGTGGGTAGGGACTGCGGACTCACTGCTCTGCAAAACCTCATCATCGACTCGGGCTGTGGAGTCGGTGGCAGGGGTTGTGACCGCACGCCGACCGTCGGCGTGAGCGACTACACGCGGGCTAATGTCATCCCAGATACGATAGCTTGTTATTCAAGACGGTCTCTACTCCATCGTTGCTGTTCCATTGATTGTGCCGGGAAGTCCGTAGCGTGCTGGCGTGGGGTTCATTCGGTGCGCCTGGTGACCAAAGGTTATTAGAAAGTCACCATGACCGCCCACACCCTCGAACAGGACTTGACAGTAACGCCGCGTTCCGGCGTGGCGACGGCAGGGGTCTGCGGTAAACCCGGACGCGTGATGAACGGTGCCAGATAGAGAACAAGATGCATCTCGACTCATTCGAAGCTGCGCATGCTGGCTGACGCGACGTTGGTGACGAGGGCTACGCCGCGAGCTTGAAGACTCTGCGACAATGGTTACTCCAGTTAGGGTGAAGCAGACTCACCAAAGCTATCTGCTCGCGAACTCGATGTGCTGGCCTGTGTTGCGATGGTCGCGCAACGTGGAGGCTGCGAAGAAGAGATGGGCGTGGCGCAGAGACCGTGAAAGAGTTACCTGCGCTCGGTCATGCGTAAACTCGGCTCTTTACGCTACGAGGCTGTCAGTGCTGCACGCCGGATCGGTGCACTACCGTAGCTGGTGGCGAGGCTTAACTTGTGATACGCGGCTTGTGGCCTTGGGGCGTCGTTACGCGCTCGTCGCCGGGGACCCACGGGACATGTCGACTCGCCATCGTTGGCTACCCGGGCCGGGACTGAACGTCGAATCGCTGAGGGCGGTTCAGGTACTTGGCCAGCCGGTAGTTTTGGTGGTGGCCGGGTGTTCGCTTTACCGCAGCCTGCACGCGTTCCGCTCGCCGCACAATGGTGCGGGCGGTGTGCTGAAAGGGCTGCCGCGGGGAGTGCCTCAGGGAGGATGAACAGGTTCAACGGCTCTACGTTGGTGTTGTAATGGTCGCAGTCGTGCTCTAGACGGTCGATGTGGCACTGATCGATGCGGGTGGGATACTTGCCGTTTTTCTTCAATGGGGGTCGCAAAGGGTCTGCGCCGGCATCAAAGCAGTTCGTTTTGCACGCAGCGTAAGCGTGTTTCATTTCAGAGACCTGGGATTTGCCCAGCGCTGAAAACCTGGCCGATGGCGCGAGTTGGCTCTCGTCACAATCAATCCGCATGAGGCCGCAATCGTGAATCTCGTCTTTGGGGACGCGGTCGAAAGTGGACAAACCGTGGTTTCCATCGTCGCCGGTACGGGTATAAATCGTGTTAAGGATGCACTGCCTTACCACCAACCTGGTGCAAAACCGCATAAGGAGCTATAAAGCTTGGTGAGTGAGACCAAATTTTACTGGTAACGGGCGGGCCCAGCTTCGAAGGGGCGGTGAAGGTCAGTGGTGCTAAAAACAGTGTGCTGAAACTCCCTTGGGCGCGGCCCTTCTGGCTGAGGCACAACGGTTTTGAATCGCTGCCCTGAAATTCTCGACGTCCGTCCGTGCAGGATGTCTTGGAAGGTCTCGGCTGTTCCGATCATGAGTCAGCGGGCAATCCGTGTAACATATCACCGCCAAGCGACCTGAAAGTCCGATGCGGACTTTAGAGGCCGTGCGGCGGTTCCGCTACCTCCGTGCGTGTCTTGGGTCCCCTCTGCGCGCGCGCTGCGGAGCGTGCGGTGGTAGCATTGCCAGTGGCGACGCTCATGCGGCTCGCAACTGGACGTGCACCAAGCCTGAGTCTGGAAAAGCTTGCGAAAACTTACGCTGGGCACGGTTGCGTGCGATCGCCGAAACGGAACAGCTCAAGGTTGCCCACATTGTCCTGGACTTCCCGTCTGTGGGGCTGCGAAAATATTCTCACTGCCGCAGTGCTTGCCGATGGCGTGACCGTCTGGACTGCTTGCCGCCCGCAGCGGAGATTGTGGACCTCTGCGCGTCGCCATGTCCATGGGCGCACACGCATTGAAGCGCTTGCGGGTTCCAATACGCTCTGCATCGCTGCCGGCGTGGAACGGCTCAACCACCACAACTCCACGATGTCGTGGGTGACCGCATCGTCGCAGGCACCTGGGCATCCGCCGCCACTCGTCACCGTGGCGACATCACCAAAGTCGGCGGTATCACGCTGTACCTGCACTCCCGTTGGAGAAACTCAAAGCTTGCAGGTGCCATCGGTGCAAACCTACGAAAAGCCGGTTTTCGCGTGCGTATGGACGGCCCGCCCGCGTGCCGTGGACTTCCAAACTCTGCACCGTTCCCAGGGTTTCCCCACCGACCTTTCACAGCCCTTGCAGCGTGGCGCTTGCCGCGGTCGCCGGGGGAATGAGGCGTGATCACGGAAAAGCGTGCTTCGAGTCGCGCTTCCGCTTTGTTGACGAAATGCTCCGCCTCCCGTTGCCGACGCTCATGTTGATGCGGGCATCGTAGCCAGTGATGAGAGGCCAGGCGGCGCCGCCACCACTGTGCGGTTCCGACATTCGCGCGGGTGCTGGCGTGTGCTCGCGGCGCTTGCGATGCCGAGCGGCGTGACCCGAGGTCCGCGATGTGTGCCTACATCGACCGTGGCTACCGAGGCTGTGGAAAAGCCTTTCGCTTGCTCGGCGCTAAAGTGGAGCGCGTGGTCAGGTAAAACCTGTGTTATTGTGCTGTTTGCCCGACGCCCACAGTGGGTAACTTATATCGGTCGCCGACTTTGCGACACCAGCACACGTGTGTGTGTTCCCAGGGTGTTGGTGGATGCTTATGTTGTGTGAGACTCATGGCATTACGAGTACTACACACCCACACACTACTGAGTGTTGGTGTGCAGCGTCTTGCCGCCGACCCTGGCGTAGACGTGGGTGTGTTAACTCTGTCAAGAGATGCACGCCAGAGGCACTATACTTTGTATGCATGTGTTTTGTTTTGTACTGCTCTATTTTGTGCAGTATGCGCATGGGTGTGTTGTGGTTGGAGGTTTGATCCTGGCTCTGGGACGAACGCTGGCGGCGTCGTAACACATGCAGGAGTCGAGACAGGAAGGCTACTGCACTGTGGTGGTGGGTACTCAGTGGCGAGGCAGGTGGCAGTGTAACGCGTGGGTGATCTGCGCACTGTGGGATCGCCCAGGAAAGCTGGGTCTGTACAGCATACGACCACACTGTGGGCAGTGTGGTGGAAGCTTGCGGTGTGGGATGGAGGCGCATGGCCTATCAGCTTGTTGGTGGGGTAATGGCCTGCAAGGCGGCGACAGGTAGCCACGGCCTGGGGGTGGACGGCCACGTGGGACGAGACAGCTGGCCCCAGACTCCTACAGGAGGCAGCAGTGAGAATATTGCACAATGGGCGCAAAGCCTGATGCAGCTTGGCTTGCCGCACGTGAGGGGATGACGGCCTTCGGGTTGTAAACTCACTTTCACCGGCAGTCAGAAGCCCACCTTGGTGGGTGACAGGCCTACCGTGGAGAAAGAAGCTCGACTATCTTCGTGCCAGCAGCCGCCGTGTGCCACGTAAAGATGCGGCGTGTCCCGGATTTACTGGGCGTAAAGAGCTCCGTGGGTGGTGTGTCGCGTCGTCTGTGAAATTCCGGAGCTATAAACATACTGCGGGCAAATGCAGGCGCGCCTGGGCACTGACATGATGCGTAAGTGCTGGAATTCCTGGTGTGGCGGTTGAGTAGCGCAGATGTCAGGAGGGAGACACCGATGGCGAAGGCGGGTTACGGAGCGGTTACGCTGCGCTGAGGCGAAAGCGCGAGCAGGCAGGATTGGGAGCTACCCTGGTAGTCCATGCTGTAAACGGTGGGCGCTTCGTGTGGGCTGTGTGTTTGCAGTCTGTGCCTGCCCAGCTTGCGCGGTGCGCGCCCCGCCTGGGAGGCCTGCCGCAAAGCTGAAAACTCAAAAGGTCGACGCCCGCACAAAGCAGCGGAGCGCGTGTAGTTAATTCGATGCAACGCGAAAGAAGAACCTTACCTGGGTTTGACATGCACCAGATCGGCGTGAGATGCGTCTTCCTTACCGCGCTTTGGTGCCACAGGTGGTGCATGGTTGTCGTCAAGCTCGTGTCGTGAGATGTTGGGTTTAAGTCCCGCAACGGCGCACGCCCTTGCTATATGTTGCCAGCACGTTTTGGGCGACTCGCGAGAAACTGCCGGGGTCGGCGCTCAGGAGGAAGGTGGGATGACGTCAAATCATCATGCTTTATGCAGGCTTCACACACATGCTACAATGGTCGGTACAACGGGTTTGCGGCACTGTGAAGTGAAGTAATCTCTAGCCGGCCTCAGTTCGGATGGGGTCTGCAACTCGACCCCATAAGAGTCAGGTCGCTAATAGTCGCTGGATCAGCCTTGCTGCAGGTGAATACGTTCCGGGCCTTGTACACACCGCCCGGTCACGTCCATAGAGAGTTAGTATGGCGAAGCCCAGCCATAGCCTAGCACACTTGCGCGCGGTGGGGGAGTGGTCGAAGGTGGGATTGGCGATTGGGACGAAGTCGTAACAGTAGCCATGCCGGAAGGAATGCGGCTGGATCCCTATCCTTTCTGAGGAGAATATTGGTGGTGTGTATCTACAAAAGGGTGTGGTGCTTGGTGTGGCTGTTGGGTGTCCCTACACAATAGCTGTATGAACCTTAAAGCCTTGTCTGCCAGTGATGCTTGTTGTTGCTGGTGGTGGGTGGTGTTGTGTGAGAACTGCAGCATAGTGGACATGAAATCATTTTCTGTTTAATTTCTTTTGTGTTGTTTTGTGTGTGTGTTTTCGTGTGGCGCACCACCAGATAGGTGGTGTGTTTGTTGATGAGGCACACAGGTGGATGCCTAGGCACATGTCAGGCCGATGAAGGACGTGAGCTGCGTTAAGCCTCAGGAGTTGCCGGAATTAAGCGTTGGTCCGAGAGGATGTCCAGATAGAAACGGCAGTGGTTATGTGCGGTCACCTGCTGCTGAATAGAAATACGGTGGTATGTGTTTTGCAGGAGGTGAAACATCCCAATTGCCAGCATGGAGAAAACAATATGCTGATTCCGTTAGTGAGTGGCAGAGCAGAGGCGGGAGGTGTGGCTAAACTCTATGCCGTGGATGATAGCTTGGTAGGGTTTGCGTGATGCGTTGTGGGATGCGTGTGTCTGGCACGCTACCACTGGCTGGGACCCTGGATTGTGTGTTGAAGTGGTGTGGAATCTTACTGCCGTAGACGGTGAGAGTCAGTACGGTGCAAGACATGTAGTTTGCGGTGTGCGTTTTTCCCGAGTATGCAGCGGGCTCAGTGGAATCTGCTGTAGATCTGCAGGACCACCCGGTAAGCGCTGACTGCTTGGCGTGACCGATGAGTGTGAGTTGGTACACCGTGAGGGAAGGGTGAAAAGCTGCAGGAGGTGAAATGGTTCACGAGAGCCCAGTATTAGCTTACAATCCGTCATGGCCCCTGTTTGTGGAGTGTTGGCGTGCCACCTTTGAAGAATGAGGCCTGCGAGGTCAACGGCATGTCACAGGGTGCCCGTGTGTGTGGGGGTAGTCGTGTGACTGGTCCTAATGAGGTGTGTGTGAGTGGCATGTTTCTGGACGAGGCAGGGTGATCTGCCATGGCCCAGTAGTGAAGCGGTGGTAAAACATTGTGAGCGCTGAACCCTGCCGATTGAAAACTGGGGATGAGCTGCAGGTGAGGGTGAAAAGCAATCAAACTCCAAGCGTGCTTTAGCTGGTTCTCCCGAAATGCGACTTTGGGTGCAGCGTTGCGTGGTTGACATTGTTGGTGGTAGAGCGACTGGATTTGGTTGATGCGGACTGATCATCTTAGCGATGCCAATACAGCTACGCATATAATAATCTGCGAGCAGTGGCGAGGTGAGACGGCGATAGCTCCCGGCGTGACGTCGAGAGAGCAGCCCCAGATCGTCAGTGAGCTTTCAAGGGTGTGCTGAGTGGAAAGGGTGTCATCGCGAGAGACCAGCCAGGAGGTTGCACACTGAAGCAGCCAGCGTATGAAAAGTGCGTGACAAGCTCACTGGTTAGATGGTGATGCGCGATAGTGTGGTGGGAGGCTTACCATTTGCACTCGCCGATAACCGCGGCAACTTTTACGTGTGTCGTGGGTGAGGGCAGTCATCGTGCATCGACTGTCGGAAGCTAGTCACGCGGTGTTGTGTGCGGTGAGAATGCAGCAGTGCAGCGCTGAAACATGCGTAAACGTGTTCGCCGGATGACTAAAGTTTCCTGGGTGGCTAATCTTCCCAGGGTGAGTCAGGACCTAAGGCTGAGGGCCGACGGGCGTAGTCGATGGATAACGGGTTGATGGTCGCGTGCCCGATATGCGACAGCAGTGGTGACTCGTTTGTACATACCACCACCATTGATGTTTCACACGTTATGTGTTTGTTGTGATGTGTGGTGCGTTGGGATCGTGATCGTTGGTGGCCAAGCGATGGGAGTGACACAGATTGGTGAGTCAGAGGCCCACTTGGTGGATTGTAGTGTAAGCGTGTGGCCCGTAGGATGGGTAAATCCGTTCTGCCATATGGGGTGAGGCGGTAAAGATGCGCACCCAGGTTTGGGGATGTTTGATGTGCCTGTGCTGTCGAAGAAGCCTCCAGCTTGATGTGTGCACGGCGTATGCGGAAAACCGACACAGGTGGTCTGGTTGAGGATTACTAGAGGCGTTCAGGTGGACTTCCTGGTTTGAGGAACTCCGGCTTACAATGCGTAACTTCTGGGAGAAGGGGGCCATGTGCGGCAATCACCCTTGTGCAGTGTGCGTTGTGTGTGGCCGCAGAGAAGTAGAGAAGCTTGACTGTTTATTACGCAGGTCACGTGCGAAGACGTTGCCGTCAGCAGCATACTGACAACGCCTGCCAGTGCTGGAAGGTTAAGAGGACTCGTGAGCACACCTGGCGTGGTGTAATGAGGCGGGTGGTGGAAGCCCCAGTAGCTTGTGCGGTGGTAACTGCCTATAACCCATCTAAGGTATGAGAAATTCCTTTGTCGGGCTAGTTCCGACCTGCTGACGAATAGCGTGGCTTCCCTGCTGTCTCACGTAGGCGCGCAAATTGCAGTACAGAGTAAAGATGCTCGTTTCGCGCGGCAGGACGAAAAGACGGGACCTACTATAGCTTGGTGACGGGCTGTGCTGCAGCTTGCTGTGGGATAGGTGGGGAGACGTGGAAGCATTCACGCCTAGTGGGTGTGGAGTCATTGGTGAAATACCACTCTGGTTGTTGTGTGCATCTAACTGTGGGCCCTGAGTGCGGGTTTGGGACGGGTGCACTGGTGGGTGGTTTAACTGAGGGCGGTTGCCTCCTACAGTGGTAACAGGAGGCCTTCATGGGTTCCCTCAGCTTGGTTGGTAATCGGGTTGTAGAGTGTAAGTGCGGTAAAGGGAGCTTGGCTGCTGACACTGACGGGTGGAGCAGTGCGAAAGCAGGGACTAGTGATCCGCATCAACGTAGTGGAGTGTGGTGTCGCTCAACGGATAAAAGGTACAGCAGGGGATAACAGGCTGATCTTCCCCAGGATTCACTTATCGACAGGATGGTTTGGCGCTCGATGTCGGCTCGTCGCATCTCTGGGGCTGGAAGTGGGTCCCAAGGGTTGGGCTGTTCGCAGCCATTAAAAGCAGCACGCGAGCTGTTTAGAACGTCGTGAGACAGTTCGGTCTCTATCCGCCGCGCGCGTGGAAGCGTTTGAATAGGCTGTCCCTAGTGCACGAGAGGACCGGGATGGACGTACTCTGAGTGTGCCGGTTGTCGCGCCGGTATGGCATGGCTGGCTATGCTGCGGGAGAGGATAGCCGCTGAAAGCATCTGTAAGCGGGAAGCCTGACTGTGAGATGAGGAGGTTTCTGTTGAGGTTCCCTCAAGATGAGGGTTGATAGGTCGGGTTAGGAAGCATCGCAAGGTGTTTGTGAGATGCGATACTGCTGATAAACACAAACACACACACCATAGTGGTGGTGTGCCATCGCCGTGTGGACTTGTATGAGCGTGCGCGCCGAAGAAAATATAGTGAACAGAGCTTGGAAAGCACTTCGTGCTGGCAGGTTTGTGTGTGCTGCTGCCGTTGAGTGGTGTGTGTGGTTTCGTGGTCTGCTGTGCAGTGTCTCTGGCTCATCACCGCGCTGCTGTTGGTGGGTGTTGTTGTGTTGGAGTGCTGGTGGTGATGATCAGGGTCGCGCGGTTGTCCTTTCAGACCCGGTTGCTGCTAAGTCTGTGAGCATGATGTGCACTGCACCTGCTGAGGTGTGGGAGAGTGAGTTACTGCCAGCATTGATAATTTCATTTCATTGGTGGGTGGGGTGTTGTGTCGGCGCCTGTGAGCGCCATGGGCACCCTGCTCTGTTACGCATGGCGGTTTCGTGCCAAATTTCTTTTGATACGAGACAGTGGCGGGGATTCCTGCCTAGTGCTCACGCTGCTCGGCGAGTCGGCAGAGTTGATTTTCCAGCGTCGTCATAGCCGTATTTTCGCGGAAAAAGATCAGGTCCTTGCTGGGTCAACTCCAGGTTTCGGTGAGCTACACCCGGTGTCGGTGGGGGCGATGGGTGTATCCCAGCGGACAGCACTGCGGCGACGGCCCGCTGGAATGCGATGGGTCGCTGGGCTTCGGTGCAAAGTTCGGTTTCCCATGTGCGTTTCGAGGGTGACGATTGCGTCCAATGAGCCACGCCCCAGCTTCAGCGTGGTCGGAAGGTTCTTTCCACCAGCAGGTTTCTGCGATGGGGCTCCATTCGCCGGTGCGGGCCGACATCGGTGACAAGATCGTGAGACGTGGTGTGCTTGAGGCGTCGATTAAGTATTGATTCTGAATGTTGGAAGTCTTTTAAGATCCGCGAGCTGAGACTATGCTTTGGATAGCCATTAAGAATGCGCGTATCCGCTTTGTGGCGGTGGCGCAGATACTTTCGGGCAAACTGCTAGCGCGAGAGGTGCGAAGGCAGCGGTCCGAGATGCGCTGCAAGGCTTGACCGCGTGGGAAAGGGCTCCGGCGATGCCGACGGCAAGGAGGACTGTGCTGGGATGGCCGAGGAGGAAGCAGGCGATGGTGTTGGCGGAGGGTGCGCGCTGAGCCGACAGAGGACCTTAGCTGAGGCTGCCTCCGAGAGTCCTCAAAAGCTATCTGAAGAGGATGGTCCTCGTCATGCCGCAGCTCTGGTGCTCAAGGAAATGGATCAATCGCCAGAGTATCCAGGCGCCAATGCAGGAAGCTTCTGGTGACAAGAAGGTGAGTTGCGGCCTGGAGGGGCGTCGATAAACAGGTGATGAGCAGAAGAGCATGTATGAGGTGCTGAAGCTACGGTGAAGCCCACGTGACCGCTAGAACAACCCTGGGCGGATGAGCCCATGAGGAGCAACCTGCGATGTTGAAGTGGCTAAGAGCGGCAGAGGCCGCCCACCGGTATGGTGCTCGGCGATCGAGGAAGCGTGTGATTGTTGGGAGGCTGGTTTTGTTTGAACATTCTCCTTGGTGCGGCGCGATGCCAGCAGTGACAAGGATGTCACCGACTGCTGAGGTCAGGAATGATGCATTCTTTGGAATGTAGTGGAAAACGTGCTGTTGGGGAGGAGATGCGATGCTTTGTATCGTGCGGGCGAGAGCGATCATGAGCAGATAGACGTTAACTGGCGTCATTTTATAGTTCGAGAGTTTTGTGAGGAGACAATTTATGGCACATGAGCGTGGAGGTCTTGTGTGGCGGAAGATCAGGACCTCATCGACATCGCCGAGGTGGTGCCGCCTGACCACACGCATTCCCGTGTGCAAAGCGGCCAGCAGGTCGCTTTTGGAACTGTCCGGGCACCGCGGTTCCTCCCGCCGATTCCGCGTTCAGCGAAAACCACATTCCGCACGCCACCACCCAAGCGGTGTGGATTACCCGCACGCGGCAAGGCATCGTACGGCAGCATCTTCATCGGTCCGCATTTACGCTTGCGCTTTCGAGACCCGCGATGCGTGTATCTGCGCGAGGTGTTGCTGTGCTAACGATGTTCCTGTGCTTGTCGGCGGCCGCGGGCGCGCACACCCCAACCCGGCAGTGTCGCACGCCATCACGCGCCCTGACGCCAAACTCTCCTGGTGTGTGTCGCGGTGCCAGCTTCCGAAACGATATGCCGTGGCATTGTTATCTCCCTCACATAATCCGCCCCGCGACGTGCACACTAAATACCAACCCACCCAACGGCGGTCCGTGCCGGCACCGATGCCGCCGATTGGATTGCGAACCGCGCCAACGAGCTGCTGCGCGCGGGATTTGACCGGGGTGACGCGTGCCTGTTTCCGGCAGTGCTGGATTTCCGCGCGCCTACAGCTTCCTGGACACCTACCATTTGCTGGCCTGCCCATGTGGCGGTAGCATTGAGAGCATGATCGCGCTCTGGACTGAGCATTGGGCGCCGACCCTACTGAACCGCATCCATCGATGCTGGGAGTGTCCATTGCCGACGCCCGCGACTCTGGCCTCACCGTGGTCTAACCCCAAGGTGGACGCAGCGCGTTTCGCGGCATTGAGCACCGATGGCCAGATCCGCATGGACTGCTCCTCATAGCGGCTCATGGCGTCCCTGGTGCACAACCGCTCTAGTTCGACATCGCAGCCTGGTAACGACTGCTGCATGATGCCGACCGCCACGGCGCATTAGCACGCCAGTCAGCCTGGTGAACTGGCCGCTACCACTGAGCTGCTGGCGTGAGATATTTGTTTGGCAATCGTCCGGCTGGTCGATCTGCGACGGCTGTGGCTATGGTAAAACGCTTGGTTTCTTCCTCCTTGATCGACCGCGTGGTCGGCACTTTCGGACGCCGCCTATGAGGAAGTTCCTGTTGGCTTCAGATTGGCATGGTTTGTGCCAGAGACTTATCTGGCTGGCACCATCGGCTTCGGTGAGTGAGATCGCAAGGTGCCTCAACTTCCTCCGGCACGACGGGACCGGTGTGGTCCACCGGCATAAGACGGCATCGGCATCGCGATGACTGCTGGCGTCTGAAATCACCGCGGTGACCGGGAAAAACCCCGTCATGCAGCGTACGCCGAGCTGGCGGAACAATACGGTGCGCCCGTCTGCCCACGCCGATGCGCCAGCGCCACGCGCGAGCAAAAGGCCGTGTTGAAAGCCGCGTCACCCGACACGGTGACGGCAACTCGACGCCGAAGAGATCGCACCGAGCTCACTCGCTCCAGGAAACGGCGCACATCAGCCGGGCTCAAAGTCTGCACCGAAAACGCGTGGCGGTTGCTGCGCAGCCGTCCGCACCGAAGACAAATACAAAGATCTACGCTGGGTGCTTCCTCGGTGAGGACACCTGGCGAAAGGTGCGGTCTGGGGCCGCCGAGCTCGCTTGGGCGGCGGTGGCAATTGGGTAACGTCTCTGTGAGTTTGGCGGAGTGCTGCGTCGGTAGTCATCCACCCAAACCCACTAAGAAGTTGGGTGCCATGTGTACAGCGGGTAACTCCCAGCAACGCCGACGCAGGCGGTGCCGATTTCCGCGCACGCTGGGTCGGGTAAAAGAATAACAAGGCGGCGATGGTGTTCTGCCTACCGCCATCGGGTTCATCGCCCGATTCGGACTCGCCGTTGTCACAAACGCTGATGAGCGGTTGGCAGAAACTGGCTGACCCACGTGACCACCAAAACAATCCGTGGCCGCGTACGAGCTGTTCAGCGAGACGTCTCGTCAGACCTCATCGGCACGCACTGCCTGTCGTCAGAAATCGCTCTGGGGTCCTGCTGCTCGCGGGTCCATTATCCTCCCGGGCCACGCTGCGGTATCCGGCGTCATCTTCGCTGTGTTCATCGCGAGCATCATCTCCGCGTGGGCGCGGGGCGTGCATCGATTGCGGATGCTTCGGCGGAGGATTGGCTACAACGCCAACGCGTCCAGCGTGGACGCTGCTTGTCGAAATACTCCGCGCTGGTATTTTGCCGAGCCCGTGTGGGTGAGTGAAAGCGCACTGAAATGGGCCCGCTGCGTGCTGGCTACTACATAGCAGCTGCTACACGGTAGCTGAACAATCGCTGACGGTGCACGTTAAGGCGCATGGCGCATAAACTGCTCGGAGTTAAGGTTTCGCGAGGTTTGTAGAGCCCTGCGCTTTCCTCTCTAGTTGTTTCACGAGATCATTTCATGCAGGTTTCAAAATCAAGTCCCCAACGAAAGCAGCAACGGGTTCCTCTGGGCGCTGCTCATGCGCTGTCGTCATTGCTGCCGCCGTTGCGGTGGGCTTGCATGATCAGCGGCCCGAAGAGTCACGGCGGCGGTGGGGTGGTTCTGACGACATCACATGGCAGCTTTGAGTGGGAGAAGCAAAACGTCTCCTTCACTGGAGGCAACTGCCGATGAGCGGCATGCGGCGCTGAAAGCGCGCTCGCTGACCGCCGAGGACGCCGATGAGACCTCTGCGAAGACTTCTCTTGCACTGCTCCTGAACTGGCCGGCGCGCCAGCGACGTTCGCCGCGAAGGGCGCGATCAGGTCAGGCAAAGGCGTCGTGGTGAACGTCCGCACCCTCAACTGGACGCGGGTGAAGGGCACGCCGCAAAGGCCCTCCACTCGCGCGGGCACCTGGCATCGCTGTAGCCAGTGGCGGCGCCAAAGCCTCTACTGGAACTTCGTCCATGCTGTGAACAGCCAGAAAGACGTGTGCAACAAATGGGACAACGAGCAGTTCGCCAAAGCCAGCTGACGCTTGGTGCGCTCGAAAAGATGTCACCAGGCCATCAGGATGAGAAAAAGGATGCCTTCCGCAGAGATGGAGGCACCCAACTGCCTCAAGCTGGAGAGGCTCGGCCGTGTGCGCGTTTCTTCGCGTGTGATCAGCAAGATGGTCAAGATGTCTCTGTTACATGTGGACGGCGGCCAGCGAGTCAGCGATGCCTGGGTTGCTCAAGTGACGAGCTAACACTGGGTTCACTGTAGCGACTCTCTCGACATGACGCATTGTAGCCTTGCACCTGCTGGTTGTGGCAGCATGGGTGCAGCGTGCTGACATTTGAGAGTCCACGAGGCATGGCTGCAGCTGGTGAGCGCACCACACTGGCTGAGTGTATGGGGTCACGGGTTCCGGTCACGTTGGCTCCACAGATAAAAGCGGTCACAGTAGAGATACTGCGGCCCGGGTTTCAGTGTTCTGGTTGGTGCGGGTGACGGCCCTGTTGTTGCGTCATGGCACGCGTCGCAAAAACTCAGGCGCTCATCGTCGGCGGTAGCTCGGGCTGACGGTAATCTGTTTCACTGGCACGCGTCGCCCACACCCATTTCGGCGAACGGCTCTCCGGGTTCTGAAGGAGCGTGCTTCATCCGCACAGGCGCCGCGTCAACGCGAACTAGGAGGTCAGCGGCTTCTCCTGCGCTGACGATCATCTCCGTCTGCCCGAGTCAGCGCGCCGCCGAGCATTCTGAAACCTCTCTCACGTTGACTGGTCCGGTCACCCAGCGCCTGAGATGCGCTGGAGCAGGTGCCTGCTGTTCGGGTGTCGCGATAGCATGCCATGGGTTGTAACCTTTCCTGCGGGCACTCGGAAACCGGTCGAGAGTCCGGGCAGCTTTCGAGTGATCACGCGTTCGTGCCACGTAAAGAGTTCACGCTGCGCGGTAGCCCGCGACGGCGGTCTTTGCGTAGTGAAAACAACGCTTGCCTTAGTCGGCGAACTCCGCGCTCGCGACCCGATCCCGGTGAGACGGTCAGCCGAATCCGCACCAGTAAGTCCGATAGTCCCTGCATGGTAGTCAGGTCCGTCACCAGCGCGCGGCGTGTCGTGTTGTCGGCGTTAGCGGGACATTGTACCGCTCAATGTCGCTGTCTCGATCACGCCTGGTGGTGGTTTTTCACGATCTCGTAAGTAGGCGGTCATGGAGCCGATTCCTTTCAGTCGGGGAGGGTTCCCGATTGATGTAGTCCGGCGTCGTTCCCTGTTGCCCGCAGTTTTTCAAACGAGAGTGGAAATGAGTCCAACCGCGCTTGTGGCCTGCGGCTTCGGTTTCCGCGAGGAAGGTTGAAGTGGCGCGGCTCAACTCTGAGTGCCGCCGTTGATGATGATGAGTCGAAGAGATTCGACCGTAGACGCTCCGGCGGGCGCCGTGGTGGCTGCCTGTAAAGCTTACAGATTTCCCACACGTCTGCGCTCGAGCCACCAGGTATTCGCTTACTCCTGGTGGCGTGCTGATAATCGCAACAAACTGCCCACCTGAGTGTCATAGGTCCGAGGTCGCGTAGTCTTCATCACGCCGTCATGCTGCCCGTTGTTGGTCAGGCGGTGGAGCTACCGGTCTCCGGGTGGCACGGCGATGTCGATGAAGTCCTGGAACTCAGCGTCAGCCATCTCCCACCGCTGGTTGATATTGACAATTTCAGGGTGGCGAGCTTGTCGGGCCAAGAATTCGTCAAGGTGGAGCGCACGCAACAGGTCCATCGTGTTGACCGCGCATACCGGTGACGTACGGTCTGTGCTGAGGGCCGCCAGACCCGCCTTGTGAAGGGTGCGTGGGTGGGTGCGGTGTCGTTTGCTGCGGTAGATCCAGCGTTTCACGCCACCGCGCCGACGGGCTGTGGCCTGAACGAATCACCCGCAAAGATTTGCCCGACGGACTCTGGGTCGGCCAGCGCACGCAGTACGCGGCGTCGATACTCTGCTGCTTCCACATGTCACCTCTTTAATCTGCTGGTGCGGCCTCACTCTAGCACAGATAAAATTTGTACTCAGGTCGCATTGAACCAGCGCCCATCGACGCCCAGCGCACCAGGTGGTAAGGCATCTCTTGCCCTCCACCTCCCGTTTGGAAATGTTCACGATCACGTGTTGGAACAACTCACCCGGTGAGTGGTGTTTCCCCAGTTTTGTTGGTTGGTGCACGCTGGTGTGGATGCCGTAGATGATGGCGGTGTCGTCAACTTCCATGGATGCGCGAGACTCGCCGTCGGAGGTATCGGCGAGTAATGTCGCCACCTGTAGTTTGTTAGCTTTCGGGATCTTGTTGCGGCCCACTTCCACATGGTGCCGGAATGGTTTTGTCGCCGGGATTATCCGATTGACGGTGGCAAGAAAGCTGCCGTTGAGGATCCAGGTTCCGAATAACGTGCATGCCGAACCAGCCGACATCGGAACCAATGGGTGTTTCCAGTTTGATCACGCCCCAATCGTGACCTGTAGCACTGCCAGTTTTTGTCATACCAGACTTGGCTTACTTTGGCCGTGCGAAAGCGCTTGTCTGCGCCGTTTTGGCCAGTGTGAAGAAAGTGATGTTGCTGCCGTTTTTATTGGGGCAATGTCCTGCGGTGACCACGGTATCGGCGGCGACAGGTGAACCTGTGCATCGACCAGTTCCACCAGCTTGCGTGGTGCCGTGATAGAGCGCAACGGAATGGTGCTTCGGTGGTCGTGGTGACTTGGGTACGGAATCGCCCTCAATGATTTTCTTCAGCGTTGTCCCTGCTCCAGGATGGGGTGCGTACCCAGGGATATTGAGGGTGCTGCTGCTGCCGGTGTCTTCCCGGGCGATATCGGCGACAGTAATCGGATGCTCTTGGTCTTTGCACACCGTTGACGATAGTGCTGTCCACCGGGTCAATGGTGGGATTGTCGACGCTGGAGCAACGGCGGCGGGAGCTGTCGCTGTTGTAGCCGCGCGCTGCGGTCAGGATCATTGTGGCATGCACCACTAATACGTTGAAAAGTTTGGCATACTGAAAAATGTCTAGCAAAATAATAAAAATGAAGAGGAATATTCGCTGCAACAAATGCTAACGATAGTCGATGCTGTGATAGCCCTACTTGTGATGATCCTGTTCTTTGCCCGCCAAGAATAGGGAATATTACCGTGTCGGACCGAGAAAGCCGTTTCACAACTTCAATGACAGGCCGATTGTTGTGACATTAGCCTGCGTAGTTTGGTGTTGCGATGGTTGGCGCTGGCCTGGGCGCTGCCACGCGCTTGCGCCTGGGTGCGGGATCTGCTGGGTGTGGTGGTTTGTTGTTTGTTTGGGTGGGGTTTTTTTTTGTGGGGTGTTGGGTGGGGTGGTTGGTGTTGGGTTTTTTTGGGTGTTTGGGTTTTTGGGTGTTGTTTTGGGTTTGTTGGTGTTTTTTGGTGGGTGTTTGAGGCGGGAGTTGCGTGGCTGAAGAACCTGCAGGATGCAGCGCCGAAAACACTGAGGTGCCGGAGATTGTCAGGTCGTCGTCCACGCGGGTTGATGTTGGAGGTGGATTGAGGAGGGCAGCCACGCGTTCACCTCAGAGCACGATCTTGGCACCTGGCTTGGCGGAGACTACACCGGGTTCACGCAGCCGCATTCTCGGCCCGGGATTGATGGGGACGACTCGGGTTTCTTGGCGGCTCGGTGGAGGTCGATGCAGCGCCTGCGACGCGGTCGTGGCCGGACTTTATGTATGTATAGGCGACTGGCGCCGCTCATTTACGCAGGCCACGGCGATGGGTGCTGTTCCAGGTGGGGTGCGGCGTCTTTTTGACGGCTTCTGCCCAGTACGGTGGATTTGTGCTGGGCCGGATGAGCCGCAGCATTGGTGCACGGTGATCTGTGGGGTGGGAATCGTCTGGTGGATGTGGAGGGGCGGAACTGGTTGATTGATCCGGCGGCGTACTATGCATCATCGCAAGTGGATCTAGCCCATGATACTCTTGTTTGGCGGGTTCGGTAAGGATGCGTTCATCGCCTGCTGCATCACCTATCCGCTGGCTGACCTTGGATGGCACGAGCGGGTGCCCTGGTACGTTGCCGCCCCTGCTGAGTCCACGCGAGTTTTGACTGGTGGGGTTACGGCGCGTCGGTGGTGCGGTGCTCACCGACCTCGCTGGGTAGAACGCTCAGCGGGTCGTGCTGCGGTCAGCGCGTTCCCGCCCGATCAGCGACGCGCGCCGCATGCGTCCTCCAACACATGCACATAGGTGTGGCCCGTGGTGCGGGTCGTGCGAGGTTCGCGAGGTGCGGTTGCGGGACGGGAACAGAGTCGGCATCAAGGTGCTGGCAAGCGGAGCGTGCCTCGACGTCGTGGGTGGCGGTGGCGGTGAGTTCCTCGTGGAGCAGGCCGCGGTCACCGGCAAAAGCGCAGCAGCGCCAGCCGTCAGGAATGATGGCCTCGTCCGCGACCAGTCGGCCAGCATCATGAGCGCATCGTTGACGCCCAGGTGCGTGGAGGGAACAGGTCAGGTGCACCGCGGCAGCGAGCCTTGGCCAGCGGCGAGCGGCGGAGGCATCCGGCGCGACATGGTGCCCCATTCCGTGGCATCCGCGACGGTAGTGCCTCAGCGGCGTTGTCAACGCCACAATAATGCCTTCCGTGCAGGACACGTTGTCGCACACCAGTGGAATCCGCCCGTGGTGGTGTGCTGGACAATCAGGAGGTGAGCTTGTCCTTCGTCACCTCATAGCCCTTGGCGACCCTTCGACTTCCGGGGGTACCACAGCAGGTTCTGAACACCCGCCGGCGTGCTGAGTCCGCAGGCCCGCGTGAGGCCGCGGTTCCGCACCACGCCGCCCACGCCGGTGCCGCAAGCATGCTCGGTGCCAAACATGAGTGCCCACACATGCGGGCATGAAAATGGCATCCGGGTTGGGTACCGTTGCGGCTTGCGCACCTTGCCGCCGCCGGGAAGTTCACTGGTCAGGGTAGGTACGATGTCTTCACTCAGGGCTTTACGTGCCAACCCCAGGGCCCCACGCAGCGGTGTTGTCGGCAACGCATGGGTCGTGGTCATGCCTAACGACGCCCCGCGCAGCACCATGTCCCAGTGCTCTGCCGCAACTTTCCAGCCCTTGTCCAGAGTCTCGTTCTGGGTTTCCCGCCGCTTTGCGCGAATCAGATCACCAGTGTTGATTTTCACGGGGCAGGCCGTCAGGCACATACCATCCACGGCGCAGGTTTGGACGACCTCGTACACCTCCTGCTCTTTCAGGCGTTCCGCCAGGTCATAGGCACCGGTGGCCTCACAAGCAGCGATGGCGCGCTGGATCACAATGCGTTGGCGGGGCGTCGTGGTCAGGTGCTGGGATGGGCACACGGGTTCGCAGTAGCCACATTCCACGCAGTCATCAATGATCTGACGGACCGGGTCGGTGGGCTTGATGTGCTTGAGATGCAGCTGCGGATCGTCAGTGATGATCGTGCCAGGGTTGAGAATCCGCTTCGGATCGCAGGCGTTCTTCACGTCCACCATGGCCTGATACAGATCATCACCATATTGACGGTGCACAAATGGGGACATGATGCGTCCAGTGCCGTGCTCGGCCTTCAACGTGCCCTGCTCGCGCAGCACCAACTCCACCATGTCCTCGGTGAACTGGTCGTAACGGTTCAAGGATTCAGGGCCAGCAAAATCCTCCGTGACCAGGAAGTGAATATTGCCGTTCTTCGCGTGCCCGAAAATCACCGCGCCATCATAGTTGTGCTTATCAAACAGCACCTGCAGTTCGAGTACACACCGCCGAGCTGCTCCATGGGCACAGCAATGTCCTCCAACAGCGCCATCGTGCCCTTCGGACGGCTACGCATGATCTTTGTGTACAGGCCGTTGCGCATCACCCACATTTGGGCGCCGGGATGCCTCGTTGGTCATTTCTGGGGAGTAGAGGCCATCGAGGTTGTTCAAATGTGGCTCACCGAGTGGCGATGTGCTCGGCGATGCCCTTCATCATCCATAGCCTGGTACTCACCAGTAGCGGCATGCTGATCCACGTTGAAGCCTTCGGGAGCACCGGAGGCATCAGGACCCATCGCGCGCGGATGAGCGGCGTCGATAAAGCTCCACCACATCGGCCCCTGGTAGACAGAGCTTGCAGGGCCTCGGTGGCGGCGTCGAGTGAATCAAACGCATGAGCAGCCCGGTGGCGGTGCGCTTGGGCACGGGCACGGTATTGAACACGGCCTCCGCGACGAGCTCAGGGTGCCTTCGAGCCGATCATCAGGTGCTCAAGAATCTTGGCGGGCGTATCAAAATCAAGGAAGGAATTGATGCCATAGCCCGTGGTGTTCTTGATGGCGTAGCGACGTTCAATATCCGCGCGGTACTTGTCGCCGCGCAGCGTGTCGCGCAGCCGCTCCAGCACCTCCACCAGCGCGGGCTCGTGGGTGCGCAGAATGTCGTCTGCCTGCGGCGATGCCGTATCACCACCGTTCCGCTGGGAGGGCGATGGTCATGGAATCGATGGTGCGGTAGGCGTTCGCCGTGGTTCCGCAGGTCATGCCCGAGGAATTGTTGGCGATCATGCCGCCGATGGTGCAAGCAATTGACGACGCCGGGTCCGGCCCCAGCTTCCCTGCCATGACGCGCCAGCGCCCATTGACCTGCGGCAATGGTCGGCCCCGGCTGGACGCGGACACGCAGGCCGCCATCCAGAATCTCCATGCCGCGGAAATGCCTGCGGACATCCACCGTCAAACCCTCCGACAGCGCCTGACCCGACAGGCTCGTGCCGCCGCCGCGGAACGTTAGTGGCCAGCCCATTTCGGCGGCAACGCGCATAGCGACGCCCACGTCAGTCGGGGACTTCGCACGCATCACCGCATCCGGGGCGTGCAGGTAGTGGGAGGCATCCACAGCTAGGGCCATGCGGTCCAATTCGCGGGTGCTTACGGAAGAATCGCCGCCTAATGCGGTACCGCAGGGCAGCCAACGCGGCTGCGTTGCCTTCGGACAAGATGGATCGGGACGTGGTGACGGACATGGCAGTACTCCGTTCGGATGAGTCAGAAATAGTTGTGGAGAGCTAATTCCACGGTACTCGCCTGACGGGGGTGCCGTATGGGGATGTGCTGCGCGTTGTAGATTGAAAAATGTGGTTTTTGATGAGGTTGAGGTTAACCTATCTTTCTAGAATAACGCCTGGAAGGTTCGGTTCAGATGATGTTCAAAGTTCACGGTGCGTGAAATTTCACCCCGGTGTGGGGTGAGTGTTGTGTGCAGCCAGGATGGGGAGAGCTGCAGAACAATTGCTGGCGTTTGTGTGGTTACTTGGTGAACTCTCTCATTGTGAAAGTAATAAGTAGCGATAAAGGGAAGATTGTGTAAGATGATTTCTTAAAAGCTGATCGGATTGTGGTCGATTCTAAAAACGAAAGGTGAGGTCAGTGAGCTCGCTGCTGGTTTTGTGAATTTTCGTGATAACTTATTGAAAGAGGTTGCAGATCAATGGGACAGAATGATGAAACAGAATATCGCTACCCGGCGATGGAGTATGATGACCAAGACTTTGAACGCTTTAAACGGTCGGAGGGTAAAGAGCAGCATAACATCATGATGTTAGTTGGAAATGGATTTTGAGCATTTTCCGTATTAAATTATCTTAAATCAAAATATAGTACTGATTATAAGTCCTTTTCTATTACCTGAAGTCTATTAAATTCAATAATGATAATGTTCTTTTTCAGAAAATGGACGAACTTTAGAATCAAGGATGAACAAGCGAATAATGAAACAAGTAGAGTTCCTAACTGGAGCGATTTTTGAATCGATTCTTGAGAAATTTATTTTTCCCCAGACCCGGAGGATCTTTTGCTACAAAGGGCGATTGAAGGACGATCTTAGGGAGATTGTTACAGGAGTTTTCTCACTTTCTTAATTTTGTAGTTTCGCCAGATTTACTCAGTAGGCTAGATGAAAATCTAGCGAATCTAAGTGCAGTATAGAATGTCTGCAAGTTTTATTGCAGATCTAGACGAGGAGGATTATAAAAATTTAACTTTAAGGAAATTTGATTTCTCAAATGGAAGAGCGCATCATTATCATATATTTAATTTCAATGTGATTAATTTTAATTATACTGCACTTCGATAATTATCTACATCTTGATAAAGGTCAGTTTGATCCGCGTCCGTATGGGTCTCGTGGATACAAATTTTTCATTCGTTTCAATCCCTCGTGATTATGAAAAGTATGATTCTCACAGTTATCCAGATGCTGAAACTGGCTGTTCAGCCTACCTGACGACTGAAAGTACCACTCTCATGGGCTGCAACAAATCCCTCGATCCCTGCTGTTTGGTATTGATGGTAATGGGCGAAAATATTCTAGTAAAACTGAGTCGTTTGCGTCCAATTTTTCAAAAAGCTTATGCGCCTCAATTTGAAAAAAAGTTTTTTGGCTCAAACTCCACCGCGATATGAAAAAGCAATATCGGAAACTGAGCTTTTTATTGTATTTGGCAGTTCAGGGTGGGACTGATGGATGGTGGTGGAGTCATATTTTAAGTGCGCATTTTTTGGAAATGCCGAACATTATTTATCAGCGTATCGCTGAGTTTACAGCAAAGTGAAATGAAACAGGAGATCAGAAAAGAATTTATTGAAAATAATTTTGATCAGCTATTTATGAGTATGGGGAAGTTTGAGAAAATCTATTCACGAATATCTATTGTGTACTAGTGATAGTTTTAACTATTTCGGCTTTCGACTTTTGAACAAAGCTTCAATCCTGAAGATAGGGATCCTGGTAATGTTATTGATGCAGTGATGTATATTCAGATAGATTAATCTCAGCTCTAAAATGTATCAATATATTAATATCAGTGCAATTGTCTCTACCTCCCATACTCCCCATAAAATCCACAACGTGGCGGTTACCCGTTATTGGGTGTAACAATCATGCCACACTCTCAGGTGGCATGCAAAAGCGAATGGTGTCGGCAAGTCGCGAGTTGAATAGCCCTGACAAGCCCCAAGACTGCGGCAGTGTCCAACCGGGTACTTTTACAATGCGTGGTACACCACTGCCTGGAATGCGGTAGTGGCTAGTTTCTTTCCAGGTAAAAGTATCCGGCCCGCCGATGTCGAAGGATCGGTGTTTCCCTGTTTCCAGCTGGTCACGGTGTAAGCCGCGAGGTCAGCTACCCATGAATGGGGTTGAGCGTATGTCCCGGTGCGAGGGGACTAACCCACGCTTCAGCTATAGTGAGCAGTTCCGCGTCAGAGAAATAGGCGGACGGGTTAATAACGGTGGACGCGATATCCGCAGACTCCAAAGCCCGCGCAAAGGCCGTTTTGGCGCGGGTGAGTTCGGCGGGGCAGGTCTCGGCACCAAGCGCATTGATGTAGAGTGACGGAGCTGGCACCATGCCTCAGCGCCGAGGCGAGGATGCTCTGGTTGGCGCGATTGTCGATGTTCCACGGGTCTGCTTTTGCGCGTCACCCCCAGTGCGGACACCACATGATCCACTCCCGCCGCCACGTCCTGGTGAATGCCGCGTCGGTGACGTTTCCTACGGCCAGTCGTCAACAAGACCGTCAGGCTCGGTGCACCGTGGCACCTTCAACGGTCCGCGCGGCTGCGGTCGCGAACAATGGCGCGAACCGTGTGCCCGCAGCGGTGGAGTTCTGCAACAATATAGCGTCCGAGGTATCCGGTTGCCCCGGCAACAAGTGTGGTGGGCATGGCTGTTGCTCCTTCAGTATGTGTATCCTCAGCGTACGTACCTGTGCTGTTCCAGGGCGTCGATAAGGGTGTAATAGCGGTGCTGACCGGTTTTTCTTTTAGGGTGAATAGGTATGACAAGTCGGAAAGCATGGGCATCGCGAGGTGTTGTGGAACGGCTGGCGAAATAATGGTGCATATCGTTACAGCAACAGATGAGCATATTCCGCAGTGTCGGAACTCTTTGCTGATGCCTTCATGGACGACCACTGTGTGGAAGGCTATTGCCCCAGCCCCCATCGCCGCAGGCACGTGATCAAAAGCCGAATGCGAATGGGAGTCGGCCTGCGAGGGTGACAGCGTGGACGTGGTCCTGATGGCTCCGCAGACGGCCGTGTGCTCAGGGGCGCTCACTCGAAAACGACATGCTCGATATCGACGACGAATCGGCTGGAAGGAAACTGCGCGGCTGGTTCGAGGCCGTCTGCCGCCCGACTCCGCGGGGCCAAAGCATCGAAAAGCCGTTGACCTGCATCAACCCGACTGCCCGCACTGGGCCTCCCGACATCGCCCGCCTCGCCAGGGAGTGCGCGGGCAAGGCGACTGGCTCCGCGTTGCTGCGCACCGCCTGCAGCTTTATCGATGCCCAGCCCATCCCCGTTTTCCTGAAGCAACCACCGATGCCAGCTCGCCGACTCTAGCGAGCGCTGCGGCTTTAGCGTCGTTGCCGAGGTATCAACTCTACCGAAACGCTCTCCTACGCGATGATTCGGGAAGCGGTGTAGGGATAGCGGGACGGTTAACAGGTTCACTGCTGTCTGGGCATAAACTTTGCGGTGGCCTGGGATGCAGCTTTTGATAGGCCGCAACCTCGCCGCGTCAAGGCTTGAACGGTGCCATTAGTGATCCTCTGTAAAATTCTGCTTACGCTCCAGCTCGAAAAAGCCCCATTTTGTGCCTGGGTATAAGCAAACTTCCATGCAAACGTTGTGCACTAACGTTGTTCGAGTCTGTGGTGGTGCCAGGTTCAGGTCTCGCTGTCTCTTGTTGTCTGGACGCGCAGCCAAAAGCTTCTTCGAGTGTCTTCTTGGAAAATGCCGTGGATGAGTTTTGTACCTTCGTCTTCGCTTTTGGAGTCCACTGGCGCTGCTATTTCGCACCAGTCGGATGCCGAGCAGTACGCTGATGAGCATCCCAAGCGAAGTCTTGCGGCTTCCGTCCGATGTTCAACGCATCGTTGATTACGATAAATCTCAAGAAACCCGGTACGCGCAATGGGGCCGAAGCGGGATGCTGCCCCATGGTGAACAGGGTGCATGACGATCAGTAGAGTTAGAGCGGTCGCCCATGAGCTCGATGTGAGCGTGCCCCATGCTTTCTTTAGTATCGGCCCCTTTTTGTCTTCTGGTGCTCGGATGAAATGAGTGTCTGATGAGGTTGAGTGCGCGTTCCGACGCCTCGGCAAACAGGTTTTCTTTCGATCCAAAGGTTCGTACCACGTAGGCTAGTCGCTCCGGCGGCTTTGGCTATGGCATCGGTGGTTGCACCTGCGTAGCCAGGTTGCCAACATCGTTGCTGGCGGCAATGAGCGTGTTTCGCGGCGCTCAGCGGGAAGGCGTTCTGTTTGGTGGGATTTCTTGCGATGCGTCTTTCGGGGCCACGCTGCCACAGTAGCATTACCTGCGTTTTAGCTGCGGTGGCGTTGTTGTTGACGCATCAGCGGCACACGCTAGGTCTGGTTGTAATCAGGGTGATTACAACCATTTTAAACAGTAGGGAATCCCGAGGAGAAACAGCCCGTGGAAACCCTCAACGCCCCCAACACAGAAATGCACGACGCAGCGGCGCAGACCTGCGTCCGATCGGGCTCATCATCCTCACGTCTCGCCCATGTTCCTGGCATCGCGGCAACCTCATTGTCACCAACGCCCTTCCCGTGATCGTGACAAAGAACTCAGGGGCGACATTCGAGCAGCTCAGCTGGTTTTGTCAATGCCTACACCTCGCTCATTCCATGCCTGACGTCATCTGGGGTGGCCGATCGTTGTGGCAGGCGTTGCATCTTCGCCGGGGACTCGCGTTGTTTACCGTCGCGTCTCTGCTGTGGACTCCAGCACGAACCCTGGATGCTCAGTCGCTCGCGCGAGCACTCAAAAGGTGTGGGCGGGCGGCCTTCTTTCCCTCACGTTGCTCAGTACCTCAGTCCCAGAACGCCTTCGTGCAGCGGTCATCGGAATCTGGGGAGTATTTCCGGTTTGGGGTCGCCTTGGCCCGCTTATCAGTGGGATTGTTGTTGAGGGCGTGAACTGAAGCAGCCTTCTGGATCATCGTCCTCGTAGGTATTGCCTGCCTCGCGCCGCTAGTTTACTGGGTAATTCCGAAAGCTATGGCAAGGCACAGAAACTTGACTTGCTTGGTGTCATACTCCTGTCATTGGTGTTTTTGCTCTTACCACAGCATTTCCCGCGTAGCGACAGGCTGGACCAGCACTGAGATCCTTACCAGCATCATCAGGTGACCGTCTTTCTCTAGCATTTCTCTCATCTAGGAGAGCGTCGCACACCCAGTTCTACCTCTGAGTATGTTTAAAACAGCAGTTTCAGCTGGAATCGGTGAGTTTCTTCTTCACTTTTTGGGAACCTCGTGTGCGGTGTTCCTCCTCTCAATTCTTGCAAGTTGTGCTAGGTAACAATCCGCTCGAAGCTGGGGTGATGACAATGCCGTGGACGCTCGCCCCGCTTTTTGTTGCGCCCATTTTCTGGGTGGTTGGGTCGCCGTATTGGTAACCGTCCGTATTTCATGGGACTTATTCTTCTCGCCATGGACTAACATGGATCGCCGCATATCGCCCCTGACATGTCTTATCCGCAGCGTGAGTTTGACCGCATGATTGTCGCTGGTGTGGGCATGGGTCTTGTCTTCTCCCGATTGTCAACGCGGTGACTCGTTGGCATGGCCCCTGAGAGAGCAAGCGACCGCCCTGGGCGCAAACGCCACCATTCACGAGGTGGGCGTTGTGTTTCAGTGTCCGCCGGACTCACCGCCATTTTCCTTGCCTACGACGCCAGCTCACCCCCGACCGCGTTTACCGACGCCCGCGATTCCCGCCATCTTCTTCGGTGCCGCAGCGGTGGGTATCTGCACTGATGACACTGCGATCTGCCAAGCTGAGGCTCACGCACCGTGATGTGCGCGGGGCGGGGAATCCCGAACAGACGCGCTACTCGGCACCATCAAACGCGGCAGCGAAGTCATCAGTGAGCGATCCGTCGCCGTGGGTGACGGGTGCAGGAAACCATCAGGGGCGGCAGGTGGAGCTGGGCGTTCTCGCCAGCACGCCCAAGTGGGGGTGACAATAAGGAGGTGGGAGGGTGAGAGGGTCAGCGTCTTCGAGTCCAGGCGCGGCCGTCAATGGTGATGTCGCCGTGGACGTGGGCACCATATCCGATGCGGGCGTGACCGCAGATTGCGGCATTGCCGCTGATGCGAGCGGTTTCGTCGATGGTGGCGGATTCGTAAATTCGGGCGTTTCCACTGATGCGGCCCCTGTGATGGTGCGGCGTCATCGTAGCGGAGGCGTCGTCGTAATCCAGCCGTTGAGGTAAGCCGGTCGAGAATCCGCAACCGCCGATGTCCCGGGCGCGCACCCGTGGGCAGGAATGTCGCAAACGCGCGGACGCGATGGAGAATACGCCGAGGTCGTTGAGCATGGTGTCGTCAGTGAGTGATGTTTCATTGTTGTTACTGTACTCGGCGCTGATGCTCGCTTCTGCGTTTATAGTGGGGGCCGATATCGCTTGGATGTTGTGGTTTTCTGTCTGGTGCGATTGCGAAGATGGTGATGCCTGGAGGGCAGCGCGGTGGGATCGTTACTCACCATGCTGTTGGGCATTATCGGCTCGATGGTCGGCGGCTACCTCGGCTCGATGTTTTTCAATGTGGAAGCCCAACCAGGGTTTGATCTCAGCACGTGGGCCAGTGCTGTGGGTGGAGCGTTGGTGGTGCTGACGGTGTACGGCTTTTATTACAGGGTCGCGGCGTCGTTCGGCGCGCCACCACGTGTCGAAGGGCGTGATGGGACGGGTGGCGTGTGTTCACCGAGCACCACAGGTGTTCGAGGGAGTGCGGGCAGGCGTCGGTAAGCGGACGGTCGGTTTCCAGGTAGGTGTCGATGTCGGTGTAGCTGACGCAGGGCTTCTTCGTCGGGTAAACGGCTGCCGCATCTCAAGGTCGGCGGTGGGCACCTTCCTTCCAGGGTGGATTCAGGTGCGCCGAGTTCGTGGAGTAGTGCAGCCCCTGGCGTTGGTTGAGGCCGCGAGGCGGCAGGATGTCGGGCACCGCCGTCGCCGAACCTGGTGAGCCGGTGATGTTTTTCGGCCGCGTGGTCGGTGCTAATGACTGCCAGGCCGTGCTCACCGGCGACGCGCATCTAGTGCGATCGATGCGCTGGCGGGCGCTTGACATTCGCGGTTGAAATCGGTGAGGTCGTCACGCCCGAGCGCAGCGGCAACAGCGTTGTCCATGGCATCGGTGGCTTGCTTGATGTTAATAACGATGCGTGGTCGGGCTGGATGAAGCGGAGCGCGGTTTGAGCATCGTCTTCGTCTATTTGGTTCCGTAGGGAGGCGCACGGCCCAGAACTCCGCGTTGACCTGCTGTGCGCGTACTTTTTTCCTGCGGCGGAGTTTGTGCGAGGCGGCCCCGCAAGGGTGGAGTCTTGGCCGCCGAAAATGCAGCACATATCGCGAGTCCGGTGTGGAGCGGGTAGTCCGCGAGGAGTCCACACGCGTGGCTATCTCGTGCTGCGATTGATGGTGGGGAGACGTTGAGCGCTGTCTGGATGTGGGTGCGGAGGTCCGTGCTGTGCTGTTTATCCAGCATTCATGGTGAAGGTGCGCCAATCTGGTTTGTTAAAGACAGGGGTCGATGATAACGCGGGTCCCTCGTGTCGCAGCTGGGCTATGCGTTAAGGAACTGTAAGCGAAAAATCACACGCGGCGTGTGGTGATGTCGCCGCTGTACGCGCATGAGAAAGAAAGGCGCCCGATGAAGGTCCGTAAGTCCCTTCGGTCGCTGAAGAAAATGCCGGGCGCCCAGATCGTGCGTCGTACGTGGCAAGGTCTACGTGATCAATAGAAGAGCCCCGGTTCAAGGCTGCGTCAGGGCTAAGCCACCGGGAGTTGGAAGCGCGCCGCCGTTATGGTGGGCGGTTTTTGTTACGGCTGTGCTTTTTCTTCGGGTGGTTTTATGTGCTCTTTAGGGTGAAAAGCGCTGCTCAGGGCGGGTGTGCGGCTGCTCGAGTGCGATTTGACAAAAGTGATTCTTTTGAATTACATAATGGAACTTCTTCGGAGCGCAGTACTGCAGTCTGCTTTTTGGGGTGAAGTACGGGTTGAGGGTTTGGCAGACTGCACTTGTCATCAAATATGTGTCAAACGGCACATTTTTGACGCGCAGTGGGTAGAGGCGCAATGTGGGCGAGCAGGGATATTAGGGGTGTGAAGCGGGCCATTTCATCGTTGTAATCATAGCACCAAACCAGCTAGATATAGTGGCTAGTGCGCGGTTTGCTAGGGAATACTCACGATGTAACTACTATATGTGAGTGCTAGTTGAATTAGATAGGCACGAAAGTATAGTGTTTCTTCATGTGATCGGTCAGGCCGCAGGGAGCAGCTACCGGGCAACACGCAAGAGCAACCGCAAACAGATGAGGAAGAACATGGTATCACATCTACAGCAAGCCCGCCTGCATGCAAGTACGCCGCAACCAAAAGGCCCTGGATCGTGCTGGCTTGGACTACACTCGTAGACATCAGCATGGACGATGAAGCCCGCGACTATGTTCTGGCCTCGGATACCTTCAGGCGCCCGTTGTTGAAGCCAACGGCGAGCACTGGTCCGGCTTCCGCCCGAGCGCATCCGCAGCCTCGTTGCGGCTGTGCCCTAACGCTGCCTTCAACCGACGCCCCGTCAAGGCGTTTCCAGTCGCCCATACCGTTGCATACGTGGGCGGCTTTTTCATGCCACACAGACGAATGGACGATACAAGATGCTTGTGGGTGTACTCTTTCCTCGGCAACGAAACACCCATCGCTGTGACCATAGCTGGGACTGCTCCCTCCGCGCGTTCCGCTGCATCGGAACGATCACTCCGCTCTGTTGTGGACGAACCTATGTGCTGGTCTGTCCCACCTACGGGGAGGGCCTCCTGTCTGGCAACGAACCCCGCCCGGTACCGGGGCAAGTTATTCGTTTCCTCAACAATGAACACAACCGCAGCATCATCCGCGCGGTCGTGTCCTCGGGGAACACCAACTTTGGTACCGACTACGGCAAAGCAGGCGACGTGATAGCCGCCAAAACGGGAGTCCATGCGTGTACCGTTTGAACTGCTCTCGGAACCGACGAAGACGTGCGCATCCTGCGCGCCGGACTGCTGGACAACGCAGAAAGAAACTAGGATTAAACCGTAACCCGCTGACGACGCCGCGGAGACGCGGGCGTCGATACGCGCACGGATAAGCGCACACATGACCCTACTGGAAGGCTGCAGACGTTGAGCGAGACCACGCGAGCGTGAAAGGCTGGACTACCACGCACTGAATGCCTGTTAAAGCCTGTGGGATGACAGCGGCAGCATCGAATTTGAGGCAGGATCGTCAAGCGGCTAACCAATTCTTCCTCCAGCACGTCAGCAAAACACCTGTGTTCTTCACGACCTGGAGGAAAAATTCCGACCTGCTGAGCAGCAACCTTCTCACGAACAAAGGGTTGTTGACCAGTACTCGCTTCGACTTCATCAAATCCCCTGTCTCGCGCCATACGCCAGAAATTCCGGTTCCCCACCTTTGGGGCTACAGTACTACACCTCGTACACCTGCAAACCTTCGACGGCACGACGCCACCTCGAACGCTACGAAGATCGCGTCTGCATGGCTGACCTCACTCGCGGCAGGTGACACCTGGCTGCCGAGAGCCTTGTCGACGAAATCATGAGCGGACGCTCAGCCCCGCCACTCCCTTCCTCAACTCCGCAAGGCCTGAGCGCGGCGAACCCGTCTCTTGCTTCCTGCTGCGCATTGAAGACAACATGGAATCCATCGGGCGCGCCATCAACTCCGCACTACAGCTGTCCAAACGTGGCGGCGGTGTGGCTCTGCTGCTCAGCAACCTCCGCGAAGCCGGAGCGCCCATCAAGCGCATTGAAAACCAGTCGTCCGGCGTCATCCCCGTGATAGAAACTCCTCGAGACTCCTTCTCCTACGCCAACCAACTCGGCGCGCGCCAGGGTGCGGGGGCCGTCTACCTCAGCGCCCACCACCCGGACATCATGAAGTTCCTGGACACCAAGCGCGAAAACGCGGACGAAAAAATCCGCATCAAAACCCTGCATCATTGGGCGTGGTCATCTGACATCACCTTGAGCTGGCCAAACGCAACGACGACAGTACCTGTTCTCCCCCTACGATGTCGAACGCGTCACGGCAAACCCTTCGCCGACATCTCCGTCACTGAACACTACGGCGAGATGGTGGAAGACGACCGCATCCGCAAAATAAGATCAACGCGCCAATTCTTCCAAACCCTCGCCGAGATCCAATTTGAATCCAGCTACCCTACATCATGTTTGAGAGACACGGTGAACAAAGCTAACCCCATCGCGAGGCCGCATCACCCACTCCAACCTTTGCTCCGAGATCCTGAAATCTCCACCCTCGGAATTCAACGCGGACCTCACCTACGGAAGTCGGCGAAGACATCTCCTGCAACCTTGTCCCTCAACATCGCTTCAAAGCCGTCGACTCCCAGACTTCTCCGCACCATCGAGACCTCCATCACGGGCTCACCGCCGGTAGCCGAACAAACCTCGCTCGACTCCGTGCCCTCCATCCGCAAGGTAACGACGCCGCGCACGCCATCGGGCTCGGCCAAATGAACCTGCACGATTCTTCGCGCGCGAACCCATCCAGCGGATCAGAAAGGACTCGACTTCACCAACGCCTACTGGCAGCCGTCATGTACGAATGCATCAAAGCATCCTGCGCAATCGCCCGAACGCGGCGCTGTTTTCGGAAAAAGTTTGAAAACTCCGACTATGCCAACGGGACATTCTTCGACCGCTAGGCGCTGAGTTTCGTGCGCACCGATAAGGTCAAAGAAATCTTCGCGCGGTCCAGCATCACACGCCCACTGCGGAAGAATGGGCGAACTCGAAAAGGTGGCCAAACACGGCATGTTTTAACGCTACTTACTCGGCGGTGCCACCAGCCGGGTCGATCCTCCTACATCAAACAATTCGACCTCACTCCATCACCCCATCACCTCCCGGATAGAAATCCGCAAGGAAAGGCAAAAATCGGGCGCGTCCACTACCCGGCGCCCTCGCGACCAACGACAATCTCGACTATTACCAAGATGCCTACGACATCGGGTACGAAAATCGATGACACCACGCCGTAGCCACCCGCTACGTCGACCAGGGCTATCCTCACCCTGTCTTCAAAGACACCGCCACCACTCGCGGCATCAACCGCGCTCAAATCTACGCCTCGGCGCAAAGGCATCAAAACCATCTACTACATCCGCCTCCGGCAAACCGCCCTGGAGGGGACTGAGGTAGAAGGCGCGTGAGGCGCTGCACATTGCAGGTTTTTTTTGGGGGGGCTGGGGTGCGGCTAGAAAATGTATAGTGCTGGCTCACCACATTGTCGCTTGTGGTGAGCCAGCACTATGGTCTGACTCTAGGAGGCGGGAGTGAGTACTGCGAGGCTTTTTGCGGGCTTCACTGAGCAAGCATACGAGCATAGTCCCGGCGGCGAGGGCCCTCGCCAGAAGCGATGGCGGCTGCGAGGCGTTCGTGGTGGTCGAGTGCTTCGTCGGAGGGATGGTTGGGTTGCAGTCCCAATTGCGCGCGTCCGGTCAGCACCGTTGCACGGTGGAGGCGCGAGGGATAGCGAACATCTCGTTGCGAGATGAGGTCAAGATGAGGGTGTGAATTCGATGTCCGGCGTCGAGAAGTCGGGGAGTTGCGCATGCCACTGCGGCCGAGGTCGCAAATCAGGGTGGAGAGTTCCACGAGCCGTGTGCGTTCCTCAGGGTTGGCGTTGTTGGCTGGCTGCGCGGGCTGCGATGGGTTCGACGGCTATGCGTAGTTGGGTGAGTGAATGGAGCTGAGATCGCGTTCTTGGGGGCGTCTCTGAGGCGCCACGCGATGACGGTTATCGAATACAGCCAGTCTTTCTTCTCCAGCACTGTGATGCCAACGCGTCGGGAAGCATGAACAAGGTTAGGTTAGTTCAAGGGGCTCGCATTACTTCGCGGGCAACAGTGCGTGATTCCAAACCGGCTACACGCGGTCCTGCAGGGTGAAACGTTGCCCTGCGGGATTTCTCCGCTGATGATCTCAGTGCCGAGTTCCTTCAGGACTGGGTCGAGAAGCGGGGTGGGGAAGTCGGGAGTGTAGGTCACTGTAGTTCCTTGCGATCCAGATGTACGGTTGGAAGTGCTCACTGCTATTTCTAGCATATCTTTACCTACCCATTCTCAGTATTGTGTGAGGGAAAGTGTCGCAGTCTTGAACAGTGAGTTATGGAAAAGTGAGAGTGCCCATGTCGTTGACCTGCAGCTTTTTCTGAAGCTCTGGGGTGCGAGTGTCCTAGATCACACCTAGTAAAAAGTGTGATGTATATCATTTAAAATAGGTATGTGTCGTGCCGAGAAAGGGTGGCATGAAACCAGTGCACTATGTGGTCATGAGTGTCGGGCGACGAAAAGTGCTGTTGCGGCGCGATTGGGCGCGCATTTAGATATAGCGGCTGTAAAACGCGATGATCTTTCACCCTGAAACCAATATAACCAAAATGGCTGGCATAGTGCCCGCTGACCGATGCGGACCGTGTGCCGTGGCTCGAATCCTTGGTGCGGTGGATGGATGCAGCGGCGACGCTCTGTGGTGGCTTGCTCTGCTCTCAAAGCGCAGTTATCGCGATATTCTGCGCCGTGCGCAGGGGGATGTGGTGTTTATTCATCTTGTTGCGCCGTGCGCGCCTCGATCGCGAGCCGAATGGAAGCGCGTATCGGGCATTTCGCCCCCGCTCTTGTTGGATTCTCGACTCGAATGCACTCGAACCATTAGAGGCGGATGAGTGGGGGATAGTAGTGGAGAATACGGCCGCCATCCAGCAGCGTTGTGGACGCGATACTGGCCTGATGAGCAGAAAAACCCGGCTTACGCTGATAAGCCGGGTTGGATCGGATTAGATAAAGGGAGACAAAATTAGTCGTCGGAATCCTCGCGTGCGCCGAGTTCTGCGTCCATGCGGAGCAGGCCGGAGCCACTCGTTTGCGACCATGCGTAGACGGTCAAGAATTTCCTTGACGGTGGATTCTTCCTCGATTTGCTCTTGGAGGAAGGTGTCCAGAAGCGGGCGGAATCAAAGTCGCTCGTTCTGGGGCGGCAGCAGCCAGGTCGCGGATCATGCCGGAGATCTTCTGCTCGTGAGCCAGGGATGCCTCGAAAGCTTCGATGGCGTTGGTGACCTTCAGTGCGGGGGAGTTGATGGTGCCAATCTGGGGAGTGGCATCGCGGTCCCAGCATGTGATCGGCGAACTGCTGTGCGTGGGTCGTTCCTCTTCGGACTGGGTTTTCATCCAGTCGCGCATGCCCACCAGCCCGAGGTCGTCGAGGATGTAGGAGAGCTGGAGGTAGACCAGGGAGGCTTCAAGTTCTGCGGTTACTTGCTTGTTGAACGCTTCTGCGAGTGTGTCACTGAGTTTCATAGCCATGAGTCTACAATGCCATCAATCGACTTATGCTTGCCTAACTCCGCTGGTAGGAGGGCATTTTGGTCGTATTTTTCGGTATGGTTTGGCTTGCGTTACTTGACAAATGAACGTTGCTCATCCGCAGAACGCATCTCTATGTGATTAATGCGATGAGCGTCTAAATAAACTGCTTGTAACAGGTTTGAGGTTATGGACATGATAGCTGCGGAAGGTGGGGCGTCGATAAGCATTGAGGAGAATGGCGGGAAGCAGCTAGACGGAGGTGTTGAATATCACGGTAAAAATGGTGGTGAGTGTGGCGGATTGAATGTTTTGCACGAGGGAGACAAAAGACTGTGACGGCAAAAGCTCACTGTGCAACCCTGCGCATCGCGAAAAGCCATCCCGAATCGCGCAACATGGCCCCATCAGCGCCATTAACTGGAATACTCATTCCAGACGAAAAAGACCTTGAGGTCTGGGACCTGACCTACCGAAACTGGCTCCCGAAAAAGTGCGCGCTGTCCAGCGACATCAAAAGCTGGAACACCTCAACGCCCTCGAACAAGAGAACAACCATGCGGGTGTTCACGGGGCTGACCATGCTCGACACCATTCAGGGAACCGTCGGCGCGGTGTCGCTGATTCCCGACGCCTGGACACCTCATGAAGAAGCTGTGCTCACCAACATTGCCTTCATGGAATCCGTGCACGCGAAAAGTTACTCCTCTATATTTATGACGCTCGCGTCCACACCCGAGATCAACGACGCGTTCCGCTGGTCCGAAGAAAACGAGAACCTGCAGAAAAAGCCGAGATCATCCTCAGCTACTACGAAGGCGATGCCCCGCTCAAGCGCAAAAGTCGCCTCCGCGCTGCTCGAATCCTTCCTCTTCTACTCCGGCTTCTATCTGCCCATGCACTGGTCAAGCCACGCGAAGCTCACCAACACCGCCGATGTGATCCGCCTGATCATCCGCGACGAAGCCGTCCACGGCTACTACATCGGCTACAAATACCAAAAAGGCTCGAAGCGCTCACCGAGGCTGAGCGCGAGGAAATGAAGGAATACACCTTCGAGCTCCTCCGACCTCTACGAAAACGAAACCCAATACCGAAGACCTCTACGACGAGCTGGGGTGGACCGAAGACGTTAAACGCTTCCTCCGCTACAACGCCAGCAAGGCTCTTAACAACCTTGGCTACGAAGGCTTTTCCCCGCCGACGACACGGGTCTCCCCGGCAATCCTCTCCGCGCTGTCACCCAGCTCTGATGAAAACCATGATTTTCTTCTCGGTTCCGGCTCCTCCTATGTGATCGGCAAAGCTGAAGCCACCGAAGACGATGACTGGGACTTCTAGGAGTAAATACAGATGAAGATTCTTGTACCTGGCGCTACGGGGACTCGTCGGGCGTTCGGTTGTTGAGCAAGCGCTATCACGTGGTCATGATGTGATTGCTGTGCTCAGAACTCCAGAAAAACTGGAGATAAGCCACGAGCGACCAACAAAGGCCGCAGTGGACATTCTCGATGTCGATGCGTTAACTCCCTGGCTTGAAGGGGGTCGATGCGGTTGTGAGCACCGTTGGTGTTGGAACAGCCAACGCTCCCCACGCAGCTGTACTCCGCTGGCACCAAAGAATCTTCTTGCAGCAATGGGGCACCAGTGTGTTGAACGGCTGGTTGTCATGTTCGTCCCGAAGTGGCTGAACACTGGGCGCACCAAGGGCTGTTAAAACTATGGATTGTTCTGCCCCTCACTGCAGCACTTTCTCGGTGCCACTTGGGCGACGACATGCGGCGCATGGTGTTGTGCTCTGGGAGAGTGATGCTAGTTGGACCGCAAGGGCACCTCGAATTCAACCCGTTCGGCCTGGAAAAGCGAAAAATCGGTACCGCCTGAGCGCCTCAGCGCCCGCACCTCGCGGGTGGATGATTACTGCCCCAGATATGGCTACTGCGCTCCTTGATATTGCGGAGCGTAACGACCTTAACCGCTGCCACGTTTACGCTAGCCAACTCAGGGTGACCCTGGAATCTTCATCTGTACTTCTCGTGTCCTGAGCCCTGTCGCTTCGCGCGCATTTTCCAGGAGGGTGCTAGTAACGGTGCGCAGGGTCAACCTTGGGTTTAACCCGTGTGTGGGGCAGGATTAGTGGAATGATCATCTCTCACCCCTGCATATGCCAGCCTCGAAAGTGTTTCCTGTCACAGATAGGGAGGAAACATGAAGCTCAATCGTGCAACACCCCAAGAACGGCTAGTGACGGGCATTCGTTACGAAAAACAACAATGTAGAAGGTGGGACTTTTCTACCGTAAAGATGGAAAAACGCAGCATGGTTCCACTAACATCAATACAGCATAAAACTTGGGTAATTCTGCGCACACGTGTGTGTGCATGTGCAGCGTTATCGCGTAGTCAGGAGGAACCTATGACAGCTGTGGTGCCTAAGGGCGACTCACGAGGTCGCACTGCACGCCTCGCACCTACCGGGTCAGGCCGCAAGGGTAGCTTGGCCTGGAAAATGCTCACCTGACTGACCGCCAAGATGCTGGGCCTGATGTAGCATCATTATGGCCTTCTGCTTCTTCTTCCTTGGTGGCTTCATGGCCCTACTCATCCGGCGCCGAACTGTTCAGCCCCGGCTCGGTACCTGTCAACGAGCAGTTCAACCAGCTATTTACCATGCACGGCACCGTGATGCTGCTGCTGTACGGCACTCCCCGTGGGCATGGAAGCTGCTAACTACGTCATGCCGTTGCAGATCGGCGCACCCGGACGTTGCCTTCCCCGACTGAACGCATTTGGCTTCTGGCTCACCGCCGTGGGCGGCATTTTGATGCTGTCGGGCTTCTTACACCTGCGGTGCCGCCGACTTCGGCTGGACCATGTACTCGCCGCTCTGGACCCATCCACCCCAGGCGTTGGCTCTGACATGTGGATTCTCGGCGTGGTGTCGGTGGTATCGGTACCATCGTCTCCGCCATCAACATGATCACGACCATCCTGTGCCTGACGCGCCGGGCATGACCATGTTCCGCCTGCCGATCTTCACCTGAACATCTTTTGTTACCTCTATCTTGGCGCTTTGCTGATCTTCCCGATGCTCACCGCCGCCGCTGGGAGTGCTGTACGACCGCAAGCTGGGCGCGCCACATCTCGACCCGCCAATGGTGGTGCCGTCCCGTGGCAGCACCTGTTCTGGTTCTTCGGACACCCGAGGTATACGTCCTGGCTCTGCCGTTCTTCGGCATTGTGTCTGAGATTGTCCCAGTGTTCTCCGTGTGCCGATGCTTCGGCTACGCGGGCCTGGTGTTTGCAACCCTGTCCATCGCCACGCTGTCCATGGCAGTGTGGGCACCACATGTTCGTCACCGGCGCTATCCTGCCGCCGTTCTTCTCCTCATGACGTTCCTCAGTTTCGGTTCCCACCGGCGTGAAGTTCTTTCTCAACTGGCTGGGCACGATGTGGCGTGGACACCTCACACATGGGAAACCCCCATGATTTTCGCCTTCGGTTTCATGGTGTCCTTCCTGTTCGGTGGCCTGACCGGCGTCATGATGGCCTCCCCGCCGCTGGACTTCCACATCTCTGGCACCTACTTCATGTTGCTCACTTCCACTACACCCTGTTTGGCACCATCGTGTTCGCCTCCCACGGTGGCGTGTACTTCTGGTTCCCGAAGATGACGGCGTATGCTGACGAGCGCCTGGGCAAGATCCACTGGATGACCTTCCCGGCTTCCACGGCACCTTCCCGATCCAGCACTGGCTGGGTAACATGGGTGTGCGCGTCGTTATGCCGACTACCTTGAAAGTCGATGGGTTCACCCTTTCGTTCAACCAGATTTCCACTATCGCCGCCTTCATTCTGCGCGTCTGTGATCCCGTTCATCTGGAATATCTTCAAGTCTTGGCGCTATGGCGAGGTCGTCACATGGACGATCCGTGGGGCTACGGCAACTCCTTGGAATGGGCAAAGCATCCCTGCCCGCCGCCGCGCCACAACTTCGTGTCTCTGCGTATCCGTTCCGAGCGTCCCGCCTTCGGGCTGTCACTATCCGCACATGGTGGAGGCGCATGCGCTGAGGCGCACGTCGCATCGAGCACTAGGTTCGCCACAAAGGGTTTGCCTGCTCTGCCTACGCACATCACCCCGGTTGGTTGGTCCGACCGGGGTGATGTCATATCTCAGTGATGATCGTGAGACAACTGACGCTCGTGACCGAAACGACCGACACCATGCACGACATTACGGTAAACCTCACGGGCCTAGCCCAGCGGTGATCACAGTGGCGGTGCGGACCGCCCAGGCGTCTCCGGCGCATTCTTCCGCAGTGTTATCCGCGTACCGCGTCCAGCTTTTGGACGTGGAACAGTCACCGTTTAGGGGCGACTCAATCTTGCGGCCCTGGTGGGCATCAATGCCGACCGCGCTGACACCCTCATGCGAGAGGGCTGACCGAAAACCCTCAGCATACGGTCAGAAAGTCACTGCAACTTAAAGGTGACCTGCACTTGCACGCCTTATCGACGCACGCGGTGGTTGTTCTCGGCCCCAGTCACTGCCCTCACATCTCCCGTATCGGCCAAACACTGGCCGACTACGGTGCCAACATTGACACCATCCGTGGGTATGCCGATCATCCAGTGACCGGCCTGGAGCTGAAAGTTACCGTCGCTGACCCCAAACCGGGCGGTGGTGTGGCCCTGCGTAAAGCACTGGCGGAACTCACCGCGAGATTGAGTGGATATTGCGATTGAGCGCGCGGGCTGGTGCGCCGCTCAAAGCGCCTGATCTGCTGACTGCGATTCCACGCTGATCACCGGTGAAGTGATTGAAATGCTCGCCTCCTACGCGGGCAAAGACCGAGGTGGCTGCGGTGACCGAACGTGCTATGCGTGGCGAACTGGATTTTGAGCAGTCGTTGCGGGAGCGTGGCCACACTGAAAGGCTTGGACGTGTCCGTGATTGACCAGGTTGCTAATGCCATTCAGCTGACCCTCGGCGCACGCACCACCATCCGTACGTTGAAGCGTATGGGGTATAAGACGGCAGTGGTATCTGGGGGTTTTATCCAGGTCCTAGAGGATTGTCGCAGGAACCGGAATTGGATTACACTGCGCCAACACGCTGGAAATTGTGGATCGAAACTCACTGGCCGGGCGATCGGCAGGTGGTGGACCGCGCGGCGAAGGCGGAGTTTTTGACAGAGTTGCTGAGGATTCGGCAGCAGCTGCATCAGAACCGTGGCGTGGGCGATGGCGCCAATGATATTGACATGCTTTCTGCGGCTGGGTTGGGTATCGCGTTTAACGCCAGCCGGCGCTTCAGGAGGTTGCGGACGCCTCGGTGAACCATCCTTTCTTGGACGAAGTGCTATGCATCCTGGGTATTTCCCGCGATGAGGATTGACGAGGCGGACCTGGACGATGGGTCGTTCCGTCGCGTGCCGCTGGAGCAGTGATGGACCCCACGTTGCTGCTAGAAAGCCCACGAGCGCCTGCAACGCTGCGCGGCAGACGATCGTGACGGAAAACCCGGATGATCCGTCGACCGTGCGGTCCATGCCGATCATCCCGAACATTCCCAGTGAATCCACCAGTGAAAACGGACCTGCTAGAGGCTGCAGCCAAGGCCACGGTGGCGTGCTGCTTGAACGACCGTGCGTGGGCGGTGACACCGCCACCGCTGAGACGCCGCAAAGCTGGTACTGGTGCGCGGATTCGGAAGATCGCCCGCCGCGCTCTGCAATACCGCCTGGGATAATGTGCATGATGTGCCTGGGGTGACGGTGGAAAGCGGACGGCGAAGGCATGCGCGTGCGTGCCCACGGCGGTCGTCGATACGCATCGCTGGTGTCCGACTGCAGATCGGTGGCACGGACCTGCCTGACGACGCGGTCCGCTGCGGCTGGACGTACCTACAGTATTTTGCGCAGCGCGACCTGGTATGACGCTGGGGAAGGCGGCGGCGCAGGTGGGGCATGGTGCGATGTGCTGGCTGCGGCGATGCCGCCCGAGTGGGTGTTGCAGTGGGCTGAGCGCGGGTTTGACCTGCAGGTTCGTGAGATTTCTGCGGAGGAGTTTGACAAGCAGTGTGCGCGCCGATGCCGTGCCAGTCCGTGATGCCGGGTATACAGAGGTTGATCCGTCGTTGACAGTGGTTGCTGTCCACTCCATAAATATAGCTATTGTGCAGCAAATTAATTGCGATGTGCGCTCATATAAGCAGTGCGGTTTTTGACCTGCTGTTTTAGCTTTGAAATTGCCTACAGAGGTTGGGGAGCGCTGTAGAATCGCTGATTTTAGTAGTGTCATAGTGTTATAAGTTAACATTTATGAACCTCAAAGCTTTTCCAACGCTAAATGCTTCCAGATGCGATAAGTGTTGCATGGCGGCACTTCTCACGCCAGTGGGTGCCGTGGGTGCTGTCAATGCTTGCTCTGATGGCGTCCATCTTTGTGCTTGGCGCTGTGACGGTTGTGATTGTTTTGGCAACGGCTACGACAAAGACCGAGACCACGACATTCAGCACGACGCAAACGGACGGAACCCAGCGGTGTAGGCCTTGTGGCAATGGTGATCTTCTACATCCTTATAGCGGCTGTTGCTGTTGTCTACTCGATTAATAGCTATCGAAATGCCTCCGTGTAGCTTTCAAGCGAGAGACCATCGCGGTGGGGATTTCTTCAAGTTCTCAGGTCTGGTGACTCCGCTTATTGTGAGTATTCTCGTGGAATCGTACCTATATAAGGCATGTTGCTATTCGTCATCCCTAGTATCATCGCCATGTTTGCGCTGATGTATGTTCCTTTAGCGGCTGTCATCAATAACTCTACCGTGGGTAGGGCGTTTTTCCGAGGGTTCGCGGCGTTCAAAAAACAATATTGGGCAATCAATTCTCCTTGCTGTGCTCCTTGGTCTGATCGGCTTTGCAGGCTCTCTTGCATTGGGCATAGGTAACCTGGTGACGATTCCCCGATATGACATCGCATTGGTTGTTGGCTACCTCATGGTGACAGGGCGTAACCTTGTCGTAGCGAATTAGCGTCTAAGGTTATATGACTGTGAATAATCCTCAACCTTATCCTCAGCCCTATGGGCAACAGCCGTTTGGCCAGCAGCAGTCTGGTCAGATGGGCATCGAAACGCTGAACATGTCGGATGCACTGAGCATCGCATGGAATCACTTCACTAGGCAGTGGGTGCCGTGGGTGCTGTCCTCGGTGATCGTTGCTGTTGCTGGCGTTCCTTTTGTCATCATGTACTTCGCACTGTTGGGGTGGATCATCTCAATGGAGGAAATCCGCAACAGCTCTTCATACCACGTTATGACAGCTACGACAGCTATAACAGCTACAACAACACCACCACCGAGCCTGCCTTCAACCCATTCGCCCTGGGTGGGATCTCTATAGCTTTCATGCTCATCATGGTCGTGGGCATGGTGCTGCTCGTGATCTTCACACTGAACTCCTACCGCAATGCCCTCCGCACTGACCCAGGGCGAAGTGATCAAAACCACCGATTTCTTTAGGATCTCAGGCTGGGCAAACCCTTCCTCGTGCAGATTGTGATGGGTATTGCCATTCTGCCAGTGGCGCTGCTTACGTTCGGATTAGGGCCATTGTCTTGGTCATCATGTGGATGTACGATGGTTGCTGCTTGCTGAACCCTAACGCCAGTATTGGCGAGATTTTTGGTGACAGTTTCAGGGCGTTTAAGAACAATATGGGACAATCGATCCTGCTGGTAGTTGTGTGTTACCCATCAACCTCTTTAAAGGGTGGCGCGTTGATGGTAGGCATGCTAGTGACTGGACCTCTTCAGATGATTGTCCTGCCGTCGCTTACCGTATGTGCAAGCAGATGCCCATCGTCTTGCCACAGGGTGTGAAACAACAAGTCAGGACACACACGCAGGTGGATATGGCCTCGCTGCCTGGGTTACAAGCTCCCACTATGAAGCTCCCGGCACAGCCTTGGTACGACCCAACTGGCGGTACCCAGAGCGGATAGAGCCAGCCTGGGTATGGCCAGCGGGTATATAACTCAAACGCAGGCTATGGTCAAACAGGATAGGCAGGGCGGCTACCCGCAGCCTGGTGGAAATCCGCAGCAGCAGGCCAGCAACCCCGAACCAGGGCTATGGTTACGGTGGCAGCAGGGGCGGCGATCATGGTGAGGTCAACCCGGGACCGGCTGGCAACCATGGAATCAGCAGTGCGGGAACGTCGACACTGGATCACTGATGCCATCAGTATCGGGGTACAGCATGTTGGTCAGCAGTGGATTCCGTGGGCTGCGGCCATGGGAGCGGTGCTGTTTTTATCGCTGGTTCCCTTCATCACCCTGATTCCAATGTTCGGTGTTGTAGCTGCGAGGACTTTTTGACGTCCGCATGTAAGAAGGCATGATATTACTCGGCTTTTGCCTGGATCTTTTCCTCCTGCTGTGAGCTGAGCGGCTGCGCGCCTGGTTCTTTTGGCTGAATTCCGTGCGTAATGCGTACCGACAGTGCCAGGGCGAGGTGATCACCATTGGGTCGTTTTTCGCCCTGCGTGGCCTGCTCATCCCGTTTTTCACGCTGTTGTCTGTGGCTGTGATTGTTGGTGTGGGGCTGGTGATGTTCGTAATCCCCGGCCTGATCGTTATGGTGCTGCTCATGTACGTCCCGTTCGCAGCGGCTGAGCCTGGCAGCACGATAGCGGAAGCGTTTGTTCGTGGCTGGCAGGCGTTTGTGGATAATCCAGGGAAGTCCATTGGCCTGTGGTTGCTCGTCGCCGTCGTGTGTTAGTGTTGCTAACTTTACCTGTTTTGCCTTGTTACTGGTCTTTCCTGTCATCCAAGTCATCATGATGGTGGCGCACCTGATGTGTGCGACGCCCCATCGCGTTGGGTGTGATTCCGGCAGGGACCTAAGGCAGCCCTAACGCTACTCAGGAGTTACACTGAAACCGGCTACGGTAACACGCTACCTGGCCGGTTTTTCGTGTGATGTGAGGAGCGACAATGACGACGGAAGCGCCCAAGAATCAGAAGCAGCCTCGGAGGAAGCGCAAAACACTGGTTGGGTTCCCGACCAACATGGTGCGTGGTACGGTGACGGTTCCGCTGCGCTGTTGGGCGTGGGGCTGGCTGGACCGTCGTGGATTCATCCTTCCGCTGGCCGTTGCGTGGATGACCGGCTATTTTGCGTTCTTCGCCCTGGTTGTGGGTGAAGGCTAGGGGTCCGCGTCAGGTCGCTTTTTCGACGTCCCCTGCCACTACGGCGGGTGTGTCTGCCGCGGCGTCGATAATCGTCGTGGCGATGCACCCGGTTGTGGTGCTGTGGGGCGTGGTGTTTGCCCGCTGGTGGGGGTTGCTGTGAGATGTATCGGCGCAGGCCACGGTCGCTGCTGTCTGGGGAGGCGACGGTGCTGGCGAGTTGTGTGATGGTTCCCGCTGGCGTCCAGCGTGATGGGGTGGCCCTAGATGCGCCGGCGATGGACGATCACGGCGTTGGTGGCGTTGTATTTGTGGGGACGATTCCTCTACGTGAAAACGCTGATTCGTGAGCGCAGTGACCATGTGGTTTGTCGGCTCGGTGGTTCTACCACCGCGTCGTTACGGCGGTTGCTGCAGCCCTATCGGCCGTTGGGTACGCGTCGTGGTGGAGCGTTGTGGTCTTCGCGGTGCTCGCTGCCAGGGCGTGGTGATGCCGTGGTCGGTCGCGCATCGCGGCAAAAATGGACACCTGAGGTTGTGGGCTTTGTGGAAGGCGCGTCAACACTTGCCGTCGTCATTGTGGCATTGCTGAACAATTAAAACGAAATTCCGTACAGGCACCGGGGAGCCCTGAGTGAATGCAGATTTCAGTGCGGGGAATTGTAAGCCTTCGGTGGCATTAACTGGTGGTCACTGGCGATCTTGGCGTACACCACGACATCGTGAAAATCGCCACGAATATATTCGCTATCACGGGCCACGCCTTCAAATACGAAGCCATTTCTTTCCGCGACAGTGCGCGATGGCGTGTTATTCAGGGTAGCGCGAAGTTCAACCCGGTGAATATAGTTTGACAAATGCGTGATCCAGCACTGGTTGCAGCGCTTGTGTCATGGTGCCGCGCCGCCGCGCCTAGGGGGCTGTGCTGTAATCGGCAAGCACGTTGCGGTTCTTTTCCGATTGCAGCTTCAGCATAATATTCCCAGCGTAACGGCCTGGGTTGTCGGCAAGTTCAATCGCCCAGACCAGGCTTGATTGTGGCCTGCTGTGCTTGTTATGAACTCCACCGCCATGGAACGGCTGTATTCAAGAGGGATGGGAGTAAAACGCTGCATTTGCGGATCTAGTTGCTCTCATAAACAGCATCTATCGTCCTCTATACGCAAGGCGCGGGCGCACAACTCTCGTTGGATAGTGGTGTGAACGGTGGCCGTGAAAAATCACCCATTGGCTCACCGTACAACAGAAAAACCGGCAAAAACAGACCCTGGGTAGGAGTAAATAAATCACCAGGGGAATGACCGGAAATTAGTGTACAAAAAAGGTTTTATACCACATTTTCAGCACCAAAAGGGGGCAGGGCTTCATCGGGCTAGAATATCGGTCGGTATCAATTTAGCTAGTGACCAATCTACGTAACGCCGCCGTCAGCAACAGCGATATCACTTGTTGGCCACAATGCTGCAGCAGAACTGCGCAAAAACCACCAAAGCGTTTCGTGGCAAAACGGCTATCCAACAGTCAGCCACCACCACGATCCGTCACACGCCGCAGCAAAACGCCCCTGCGCCCTGCGCCATCAACAACGCCGCATGCGTGGCGGCAACCTCCATGAAACCATTCCGGCCTCCCGCGTCGGCAGCTCCTTCCGGGCTTGCAGCAACGGATCATCAGGGCGCGGAAAAGGAATCCGGTCGATCACCACAGAGAACACGAACTCCCTCGGTACATCCACGCCCTGCCACAGCGACAACGTGCCAAACAGACAGAATTCTCATCCTTGGCAAACTTTTCCACCAACACCCCAGTCGAATCATCACCTTGGCAGAAAAATATCAAAAGGCAACCGCGCCCGCATCGCCTCCGTGGCCTGCACCGCCGCGCGTCGGGAGGAAAACAACAGCGATGCGTCCACCGGCGGCAGTGATCAAGCCGCCAGTTCGTCCAAGAACTCCTCCGATAGACGATCCCGCCCCGGCTGGGAAGGTGGCGGTGGAATACAAAACCCTCGACTTCGCGGGGTCAAACGGGTGCCCGCACCAGGCTGTCCCACTGCCTTCGGCAAGCCCCAGCTGGCGGCCATGGCGTTGAAATTGCCGCCGATGGTAGGGTCGCGCTGGCCAACACTACCGTATTGTCGAGAAACAGTTGGCGTGCAGCAGCCCAGCCACCGACAGATGGCGCCACCTGAGGGAGTCCTCGCGACGGTCGTCACGGGTCAGCTACACGACATCCGCGCTGGCGGGATCATCCTCCGCGAATACCTCTAACATGCGAATAATCGAATCGTGCAGTTCCTGGCAGGTGCTGCCGAGAGGGAAGTGCGTTCCGCGTTCTTCCGATCATTGGTTGTCTCGCCATCCGGCGCGCGCATGGCAATGGCAGGGACGTCAGGGCGTCGGTAAGGGCGCGCAGCGGGGTTGCGCTTGCTCGGGAGGGTTGTCCAGCGGCCGTCATTGCAGGTACCCAGGGCGTCGTCGAGTTCCTTGGCAAGGTCGGTCACCTTCACATCGTGATCCTGGTGCCACCCAGCCCCGGCGCGCTTGGCGGCCAGGGTGAGGGCGGTGACGGACAGGTCGGCGGTGGCGACGCGGTGATGCGGCCGTCGAGTTCGTGGGCCCCGTCGATGATCACCACGTCATGTTCGGGAGGATACTCACCCCGGAAAGGGCGTCAATGGCGAGCATGGCGTGGCTGGTGACCACCACATCCACCTTTGCGCTTTGCGGCGGGCCTGTTCAGCGAAGCAATCCTCACCCTGCGGGCAGCGGGAAGACCCCAGGCATTCCCTGAGAGGTGACGCTTGACCTGCCGCCATGCGAGATCCGGCACGCCCGGGTTGAGGGTATCGCGGTCGCCGGTGTCGGTGTCATTCGCCCAGCCGGCTAGGCGCGCGACCTGCTTGCCTACCCAGGAGAGGGTCTTCCTCTTCGATGAGAGCATCAGTCCCTGCGCGTGGGCGAGGTTTGTTGAGGCACAGATAGTTGGACCGGCCTTTAAGAATGGCGATGGGGCGCGCGCTCCAGCAGGGGTTCCAGGCCTCGGCAAGCCGTGGGAGGTCGCGTTCCACCAGCTGGGTTTGCAAGGCGATGGTGGCGGTGGACACCACAACCGTGGTGCCGGTGGCCTGGGCGTGCCGAATAGCGGGGGACCAGGCACGCCAGGGACTTGCCGGTGCCAGTTCCGGCCCGCACGGCCAGGTGTCGCTGAACATCCAGGGCGTGGTCACTGCCCGCCATGCGCTGCTGGCCCGTGCGGGGCTGCTGCCGAGGGCGTGCGGACGGCGACTTTCCAGAAGCTCGGCGGTGGTGGAAGTGCACTGAGTGGGCGGGTGGATTGGGATGAGCTCAACGCTGCGATAACCGCCTCAAACCCATTAGAAGCGTGTGGCTAGTGCAGGCTCGTCACGGAGAGTCAGTCCTTTCCCAAGGCAGGGGTGACCAGCTGGGCGGCCAGATACTCGCGGGATTCCTGCAAGCTGGGCAGGCCCTCCAGCACGGAGCCATTGCGCATGAGCGGCACCGTCAATTCGGTGGCCGTCAACGTGCCGATGGTGGGGATATCGTTGGCAGGGCATACGACCTTCCACGGCGGTGCCAGTGTTGCGGCTGGTACGCCAGCGCGCTTTGCCGCCGCTAGCTGGCCTTGTTGCGAGCGCTCAGCCACCGCGGCCTTCCACCTCCACCAGCTTCAGGTACACCATGCCCGCCGTCGGCGCGCCAGAACCGGTGACCAGTGACGTGCCCACACCGAACACATCGACCGGGTCGCCACGCAAACCGGCGATGGCAAATTCATCCAGATCAGACGACACCACAATCTTGGTGTTGTGCGCGCCCAAATCATCAAGCTGTTTGCGAACCTGCCTGGTCAGCACGCCCAAATCGCCCGAGTCGATGCGCACGCCCCCAAGCTCGGGTCCTGCCACCTTAATCGGCCGCTCTCCACGCCCTTGGTGAGTGTCATGCTATCCACCAGCAGTGTCGTAGAAACCCCTAGGGACCTACCTGCGCGCGAACGCCGCTTCTTCATTCGGGTGCCGTCCTCGTTGACGTGCACCAACGTCCACTGCATGCGCGGCCGTACCCGCCGCAGGAATGCCGTAGCGGTGCGCCGCCTCCAGGTTTGACGTCGCGTCCAAAAACCAGCCAGGTACGCCGCCCGCGTACGCTGACACCGCCGCATACTCATGCGCGACGCGACCCCATCTCAATCAACGTGCGGCCATCGGCAGCCGTCACCATACGGCAGCCGCCGAGGCTATCGCCGAATCCGAATTCATGATGGACAAAATCACTGTCTCCAGGATCACGCACTCGGCAAACGTGCCGCGCACCGTCAGGATCGGCGAATGAGGAAAATATAAATCCCCCTCGCGGTAACCATCAATATGGCCCGAAAAATGGTAATTCCGCAGGTAATCCAGCGTCGTGTCATCCAGGAACGACAAGTTGGCCAGTTGTTCTTCCGTAAACACGAAGTCCTGCACCGCGCGCAACACACGCGCCGTGCCCGCCACAACGCCGTATCGACGCTCGTTAGCAACCGGCGGGCAAAACCTCAACGTACACGGCGACAGATGCCGTCCTATCCGCCAACGGACGCCTGCAACATGGTCAACTCGTACTTATCCGTCAACAACGCACTTGACCGGTGCGGCACGTGCGGACTTTCGGCAGTCGAGGCGTCGATAAGCGAAGCGTCAAATGTGGTATCAGTGGTTTTTTTCGAAACGCCCTTCGGGGGGTGCGTCGTGGAATCTCGGTGTTCACAAACACAAAGTCTAGCGAGTTTTCCCCTCAGAGGGAGGCAACCAGGTACCCCAGAACCCAACAAACCACTACTGTTGGGGCTATGAGTTCACCCGCAGCTGTACCCGTTGAATCACAACAGGTCGAGGTAGTCACGAGCGAAAACTCCCTGATGTGTATCGTCTGGACGACCCAGTCAACCTGATGAGCTACGTCACTTACGTCTTCCACACCATCCTCGGCACATGCGACAAAAACGCGCCCACGAGCCTCATGATGCAAGTACACACCGAAGGAAAAGCTGTGGTCAGCACCGACGAAAAAGACAAAGTTGAAGGCGATGTGAAAAAACTCCACACCGCCGGCCTCTGGGCAACCATGCAACAAGCAGGGTAGTCAATTGTAGTAAGGTACAACAGTGCAAGCCTGGAACGCAAGAAAGCCCTCATGCGGGCACCACAACACACTCACCACCTTTCGAGCCCATGGAACGCGAAGTCCTGGGGGAACTTGCCGCCACCGTCGCCGAAGCCCTGATCCACCGCTGCCAATCCGTACCCAAGGATGAACTCGAAGAACTCACTGGCATTCGCAGCGGTCACAAAGAGGCCCCCATGGACCCCTCCTCGCGCGGCTTCTCCCAGACTTCGAGCGCGCCGGGACGAAGAATACGGGCGACAACCCCTCCCTGCGCTCCATCCACGAAAAACGACATTTGCCGCAACAGCTGGAAAACCTGCAGTAATCACCGAAGCGCTCGGGCCGGACGGCAATGCGGGTGGTGTTGGATGAAACGCGCGTGCGCTGGCTCGCCGCCATCAACGATATTCGCCTGTATATCGCCTCGGGAGAGATCCACAGCGGCATCGATGGTGGGGTAGCGGCGCGCGAGGATCAGGAAATGCTCGTACAATGGCTCGCTTATAACCAGGAGTCCTTATTGGAAGCACTAACACAGGAGAAGTATTCCGGTGAACTACCAATACCAACAGCCCCACGCGAGCCAGCCTGGGGATGGTTACAGTCCTTCGGCGGCGCTGGCGTGAACAGTGCCGGTGGATTCGGCGGTCTCGGCGGCAACCCGGGTGTTCCAGGCACCCTGGCGCGCAAACCAACGCAACGGTGGCGGCAAGTCCAAGAAAACGGCCACACCAGGCTTTTTACTGGCCTGACCTTGGCCATTGGTTACGTCGTGTCCATCTGGGCCGTGTTCTTTATCAACATCGGCCTGGGCAACAGCCTCAACTCACTACGGCATCCACCCCCTGACCTATCCTCGGTGTGGCACGGTCACCGCGCCGCTGTTGCATCTGAATTTGCAGCACCTCATGTCCAATACCGTGCCCGGCGCGATTTTCGTGTTCGATTGGGCTGTCCGAGCGGACGTTTTGGGAAGTGACACTCGTTCTCGCTGGTTGTGGGCGGCGCCGGCACGGCTGTTCGGCGGTGGGCACCAACCACATTGGTGCCTCTGGGCTGATCTACGGCTGGTTGGGCTACTTGGTTATCCGGGGTTTTGCTAACCGCAGCGTGTGGCAGATCGTTAGGGCTGTTCCGGCGTTTCCCTACTCAGGTTTGATTTGGGGCGTTCTTCCCACGGACACAGGTGTCAGCTGGCAGGGCCACCTGTTCGGGTGGAATTGGGGAGTGCTTGCCGATGGTTATACTCTGATGACCCACCGGAGACGCAGCAGCGCCGTGCTCAGGGGCTCACCGGGAGGTAGGGCAGCGTTAGTTACCTCTCGCTGGCAATAGGTATAATCATTTTTCCGAGTTTTTCCCTGAGTTGCCGAGCGGGAGGAGATGGCTGTGCATTCAAGACCAGGCTTGCTGGGCTGGCCGCAGGAGCGCTCGTCGTCATCGTGCTCATCAGCGTGGTTACTATCGCCCTCCGCATCTCAGCCTCGCACAACACCAGTCCAGGAATCGCCGCATCCACGGCGGTCCTATCCACCCGCCCCTGCCCCCCAGCACCCCGCCGCAACCGGGAACCAATGGAACCGGACAATCGGCACGAACCCGCGCCACTGAGGCGTCGACACGCGCCCCCAGCTCCATGCCCAACACCGCCTTGCTTGTCGACGGCGTGCGAGCGCCGGCAGGTGCCGACTACACCAAGGCGTACGTCAACGGGTCCCTACCAGCGCCGAATTTGGGCGGAACGTGCTGAAAACATCGGACCCATCGCCCGCGGCAGGGCGACAGCACCGTCGAACTGGACGTTCACAGCCCCGTCACCGGCAAAAACTATCGCATGACCTGTACCAATGGTGGGAAAAATCGTCTCCTGCACGGGAGGCAACAACGCGCAGGTATTCCTCACCAGGTAGCGCAGGTAGAGTAGCATTGGTGAGCATGGCGGAACGAAACGCACCCATCGGCATCTTCGACTCCGGCGTCGGCGGGCTCACCGTCGCTCGGGCCATTGTCGACCAACCGCCTGACGAATCCATTATCTACATCGGCGACACCGCCAACGGCCCCTACGGCCCCTCAACCCATCAGCCGCGTGCGCGAACACGCCACCCGCATCGCCGACGAACTTGTCGCCCGCGGCTGCAAAAATGCTCGTCATCGCCTGCAACACCGCCTCCGCAGCCTTCCTCCGAGATGCCCGCGAGCGTTACGACATCCCCGTGGTTGAAGTCATCCTCCGCCGTCCGGCGCGCCGTGGCCACCACCTGTAACGGGAAAAATCGGCGGATAGGAACCCATGAACCATCAACCCGGTGCCTACCAAGACCTCTTCGCAGCGTCCCCACGTCACCGCCTACGCGCAAGCCTGCCCACGATTTGTGGACTTCGTGAACGCGGCATCACCTCCGGGCGGCAAATCCTAGGAATCGCCCTAGTCTATATGGAGCCCCCAAGCCGCAGGGTGTGGACACGCTGGTACTCGGTTGCACCCACTACCCGCTGCTCTCCGGCGTTATCCAGCTCGCCATGGGTGAGTACGTGACACTCGTCTCCAGCGCCGAAGAAACCGCCAAAGACGTTGTCGCGCATTCTCAGTGAGAATGACATGCTGGCGGAGCGTGACGGTGACGGGGCCGAACCAGTGGTGCGGAGCTTCGAGTCTACTGGGATCCAGCTTTGTTTGCCCAGCTAGCCGACCGATCCTCGGCCCTCATGTGACACAAGTCAGCCAATTGGGGAACTGTGTAATATTCTTTGCAAGAAGCCGTCTGAGAATGGAAAAAGTCCCCAAACCATATGCGGCATGGCACAGTAGCCCTTTATGAAGTTGACGATCCTCGGATGCACTGAAGCCTTGGCGGTCCTGACGGACCCGCCTCAGGCTACTTCCTCACGGTGGACCGCATGCCGCACCCCCTCATGGACATCGGACCCGGCGTACTGGCGAAATGCAGACAATGCACCAGCCGGAGGATGCCCACGTTGTTTTCAGCCACCTTCACCCTGACCACTCGCCTCGATTTCCCTCACTCATGGTCTGGCGGCGATTCAGCCCCTCAGCCACCACCGATCGCCGGCACATGTGCCTCGGGCCGCGTGACACCCCAGTGCGCTTGGGTCGACTCTCCGCCGACACGCCCTGACGGCATCGACGACATGTCCGACACCTTCGCATTCAATGCCTGGACCGATGGTGTGAGCGAAATGGTCGACTCGACTCACCATCACTCTCACGCCACTGTCCATCCCATCGAATCCTACGCGCCCGCGTCGAAGAATCCGGCGTCAACGGCGGTGTGATCGCCTATTCCGGCGACTCAGGCTGGACCGACAACTCATCGACTGCGCCTGCGGTGCCGACATCTTCATCTGCGAAGCCACCTGGGGCGCAACTAGCGAAGGAAAAACACCCGACATGCACTCTCTGGTGCCGAGGTTGGCGCATCGCCCGCGAAGCGGGCGTGGGCAGATTGGTTTTTGGTACACATTCCGCCGTGGGGCGATCCCCTGGGGGCTTTGAAGGCCGCCCGCTCCGAGTTTTCCGGCGAGGTGATTGTGGGGACGAGCGGAATGGAGTTTGAGGTGTAGGTTGGCAGAGCGCTGGGGAATTACCCCTGCGGAAATTACCCCCGCGCGGAAACTCGCAGCCGGTGGTGGGCGTCGGAAAAGCTTGAGGTAGGGCGAGGTGAGCACGGCGAAGCAAGCAGCGGTGGTGGCGGCAGCGATGACAAACATGATGACTATCTGGTAGCGCACGGCCGTATCGGGGGAGGAGCCGCCGAGGATCTGGCCGGTCATCATGCCGGGGAGGCTGACCACGCCCATCACCGCCATGCTGTTGAGCGTGGGGATCAGCGCGGTGCGCAATGCGCTGGTGAAGGCGCTGTGGCTGGCTTCCCAACGCGTGGCACCCATGGCCAGGAGTGCGTCTATGCGTTCGCGACTGTGGTGGAGTTCCGAGGTGAGCGATCCACAGCCAGGGAGACACCGGTCAGACCATTACCCAGAACCATGCCCAACATGGAATGAAGTACTGCGGGTCATACCACTGGGTGCACGTCCACAATAATGTGCAGTGCCAGGGCGGTGAGGAGAAAAAGAACTGCACATGATGGCGAGGAAGCAGTCGAGAAGCAGACGCGGTAGTATTCGGGCGCTTGCTGGCGGCTGCGAGGCGAGGAACGCCATCAGCACCCCAATCGCCAGCACCACCACCGGATTGTGCAGGGAAAACACCCATCTCAGGATCAAGCCGACCAGCAGCAGCTGCCAGTCAGCGCAGGACGGAGATGAGGATGTCTCGACCCAGACCCAGGCGAAGCCGCCACGATAACCCCGAAAGGTGAGCAGCATCAACCCCGCCGCCATAGCGAGATGCAGGGTACTAATTTGTTGAGCCACTGCCGCCTCCCAACGAATACTGATCCGTGGCGATGCGTTTCTTTGCTTCATCATCGTGCCCGACCCACAGCAACGCCCGCTCACCCGATGCGGACCACGCCACCACATAATCTTCCGTGAGCCTCGCCAACTGGTGGTCCAGAGCCGCCGTCACCTCATCCAACAACAGCACCTGCGGGTCCAGCTGCAACGCCCGCGCCAGTGCCACCGACTGCTGCTGACCACCCGATAGCGTATCGACGTCCTGACGCAACAACGCCGCGTCCCTCCCCAACGCCTCCAACAATTCCGCCGCCCTGCCTTCATCCCACGCTCGGTGCTGATGCACCCCAAACCCAAACGGCTGTGCCATCGCATCCGCAACCGTGCCCGGCGCGAAACTCGGGCGCTGCGGTACATACATCACGCGGGAACGATACCGGGGCACACCCCACTCAGCAGGAGTTTTGCCGTGAGCCGACACTACCGTCGCTGGGATCCAAAACCCGCGACGGCGCGGAGGAGAAGGGACTTACGGAAACTGAGGCCGTCGATGAGCAGGCGGAACCAGGGGAAACAGCGAGGGTACGTCCCTCCACACGGGAACCATGCAGGTAAGGTGCGAAACAGTCAACACGCCACTGATAGTAGGCTAAAACGCACGACTTCATTCAAACGAGCCGACGGCTGCGCCCAAGACGAGATGCGACCCGATCCGCATCACCCGAGGATTCACCAACAACCCGCAGGCAGCGCGTGCTTGTGAATTCGGCAACACCCGCGTCATGTGCACCGCCAGCGTGGAAGAACGCATCCCGCGCTTCAACATACGGCCTCGGGGAGGGCTGGCTCACCGCCGAATACCCATGCTGCCCGCCGCCACCCACGAACGCATGCGCGCGCGAATCCATGAAAGGCAAAGTCAAAGGCCGCACCCACGAAACTCGCGATTGGTTGGCAGGTTCCTCCGGCGGCCATTGACCTGCGGGAACTCGGGGAAAACACCATCGCCATCGACTGCGACGTCCTGCAAGCCGACGGCGGTACCCGCACCGCCTCCATCACCGGCGCGTACGTCGCCCCTCGCCGACGCCATCGCCGAGCTGAAACGACGCGGCGTGGTCACCGAAACCCCTGCCCCGCCCGCTGCAGCCGTCTCCGTTGGGCTCATCGACGGCCACGTCTGCCTCGACCTGCCCTACGAGGAAGACTCCGCGCCGATGTGGACATGAACGTCATCATGACCGAATCTGGGAATTCGTGGAAATCAAGGCACCGGCGAACACTCCACCTTCACCCGCGAACAACTGAACCAGCTTCTCGACGCCGCGGAAAAAGGCTGCCGCGAAATCATTACTGCGCAGAAAGCGGCGCTGGAGGGGGAGCCTGGTGTTGCGGGCGGCGCTGCGGGTGGTGGCGCATGAAAATCCATGTAGCCTCACGCAACCCCAAAAACTCCGGAACTCGCACGTGATTAGATGCCGCAGGAATCGACGGGTGAACTTGTTTCCACGGCTGACGTTGCGCCCTGCGAAGAACCCGTGAAAATCGGCTGCACCTTTCACCGACAACGCTCCTGATCAGCACGCGCCGGGGCAGCTGCGACCGGGCTTGTCACGCTGGCGGACGATTCCGGGCTGACCGTCGATGAGCTCGGCGGCATGCCCTGAGTACTTTTCCGCGCTGGTCAGGCCAGCATGGTGACGATGCCGCGAACAACGCGCCGCTGCTCGCATCAAATGTCGGATGTGCCCAACGACCGCAGGGCAGCCGCCTTTGTGTCTGCATGCGCGCTGGTCACCGGATGGTGCGGAGTACGTCTCCGAAGGTGTGTGGCCCGGGCTTTTGCTGAGGAGTGTTGTTGGGGAAGGTGGTTTTGGGCATGACCTGATCTTTGCTCCCCTGGACGAGGCAGCGGGCGGGCGCAGCTCCGCCGAACTGGCACCCGAAGAAAAAGATGCGCTCTCACACCGCGGCAAAGCGCTCGCGGGGCTTGTTCCTGTGTTTAGGGAGTTGGCGGCGGGGTAATAGTACTGAGTAGTTGTACTGACAAAATTATGTAGGTGTCAGTAGGGTGATCCTGATGGGTATGTTGGGCGATCCGGTGTTGTGGGTTGATCCCAACGTGCTCAAAGCATAGTCAGGAATGCTGTCGGATGCAATCATGCTCATAGTATATGAAGTTATTGTCAGATGCTTGTGAAGCTGCTATGTTTTCCTTTTGGCAGGATTGTGTCAATGATATCTGTTAAATTCGAGGTCACAGATCTTTTTCCGCGTTTATTTCCTCAATAGTGCGAGCCCGCCCCCAGGTGATAAAGTCGCGACCAAGACCGGAATTTTTAGAAAATTCGACTATTTCAGTTATGTATCGGTCACCAGGCTCACTATTAAGCTGACTAAAACTCAGTATGCCCCAATCATTAAATATGATTTCGCCATATCCTGTATCTCCATGCAGCTGTTCCATAGTAATTTTAACATACTCCGTCCATGCATGCTGCGGAAATAAACTATCTTTTCCTACATAGATAACGTGGCCGAAGAAAATCCCCATGTCAAACCAGAAGTATTTTAGCCCCTCAATCGTGTAAGAACCCTCAAACCTTAATAAGCAAACATAGCGACGGATCGGCTGACCTATTTTTTCAATGAAAGCTCTCATTCTAGGGATATCGCTTGGCGGATAAATATCAACAACCTCAAGAACGGTGACATTGGGATCGTTTTCCCATTTAGATATCTGCTCACTTGAAGAGGGGTCGGTTAACGCAAAGCATCCGCGTCTATCGCCCCGTTGCAAAATTTTAGAAATCGCGGATAGGGCACAGTCATCGTTCTCGATTTCAGTGTTGACGATATAAACTTCATAATTATTAGGCATTAATTTTGTCACAATCCTAGTTAGTTAGCGATTTTCTATGTGCACGGACATAGTCTGAAGTAACTCGTGTAAAGTGCTAAAAATTATGCTGATATTTTAGTCTGCATCTGATAGAGATACCAAGATCACAAAGAATACGCTGATGATATCGCCACGTTACGGCCCTAAGTGGCAAATCTCGTGATACCCTCCGATTCTTGATCAATCATTCATACCATTTAATCAATTCTCCCCAATCGACAATATCTGCCGAAAAGTTAGCTGATTTAGAAACAAAAATGGCTTCCTCATGATACTCTGCTCCATATGCAGGAAGATCACGTTCAAATCCCAGAATGCCCCACTCGTCAAAAAGGCAATCAATAAATAAGGTGGGATCAGAATCTGGATTCACTACTTTTTCCACGTAAAGATCCTAAGCTGAGAAAGAAGATGTGAATTTTTCTGTAATAACTACTACCCCGGCTGGCTTTTCGCGATCTCCTGGATAATAAGTTTCCAAAAGCTTATCTACCGAAATTGGTTTTTTCACCTCCACTATCGCCGCACAATAATCTGGCCGTTTCTTATGAGGAAACATCATAAAAGTGACGCCAGGCTCTGGGGAGTTAGGTCTCTCCACCAGTGAATCTTGACATTTGAATCATTTTTCCAGGAATTTACTGCATTTACTCGAAACATTCTCAGCAAAGCATGAAACAACGTAGTGGGCATCATTCTTCCAGTATTGAACCAACATCTCAAAAGGGGCTATTTTCTTCACAGGAAATGATCTGATATCCGCCATTTTAAAAGTAGGTATTTTTTTCACGTTCTCAATCTTTCACCTAGATCATTTAATAAAGCCGCACACCTTTGACAACAAGGTGCCAATATCTAGATCATATTTAGGATTAATAAAAAGATAGCTATCAACACTTTTCAGTCCCGCGTCGTTAAAGATTTTCCGGCAAGTCTCCCTTGGGTATCTGGGTAATCCGGTGTTGTGGGTGGATCTTGACGCACTCAAAGCATACCCCAACTTATACAACTCTGTTAAAGAAATGATGGAGACGGTTGGACGTATTGGAGATATAATCCACTGATACGAGGCGGTTATAATGTTGCTGGTATGGTGAACATGGATGCCAACATCTATCTGGCATCAGTTGCTGCTCATAACTTGAACCCAAACAGACTATTCTAGAGCTAAATATTGTTTCCTACTGGAACCCTAGCGAGATTGCTTCTAGGGAAAAGCATGAAAGACTCTTTGCACATGCTGAGCAAAAATTGCTGTGATACTCAGAGGAAAACGGGATTGACGTAGCAGTGATCCATTCTTACCGAGCTGTCTGTCCAGATAGGGCATCTTGGGTTCGTCGTTTAGTGAAAGGTTTTGTCGATAGTCATCCCTACATGTGATACCGCTTTTAAGAAGAGCATGCCTTATCGCAAAGATGCGCGCAGCTATTTTTCTTCGAAAGCACTGCTACAGTTATACTTTGATGCGCGCCGATAATATAACCACTAGACCAGAGGACATACTTTGAAATACGGAGATAACGGGACAAATTTTGACATACTTAAGGTTGACGCCTCTGGGGAAGAAAAGCTAACCTCCTTCAACTGCATAGTTAATTATATCATCGAAAATCCTGAACTAGAATGCTACATTTTTGCTGATGGCTGCCCTGATTCTACACTAAAAATTTGGGATAAAGATAACTCAGTTGAGGTACTTTTGTCACAAACAATTAAACAACCGCCATCAAACTTTAGTTTCCTTGATGATTTGCTTCCTTTAGGGAGGAACCTGTAAAAAATTCTGCAGTCATAAGAATTTCTTCCCCAATATCTCCTGCTAAACTATTTTCTATATACTACCCTGAGTTTGAGGCTAGTCCGTCAGGCTTATTGGTCATAGCGAAAGAAGAGATTCCCGAAGATATCGTCGAGGCATATAAAAGTATATTTTATTCAAATGTCACAGACGAATCTGCTTTGAATTTTATCTCTAAGGCGTTTGAAAAATGGGCAATATTTGGATACTCAAGAGAAATTGATCAAATGGGAATAGAGTATAGGTTTGAAAATATATTTTTATCACGCAAGAGTAATTTGGATCAATCTTTCATCACGTGGGTAAACTATAAAAATTTTAAGCGCTGAATTTTACTTTTGCGACTGCGTAAAAATTTGATATTAAGTTCATGTATCATGAGTGCGAGATGTATGAGCTTGATTTAGGTACTGGGGAGATGTCGACGCTGCTTTCCCGACATAAGCCTCATTAATAGCAAAAGTGAAGTACGATTTTCTGCGTACATGCATCGACGATGCAGGCGGTCATCAACTACGAAGGTGCTTCTACCTCAGCAGCGCCTTAACAGTAACTACGCGCGATCTTGCCGCGCTCAAAGCATGTCCGGACATACTATCGGACGGGGGCAAATGCCTAATATGATGCGTCACAGTGATGATATTTTGCTGTAGAAGACACGGAGATATTATGACGTGTTCTCAATGCTGCGGGTATCGTAGACGAAAACGACAACATTTATCTTGCATCAGGCGCTATGTATAATCTGAATCCGTTGCGCTATTCTGGGTTGAATATTGTCATCTTAAGTAGCCCCGGCGAAGTGAACAGGTCTTGAGTGGCATGAGCGCTTGTATCTTTGTGCAGAGCAGAAACTGGTGGATTATATGAAAGAAAAAGATTGATGTCGAAGCGATCTATACATATCTTCCCACTTACCCAAACGAATGGAAAAGGATATATTTTCACAAGTGGTAGAAGGCGTGTACAAAGCTTTTGCCGCATGTGATCTTTCCATACATAGCAGTGGGCTAAAGCATATCTTTAATGCAAATCTATGTTTGGCGGAAAAGTATTGAAGAAAGAAAATGAGCATTTGAGCCAAGTGCTCATTGATTTTATAGATGCTAGTAAGTAGAAAGTTGAAACACGATAATGGAATACTCAAATTTTTTGATCGACTACTGGTATCATCAACTATGTTCGTCGTCGGATTCTATTTCTACTCCTTTCGACTATTTAACTCAATACATATATGATCATCCTGGTGTCAGATGTTTTATTTTTGCTGATCATTGCACTAAATATGATGTTGACGTGTGGTTAAATGATGAGCGTGTCAAAGTTTATTGGTGGGAAGACATGACCAAAACGCACGCAACTAATCCCGAAGATTTTGATGGATTATTTGACTTTATAGAAGCTCTTAATGAGTTGATAAAAGCCTGATTTTTGGCGCAGTAATTGAGGGTACATCTTCCTGTCACAAGTGATGAACTATTTTCACTCTATTATCCTACAAATAATTACCCAGCGGGAAAAGTGGTCATAGTTAATGGTGATGACCTGGATTATCAAATAATCCAACAATTCCGAGCGACGTTTGGTAATGATGTAGAAGGAGGATGTTTTGGCCATATTTAAAAAGTTTATATAGTGGCTGGGTGATGCTTGGATACGAAGTAGACTCCAACGCAAGGTTAGGGCGGTGACTGTAGATGGGAATATTTCGCAATTCCATCTATAGTGATGCGAATGTTTCTTCTATTAATTGGGGACTATCACTAGAATCAAACCGCATGATATTCTAGTAGTTCTCTCTTTGAAATGAGGGGCAAACTGAATTTTTGTTTTATCGAGTTATGTAAGCGTCATATTTTTGTGAATACTCAAGGTTGTATATTTTGCGCGCACCACCAGTTCGCGCCACCACCAGTTACAGACTCTCTTCCCATTTTAGTTGAATCTTTTAATCCAACAAAAATTCATTTCGGGGTTCTTGAGATATCATCGTCTATCTCTCCTGAAGAGCCGTATTCTCGGTACATTCCTGAGGATGACTGCCCATCTAGAAAGTTGAAGGGGTTCGAGTGACGTGAGTGCTTGTATATTCATGCCGAGCAGAAGTTGTTGAACTACGCGAAAGAAAACAATATTGATGTTGCAGTGATCTACACTTATCTTGATGTATGTCCAACTAATTTTATCGGATATCCAGCAAAATTATTGGAAGATGGAATGGTGCATGGCTAGAAGCTATGATATAATGTTATGGACGAAAACAGCCTTTTCAGGTTAAAGGATTCCTATTTTCATGTAGCTGACGAGATAAAGAAGATACTCACTGGTGATACAAAACTTATCCAGAAAACAGCTAAATTTATCACTCGAGGATTGAGATAAGATGGGATAATCGATGACTGTGCAAGGATCTGACGGTAAGTTCATATATTATGATTACGAGGTTGATGCCATGGGCGAACCTGAGGTAGTGCCGTTTGATCGTCTTATTCGATATGTGAATGATCATCCAGGAAGCCAATTCTTCATTTTTGCGAAGCGTTGTACCAAAAATGATGTTGATTCATGGTATAATAATAACCACGTCACGGTGCATTGGTGGAAGGATATGACACCGACACCAGGAACAGACCCACTTTCTATATTTGTTCAATCCTTTGATCCGGTAAAAACCTAATTTTGGGGGAATACTTGAAATATCATCATCGATATCTCCTGAAGGACTTTGTTCATTATATAATATTGAGGATAATCGGCCAGTGGGAGAATTGATCATTGCCCGAAATTCATATCTTCCAAAAAATATTATTGAGTATTATAAAAGACTTTTAGCCTGGCTTCAAGCTGACAGATCGAGAGCCTCACCTAAACGCACTATTTCGTGGTTGGGCATTATTACAATACGCTAAACATTTTAATGAGGATATTGGTCCACCGCACCGACCTGAGTATTTGCTTCTCTGTTCCGATGGTGATCTGGATAGGTCTTTTGACTGATTGGGGTGAAGTTATAGGTGTACATAGTATCGAATTTTCAAATTTCGAGTCCGGTCTGCTGTGAGAATGATTCGGATGTGGGAAACTACAGTATCCGAGTCGAGTTTGATATGTAAAATATTACAACATGCGATCTTTCTTTGTTTAACGACGGATTACAATCTTCTTTGATGCAGGGCTTTATATTTTGGAATAGGTATCTTTTGAAGGACGTCCAAGGATTGAAAGTAAAACTTATTGAGCTAATCGCTTATAAGCAAAAAGAAAGTTGGGCTGACGTGATGAGATACAAATTCTTCTATCGACTACTGGTATTATGAGCTATATTCGCTATTGGAGTCTGTTACCACTCCTTTTTGCTATATAGTTAATTATATAAATGAACATCCTGGCACTAGATGCTTTATTTTCGCGAAAAACTGCAAAAAGGGCGATATTGATGCGTGGCTAAATGATGAGCGTGTTAAAGTTTATTGGTGGGAGGATATGACCAAGACGCACGCAAATGACCCTGAAGATTTTGATGGTCTATCTGATTTTATAGAAGCCCTCAATGAGCTGATAGAGCCTGATTTTGGTGCGATAATTGAGATACTCTTACCCATTGCTAGTGAAGAATTATTCTCACTCTACTATCTTGCAGATAATCATCCAGCAGGAAAGGTGTTAATAACTAATAGTGATGGCCTGGATGTTCAAATAATTCAACAATTTCAGGCGACCTTTGGCAACCAGATGGACCGGGAAAATGTTCGCCCATTTTTAAAAAGCTTATACGGAGGTTGGGCGCTATTTGGGTACAGTGCGAGTGGTGAAATACGGTTGGGCTCTGATTTTAGGTGGGACTATATTACAATACCATCATACAGTGACGTGGATATTTCCTCTATTAATTGGGGAACGCTGCAGGGGTCAAATCATACAACTTTTTAGGAAGAGCTTGATTCAGTAACGAAGCCTTCATCCTAGCAACCATCGCACTTATATGATCTTCAATCAATAGCAGAAACCAATATGCCCCAATTATCGCTTCAGTGTTCATACCCACCCGTGATTTTTGATCCCAACTAATGTGCGATGATTGAAAAGTTAACTAGTAATTAACCTGTTTATCGAGGGCTTTCAGCTCAAAATGCAGGTAGTAGTTCGACTGCTATCTTTTGTGCTGCTATGGGTTCTTTTTGCCGAGTTGTTCGTCACTACCCGGCAGTGTTTACTGTGCCAGACCCTCTATTCTGTATTGTCTTGCGAAAAAGCCGGCATTCACACCTATAGCGACACCATTAACATCAATGTGCTGTTGAGAATTCCTGATCACCGGCGGTGTCGCAGCTGACTCCGCCTTATTGCCTTCAAAAGCTTTGACAGTCAAGGGAAAGCCTTCCACATCGGTGAGCAACCCTACTGTGATTTGTGGTCCTAACCGGCGTTGGTTGGAAAAGCATGGTTCGCGAAACTCATCAGCACTGGCGTACACGGGCAGATGTCGTATTGGATACTTGATGAATAGTCTGGTCGAAAACAAAGTGGAAGAAGCTTCATTACCACCAGCGGCCTGTGCAAAATCAAGATCATCACAGGCGCGTTGCCCTAACACCAATGAGGTAGCTGACTCATTCGTTAGTCTAGTTTGCATTCCGGCAGCAACACCTTCACGTACCAGCTCGTAGACGGTTGCCACACTTGTGCCGCCGGGTTGCCCCCAGCGACGTTGCAGCCCTTTCAGGATGAAAAAACGGTGGGTTGCCGGGGCGTCGATAAGCGCCGTTTGAGAATAGGTAAAACCGCATCGCGCAGCAATGTGTGCGATGCGGTTTCTTAAGCAGAACGCCGGGTGGAGGCTAGCGGCATTGCTGTTTCAGCCAGGCTGCTGCTTCCTCGGCGGGCTTGTCGGTGGTGACGTCGGGGTTGATGGGCTCCTCAGCGAATTCCTCGCCGGTGCGGGCGACATCCTTCGCCATGGTGATGACGAGTGATGCGCCGTCAGGCATCTCGATAGGCACGTTTGCACTAGTGAAACCAGCGGTTGGTTGGCCGAATGTTCGTGCGTTGCTCAGGCCCCTAAAACTCAGCACCGTTGCCTCGGCCGAGCTGGCAGTGTCTTTGTTGGTCAAGATGGCCACGGGCTTATCGGTGAACTTGCCTTTCGACGCCGCCGTGGTGTTTGTGCCCCCTCCTGTGACGGAGGAACCGTCAATCTTCACGTCTGTCGTGGTGTAGCGGTTCTTGAATTGCATCACGGTACCGTCGGGAAGCAGGGAACTCACGCCTGCGAGCATGGGACCCATGTCGCCGCCGTCGTTATCGCGAAGGTCGACAATCGCGCCGCAGGATTTCGGCATGTTGTCTACCAGACCTTTTGCTGCGGTGTCGGCGTATTCCCTGGCCGACAGGACCGCTCGCTAAGCTGGGAAGCTTGGCGGTCACAATGCCATCAGCGGCGGTGACCTTGGGCAATTCAGTGTTGTCCTTCGTGCCGCTAATGTTGTCTTCGGGTGGCCTGAAAGAGGAATGCTTACCACCTGCGACTCGCGCGACGTCGTTAAGGACCGAATATGTGTCCTGACGGTCTTGGCGTCTTTCACCTTGGCTTCGGCGTCTTTGCGTGCCTGCGCAAACTCGGGTTTATCGGCATAAATTCCATAAAGCTCGATGAGATCAAGCGCATATGTGGCGTATTGCTGTGGGTTGTTGGGGTCCTTGGGCTTTTCGGGTTCTTTGGCTGTTGCCTGCTGAGAAGAAAGATCAGCGGGGATGCTTTGGGCGTTGTTCAGCGGCGCGGCACTTGCGGCGGGAACCGCGATGCACAGTGCGGCAGCAGTAACAGCGGTGCTGATGGAAACGAGGGTCTTGTTCATGGTGAACTCCTAACTGAAAAGAGGTCTCCGGGTTGGCACTCCAGTGCTTCGCATAGTGCCGCCAACGTGGAAAAACGGACAGCTTTAGCGCGATTGTTTTTAAGGACTGAAAGGTTGACGGCAGTCACGCCCACTTTTTGGGCGAGTGCTGAGAGCGTGATCCCACGTTCCTCAAGAAGCTTGTCAAGGTGGCAGTAGACTTCACTCATCTAACCCACGCCCTCCTCGTTTTCTTTCACGGCGACACCATAGACGCACTACGGACACCACGCTGAATAGTAATATCTATTATAGTGAAGGCCGAGTTGAAAAATAGGCTGCAATATAGCGGTATTGAGAAGTGCGGTCTGTGTTATGCCAGTGTGCTTATGTGTCCTTTTGTGCGGATATGGTCTAGTTGCCTCCACAAAATAGCAACAAAGCTGTACTGAATATAATTGGGCTAGAGCACTCTTTGTGTGACTCTTTGTGTGCCTTCCATACTGCGGATATAGCCTGTGGGCATAATGGTCCCTTTTCTGCCTTATGGTTGAGCTCGGCATTAGTGTGATATGGCTTGTATGCTGCACATATGTACTGTGCGTCCCCCGGTGGCTGCATCCCACATGGTGGTGATGGTCGGGAATGTGCTGGCTTTTTCGTTCGGTATGGTCATAAGCGTGATTCCGTCCGCAAGGACGAACATGAGCAGTGCTGTACTTTCTTTTTTATGGTTTTGCGGTGTGTCCACGATAGTTCCTTGTTCATCTTGCGGTTGAGGTAGATGGTTGCTTTGTGCTTCATGCGTTAAATCAACCCCTCCTGGTCCTCCTGCATCTGTATGCCGCGTTTGACTATGATTGTCATGATGATGAGGGTGATCAAGAAGAAATAGCTGACCGTGAACATGTAGTTGGGGAAGATAAACTGGTGGGACCATTCCTGATTGAGGTGGTACTGGTGTGATATAACGTCTGCGCCTAAAAGTTGAAGCCCGTATCCAAGAAACGTTGCCGCAACTGCAATGCACGATCGGCGAAAGAGGCAGAGAACTTTTAGGCTAAAAAATTCGTTCCGCAGTGCGCGTCGTCCGATCTGAATGAGAAAGATGGCTCCAGCAATGAGGGCAATGGATCTGATAATGAGTCCGCCTGAGAGAAGACTACAGCCCAAGGGGCTGGTGCCGTGAAAGTGGATTCGCCCGTTGGGGGCGACATCGTGTCCGAGGGCGACAGCGACAGGGTGATTAATTCCCTTGTAGATGAGGCTGGTTGCTAGGTCGTAGAGGACGCATCCAATCACAAACCCGAAGGCGATGATCAGTATCGCAAGGTCCCTGCGCTCCTTTCTTATTTTGTCGAGGCTACTCATTGCGACTCCTTACTCTGTTGGGGATGGGGGAGCGTAACGTCGATGCATCGATAGACGATAGGCTATGTCGACTAACGATATGTCTGCAAGTAAGAAGCATAAAAAAATCCGCCGTGATCGGCGGGTTTGGCAAAAAGGTTTCCCTTAGCTATGCAGGTCAGAGGTTAAAAGCTGCTGTGACTTCCTTACGGCGTTTAGCTTCGATAACAAAAGATAAGAAGGGGATAGTACCCGCAAGTGCGGTAGTGATCCACTTAACCGGTTCCCAGCGCGCTTTCACACCTAGATTCAACGTGGTGATCAGGTACACCATGTAAAACAGGCCGTGCAGCTGCCCAATAATGCGCGTCCACGTGGGCATATCGATCCCCACGATGTACTCCAGCACCATGCGTGTGCACAGAATCAAAAGCCACACGCCCGTCACCCACGCGGCGATGGAGAAAAACCTCAACGCCTGCGCAACTCGGCGGGCGCGGTCAGGGCTGACAGAAGGAGTGGTCATTGTTGATCCTCATCATGCTCGGAATTAGTCTGCGCACTGTCGTTGCGCCTACGTTTGCGGGTGGGGGCATTCAGCCGGTTAAAGGTTTCGACGTCCATTGATGGACGCTCCGGCAGAAAAATCCTCCGTGATTTCCGTAACGACGCCGCGACTCCGCGCCGTCTTCTGTCTCACGCCCACGGGGATATGCCAGTCTGTTTAACCTCGTCCTCATACTCATTGAACTTGCGGTACGCGTACACAAAAACGCCCCGAACAGCGGCCACTGCAATGCGTATCAGGGTTCTGAAAACGTGCCGCTGCCTGAGCGGAACCGTGTCCCACTGCCACCATGCCAATGCGAACGTGGCCAGCACGGCGATAGTCAAAAATCACCGGCACTATACGACGCTGCTTGCGTCGAGGTGCACTCTGCCTTGGTCCGCTCACAATAGCAACAGAATATCAGCCCACGATGCAGCGTCGGCGTGTGAGCGCTAACGGTAGTTGCACGGCGTCGATAAGCTGTGAACAGGTGTTACCTTCCAGAGAGAGGACATAGGACGTGCTCGAAGTCATTCTTGCTCTCGCGGCGGCTATTCTGCTGGGGAATATATTCGCCCGCAGGATTCGCGTCACGCCGGCGATCCCTGCTGATCTTTCTGGGATTTGTGCTGGCGCTGCTGCCGCCATGCACCACGTTCGCGAGGTGGGGCTACCGCCGCACGTGATTCTTGGAGATCTTCCTGCCCATCATGCTGTTTTGGGAAGCTCGAGGCACCTCCCTGCGCGAAGTGCGCAAAAGCTTCCGAGCCATTGTCACCTCGGGCACAACCCTGGTCGTTGTGACCGCACTGGCGATTGCCTGGGCGCTCAACAGCATTTTCGGCATCGACTGGGGCACCGCGCTCATCATCGGTGCGGCGCTCGCACCCACCGACGCGACCGCCGTGGCGACACTCAACGGCAAACTGCCCAAACGTTCAATTACCGTACTCAAAGCCGAATCGCTGATCAACGACGGAACGACGCTGGTGATGTTCGCGCTGGCGTTGCACCCAGCTGGAGGTGCCGACGTCTCGATCCCGCTGGCCGGTGGCATGCTCGGCTTTTCCTTCCTGTGCGGCATTACTGTTGGCCTGGCGGTTGGTTGGGCGGCCAACCGGCTTCGTGCGTACATCACCAACCCCATGAACTACACCATCTTCATGATGGCCGTGCCATTTAGCGCATTCCTGCTATCCGAAACAATCGAAATTTCGGACGGCATGAAAGGTTCCGGCGTGGTCGCCGTGGTGGTGGCCGCGTTCTACATGACCTACAACGGCATCGACACCATCACGCCTCAAAACCGCTTCTACGGACTGCCCATCTGGGCATATGTCTCTTATCTCATGAACGGTGCGCTCTTTGTGCTGGTCGGCGTGCAGCTTCCCGAAATTTGGCGCTCCATGGAAGATATTGCGACGAAACACAATTACCCGCTTATCGGTGGGCTGTCTATTGTGCTGGTCGCGTGGTCAGTGAGCATGCTTGTCCGTTTCCTCATGATGCGGCCCAACATGATTTCTGATGTAAAGGCGGATGTGAAATCGAGGGCAGATAGCGCTGCTGATGCTGGGGCGCGCGGTAACGCTGTTGTGCGGCACTTTGCGACCCGGTGGAAAGTACGCCGCATCCTGCGCGAACCCGAACTGCGTGGTGTAATATTCCGCGACCGCGTGGTCAGCACCATGGCGGGCTTGCGCGGCGGTGTTTCTTTGGCTGTTGCCCTTTCCGTGGGCACTGCTGTGCCCACACGCGAATTCATCCTCTTCGTGGTTGCGGCCGTGGTGCTGCTCTCCATGGTGGTACAAGGGCTGCTGCTACCAGCCCGTGATTAGTGGCGAGGATCCCTCCGGACGACACTGAGGAACGAGAAACGCTGCAGGCCGTGCGTTCACCGCACGTTGAAGCCTGACAGCCCTCGATCAGATTGCCGCCGACGCGGGTGTGTGTTCGGAAGCGGTGCAGCACGTCCGCGCCGACATGGATTTTAAACGCGATGCTGCTCTCGAAAGCCGCCGCATCCGAGACGACAACCCCGATATCACCCGGGAAGAACTAGAGTTGCAAACCCTCCTGGGGCAGGTGCAGGCACTGCGACTCGCCGTGATCACCTACCAGCGCGGCGTGCTCAAACGTCTGCGTAACGAAGGTGTCATTGACATGAACATTCTTCACCGTATTCAAGAGCGCCTAGACACAGAGGAAGTCCGCATCCTGGGGCCGGTTGAGTTGGAGTAGCGGAGAGGTTTTGGGGGCGTTGGAGTGTGCGGAGTTTGTATACCGTCAGGCGCGAAAATCGGCGTTTTCGGGCTTGAGCGTATACATACTTTCTGCATGTGCGCTGGGGTTCAGGGCAAGCTGGGCGCTTGAACAGCGTTAGTGCAAATGTTTGCATGAAGATAGGTCCATCGCTGGGTACGAAATTCGATGATTTTCGAGCCTGCCGGTGGACCGACTTGACAGGTTTGGGTAGGGGCGGAGCAGGGTAGCGAAATTTGCATGTCCAAGCCGCAAATCGGGCCCTTTTTGTGACTTAAGGATAAGCAAACTTTTTATGCAAGGTTTGTCGGATGATTCCCGCCCAGCTCTATTCTCCCTCAAGGCGCGGATTGATCTTCCGGCCCAGCCTGCTCCCTGTCTTCTTGAACTTGCCCATGTAATCAAGCACTTTGTCTGCAGTTTGCTTGCTAGGCTGCTCTTCGCAAAGGTTCTTGAACTCCGCCCCATCAACGCCCGGCGGAGGAAGCTCACGAAGATGCTTCTTCAACCGATTGGATTCTGTGGTTAAGGTGGCAATGTCATGCCGCCGGAAATGATGCTGCCCAGCACAGGAACAGCTTTGGAAACACCTTTCCCCACAGTGTCTTTGGTGATCTTGATGCCAACAACTCTAAGCACCTTTTTCATCGGGCCGTACCACGCGGTTTTGGTAAGCGCTGCATTTGTGACTTGCTTTTGAACCGCTTTGGTGGCACCTGTTGCAAAAAGCTTTGATGCTGGTTGATGCGCTGAAACTCCCCATCATGGCGACACCGAGTAGTGTCACCATTTTTGCGAAAGTCCCGTCATCAATCTCGTCAACATCGTCGATCAGATTTTGCCACCCGTAGGTGTACGCAATTTTTCGCATGATGCGGAATGCGTGAATAAAGTACTGCAACAAATCCGCAGGTATTGCCGCAAAGCACGGCAAAACTGCCTGAAGTCCGGACGCGAAAGAAATGAGTGAACTCTTGCTGGTCTCAAATTTGATCGCACCCGAAGCAATGCTATCCAGAACCTTCTGATCCACGCCCGCTTGGATCGGCGTCAAGGCAATGGCAGCCATGATGGTTTCCTCGCCGATTCCGTGACGGCGCAGTTCAGCGCGCAAAAATGCTCGCGGTTAATGGCGACACCACGCAGACGCATGGCTTTTGAGTAGAAAACCCTGGCGTACTCTTCTGTCTCCGCATCCTGAACATTAGCGACGTTCGCGAGGGGCACCGTCTCTGGGGAAGGCTCGGCGCCGGTATCGTGTGCGGGGGAATGAGCGTACCGTTCATCAGGAACGTTTCGCTCATCATTGTGCCCATTGACCATGGGAATCTCCTCATCTACTGCGCAGCATGCTGCGAACTGAAATTATCAGATTAGATAATAGTCTTAGTGAGTCTGATTTTATGTAACCTGCTACTCGCTTTACCCCCGTTAAGGATTACTGAGCCTATTGTCGATAGACGCCCTTGGGGCGTTACAAATTAAAATAGGTGGACGATGCTTAGGTTGAGCTACTGCAAAGCTTGCATGATCTGAGGGATGGTAGCCAATACTTGTTGTGTAGCCGCTTAACCTGCGTACGTAAAGCCACTTCCAGGTGCTTTATCCCAGCGTCGGCCAGGAACCATAATTTTTCCTTGTGACATCATTATCTCAGCACTAATCTGTATTCGGTGATCCTGGGGTGGCTTGACCATCAACATGTAACAGCGCACTGATCGCCTGTGCTTCATATGTCGGATACTGGGCGTCAAAATTATAAAATCACCATCTCGAAACATTTCGCCCCACAGGTGCTTGAAGCTTGTTGACTAGTATGCCGCCCATTTATCTACCCCGAAGGGGCTACTTCAAGCTGAGCGTAACCATTGTGAATAGTCGGACCGGATAGGAGCGATTTTATAGGCTAGCTTTGCCCTCCTTAGTAGTCTCTGATCGTTTGCTGGATGTTTTTGAAATCGCTGGCCAAGACATCGAGATAATCTCACGCAACACGCCCATTGCCTGAAAGTCAGGCATGTTCAGAGTGGTTCAGCTTTCGCAAGCGCATCGACGACTCGCTGCAGTTCTGTAGATACAATGCGCCAGACTATGTGCATATCAATTTCGCCGTATCCATGGGAGATAGCATGCGTAGTCCGATGAGGCGATGTCAATCGTCACTGTGGTGCGCTTCGTGAAGTCGGTGAAATGTTGACGAACTTTTGGACAGATTTTTCTCCCATTTCCTGTAACCGCATGCAGATGGCATCTGAATAACAGGGGATCGCTGAAACTCACCTTCGGTCTCAGGCGCGTACTGCAGGACACGACCTCCTGCTTCAACTGCCATTTCAATGTATGGCGCTGGTGATTTCATAGTGGTAGTTCAATAAGTTCTGGCTCAATGTAAGGACGGGAAAGGTTCCTTGATTGATGTAAGAATGTCGAAGCTTCTGCCAGTGGCTGCTTCGGAGTGCTTCCTGAAGTAAGAATAGTTGACCATAGTCAACAGGGCCATCTGGTTTTACGAGTAGGTCAATATCGCTGCGGTGTCAGTTCGCCGCGCTGCGCTTCCAAAAAGTTGGGCCCGAGACAATCCCGAAATCTCGCAGAATTGACAAGACTGTTTGCTCATAGGGAAGGTGTAGTCCGGCTTTCTGCTGATGTTAGTAGCTGCCTCATAAGTAATCAGTCTAACAGAGCAGGTTCCAGCTGTGAGGAGTGTATGAAGACCCACATGTGACACACAACAAAACAAGTCTATTCCGCTTTGAGTCGACGCACCAGTCTATAACTACATGACCCTATGCTCAACGTCGGCGAGTACCATCTGAATACCACATCCAACCAGGCAATGGTCCTGCGGTGTTGTTTCTGATTGGTGGATACATGCAGTATGCGATCAGTGGTTTATAGAGCACGACTGGACGGCGATCACGGTATCGCGGCCAGGTTATGGGCGAACAAGCAACGCTTTAGCAGGGCACGGCGGTGATTCTGAGGCAGCTCTGTGCCGACTGCTGGATGACCTAAAAGTAGCCTAGGCGACAGTCGTTGTAATCTCCGCTGGTGGTCGCGCAGCCACGAGGTTTGCTGAACTTTATCCTAAGCGTGTCAATACATTGTTGCTGGTCAGCTCAGCTTCATGGCCCAGTACGCCAACGCATATTGCAGTGCACATTCTATTCAATCCACTGGTCAAACAATCCACGTGAGCGCTAGCACGAGGGCTACTGCGCCGCTACCCAGAAGCAAGCTTGACGCAGCTGATCTCACTCTTCATCACATTGCCAGCTAAAAAGTCATGCAGGGAATATCAGAATACTAGAGGCAGAAGTATGTGCATTTCTTTACCGCTCTACGATCACAACAAGGCTTCATCAAAGAACTTCACCGAGAAATATGAACAGGCAATCCGCAAGCTAGACCCTAATAATCCATAGTCGCTTCGATGGTTCGGTACTGCTGGGCCATGCAAGGCATAATACTCGCGACATACTCGCAGCTTAACTGCTGATCATCGATGCGGAGACTCAGCTGGCGCTTACTAAAGTAAAAAAGGAATTGCTGTGGTGATGGTGCTGATAATAAACGCTATAATCGGTAGTTTGCGATCATCATCCTTGTTGAGCGACAGGATACTAAAAACAAGCCCTAGTACGCCCATCCCATTACCAGCAAAACCTATGACCCCAAAGGTGATACCGAGAGTCGCATATATGTCACTTTCGTTTTCTTCTTCAGTGTCCTTCATGGGCGCTACCCTAACATCAAAAAGAGGTAGCACGTTGCTGGGAATAGACATTTTCCTCTAACAGCCAGTATTCCTACAACTACCTCACCACCACAACGCTCCCTTTCCTCCCATCCACGATGATCTTCTCGCCATCCTTAATGCGGGAGGTCGCATCACCCGTCCCAAGAACAGCCGGAATCCCGTATTCCCGAGCGACAATCGCGGCGTGGGAGAGTGGGCCGCCGATGTCGGCGACCACGGCAGACGCGACGTCGAAAAGCGGCGTCCACGTGGGATCGGTGAAGGGGCAGACCAGAATATCCCCGGGCTGCAGACGCCCAAAATCGGCGGGCGTGCGGATAATCCGAGCGGTACCCACCACCTGACCAGGACTCCCGGGAACACCGGTGATTGCGTCAACATCGCTGGTGGACCTGCCGCGATCCCACCACACCGCCTCCGCCGTGCCGCGCTGCCGCCGACGACGCTCAACTCACCTCACCACGCGGCACCCCATCGCGCAAAGCGTCGGTGACCTCGTGAAAATACAGGTAGCGGATATCATCGGCCGTCCCCAGCACGCCGCGATCAACCAACCGCCGGCAAGTCTCGCGCATGGCGGTCCGGGCGAGCACCAGCACTTCCTCAATCGCATACAGCGTGCCTCGCGACCAACATGCAGCGCCCGCAACTCTCCACAGTTGTGCGCCAACCGCTACGCAGCAAACCTAGGCAGATGCGTCCCGACGGCCGCCACTGCCGAACCAGTCACCCTGCAACCTGAAGCCTGCTGGCCCCTGCAGCGACACCGCAATGAGCTCGTACAAACTCTGTGGGGTCTCCCGCCATGAGGTAGCGAGAAAACGGCATACAGCGGGCTGTCCGTGCGCCGACGCTGCAAAAACGCGTCCACCTCAACCAGGAATCCGCGCGCGCTGTCCGGCGCAGACTGCGTGCATCTCGATCTGCTCCGGCGGGGTTTCAGTGAATACATCCGCCAAGCCAGACTCCTGCGCGGTAGCGGTCAAATCCTGAATCCCAGCCAACACGTTTGCGGTGACGTAATCTAGATCCTCGTATAAGTCCTCCGTGCTCACGTGATCCGATTGCCGAGCCAGACGAATCAACGCCTTAGTCTGGGACCGCAGCACCGTCATCGGTGCCAGGTAATAGAGGAAACGATCGACATCAGCCGCGCTGCTCTGAGCCAGAATCTGCTCCAGCAACACCACCACCGGTATCAGACGCATCCCCGCAGGCAGCGGCGCGGCGCGCAAGCCGAGCCAGATCCTCCTGTACCCTTTTCCTCCGCAGGCCACCAGGTCGGATCGTGGCGCAGCGCCCTGACAAACGTCCGAGGCAATCTGCGACACCATTGCCACACTAGGCCGCGGTGTCTGCGCATGAATACGAATCACACCATCATCATCGCCGACAATAATCTCGTGGGCCGACGGCGCGTTCAGACCAATCATCCGCATAGAACTGCATCGACTCTTGCAACGCATGTGACCCGCCACCAGATCCAGCGGATACGGCGTGGGATAATGCTCCATCAGGTCATCCCGAAGCGTGCGTTCAACCCGACTCCGCGCAGGTGAATGCCCCTCCACGCTCGCCGCGTCCGTGCTCGCCACCGTGGTGATTGGTCGGGCCTGCAGCAGGTAGAGCTCGCCGTCAGCGAAGCGCCCATTCAATATCCTGCGGGGCGTCGATCGCCTCGACCAGCTGGCCCAACGCCACCAGCTGCTGGATCGCTTTGTTCATCAAGGCAGGGAGCGCCTGGTCCTCGGTGGTACTGGCGGTTATGGTCGCAGCCCCATCGGCCATATCGATCCGGGTTTTCTTGCTGCCGATGGTGCGTGAGGCAACCGTGACCGGCTCCCGCGTCACCGTAAACGTATCAGGCGTGACCAGCGCCGCGACCACACTTTCGCCAAGCCCGTAAGCGGCGCTGATCATCATGTCGGTGTTATCGGCCACGGGGTTGCGGGTAAACAGCACGCCGGAGACGTCGGAACTAATCATTGTTTGCACCACCACCGCCAGCGCCAGCCCCTCGCTGGGCACGCCGTGTTTGCGCCGGTAGGACACCGCCCGTTCGTTCCATAGCGACGCCCAGCAGCTGCACACCGCATCCCACAACGCGTCCACCCCGGTTATGCCCAGGTAGGAGTCCTGTTGCCCGGCAAAGCTGGCCTCGGCAAGGTCTTCCGCAGTTGCCGACGACCGCACCGCCACCCGCGCCCCATCACCCAGCGCCGCATACGCCTGCTCAACCTCCACCCGCAGGTCTGCCGGTATGGTGACGCTTCTGACCAGCTGTTGCGCCTGTTCAATGTCCTGCTTATCGACGGCCGCGATCAACTCAGCCTGGATACTCTCGGTCGCGGTTGTATAAGCGCTGGTATCAATAATGAACCCCGGCGGGACGGGAAACCCCGCTGCGGCGCATTCCCCGAGATTGGCTCCCTTGCCGCCCACCAGTGCGAGGTGGTCACTGCCGACGTCTTTAAACCAACGAATCATCTACTTCTGCTCCCTACATCCCATGAGATGTCTATTGTAGGCAGAAGGATTCAGATGGGATAGGGGTTTTGGGAGGATACCCAGGTGGTAAGTCATCACTACAACGGTTGCGGTCTGATTGCTGAAACTATCAAACTAAAATGAACCGCGTCAGGTAAATGAAAAGCGTATAACAGTGGCTTGACCCCGCACTGTTATCTGTAGCAGCTATAAGTCACGCTGACGTTAGGAGTAAGCGTTCCAGGCTTCACGATCTTCCCAGCGCTATACCCGCTATACGTAGTATTATTCCACTAATCTTGAATATCATCTCAACCTTGGTCTCGTGAGAGCTCAATGACATGTTCGTCACCAAATATGCGACGAGCACCTGCGATAGTGTCGTTATTTGCTTCCGATTCCATCAGCACGGCTAGGTTATGCCTAGCTCGAGAACAGCAAACGTAAAATAGATTAAGCGAACGCTCATATTGTTTCTTGTCCACATTGTTCTCAAAACGGATGCAAAATTGTACTTATTCCAGCTGTGATCGTTGATGACGACAATGACGTCATCGTACTCTTCACCTTTGGTCCCATGCTTAGTCGAAAACGGCGTTTTGTCATTCAAATAGCGATACAATGCTGAAACCTGAGGGTAAGGAATTTCCCGAAGATTACTGATGAAAGTGCAGATATCTTCATCAGATTGGGCCTTGTCCTCAAGGCCTATGATGCGACTTGTTTTTGGTATGAGACTTTGTCCCAGATATGATCAAGAACCCGGCCAATTGTTGCGGACCTGCATAACTCTTTTAGCTCCCCCATAACCTGCGAAATATGAATTTTATATTCGCTAGGGTTTGAAAACAATTCATAATCCGTTTGCCTTCGTATCGAAAGTATTGTATAAAGATCGCCATAACGGCGATTGTCGAAGGCAGTCACCGAGTTCTCAATAGCTGCAGTATCGCTGAAGGCATCATCTCCGCGTAATAAGTCGTCGAGAGCGAACCTCTTTTTACTGGTATATAAGCTCCTGAGATCCTCCCATCCAAGAGATTTGGCGATACTTTTACGCGTCAGCATCAAAATTTTCTCACTAGACTTCCAACCTTCGTCTCGTAAACGCTTCGGAGTGTCCTCAATGTCGATATTCTCGTCACGCGTGTAAAGAACTGCGCGCTCGCGGAGTGTTATACTTAGCGGCAACTGTTGCAAGTCCGGACGTAATTTGTTCAAAACCGAATGACTTCGGTTGAGCAACGATAGTTTTCCAGTTTCTGGATAGATATAAGTTCTGGCCGGTCTAACTTACCGATGCCTGTCCCGTAGATCTTTTGCATATAATCACCAAAGAAACCAAGTGTCAGGCTTCCCCTTACGCTATTCTTTTAAGACATCAAACAAAAGATCAACAACCATCTCTTGAGCATCCTGATACTCGTCAATAAAGATAACGGGATACTTATCGGCAACAAGACGAGACAGCTTTGGGTATGAGAAAAACATCATTGAAGCAAGGGAAATAACGTCGTCGATGAATCTTACCTTCGCCATCTTTGGTCCATACTGCCAGTATTCTATGGAAATTCCTGCCAGATTTAGATTATCTATGTGCTTACTTCCATCATTCCTCTTGTTCGCTTCCAAGATGCATTGTCGCAACTCTTTCTGATGATCTCGAATCACCGACCAAAGAAAGTCATGAATCGTCGAAACATGAACAAGTGGATCGCTGTTAATACGTGACGTAATTTCATTAACAGCAACATTTGTGTAGGTAATACAAACGATCTGTTGTCCGAAGGAAAGAAAGTCATCTGAATGTCTCATGAGAAGATGTGAAAGAGCCCTCAATGAGTGTATGGGTCTTTCCTGATCCGGCTCCAGTTCGACAATAAAACTTTTTATTTTTCGAGACAGTCAATCACCTGTTCTGAGATGCTTTTGCTAGCCACCTCAACCCCTCTTCACTGTACTTCGGCATTTTCCATTCGTCGATCATTAGGATATCAAAAGCAAAGTCTGATTTGCTATCAATATTTCCCGCCATTTCTGTAAGACTTTTCTATAATTTCTCCTCATTATAATGGGATGAATCGTCACAGGAAACGCATTTCTGGAGACTAGTTTTGTGCCTCGTTCTCAAAATCACCTTTGCATCTCGCAAGAATAAATGCCTTCGAAACTTCTGCCTGCTCTGGGCGCTCCATTTTCTTCGGAATTTGATAGGGCTACGCGTATATGTCCGGTCGGATCTATCTTGCACGATTCCGCTACTTCGAGTAGGCTTTTTATTTCGCATATTCCTGGCAACCATTTTTAAGGTTACATTAGTTGTAACTGCATCTTTAGTTGAGGTTGCGCATTTTTTGTGCTTGCCTTTATGCTTACAAGAGTCAATGTCGGTGATGATGAGAGTGGGAACGTCCAGAAAAGTTAGTAGCTCACGGAATTTAAAAGCGTAGGCACCGCCAACCCTCGATTAATGAAAATATATGCGTGAGCAAGTGAGGAATCTGCGCTCCATTAAAGAATCCACTTTCTTGATCATTTTGGGTAAAAGCAGACGTTCGGTTGTTCCTTCTACTAGAATTATTTTATCTGCGAAAAACATATCGCACCTGCGCAGTTCCATGTACTGTTCCAGGAAACGAATCGTGTCACCTTCGTCTTTTTTCTCCAAGTTGTTTTTAAATTTGGTAAGATCCTTAATTTGTAAAGCTGTACCGCCTTCGGAAGCGGGCAGTGTGCTGCTAGATTTAAAGTAGCGGATTCCTTTGAAGCCACTCTCTGCGATAATATGAGAGGAATGAGTAGTAATTACAAGTTGACTGTCCCAATTTTTCGATTTTATATACTCTGTGACGCTGCGGATAAATACTGACTGCATTTGAGGGTGGAGGTGTGCTTCTGGTTCCTCAATGAATAATCAAATGAGTCCCAGGAATTGGTTTTTCTGTTCGTACCCTAAAAACGAAATAAACTGTAGAACGATATAAAATTAACTTCGTAAATCCTAGACCGTTGTGGGCTTCTGGAAGGAATTGTCCTGCCTCATCTTTGTAGACAACTTTGGTGCTGTTTTGCATCAATAATTCTGGCTTAAATGATGATTTGACTGCAACAGTCTGAAGAGCTGATGCTTCACTAACACCAAGGTTTTTAGATCATCAAACACTGACTTGAATAGGTTTGCGTATTCGCCATCGAGCTGCTCTGAAATCTTCTGAATGGCATCCTCTAACTGATCAAGCGTTTCTTCGTTACTTGTGAGAGTATTGTAGTAGCTTTCAAATCCTTTAGATAGTCCATGCCCCTTTATCGAGAGCCGTGTCGTCAAAACAAGGTCTGCGTAAAGTGAAAGTCACGAGAAAGTGCCCTGTTAACGTCGGGTGTATTAAGACGTCGCTTATTGTCGCGGTCTTCTTTATCAATTGCGACGTATTCACACACGAAGTGATTCATTCGCCGGCGAGTAAACTCAAGAATATCCTCATACTGGGACTCGCTAAAGTCCTTGAAGAATTTTTGTGAATCCTCAATGTAGTATCGGCAGGACAGAAGTGCATCGTGGCGTTTTGGGTCAAGATCCAAAATTAAATCTGCTAGGGGTGCTGACGACTCATCGTCGGTGTATGAGAATTAAACTCTCGAGTGTAATTTCAGGAAGCATTGCTTTGGCTTCTGGCGATGCAAACTTGTCTTGCTGTTCTTCTTTGGTTAATTTGCGGGCCTGTAGACATATGTCTTCTGCTTCTTTCAGGGATCTTCTTTGCGCCCTTGAAAAGTCGTCGATGCTAAATTTATTAGACTTGCTTGACCTGAAAAACTTATAGAATAGCTCGACAAATGATGTCTTGCCACTGTTGTTACGACCGACGATAATTGTGGTCGAGTCATCGAAAAATATCGTTTCGTCTTCAAACAGACGATAGCCTTTAATATGTGCAGATTCGACCCGCATCCTGTGCCTCATTTGTTTTCATGTATAATCCCTACCATAGTAACACCTTTATGCATGATCGCCTAAACTTGCTGCGGAACTAGCTCACTTGTATGATTGCAAGATGACTAGGTCTAAGTTATCTTATGTTGCATAAGGATGTCGGCTTGAAGGTTGTAATTTTATGATTTTGTACAACTCGTTAATAGAGAGGCTATGGCCGATGATTTTGTTGCAAGTCTCTAGCGGTTTGCATCCAGACAGTTCACACATGCCTGTGATGTGTCGCAGATGTTGAACATCTTGTATTATGATCAGAGATTTGTAAGGTAGTTACGTCACACAACGATGCAATGGTGCCGCGAAGTGCTTATATGTTGTTAGTGAGGTTTTAGCCGGACTGACATTGTTGTTTTTCTGTCGTCGGATCTACTTTATGTATGGGAAGCACCCATCTATGTCACTGCTGCCACTCTCGAAAGCTGCTTTGCTTCGATAGGTCAAGAAATTCCCTGTGCCCACTCCAGCAGCTGCATCCCACATTCATGAACTAGGTAGGCAAACACCTCTTTCGGCTCTTTGTCACCCCTGATGTGAAGTGCCATGGTTACGAGAGGTTCGCGCTTTCCCAAGCCGAACTCGATTATCCATGCATCTGTTTGCATAGTAAGCCACGTTGGGTCATTAGTGTCGAGCTGTGCGCCACATGCCGTGGCGATCACGGCAAGTTCAGTCATTATCTGTTGGCGCTGCAGCGGGAGAAGATCATCTTCAGTAAGGCCATCAATTGATGTCATCGGGCCTTTTGTCCGGAAAAGCATCAAGATCCCAGCTCATAGACTGCCTCCTTACTTAAGTGCGGTGTGCATGATAATGCGTGTTTAAGTAAGGGAATCGTGGTGCGCCTGGGGAGACTTGAACTCCCACGCCCTAAGGCACTGGAACCTAAATCCAGCGCGTCTGCCAATTCCGCCACAGGCGCTTCAGGGGGTTATCTTACAGTGGCTTGCGGATTCGTCAAAGTACCGGCCCGCGCTTAGCTCAACCAAGACAGCCCACACCCACCCAACGCCTACAACCACACACGTCCGCTACGCTGACACTCAAGACGCAGACCTCCCTTCTGAATAAATCACCCCATCGCGCTAACCCTTATACCCACCCCCAACTCACCCGCATCCTATCTACCAACCGTAGCCATGGCGGCGTCGAAAAGCTTTCTACCGCATGAACCCTTACGCGTATGAGGGATGCCGAAAAGGTATCGCAAAAAGTTAGCGTTGCGTTACCCCTATCGCGGCGCGTCGGAAAAATATTGACATGTGCTGCGCGTAGGATTATGCAGATCATCGCAACCCTGCTAAGTGTCCTGGTGAGTATCCGTTGGAGGTAGATGATGATCACTCGTAAGAGTGTGTTTCAGCCTGTTCATGGCCTTTTCTTTGGCGTGGTGGTCTGGGCGCTGTCTCCGTTTTGAATGCTCCCGAGGCGGCGGCGGCGGAATACGTGTGGCACAGGTTACCGCATGGTGAAGGACGGTCGTGTGCCGGTGAAGGACGCGTCAGGGGAGCGTTCGCCACGATTGAGGTGTATTTTTCGTCGAAGGATAACCAGAATCAGTGCGATTTTTGGTTAAAGAGGGCCGTCACTGGGGCTTGGAAGAGAAATGGTGAATGTCAGTATGTGCGTTCTCGGGGATCAGGATCGTCAGCACGGCCAGACACCGATAGCGGCCGGATGAAGGAATATTCGCGTGCCGTGCACACGGCTGAGGGCGTGCCGCTGGTGATAAGCCGATTAAGGTCTCGGCGACTGTGGGAATGCGAGCGCGTCGGCCGAGGGCTGGGATGGTCTCAGGTAATGCGCCGCGCATCACTAACCCGAAATAACTAGTACACCCTGTCCCGCCTGTTGATCGCGTCGATGGCGCTCAACAATGGTGGCACCGGGTTTTCTTGTCGGTAGCGTTTGACCCTGTCTCGCATCGGGGATGAGCACCTCAGGGGAGTTTCTTGGTATTGCCAAACATGCTTCCACTGCGCCAGACCAATAATATTCCCCGGCAGGCACAGAAAGAGTGCCAGTGCGGAATGCCCCATAAAACGCGATGAGCGCCCCCTATAACAAGCGCCCAGGAGAAAAAGGACGTACTAACCGATCCATGCTCGCTTCTTCATATGCCCATTGTGAGCATGCTTCCCAGGGCTATGCTTGTATGCTGGATAAAAATAAGCTGAGACTGAGGATACCGTGGTGCTACTTCTGTCATTGTTTTTCTTCACTATTGCGGTGTGAGGTGGTATAGGAGCGCTATAGTTGCTTCAGCAAGGCGCGTCAGGTTGATGACGAGCAGCAGCCAGCACGTAATTTGTTTGCCGAGGTCCCAGATGCCGCTGATTTCGGACCGGATCGCTTGGGTCCGGGGGCCGTCGTTACGTATGGGGCGACGGACTACCTGGTGCGCGGCACGCTGGAGGGTGACCAGGGCAGTTCACCTGGTACGAACACCTGCTGGACGGCGGTGACGGTAGCAGCTTCCTGGCCGTGAAATCGACGACGGTGAGCTGAGCTGGTGTGGTGGACCTCGCGGAAGGCAACGGGTCCTCACCCGCAGAGCGTTTCCTGGAGTTTGAGGGTGTTCATTACGTGGAGCAGGAGCGCGGTCACGCGCGATATGTGTCGCACGGCACAACCGGGCTTCCGCCGGAGGGGGAAATGGCCTACATCGACTACGCCGATGCGTCCGAGCAGTTCCGCCTGGGGTTTGAGGGCTGGTCCAATGACGATTCCTGGGAGGTGTCCACGGGGCGGGTGATTCTTCCCGGTGAACTGATCATTTACCCCGCGCCCCCAGCGCCCGATTACTCGGTTTAATATGCTTTTCGACGCTCCGACAACAACGCTCCCGACATAGTAAAGGCAGGTTTTCCGTCAGCGAATAGTGGCCGCTGGAGACTCTCTTGGCATTGTGCTGGTTCTGTGAGCGCAGCATCCGTGGGCCTGACTTTTTGTGACGGCTGCGCGGATTTCATCAACGCGAGTAATCCCGAAAGCTATGTGTCAAAGAACCACACCAGAAAGCAGCGGCAATACCTACCGAGTGTAAGTCTGGCGATAGCGTGCAGAAGACGGCCCTCGGATATTGCGAATAAGATTAAGCCGATGGCCAGGCAGTTTGACTCCGCGTCGGGGTCGGAATACTTGCGTCTCACGACAAGAGACTTATTGTGGTGTCCAACAATAACGGAAAATGCCAGATTGAGGTGGAGGACCGCACCGCTACAACAATGGCAGTTTGATTTTCCTGGGGCCTGATTTCAGTCCGTCCTCGCCGCGTGACGTTTCTCTGGCGGTCGTCTGGCTCGGGAAGTAATGGTGGGCAGTAGTAGCGGTGGATCGTCGGGATCCGGTGTGAAATAAAAGGAGAGAAAATGGACGACTTTGCAGAGGTCGTGGTACGCAGCCTTCGCCCTCGCCGGCGTGATGCTGGTGCTGGGGTTTGTGGTTTCGACCTGTTTACCCCGGGAAACTATATCGCCTGGTGTTTGTGGATCACCTGCCCAATGCTGGTTTTTATCGCGGCGGCGCAGCGAGATAGCCACGGGAATTGTGGTGGCCACGCCGCATAGTTCCCGCCTCCGAGGTGGGCTTAGCAAGGGCTATGTGAGGCTGGGGTGTTTGGCGTTCGGGAATAGCGCTCCAGGCTGCGGCGTTGGTGACCATGGAATCAGCCATTCGGGAAGGTTCCGCGACATTGTGGAAGATAAAAAGCTCCGCGCCGGTGCCGTTGTGGCTTCCGTGTCGCTGGTGATGGTTGGCGTTGTGAACGCGCATTGCCTGACGTAGCACGCTACGGTAGCGGCTACGCCAGGCACGATACATCAGGCACACTGGGGCAGTTACTCTGCCGCGAGGTCCTGCACCGTGGGCGTCGAGCACCCATGGCGGGAAGTAGGGCGAGCGACACCGGCGGTGCTGCGTGCGCTGCGATGATCAGGCGACCTGCAAACCACGGGATGTTACAGGTCCAGCTCAAGCTTGTCGGCGGTGTGTTCCAGTGCGTTCAAGCCGGACCAGCTGGCGAAGATCCCCAGCGCGCAGCCTAACACGGCGGCGACAGCGGCGGTGAGCATGGCCGCCACGACGATGGTGGTGACCAGTTGGCGCGTCTAAACCAACCGCCCGCAGCAGTGCGGATTCGCGACAACGCTCCAGCACTCGACAACGCTGCTGGTGTTACCGGATGCCTACGAAGGCGATGATCAGGTAATGGCCAGCAGCGCCAGCACCACCATGAGCATGATGTTCAATATTTTGTGTAGTAGGCGCGTTCCTGGGCGCCGCCGCCGGTGTTGTACTGTCGTTCAGGCACTCAGATCGCTGGTAACCTGCTGAACTTCGTCCGCTGAGAGACCTGGGGTGAGCCGAAGGTACACGGTGTCAGTGACGGCGTTCCGCGCCACCTTGAAAAAGTCATCCTTCGACATCCTTATCCGATCCGGCGCGCTTGTCGCTCACGTCCGCCGAGGCAACTATGCTGCCCGCATCGCCCTGAATGGTGATGGGGACTTATTCTCGTGATATGCCCACCGTGCCCACGCCGGACTGTGGGAACAATGTATCACCCTTGGCGACAGGAACACCTCGCTGAGCTGTGAGCTATCACGCGTCTCGGCCTCACTGGATGTTCCTGACCATCAGAGGTGGTCACTGTCACCTGTGCGGATTGGGAACCGCTGGCCGTGACCTTGGGATTGTTCTTAATCTGCTCAAGCTCCTGCGGCAGAAACCAGCCGGGTTGCTCGTGGTCATCATGAGGTCAAAGGGGCGTTCCTGATTGATCTGAGAAATAGGGACTCCTGCACGGTGCAAATGCCCGTAGCCATCAACACCAGCACAGCCACGCCGATCGGCATGGAAATACCTGTCGCCGCCGTGCGCAGTGGGTTCTTCGTGAACTAGCGGCGTCAGCTCCACCGGCAGCGACACTCGCGACAGTGCCCGACCCACCAGCGACACCAGCCTTGTCAGCAACGTCGTGGCGGCCAGCAGCACGCCCATGCCGCATATAAAACCTGCCAGCAATAGCTGACAGCCAGTACCGCTCGTCGCGCCGTAAATCAGGCCCGCCGCGCTCAGCAGGGTCAGGAGCGGAACCCACGATCGTGCGGCCCAGTGGCAGCTTGTCCGAAGCACTGCCTCAAGCGGGCGAAGTGCCTCCACCGGATGCACGCGGGTCGCGCGTTTCGACGCCCGGAGAGCACACGCAACCGTCACCACAACGCCCACCACAAAACCAGCGATCAGCGCCAGCGGACTGATGGTCAGCGCACTCATCATTGACATGAACTGGGCAAAGATCACCGTGGCAACGACACCCAATAGGCAGCCCACCAGCGCGGCCACCGATGCTCGTGATACCGGCTTCGCCCAGAATCAGGCTATGCACCTGCCGCTTATCTGCGCAATGCAGCGCAGCAACGCCCAGTTCTTTTGTCCGCTGCGCGACGAGAAACCTGGAAGGTATTCGCGACGACGCAGCCCCGCCACAATCATCGAAATAGCTACAAACACACCCAGCATGGCGGTCAGCGTCGCGTATTGCCGGAAAGGTCCGCGATCTGATGCTGCGCCTGCTCGCCGCGAGTGCGCACCGTGACGTCGGGTGCCCTGAGTCTGGTCTTATCTGCTGTGCCAGCTGAGTCCGGTGGTGTTGCTCGTGCCGTCACGCAGTGCTGCGAACCAGAATACTCGTAGCGTATTTCTGGGCTTCAAGACGATCAGCAGCTCCAGCATCACACTAATCTCGGCGAAACCCATGGACATCATCTGATCTTCTTGAGAGGTAATGCTCGCGACGCGAACGGAGTTCTTATCATCTAAGCGCACCCGAATCACACGATGACCTGCAAAGAATCCGCCGCAGATTTGTTCAGTACGGCCTCGTCCGGTGACTGCGGCCACGCACCCTCCGCCAGCGTGGCCCCAGCGAAGAGGCTCACTCGGCATCGCCTGGATCTGTGCGTTTGCCCTGCGGGGATCGTGCCGTACCTCACCGGATGCGCTGCGCTGCACATCGGCGGCCTGCACGTCGGGACGCCTCGCGGATGCGGTCAGCGGTTTTGGCCAGCACTTCATCTGCATTGTCTGGCAGCCAGAGCTGTCGCAGCCCACCCAGACATCGGAGGTTCTTCATCTGCTCCGTCACACTGTTCGACAGGGCAGTGTTGCAGGTGCCCATAATCAGCAGCGTGGCCACCATAAACGCCACCGATAGCGCCACTGCGGTGGCGGTGGCGATGAGCCCACGCAGATTGTTTCTCAAACTAGATGCTACGAGGAAGTTCATTACTCAACCTCCTGCAATGCAGCCACAACCTGTTCCACGGTGGGGAGACGAGGTGGCGGTGATGCGACCATCGGCAAGCAGAGATCGTCTCATCCGCGTAGGTCGCGGCAATGGGATCGTGCGTCACCATAATCACGGTCTGGCCAAACGCATCAACGCTGTCGCGCAAAAAGCGCAGCACCTCCGAACTGGATACGGAATCCAAATTCCCCTAGTTCGTCAGCGAAAATCATCACCGTCGGCTGAGCAACAAGCGCGCAGGCACTAGCGACACGTTGTTGCTGTCCGCCCGACATTTCATGCGGCTTTATGCCGATAAGCGTGACTTAATGCCCAGTCGCTCCACCACATTGTTGAACAATTCTTTTGATCCACCTGACGCTTGGCTAATTTCATGGGCAGCATAATGTTTCTGCTCTGCGGTCAGGTGGACACCAAATTGATGCTGAAAAATAAAACCAACATGTTCACGCCGAAGGCGTGTTCAAATCACGATCATTCAGACTTGTGATGTCAATCCCACCAATTTCTGATATTGCCCGAATCACGCTGTCAAGTCCGGCCAAACATTGCATCAGTGTGGATTTGCCCCGAACGCTGACGGTCCCATGATCGCCAAAAACTTGCCCGACACCCACACGAATGCTGCATTGTTGAGCGCTGTCACCTGTGACTCCCTGCAACTATCGTATGTTCTCATGGGTCCGCGCGACCACGCATCCTTGGCCTTAACAACGCTGACTCATAACTCCCTCCTTGCGTAGAAGACAACAACTGTCTGATAACCATCATCGCTGCTCGGAGGTGCAAAAAGAATCACCCGACAGGGCGTGAACATTGTGACCTAGAATTCATCTTCGCGCCTACGCCCAGGGATGAAGAACCAGCGATGATCGCGAGGGGTTGGATGCGCGCCAGGTATGGGAGGCGGCAGCATAAGCGACGTAGAAAAACGACTGTTGGAACGTGACTGGGGGACAGGCGGTCTGGTGTAGAAACTACGAAAAACACATGTCGGCAATACAGGAACACCACCTCAGGTCACATGAACCCACAAAGCAACAGCTGGCCATACCGAACGTACAAAAACCTGTAGCTGGCGTTAGATAAGCAGGCACTTTCCAGACAAAAACAGACACAAACCCCTAGCCCCTAGGGAAACAACGTGGCTGTGCGCATCGATAAGCTTGGCGATAAAGCGAACGAACTCATAGACAGGCTCATCGCCGATGGAAGCGCTGCCTTTTTCAAAGACGCCTGCGTCCACATCATCGACGACACACACAGCAGCAGACCTACGAGGGATGATCGCTCATCAGCTGACAAAGACGTACAAAATGGCGACACCTACCCGCGCGGCGAAGAACCTCGCCATCAAATACGCATACCTGCTGGAAAAATCCAGCGCTGACTGGCCTGACCTCGTGGCAATCCAGGCACTCACAACGTTGCGCAGGCTGCGCATGTGCTTTTCGGCGACCCGATCATCGACCGCCGCGTCGCCGCCGCCATCAGCATGCTCATCAGTGTGCTTTACACCGAAGAACAGCTCTGCAAAGACATCGAGCGCTTCGCCCTGAAACAGTATCGTGGGGAAGCGATTTGCAGTCAGGCGGTAGGGAAGCTGGGGCGGGTTTGCCTGAGCTGGACGCACGACCCGCGATGCGGGAGTTGTTATTTACGGTGGTACTGTCACCTGGGTTCGTGGTGTTTTGAGCGCTGGCGGTGACTCTACTCTTGAGCCGCTCATGATGCTGTAAAAGACCTGGAAAGATGGCAGTTTGGTAATCATGGTGCTGGTTAGAGTCTTGAACGGCGTTAGTGCAAACGCTTGCATGTAGTTTGCTTTATCTCAAGCCGGAAAATGAGGTGTTTTCGAGCTTTGGCGAAGCAGGATTTTATACAGCTGGATCATAATTGCACCGTTTCATCGCAACTAGAAAACTGACTTTTTGGTAAACTGCAAACAAAGCCCTTCAGCCTCTTGTCCGATAGGGTCTATCTGCAGGTGCGAAAACTACCTTTTTGAGCTCAGTAATGAACATCGCTCAATCCCGTAAGTTCTGAGCTTGTACACCCCTGCTGAGGATGCGAAGATGTGAGTGATTCCGGGTCGGTGGGGATGTCAATGATCGCGGCTGTCGGAGCCCCTGCCCGGTGCGGGGGAGGTGGATGGTGTCTGGTGTGGTGATTTTGCTTTGACCGCCGAGTGTCAGAACTGTCACTCGATTGTCACGGGCGAGGGCGCTGAGCTGGTGTCCGGGCTGGTAGAGCCACTCATGCCCGGCGTGGTGCCTGTCGGCAATGAGGAAACACTATTGGTTGGGCCATGGCCACGCCAGAGGGAGATTGTTTCGGTGGGCGGTGTGGGGGAGGTTCATGACCACGGTCGGCCATCGGTGTTGCACGCGTCGTACCGCCGATTCAAGAACTTCTGGAGGGATGAGCCCTGGGCCTTCTTTCCAGCAGGCGAGAAGCGGCATCGCCCCCTCTTGGTCGACAAAAAGTTCTATTTCGCTGCGGTCGAGGGATTCCTTGGGGTGGTCGGAAAGTCCGACGAGGTCGCCGCCGTTCCCGGCGCGCAGTGGCCCTCGGAGGGGCTGGTTGAGACCGTCGGCATCTATGGCCACGACGGGTACTTCGGCCTCGGTATAACAACCAGTGAAAATAAGGGCGGCTCGGTGTTGGTGAGCAGTCGGTCATCCATGGATGCACGGCGACTATTGTCGCGTTATCTGTCGCAGCGTGATGGGTTCGCTGGGCGTGCTAAGCGGTTGTTCCATTGCAATGTGCGAAGGATAGAGGTTTTGCTAAAAGGCACTAGGGTCTCAGTCCCTTATATAAATTCTTTACCGTAGAAATGGTAGCAAGCGTGACGACACGGGTGGTACTAGTGTTAGAAAATTGTACCGTGTGCCAAACTGTTTGGTTTTATTGAGGAATTCATGGTTTCAGGGCCTGAGCGATCCCACTAATCTGCCGCCGTGGCTGCAGGTTCAAAGGCCGCAATCTGAGCCACATGATGTTCTATAAGCCCGCGACGCAGCCTGCGAGCGCAAGCGCCGCGCCCCGCCGAAAAGCAAGCGCAACGTGTGGCTGACCATGCGGAAATTGGTTTCTCATAAAAAGGCAAGGTGTGGTATCGCCAACGAAAATTCCTTGAGTGGAACTTTTGACAGGATGAAGAATTTATGAGTGAAGATTTGATAATTGATACTGTTGGTAAATTCTATGCCAAAAGTTTGATGATGACAGCATAGTTTGCTTGAAAAGTTGACTGATTTCCTAGTACGGAAGATTCTGAAGGGAGAGACGACAGCGCTTTTGCTGCGTATGATCGTGCACTCGACATGTGCATGGTTGCTGCTGAACTGCAGGAAAATAGAGCCCAACGCCTCTTCCGCTACTATGTTATGATGACGGTAATGAGGTGAAAGCTATTGACTCAGAGAGTCTCTCCAGTAAGTGCGTGCTGGGAGATATTGTGCCGAGCGAGGGACTTCTGGATTGTTTGCAAACCAGCCTACCCTTCCACCTCTGTTTTTGATATCTCTAATGCAGATGTATTTTCCCGTGAGGATCCTCAACCAAGGGAGTAATTTTATGCAGGTGCTAGTGCTATTGTGCTTGTAATTTTGGCAACAAGCTGCGCTGATAACATAGCCATACAGTTTGGGATATGTTGGGTTTACAGGACACGCGTCGCTGTTGATGGAATGGGAATGCCCCCGGCAGCATTCTCGCCGGGGCATTCAACTCACTAGACAAAGCAGAAGTTCATCTTTACCCTGGGATGGGTTTGGTGTGGAGGTGGCGACTATAACGTAGCATGTGAAATGGTTTAATATGCATCGTCTGTGTTCCTGCCGAGCTATCATCCCCCAAATTGAGGTGTGAGACGGGTAAAAACACGATCTGGTGGAAGCAGCGTAACAACTTTTCTGTCATTTGGTCGTTCATAAAACCTAACACCTCAACACGTTGCTTGTGAAGTGTTGTTGTGAAATTTAAGACCAATGATCAAGAACATCAATAATTTCGCAAAGCTTCACGATATATCTCGCTCAAGAGCCTTCAGCGCAAAACCAATGCTCACCTTAGCAAGGAGTGGATTGAACAATACAGCGCAAAGGCTGGTGCATTTGAAAGTTACTAGCCTGAATCAAGCTCGATGAGTCAACGTCAACTTCGGACAGGATGCAAAATGAAAATTTACACCATAGTAGTACCGCGTGATGCTTGCGGTATGTATTTTCAGGATGAAAGTAATTTGACCTATGAGAGAGCGGTCAAAAAGGCTAACTTTGAAGGCCTTGCGCGTGAAGCTTTTGAGGATAGGGTTGATGATGATGGCAGCGCTTTGAAGCAATATGGTATAGGACTGTACTATGATGCTTTGTATGTGGAAGCTGGCAAGGAAAAAATTATTGAAGACGAGCTACGCAGGACTGGTACCGACTATGCTTGTATCTGACAGTAGATACTCAACTCGGTGAGTATATTGCTTTCCGATCATTCAACTTTTGCGACGAAATAGAGGGGCTTCTATGTGTAGGTTGAGGAAAGATGGAAATCCTGCTGAGCCAAAGGTTTCGGAATGTTTTTCTGAAGAGTTCATTGATTTTTTGTCTAAGAATTTTGACTTTTCAGCTTTCATCCCAATCCCTCGTCAAGTGCTAGGAATCTTAAAGCAGTGTAATTTTAACACTTGGGCTTTTTGGCTTTATATGCTTTATGTTTGTCCAACGCTAAAGAGATTTTATATGTGGATCTATGTTTGAGAGGATCTTTTGGGATGACTACTTTTAACATCTCTTATTAAAAGACGTTGGAACCTGGGATCCAGCCACCCTTGCCCCTGCTGGTCGGAATGAGTCGTCGACGTAATTATCTCAAAATGTCTGCATTTTTGATGTTGATGCCATATCAAAGATGTCACGGAGGAAAGAGGGAAAATACAGACAGATTTGCTGAAGCCTTTGATGCATGGGTTTAGTTCAAGCTTATATCTTTGGTGTGAATCTTCCATTTTGATCTCTGGCCTCAATGGCGAAATCGCAATTTGGAAGAATGGCAGTTTGATGTATTTCAGAAAAGTTTGGTATATCCTGCTAAAATGTGATTCGCCATTGGTCGCATTTTCTCGAAAATATTAAACCTTGGACCTCGTCATTCAAGTCTGTTGAAGCTTATGAGGAAGCAAGATATAGCAATTGAATATCTAAAATTTGAGGGTGATAGACTCAAATTGAGTGACCCAGTTGTGGGTTGTAATACAGGAATCCGTCATTCAAAACTCCTTAATGAGGTCGCGGATCAGAAAAGGTGCCCCACATCTGAGTGCTTTGGATGCGATACTGACAGTATGTGAAAAATATGATTGGACTTTTCCATCGGAAAGAGTTGTGTGGCATATACTTGATGGTGTGAGTGGAATGCAATCCTGGACTCCTCTATTTGAATTATGCTGGTCGTTGTATCAGGAACATCTTGGCTGGATTAAAAGAGTTTGTGATCATGTAGCTGTTAGTGGTGAGATCGTGAGGGTTGGTTGGGCTCTGGAACGCTGTTTGGGCTGCTTTTTAGTTCAAAAAGGAAAAGATTTTTAACTTCACGTCATGCTATGCTGAGGCATAAAAAGCTACTACTATTTTCGCGCCACACTGCTTTTTGCAGTGCTGGAGACATAGATTATTCTGACTGCAAAGCTTGTATTGCGAGAGGATTGCGCTCGCTTCTCAGCAGAAAGTTGATCCAGTAGAATAATGCAAAGGTTATAGCCTCGAGGCTAGCTATCTGTGTTTGGGTGTAGCTTTGTCGCTTCCTCGAGTTTTCCTGTTCTCGTCATCCTAATCAAGCGTAAAACTCATGCAGTTACAACTGGAGGTTACTGCCACCTGTGAAGCCCTATGCAAACTAGCCCCATTGTTTGGCGGGATTTTGAGGGCTAGGTTTGGTATATTTCGCGCGAAATTTTACTGTTTTTCGGCGATCTTACATGTACTGTACTGGTCCACTATGTTGGGAGTGTGAGCTGTTAGCAGTCCACTCCAATTTTGATGGGTATGGGATGATCCGAGTAAAAAGTCCGGGCTATAGAGTCCATTCAAGATCAAATCGCGGTTCCTATACTATTCAAAAAGTTTCAGACCGAATTGAATGAAGTGCTTAACTATGTGGATCGAATCAAAGTTCAAAACTCAATCCCGTAAGTGCTGCCTGATAGCTCCCATGTCCGCGCCGACAAATTCATTTCCCTACCAATGCTATAATGTGTCTTTATGCACCTCAGTCATCCGCCGCAGCTGCGAACTGTCCAGCCGCTGGAGTACTACAGGCAACGCTGTAGTGAACTTCACGATTCTTCTTTCCCCGGGACTGAGCTATTTATCGGAAGGATCATACTCGGTGACTCTTCGCGCGTTGTTCAGCTTCACATGAAGAAGGGCAACGCTGTCAGTCGTCTCCATTGCTGTAGCTCAGGGCGACAAGTTAGAAGGCATCAGCCTCAACCTGTCTCTCATCGCGATGAGGGAAATAGAGGATAAAAGGCTATCAAGCTCGATTTTTTCTGACGTTCTTATATTCTACGAGAACTTTGTAGTGCTTTACTGGGGTGATGATGGTATCGATACAATTGAGTGGTGGGATCCCGAGTATTGGAAACAAGCATCTTTTATCGAGATTGCATATGTCCATGAGTGCCACCCCAGCAAGTAACATGCCCAGCGCAACGTCACCATGCACAATCATGAAAAAGTGCTTCAGTAACAATCCCGCAACGCAGCAGTCATCGGGCTTCTCATCAATGGTGTTTGGTATGGGCGTCCGTGGGACGCAGTATTGGAGTGTTCCGATCTGTGCCTGCGAGTCAGTTAGACTCAACGCTCACGCTGCATTCGACTACGACCATCATGTAGCCGGAACGTTTCAACACCATTCATCGACGACGATGGCTTCTCACTATCACGTTCACTTGCGGAACGGTGAAAATTACTCATTCATTACCTTTGCGCGATAGCAGTCTCCGGTTTTGTCTACCAACGCCTAATAACATAAGAGGAATCATGATCTCACCACTAACCCGCTAACAACCAATACCCAGGCGAGACAGGCACTTCCACACCGTGCTCGCCGACCTGGCCAACGACAACAAGGACTTGGCATTTTCACAAGTGTCTAAACATTCTTCACTTGCAGGTGGACTGGGTCGGTCGACGATCTCATTGGCTATCTCGAAGACCTTCGACCAGAAAATATCCTCACTCCAAAAACTCTCCAAGAGCTGCACGCTCAGGAGATTTTCCAAGACAGCGAACATCTCATGGATATTCAGATCCTATGAGAGGCTTTGGATGAGGGCAAAGAAGTTCTGAGGCGCGCAGATTACTATTGGCGGCTATCAGGTCGCTATTTCCCAGTATGCGATGTACTTCAAGGAGATCAGCGAACGTGTCGCTATATGGTATTCAGCAGCTTTGTGGAAGAATTATACCTTTTGCGACGCTTCACGGACATCTCTACACTATCTGCGACACGGCACTTTCCCCGCCGCACGAACGCCGGAATACCCACAATAGCAACAAGCCACTGCAACAAAAGCTCACTGATACCGCAAAATCGCTAACAAAAGTAGCAACGCTAGCCATCCTCAACGCCTGCGACCCATCGTCGGCAGATGCGTCGCCCACTGCTTCGGCGAGAATGGTCGTCACGCGTCGCCACGTTCAGCACTGTAATCCGAACAACGCTGACTCATCGCAGTTACGTGCGAACCCACAACATCCGTTATGAGCGTCTACGGCTACACCGGCCAGGAACTGAACGGCACCCACGTCAAGTGTGTATACGCTCAGACCGAAAGTTGAGTGTGTATGTGCACATATGACGTCTCGGCCTACTGCCGTCTGTAACGAAATAACCGTTGATTTTTGAGTCAATGACCGTGCTTGATTTGTATATGAACCCCGGAGGACTGGACGTGCTTTTGCAACGTACTGTAGTAACTTCTCGTGATAATGATGCTCCCCTGCCGGTGTGTAACAATGCTCGGCCACCGCAGTGACAAGGAATGACAATGAAACGAAAAATAACCCTCGGATTTTTGTGCTGGCGACTTTTCTCGTATTTGTTGGCTTCTATATATGTTTTATATGTTTTTATACTTGATCCTTTTGGCGCTTCTTTTTATTACTCCATATTTTTCGGAGGATCAATAATATTGCAAAGTTTAGTGATGTTGAAACGCGCACTTCGATTAACGTTTTAAGATGGAAAAAGCGAATCCCTATTTTGATACGCGTGGTAATGAAATCATTATCTATAATCCATCACTAGCTTATTTTTATTCGAAATTCTGGCATCTTTTCATTAACCTATCTTTAGGGCCTTGCGCCATGGTTTTTCCAGGGTATCGAGGTAGTACGTTTTTATCTCCGTGGCATTTAATTTCTATTTTTCTTGCTTCCTAGTTGTGTTTTATGTTTTTGTGTTAGCTACAGCTTCTCAAACCTTTTACAGTTAGTAGAGATCGTAAATTTTTAAATTTGAGCAGTGCGGCATATGTTGGAGTTCTGAACTGATATCATCAGATCCTCAACTTGATATTGATGTTAACCCCTATGATTATACGGTAGACTTCATTGTGCGTAATGCAGATTATATGCGCAAATCAATTTTCGGGAATAGAAAGCGTCGTGTTAAAGAGAAGAGGATACCCATACCAGACACTAGGAATGTTAGTCAAGAGGAGTTTCTTCCGCTGCTATTTCCTGAACAAGTTCATTTGATGCCTTTAATGTTCGACCTGACTTCAATGCCGAGATACGGAAATGTCAAGGACAAAAGAAAGCTGAAAAATTCGTAAAGAACTGACAAGTGGCAACAAGAATTTAAGCGCGATAGCGGACGAAAGTGATGTGGATAAGTTTCGTAATGTAGATCGCAAGTGTTTAAGCTGTAAGATATAAAGCGAATGATTTAGATGCTGGAAGATCGTGTCAGCGTTCGCGCGGGTCCTGATTAAAAAGAAACTACTTTAATTTCTATGGTAGAGTTTCTTTGCAAGCTCGAGCCACTGCAACCTAACAACAATTCATCTAAAGATAACCGTTAAATCGTTATGATGGAACCATCGAGAAAATTGCCATCAGTACCAAAGCGATTTTTGAAAGAAAAGCGGCCGGTGACTGTGACTGCGACTAAACCAAGGCAGATTGTGTGTTGGGATGTTACTTTCTTGCCGCATGTTTTCACAGGTTCCAGGTTCGCAGCCTGTGTGTTTGTGGATCTCTACTCCCGTCAAATCATTGGTTTTGAGGTGGGTTATCGGGAAAGTGCTGCTGGGGCTAGTGCGCTGTGTCGTACGGTTATTGATCGGGTGGCGGCTGCTGGTGGGAGGGTGTGTGTGCTGCATTCGGATAATGGCTCGGTGATGACATCGACGCAGGTGGCGGGTGTGTGTGAGGATCATCGGGTGGTGCAGAGTTTCATCCGGCCGAGGGTTAGTAATGATAATGCGCATGTTGAGTCGTTGTTTGGCACGGTGAAAACCCGCCTGGATTATCCGGTGGTGTTTGAGGATGTCGAGCATGCTAGGCGGTGGGTGGCGGGGTCTGTGGCGGCGTATAACGATACTGGGCATTCCGGTCTGGCTGGTTATACCCCTAATCAGGTTGCTGATGGTCGGTGGGATCAGGTGTATCAGCGGCGAGTAGCTGCGAAGCAGGCCTATGACCAGGCGCATCCCTAGTCGGTACCAGCCTCGGCCTCGGCAGTGGGGACGGTGCCGGACAGGGTGGAGTTGGTGGTCTATTCCACCAAGGGAGCGGGTAGGGATGGTGAGGGGTTGGTGTCGTTGCTAGTACGATAAAACACTGCAGGGGGCCGTTGCGGGTTCACAAGACCCAGACACAGATCGGCGACCATGTTTAATTTTTATATGAACCCTGGCTGGGTTGGACGTGTTGTTGCAACGTACTGTAGTGACTCCTCATATAGTGATACCCCTTGCCTGTTTTTAACAATGCTCGACCACCGCAATAATAAGGATTGATGATGAAACGAAAGAATACGCAATATTTCATGGTTGCTTTTGGCAATGATCGCTATAGGTCTCTTTTTCTACAGTGACTGTTTGATCCTTTCGGTGCTTCTGTTTTATTACTCGCTACTTATCTTTGGATCTTTTTGCGTGGATGGGGATAGTGGGTCTGGATTTGAGGACTCACTATAATATTATTAATTGGGAGAAAGCGCACCCGCAAATCTTATTTGTGGACGATCTTGCGGTAATTTACGCTTCTCGCTGGGCTAATGTCATTCGAGCTTCTACTCTGGTTTCCTTTTTATGGTATTTGGTTTGGCTCCGTGGTTATTTCCGCGCGTTTCTCCCTGGCGGTGGGTTTCCTTCAGTTTGGCATTTGATTTCTTTATGTGTCATGTTTCCCTTGCAGTCTACTGTTTTTATCAGTTTCTCAAACGATTACTGTAGGAAAAATTATTTTAAACGTGAACTTCGCGGTCTTGGGTTGCGGTCAGAATTGGTGTCAGAGGATCCCCATCTTGAAATTGAGGTAGCGAAACATAGTACTGCTCTTGTGTTTTCGGTTGCCAACGTGAAGTATAAGCGAGAGTCTATTTTTGGCGACAAAGTCGATTACTTTGATAAAAAAATTGGTGCCAATACCGATGCTAGAAACGTTCCTTTAGATAAATTTTTAATGTGGCTAGCTCCCGAGAAAAAAGAGTTGTGGAGTTTGATGATTGACTTGATTTTGTGAGCCTCAATATAATCCAGGAGTCTTCGCGTCGAGCGCAGAATATATATATTGAACTCGCAAAAAGAGGGAGGAAATTCAAAAAATAAAGGGAAACGAATAGCTTGAAAAAAAGTAGCTTGAATCTTTTCTCACCAGGATCTGCCAATCATGCTCTATAATGCAGCGATGCCAACACCACGACATTTTTAGTGATCGTCGTGCTCACCGTCAGACATGAATTTGCGTGTTTGAGTGCGTTCTCGTGCTTTAGTGCCGCGTTTCGCCCCTCGGCAGATCGCCTGATGTCAGTAATGATTTTCATCATCGCTTCATCACCGAGGTTCAATCGGCATCCTTTACTCACAGGTTTCACGCTGACACCTGCACTCTTAGTAGCCTTTATCAGCGAAAATCCACACCTCGGGTATCGCGTCAGATGAAATCAAAAATATGCTGGTGTGTAGCAGTGATGCCATATGTTGCATTAGGCTTTGGTCAGGGGTATGTGTAGCGGCCTGTCGTTCCGATTCGATAGGACTTATAGGTTCCTCACCGAAAGCAGGAATGTTTAGCGAAATGTAGCCGGGTCGTCGCAGTCGTCTGATATCTCTGTCGTGGCCTGTAACTTTTCGGATGGCAACGTCGTCAATGTCGATGAGCGTGCCATCCAGACGGAGGATCAGCTTACCTGTTGCTTCCTGATCCGTTACTACTTGTTGCTAATCGGAGGTGCGGGAGGAAATATCCCCTAACGCTTCGTGGAGATACCGGTAGCTTTCTGGCTTTCGACTGATGCAACTGTCATAAGCGCCAAGCGGTGTGCAGGTGGTGGCACGCTGTTAGCGTGGAGGTCATCGCAGGCCAGGTGGTGGATATCCAGCTAGCAGTGAAATTGTGGCAGCTACGTGGGCTTAAGATATCAAGGTAGGCTAGCATGCGGGAAGGATCTCTTTTCACTTTCTATTGGTGTTTTTGGTTAATGGCTAACCTAGCAAGTGGGTCTATGGCTGTTCCACGCATGCTGGTCTGCGTTGCGGTGGGAACCCCAGGGTAGTCTAGTGTATTCCGGCTACGGTAGCGATAAGGATTGTAGTTTTGGGTTTCTTCATGTTTTAGGGGGCGTAGCATCAAACAGTAGAGACGGCCTAACGGTTTGTGTATGATCCACTCAAACACTCAAACAAGGAGATTGATCACACTAGCTACCATGGCAAAAAAATCCTACTTACGACGAAGTTCTTCCTGCTTTCTTGTTAGTTCTTCACGAATTTTTCGAGCCTTCGCCGAACGCGAAGAAGCACTAGGGTCGAGGCTCTGCGATGAGATCAAACATTAGTGGTAACAGGTGTAGTTGTTCGGAAATAGCCACGGCAAAAACTCTTCAAGTTGAATATTTCTTGGATTAGGTATCAGTAACACTTTTCTTTTGAATTCCTTTTCTTTACTCCAAAGATTGACTTACGCTGTAGTTAACATTAGATGCAATAAGCTCAAACATATGATCTGAGTGATGGACATCAAGATCAAGATCAGCATCTATTGACGTTAGCTCCGAATTCCATCCCTAAAACCACGAACTTCATTTTTGATAAAAGTTCTACTTTTGCTTTACGGAAATTTTTACGCGTAGAAGTAAATAAAAAGAACATATAAATACAAGTCGGAAGAATGATAAATATGGAAATTAGATGCCAGATCGAGGGGAATGAGCCGTCGTCAAAAAAACACCCAGGAAGAGCCACGGCGTCAGGCCGATTGAAATCAAAAACGAAAAAGGGTCCTGAGAATGCGTAAAATGCTGCCATTCGAGGTATGGAAATTACTGCAATGTCATTATGAAAGGTAATCGTCGGCAAAAGCTCTTTCCCATTTCATTATAGTAAGTTGTGTTCTTGCATCTAAAAATACAACAGCGAGCCAAACAAAAGATCCTCCGATAAAAAGGAATAAAAGAAAGGCGCCCCAAAAGGTTCGGACAAAAGCTATTGATAGGAAAAAGAAGTCCCAGCAGAATAAAGAATATGGGACATTCCGACGAACTTTGGATTCTTTCGCTTCATTCTCGTTCCTTATCGCTATCGTGGTTGGGTGTTGCTAAAAATACCGGCAATAGAATGTCACTCGTTACGTAGGCCACCGCAGTACGTCTCAGCAGTGCGTCCGACCCACCAGGGTTACATGCACATCAAACACAACAACCGACTCAAAATCTACAATCCCCTCCTTGCTCATCGCGGTAAAATGTGACGCCATCTGTGCGCACAGATATTCAGATTCCCGTGCCACGACACGACTATCGGTAGAGTGATTGACCGCTCCCTCCGATGCGCTATCACTTAATACTATGGTCAATCGATCCAGGTTGACATTTCCGTCAATGTCAAACTCTGATGCCATAGCTGCGGGTACAAAACCGTTAATCACCGCACCGCCATTGATATAAGAATTGTTGGTTTCAAAACACGCTGAAACGTGGCCACATTGCTGCTGGCATAACGCCTCTGTATAGCAACTATTCACGTCAGTCAAATATTTTGCCATCTATCGGGCTTTAAGAATAGTTGAATAAGCCTATCTTTGCAACAAACCAACGTGGCCCAATCGAGGTACTTTTTGAAGGTCGCATCTGGTGCAGAGTTTTACGAATATCGGCCGATGCGCTCAAGATTGGACTTCGGATCCAACGAACCTTGGGAACCGGCCACCCACCGCTCCCACAGTCCCCATGCACAACCACCACACCTCACCCCCAACGCCACTGAACCCACCGTCGCATGGCACCCTATATATATGAGTATTTCGCGTCATCTGGATGAGTATTGCGCTGTGGAGGGGATTACGCCGTCGGCGGAGGTGGATGTGGAGGGCCTGTCGTCGTGTCACCAGTTCCTGCCGTCGCCGGGCGTCGATGTGTCCACGACGGATCCGTTGTCGCGTCTGGAACGTGCCCGCGCCGCCCTCGCTGCCACGCTGTAGCTGGCCGGCACACTGCAGCCCACCGCCGCTTGTCGACGCCCCGCCTTCCGCGCCGTCAGCCCGCGACATGCCGCCTCATTCACACACGTTCAAATTCACCCCCATATGGGGTGGCCTCGAGACACGATCGAGATATTTCTTAGGGTTTTCATAAAACGCTCTGAGCAGCACGTTTTTCCTAACGAAACGAACTACCACCTGGGATAATGCATATCATCCACAGCCGCCTTGTTATGTAAAGATGACGCTTTCCTCATGATTTTGTGGCACATTTGTTATGCAAAACTAGCGGACGTCTGTGCCGCGCACGACTACCAACGACTACAGGGAGCGAGTGTTACGTGTCTGATCATCAGCACACCTTTTAGCCGGGATCGTCTGGTGCAGAAATTTGGTGAGCAACCTTTTTCCTTGGTGTTTTCTGGGCCAGGGGTTTAACTGGTTGAAGACGTTGCGGGAGGCGGTCGCTGCTGGTGCTGGCTTCAATGTGAACAGCATTGTGGAGCGTGCGGCGTCGTTAACCGAGCCGGTGGCGGATGAACTGACTGCCGCCCGCCCCTTCGGTTTTGACCCAGTGGATTGGGCGTCAAACGACGACGATCCGGCGTTCGATATCTCGCAGGCCGTGCTGAGCGTGCCGGGCATTTTCGTCTCGCAGCTGGCCACGCTGGATACCCTGGAGGCGCAGCGCCTGAGCCTGGAGAAAAGCGCCGTCACCATCGGTCATTCCCAGGGTGCACTGGGCGTGCATCTGCTGAAGGATTTGACGCAGGCTGCGGAGATCTTGGCTATCGCTGAGTTGATCGGTGCCGCTGGCGTGCATACTGCTCGGGTACACTGGTTGATCCGTAATGGCGAGCTGAGTCCGATGGTCTCGGTGCAGGGGGTTACTCAGGAGCAGCTGGAGGAGGCCATCGCCGCCACAACAGCCGACTCCGCCGACGATGCAACCCGCCCCATCATCGGTCTGCGCAACACCCGGGATTCGTTTGTGGTGGTCGGTCGCCCGGATGATGTGCAGCGGGTACAGTCCTTCCTGCAGGCGCGCGCCGCTAGGATGCGAAGGCTATTGCGAATAAGGAGCGCGGCGGTAAACCGTTCGCCCCGGTGTTTAACCCACTGGACGTACAGATTGCATTCCACCACCCGGCAATGCAGCCTGCGGTGGATCAGGTGGTGGAGTGGGCGAAAGCCTGTGGCCTAAACGAGGAACTGGCCGAGCAATGCGCCAAGGACGTGCTGGTTAACCCCGAGGACTGGGTTGAGCAGGTAAATAAGGCCATTGATGCGGGAGTGCGGTGGCTGCTGGACGTGGGGCCTGACGGGGGCGTCGTTAAGCTGACGAATGCTGTGGCCCAGGGGCGGGGAGCGTTGTCGTTCGCGGTGTGTGACAACGACGGTCAGGCGCTGTTGTTCGATCCGGGCATGGGGCCGACTCTGCCGAAGAAGTGGACGGAATTCGCGCCGAAACTAGTCACAAGCAAGACAGGCACCAAAGTAGAAACCAAGTTCACCTGCCTGACGGGTCGTTCGCCGATGATGCTGGCGGGCATGACACCGACGACGGTGGACCCGGAGATCGTGGCCGCGGCGGCGAACGCGGGCCACTGGGCAGAGATGGCCGGTGGGGGACAGGTCACCCCGGAGATCCTGGAGTCGAACATTGAGAAGCTGACGGGTCTGCTCAACCCGGGCGTGAACGCGCAGTTCAACTCCATGTTCCTGGACCCATACCTGTGGAAGATGCAGATCGGCGGCAAGCGCCTAGTCCAGCGCGCCCGCGAGAACGGCGCGCCGATTGATGGCGTGGTGGTTACCGCAGGCATGCCGGATCGCGACGACGCCGTCGCCCTGATCAAGGAGCTGCGCGCCAATGGCTTCCCGTGGGTGTGCTTCAAGCCCGGCGCGGTCAAGCACATCAAGAAAGTGCTCGACGTGGCGCGTCAGGTGCCGGATATTCCGGTGATCATCCAGGTTGAGGGTGGTAAGGCGGGTGGCCACCATTCATGGGAGGATCTGGATGACCTGCTGATTGCCACGTATGACGAGATTCGTCAGCAGCCGAACGCGGTGTTGGTGGTGGGCGGTGGCATTGGCACTCCGGAGCGCGCTGCGGATTACATCAGCGGTGAGTGGGCGTTGTCCTACGATCTGCCGAAGATGCCGGTGGACGGCGTTTTGGTGGGCACCGCAGCGATGGCTACCAAGGAGGCGAAGACGTCTCCGCAGGTCAAGAAGCTTCTGGCGGACACCAAGGGCGTGGATTCCTGGGTGGGTGCCGGTTCCGCCGTTAACGGTATGGCGTCGGGCCGTTCGCAGTTGGGTGCGGATATTCATGAGATTGATAATTCCGCCGCCCAGGCTGGCCGTTTGTTGGATGAGGTCGCGGGCGATGAAGAGGCCGTGCAGGCCCGCCGCGAGGAGATCATTGCGGCGATTGCTAAGACCTGCAAGCCGTATTTCGGCGATGTGGAGGCCATGACCTATGAGCAGTGGCTGAAGCGTTACCTGGAGCTGTCCGGGCCGACCACCAACACTGAGACCGCCAGCACTGAGACCACCGACAAGGGTTGGACCGACGTTTCCTGGTTTAACCGCTTTACTCAGATGCTGGAGCGCGTGGAAGCCCGCCTGACGGATCAGGACCATGGGGAGTTCACACCGCTGATTACGCTCGCCCAGGATGAGCCCGCCGAGAAGGCCGTGGCTCGCCTCGTGGAGGAGTACCCGCGGGCCGCCACGGATGTGCTGCACCCGGCGGATGTGGCGTGGTTCCTGAAGCTGGCCCGCACCCCGGGTAAGCCGGTGAATTTCGTGCCGGTGATCGATAACGACGTGCGCCGCTGGTGGCGTTCGGATTCCCTGTGGCAGGCCCAGGACGCCCGCTACGACGCCGATGCCGTGTGCATCATTCCCGGCCCCGCCGCCGTTGCGGGCATCACGAAGGTGGACGAGCCGGTGGCTGAGCTGCTGGGTCGCTTCAATACCGCGTCGGTCAAGCGCCTCGAAGAGCTGGGCGTTTCTTCGGAAGACGTGACCAACACTCCGGTGGAGCGCGTGATTAACGCTGCGGGCACCTACTGGGCTGGCCGCAACACCGCCTCCGTGATCGAGCGCTTGGGCGATACACTGCGTGGACGCTCACCGAGGATGCCTCTGAAGCGTCGCACGCCCGACGGGCGCGCAGCTTGTTACCGAGGGCGAGAACCACGCCGTGCTGACCGTGCCGCTGGCGGGTTCCACGGCTTTTGGCACCACCGCTGACCTGACTATTCGTTTCACCCTCACTGACACTGATGGCGCTGTCCCGCAGGTCACCCAGGCTGATGCGGAGGCCGCGATGGCGGAACTTACCCGCATCGCCGCCGGTGGCACGCTCGCCGAGGTGAAGGACCGCACGGCCACCTGGACCACGCGTATCGACGCCGCCCAGACCGCCGACTACAACAACGTCACCGCCGCATTCCTGCCGACCAGCTTGACTGCAAGCGGCACCCGCCCCGGACGTGCTGGTTGGACACGCCTGGCCCGCCATTTTTCGCGGCCATGCGGAATGCCGTGATTCCTCGGCACCGACGGGGATTCCGTGGTGGAGGGCATGCTGAGCCTGCGCAGTGGAGCATCACATCAAACTCGCGGACACCCTCCCCGAAGGCACCGCAGAGCTGACCATCACGGCGCACACCGACGAGGTGAAGGACACCAACATTGGTCGCCTCATCCTGGTTCGCGCCGAAATTGATGCGGACGGCACGCGCCTGGCCACCCTGTCGGAGCGTTTTTGCCATTCGTGGCCGCCGGGCACCAGCACCGCCCGCACCAATTCCTCGGCATTGCCGAGCGTGATTGACACCCCCAGGTCGTTCCGCGCTTTCACCACGGTCACCGCACCGGAAAGCATGCTGTCCTTCGCACTGGTTTCCGGCGACCGCAACCCCATCCACGTCTCCGAGACGGCCGCGCACCTGGCTGGCCTTCCCAACGTGATTGTGCACGGCATGTGGACCTCCGCACTCGCGGAACTCATCGCCGCCGCCGGGTACAGCGACGACACCACCACGACCGCGCCGAACCGCGTCGTGGAATACACGGCCACCATGCTGGCCCCGATCATGCCGGGCGCAAGCATCGACTTCCTGGTTGAGCGCGCGGGCGTCGATAATCGCCCCGGATGCGGCGAGGTGCGGGAAATCACCGCCACCGTTGATGGAAACCTCGTGCTCAAGGCCACTGCAGTGATGGCGGCACCCGTGACGTTCTACGCATTCCCCGGCCAGGGCATCCAGTCCCAAGGCATGGGCATGGAAGCCCGCAAGAACTCCAAGGCCGCCAAGGAAGTGTGGGACCGGGCGGATCGACACACCCGCGCCAAGCTGGGATTCTCCGTGCTGGAGATCGTGAAGAACAACCCCACCGAGGTAGTGGTCAAGGGGAGAAGTTCCACCACCCGAAGGGCGTGCTGTTCCTCACGCAGTTCACGCAGGTGGCCATGGCCACCCTGGGTGTGCACAGGTCGCGGAAATGCGCGAAGCGGGTGCCCTGAACCAGCGCGCCTTCTTCGCCGGGCATTCCGTGGGTGAATACAACGCGCTGGCCGCCTACGCTGGTGTGCTGTCCTGGAATCCGTGGTGGAGATCGTGTACCGCCGCGGGCTGACCATGCACCGCCTGGTGGATCGCGATGCCGAAGGCAACTCTCAACTACGGTCTGATGCCCTGCGCCCCAACAAGATGGGGCTGACCGCGGACAACGTGTTTGACTTCGTGGCGAATATTTCCACGAATCGGGCGAATTCCCCGGAGATTGTGAATCCAACCTCGCCGGACTTCAGTACGCGGTGGCTGGTACACGCGCCGGGCTGAAGGCGCTGCGTGAGGCTGCGGAGGAGATGGCCCCCGGCCAGCGTTCCTTCATCATGATCCTGGGCATTGATGCGCGTTCCACTCGTCGGTGCTGCGCGATGGTGGCCGATTTCGCGCCCACCTGGATTCGCTGCTGCCGGACACCGTGGATCTGGATGTGCTGGTGGGCCGCTACATTCCGAACCTGGTCGCCCGCCCCTTCGAGCTGACCCGGAATTCGTGGAGTCCATGGAGGAGGTCGTGTCCTCGCCGCTGGATGAGATTCTGGCTGATTTCGACGCGGCCGCCAAGAACGAGCAGAAGCTTGCCCGCACGATCCTGATTGAGCTTTTTGGCCTGGCAATTTGCCTCCCCGGTCCGCTGGATTGAAAACCCAGGACCTGGCGCTGACAACCCTGGGTGTGGACTGTTTCGCTGAGGTCGGCTGGGTTCCGCCACCGACTATTGCGAACATGATGGGCCAGACCCTCACCCTCCCGCAGTACGCGGACGTGGACATTGAGGTGTTGAACGTCGAGCGTGAGCGCGGCGTGGTATTTGCCACCGATGAGGTGGTACGCGAGGTGGCCACCGACGCTGATGAAGCCGATGACGCAGCTCCCGCCGAAAGCGCCCCGCCGCGCCTGAACCGGCTCCTCGTGACCTCCGCAGCATCCGCTCTGACGGAAGATGGTGCCTTCACCGCAGCCCCGGCCACCGGTGGCCCCGTCCGGAGGACATTCCGTTCACCCCCACAGATGCCACAGAGATGCTGGTCGCAGTGTGGACGAAGGTCCGCCCCGACCAGATGGCCGCCACGGATTCCATCGAAACCCTGGTGGAGGGCGTGTCCTCGCGCCGCAACCAGTTGCTCCTGGATTTGGGCGTGGAATTCGGCCTGGGTGCCATTGACGGTGCCGCCGACGCGGAACTGAACGACCTGAAAGCTACGGTCAGCCGCATGGCTAGGGGCTACACGGCCTTCGGCCCGGTCCTGTCCGATGCTTCCGCCGACGCCCTGCGCCGCATCACCGGTCCCACCGGCAAGCGCCCCGCCCTACATTGCCGAGCGCGTCACCGGCACCTGGCAACTGGCTCAGGCGGGCGGATCACGTTACCGCCGCCGTGGTCATTGGCGCTTGCGAGGGCGCGTCGCTGCGCGGTGGCGACCTGGCTACACCTCAGCCCCATCGCACCTCCAGCGCCAGCGAGCTTGATGCACTTATCGACGCCGCGGTGGCTCAGGTCGCCGCGAACCACGGCGTGTCCGTCGCGTTGCCGTCCGGCGGTGCTGGCGGCTCTGGTGGCGTGGTGGATTCCTGCCGCGCTGGGCGAGTACGCGAGCAGGTGACCGGCAAGGCCGGCGTGCTGGCGGAAACCGCCCGCACAATCCTGCAGCAGTGGGCCTGGAGCCGCACCGCACCGTCAACCTGGACGATAAGTGATGCCGACGCCGCCATCTTCGACGTGGTGGCTCAGGAACTCGGCTCGGATTGGCCGCGCCTTGTTGCCACCGCATCTCGATGCCAACAAGGCTGTGCTGCTAGATGACCGCTGGGCGTCCGCCCGCGAGGATATCGCCGCGTGGCCGTCGGCGTTCTGGACGCGCGCGACGTGGACGTCACCGGCGCCGGCGAGGCCGTTGCCCGCCAGGCCAAGCACTGGGGCCTGGATGAGTTGGCGGCCCAGGCGCTGGATACCAGCGCACCGCCGTACGCCAAGGATGTTGCCGTGGTCACGGTGCCTCCCTGAACTCCATTGCCGCTGCCGTCACAGGCGAGCTGTTGGGCGGCGGTGCCACGGTGGTGGCCACCACCTCCAACCCTGGAACCACGAGCGCCTGACCTTCATAAGGAGCTGTACCGCACCCACGCCCGCGGCCAGGCTGCCCTGTGGATCGTACCGCGAACTTGAGTTCCTTTCGCTGACCTGGATTCCGTGATCGAGTGGGTCGGCTCTGAGCAGACCGCCACCGTCAACGGTGCGAAGAAAGTGCTCAAGCCCGCCCTGGTACCCACTCTGCTGTTCCCCGCGCGCCCCGCGTGTCCGGCTCCCCTGGCGGATGCTGGCCCGCGCGCCGAAACGGAAATGCGCCTGCTGCTATGGAGCGTGGAACGCCTCATTGCCGGGCTGTCCGCCATCGGCGTGAACACGGAGGTTGACGCCGCCTGCACGTGGTGATTCCAGGCTCCCCGGAACCGCGGCCGTTTCGGCGGCGACGAGCTTTCACGGCGAATCCAAGGCAGCCCTGATGCACTGGTCAACCGCTGGCATGCGGAACCCGTGTGGGGCGAGAACATCCTCCCTGGTGCACGCCCTCATCGGATGGGTGCGCGGCACCGGCCTGATGGGCGGCAACGATCCGCTTGTCGAGGCTGTCGAAGCCGCAGGCGTGACCACATTCTCCACCTGAAGACATCGCATGCTGCTGGTCTCTAACATTTCCCAGGACGTGCGCGATAAGGCCGCCACCGAACCCGTGACGGTGGACTACACCGGCGGCCTCGGCGATGCCGATGTGAACCTCGCGGAACTGGCCCGAATGCTGCGGCAAACGCGGCATCGACAAGCGAGGACGAAGAACCTCGCACCGTGCGCGCCCTGCCCACTCTCCGTACCGACGCTTCCAGGCCACCACCCCGACTTCACCGGGCAGGTAGCCAGAAACTCGACGACATGATCGTCATCGTCGGTGTCGGCGAGCTGGCCCTACGGCTCCGCCCGCACGCGTTTCGACGCCGAACTCACCGGCGACCTCTCCGCCGCCGGCGTCACCGAACTCGCCTGGACCATGGACTCATCAGCTGGGAAGACGGCAGCTGGGTCGATGCCGACGGTTCCGAGATTGCCGAAGAAGACATCTACGACCGTTACCACGACGAAGTGCTAGGCCGCGTCGGTGGCGCCGCTACCACGACGATTTCGGCATGGTCAGCAACCTTGCCCCCGAACTCACCACCGTCTACCTGGACCGTGACCTGAGCTTCACCGTCAGCGACAAGGAAGCGGCCCGCACCTTCGTCGACCCGCGAACCCGACAACACCAGCGCCGCCTACAGCGAAGAAACCGGCGAATGGATAGTCACCCGCCATGCGGGCTCCGCCATCCGTGTGCCCCGGCGCATGGCCATGAGCCGCTTCGTCGGTGGACAAACCCCTGAAGGATTCGACCCCAGCGTCTACGGCATCCCCGCAGACATGGTGGACAACCTCGACCGCGTTGCCCTGTGGAACATCGTCTGCACCGTCGAGGCGTTCCTGTCCAGCGGATTCAGCCCCGCCGAGCTCATGCGTGCCCATCCACCCCACCCGCGTTTCTCCTCTCGGCGAACCGGCATGGGCGGCATGGAATCACGCTCCCTCTACGCTGACGGCCTGCTTGTCGAACCCCGCGCCAACGACATCCCGCAGGAAGCCCCGCCCAATGTCACCGCCGCGCACGTCATGCAGTCCCACATCGGCGGCTACGGACAAATGGGCACCCCTGTTGCGGCCTGCGTGCCACCGCCGCCGTCTCCGTGGAAGAAGGCATGGACAAAATCAGGCTCGGCAAAGCCGACTCGTGGTCGCAGGTGGCTTCGACGACCTGTCCATCGAGGCATCACCGGCTTCGGTGACATGGCGGCCACCGCGCCGTCCGCCGAACCCGCAGGCAAAAGAGCATCGACGAGCGCTATTCTCACGCGCCAACGATCGACGCCGCGCCGGATTCTATCGAATCCGCAGGTGGCGGCACCATCTCTGCTCACCCGCGGCTCCATCAGCCGCCGACCTCGGACTTCCTGTCCTCGGCGGTGGGATTCAGAATCTTTCGTCGACGGCGCGCACACTTTCCATCCCCGCGCCGGGCCTGGCGCCCTGGGTGCCGCGCAGGGTGGGAAGTCTCCTGCCCGGCCAAGGCGCTGTACGCCTGGGTGTGAATGCGATGAGTGAGCGTGGATCCCACACGACACCTCCACTACCGCCAACGACCCCAACGAGTCCGACTCCAGACGAACGCCTGCCACCGCCAGCGGGGCGCGGCGAGGCAAAACCTGCTGTTTCAGGGTGTCCCAGAAGTCCCTGACCGGCATGCGCAAGTGGCGCTGCCGCATTTCAGATCATCGGGCTCAACGGTGCTGCGGTCCAGGCTGCCGCCCGCCAACCGCTCCTGACTGCGGGACCCGGTGCTGAACAAGACCAGCGCCTGGTGGCTGCGCAAACCCCGGACCCGGGTGCCGCAGGTGAAGGCTCGCACCGAAGGCAGCGGTATTGCCGCACCCCTCGGTTTCGGCACGTCTCGGCGCTGGTGGCTATTGTTCACCCGGCCGCTTTTGTGGAGGCCGCGCGAAGAACGCGGTGCCACCGGTGTCGCCGAGTGGGAAGATGCTGCACCATCCCGCGAAGAAATGCCATTGCGGCGCATTCTCGATCGCCACGACGGCGGTGCCGCACTGGGAATGAACGGCTCTGCGGAGCGAAACCTGGTGGCACCGGTGATGCTGCTAAGGCGAGAGGCCGCCGCGCTGCTTGATTCCGGGCGCGCTTATTGATGGAGTCCTTCGTGCACCAGAGTTCTAGCGGCACTTGACCTCTGATGGCGCTTTAGCCCGGCCTGTCCTCATTGCTCGGTGGGGGAGAGGCTGGCTTTGTGGTGTTGGTTGTTTGAAACCGCCACCAGTGAGATGGTCACTTTTTGGGGGATGGGGCAGACCGATTAGGCGAGGTGGAAAGCGAAAGCGAAATGCCGCACAGCTCACCACGTGACATATCTGAGCATATATTAAGCTTTTGATGAGCTAAAATGTTGCATGTAAAAGCTATTTTGGCCTGCGAATACGTCTGCATGGATTGACTGACATGAACCACCAGAACAGACATAGCGATGAACGTCTGGCGATGGTCCCGATGACCAGGATGAATTACGGGGCTGATCACTGCGCCAACGATTGAAAGAAGGCTGGGCTGAATCTGACAAAGTTCACGCCTGCTGACCATCTCAGTTCCTGGTTCTGAGTTGCAAAACACAACATCAATAGCGATGTTGTGATTGAAGATGAATGAGCTTGTCAACGGTGATGTCGGCATGTTTATCAAAGATTGGGAATACGCCGTAGAATACACCAGTTATCGCTGCAGCTCGAACCGACGGGTGGCGCTGTTCGAGCAGAATATTCAGCCGGGGACACCAGGGTGATTATTACCCCGTGTCCAAAGAGGGCTGGAAGGTTGGATTACTTACCGAGTGTCTGTGTCGTCAATTTCTGAGATCGTCATTCCGCTAAAAACACTGATATTTGAATAAGGTCAGTGCGGTGGACTGGAATCAACCGCAGTTTCTGAATTTAACAGATGCTTGAGGCACCATCACTGGGTGAAATCGTGGTACTTTTGAGTTAGAAGTGTGTTAACTTGCTGCGACACGCCCAGAGGTCTTACGGATGGAAACGACATTCCCGTTAAGGTGACTGTTGATTCTCCTGACGATCATTTGATGGAACCTACACTTGAATGTTCCACGGTGACGTGGTGAAGGGAACTGGGGGAACTTCCTGCTGGCTCCTGGTCACCTTGGAGGAGGTCATATTCTCGGTAGTGATATCATATGGACGCCCGCAGTTCACTGCAGAACAGCTGACGCCCCGAATCGAGGGGGCTGGTTCGTCAAAGATAAACGTTACTGGTGCCAGGACCGCAAATTATGACGTTGACCAACACCCCAAAGCCACTGGGGTTTTTACTTTGACAGTCATTGTTGTCATGACGGAAGATGGCGCAATATGTTGCAGAGGGTAAAGGTGGAACGTTGAGCTGGAAGAAACAGTTCTCTGAATTCACGGTTCAATGCACCTGTACCACTGCAGGGGAAAGACTATGACGGTGATGTGGACAACAAGAGCGATGGCACTTGCAACCCGTCAACAACATCCTGGTGGGCGCACAGTGTTTTACTGAAAGTACGGGCTGACTATAGGTACTATCAAATCCGCAAAACCAGCAGTGGAGACCTGCTTCAAACCACCCTGAAACCCCCAACGTCTTTAATTACACCGTCACCAATGAACGCCAGCATCTCCGTGACCAATGTTCACCTGATTAAAACGCTGATGGGTAAATTCATGATCGTCAAGATTGTTGAAGACCCTTGCTGTGATTCCAGAACGAGAATAGCGCTATGTCTTTGACTACGGTGTATTTCGCCTGCTCTTCCGCAACCTAACACAGGAGGGCGTGTTGTTCAGGATGTCAATGAACGGCGCTACAACAGTTCACCTGACTGTTGATGGTGCTGGTGAAGGACGTCCTGGGATTCCGGTTGTGTTGAGGTGGTATTACTGAATGCTGATTCCGCTGATGTGAAGGAAGCAACCTGTATGACGAACATCTCCGAAGTTTGTGAAGATTTTGGCTGACCAGGTTCGACCTTCCCGTAGTTAATGTCTACGTTTCTAATTTGGGTGATTTAACGATCACCAGAAGCTAGTGAACCCTGACAATGTTGTGCAGTGATAAAATTGCCTCACTATGTGTGTACGATAAAGCTAAACCGAGTCACCAAGGTCGAGGGTGATCTTGTAGTGAAGGCTAATGGTGCTGCGACCATAGTTAAGATTCTTGTGACTTTAGATGTAGTCAACGAAGTGGGTGCTGGTGTTGGGTGCTAATCTGAAGGACGGCGGTTTGGTATCACTATTGTTAGGGGTTACAAGTCCGTTACTGCAACGAACATACATTGCGCTGAAGGGCGGTGTGGGTAACCATGGAGCTGGCTGATCGGGTTAGATCTGGATCATCAGCACAAGATCTTTCGTACCGTTGGTTTTTCGGGGTTGGAAGGCAGAGACGTCGAAAGGCGAGGTGGTTTAGTTGATGAACCCGAAATATCAAGGATATCGTTGTTGGATCACGCTGCACTTTCACAGAGTGACACCATGATGCAGTTGACGGCGCGATTCGTCGAAGACGAGTCCATTGTTGTGCTGAAGGATAGTTGAGGATGGAGGCAGTGAAGCTTCCGCGCATCAAGAACAGGCTACGACAAACTTGAACCGTTGAATTACTTCAAAAGTCGGGTTGTAGGCAGGTTCCTCTAGCAATGTCGAAGGAGTACCAGTTCACCGCGATGTGTTGGTAACGAGTCCAAGAAGGAGACGTTTACACTCAAGGATTTAGATATCCATAGTGCCGCAGATGCCTGTGGGTACGATGGTGACGTTGAGGGAACAATGCCGGCATCGGACACCTTACCTTGGCCACACCACGCTTCGGTAGTGATACCGGGGCTGTGGAAGGACAATGGTGATGGCACAGCAAATCAAAGTTGTTGAGCAGCAACGGTGAAGGTCACGAACAGTGCCAACATTCCATGGTGTGGTTGTCATCCTGATCGTTCCCTGATCCTGGCTACCCACGCTTCCGGCACCGTCAGCAGAAGCGCTCACGCTGTCCGCGACACCGACCCTGACCCCCGGTGCCCGCACCAAGACGTGATCTCACGCTCCTGCGTCGGTACTGGGTGAACTGGTGGATATTCGGTGACACGTTAACGAATATTGGCAGGTCCTGTGTTCCAGAAGGGCATCCTCGTTGTGTGCTACTAGTCAGGGAACCTGACACCGGGAGAAGCAGAACTGGAAACTGGCCAACACAGGTGCGGTCATCGGTGTTAGCATTGCTAGCGCTTCTGGTCATCAGCTGGTGTTGCGATGATCATTCGGGCCGCCATTATAACATCCCGATCGTAGTGTACTAGGCTTTAATGGCCTAGCGTTGTTTGCGCCCCTGGCTCCATGTAATGGTGGGAGCCGGTTTTTGGCTGTGTTTGTGTTTGTATGTTACGGCATTGGGTGCCTGCCCGCAATGTGAATTATAAGAAATTGAAGCGTATACTTTTTATTTTTGGTTGCTTTATTGTATGCTGTGCGGGTTTCGGTTCTGGGGTGCCATGTCATAGCCTGTTCTTGTTGGCCACCGGATCGTGTTTATCTAACCTTTGAATGACTCCCCATTGTGGCCAAAGTGAGGATTACTCGGCAATATTGCCTGAAATGAAGGTTTGGTGATGATAAACCTGAGCATTAATTGATTGGTCTGCTATAACTCAGCCGCAAGGGGTGAAGAGGATCTGAGTCGCTTGATGAATGCTCGCGCTGCGCTCTGCTTAAGTTGTAATTGCTGTTATCTATCGGTGGTAACGTTGGGGCATTTGCCGACCTCGGACCCCACTTTTGCCGGAACCCAACTCGCCGGCTCAGGCAGCAGTCTTTCACCACCAATCCGATGTCATTGTCAGCCCAAATAACACTGCCCGGTAAACCGCGTCGTTGCCGCGCTAAGCTTCCACTTATTGACATTGATGCCCCATTGGTCATGGCGCTCGCCTTCCTATAACGGGAAACCGGAAGTGACATCAGTTGGCCATGTCGTTGTCGGGAGTTTGAAGGCCAACAATTCACCATTCAGTTCCCCAATCATTCCGAGTTCCGGCCACGCCAATGCCCCTGCGACAGTAGTGGCGCACGGTTGGCGACTGTACCAGACCGTCGGCTCAACCTGGTCACCTGCATTTTTGATAACGTTGGCTGGTTTTAACAATGCTTTGCTGTCGCTCACCACGGTGTCGCTTGAGCAGTTGGTGATCCATGGTGGACATTGGACTTCATTATCAACGGTAATTAACCAGAGACATCTTCAGCGATGGCCTGGTATTGGTGAAGCGGCCCCACACTTCCTGCTTACAGTGGAAGGCTAGCGCAGATGAACGGTAATTTTATTCGTTGGGTGGTCAGTGCACAGGTGCATTTGCTGTATGGAAAACTGGGGAGCGGTTGTTGCGGATAGTCGCTGTCGTTTACGCGCAACGCTGTTGGTCATGTCTATATCACCTGGCGGACGAATTGATTGAGTACCGTTGAGCAACAGGACGATCCTTCGGTGTCGGTGAGAAACTATGCGGTAGTATTAGCCAGGAATTAAAGACGGCGGCCTCGCCCAATCCATTGTTGCCGAACCCATTGCGGGTGGGTCCGACCGCTATTACCTGGTAGTTTTCCACACTGTCGATGGTGTGGTTTTTGTTGGGGGTGGGGTTTGGTGTTTGTTGGGCAGGTCCAGCCTGATGCCCGCCGCAGCTGAATCCCAGGATTCCTTTCTCCGCTTTCGACGCCCATTAACCCTATCGTTTCGCGATTCCCGCCGCCCGCCGAATCGTTAGTTCGATGCGTACTGCATCGGAGACGCAGAGCCTCGGCGATGTCGGTGCCTTCGTGTTTCTTCCATTGGCTTTACGTTCCTGCGGCTAGTGCGCTGCCGCGCGAAGCCCGTGCGGCAGGACCGCACCTCGGTGCTGAAGGCGATCTGTTGCAGGGCGTCGAGATGCGCCGCCCATGCCGTGCGGCCCCGCTTGCTGAGTTTCGAGTTGTTCGCGGCTTTTGCAAAAACCCTTTCATGATGAAAGTGACGGAACCCCGCTTCTCCAGCGCCATGCGTGCTTAGAAAGCGCTGAACCGGTGGCGCTGCGCATCCGGGCGTCCTTGAATGGCAGCTCGACGCCCGCGAGCGCAGCCATCAGAAACCGCAGCGGGTTAGTGGAAACTGCCGAAGCCGAGGCTCATTGCGAGGGTGGCGCTCATCGGACGCCTTTCTGTTCTTGCGCAGGGCGAGTTATCTCACGGACCCGTGGCGATGCCCAGGAGTGAGTGACTCATGTGAGCATGATGACAGAGCTGCGTCAGACACTGGTGTGTGTACGCAGTGTAAGCATGAGCGGGCATATACGACCAGACCCCAATCATGATGCCCCAACGAGGCCCGAAACCACGTGAGGGCGGTTTTGAGCCGGAGGTTCACCGTGAACGTGGATAAGCCGAGCCGACAGCGAGCCACATCAAACCGGTGGAGGAACAACGGCATGGAAGGGCGTACATGCGGGTGCGTGCCGCAGTATTGGCGAACTTCGAAGACCATGGCGGCGGCAATTATGATCTCGTAAGAGGCTCCACGCAGGGTGAAACCGCCGATGCCTGCGTGTGCGCATGCGAGCTCCGTGAGTTGGAGCCCGCGCTTTGCATGTGGTGCTAGTGCGTTCATGTCAGAGAAATCCTATCTTTGGAGAAGAAATTCGTTACAGAAATGTGGACTTATTAGCGTTTCTACGTTGGCGACGGTGATCACTCTCCACGTAGGGGCGCACGCCCATAGAGCAGGTAGGTGGAGATGATGGGTAGGATCGTGCCACAGCGGAGCGGCGCAGAAACACGATGAGTGTCGAAACAAAGAAACCGCCCGGCCGTGAGGTAATGCACGTCCCAGCGACGCTCGACGCCGAAGCGATGGGTCGTGAGATGGTCGTGAGTATGAGTACGACCATGCTCCGAATACAGCCATGCCATCCCCAGTGGCGTATATGGGTGCGAGATCAGGTAACCGGATGTCCATCAAAGTACGCGCACAGCACCTCAGCGTCATAGCAACAAGGATGATCTCGCAGGCGACCCAGACGGGGCTAAAACCTGCTCGATGCCTTTGCGTGCGCAGGCGCGCGCCTCTGCGAGCTGGGCCTGCGCTTCTTTGCGGTGCTGTGGTGTCCATGCTCTGATTTTAAGAGTACTTTCCACTTTGGCAAGTACTTTCGTAGGATTACCATTGCGTGCATGCGCTCTGTCACCCCGCCATCGGTATTGACCTCGTCCATATCCCCAGCTTTGCCGAACAGCTCCGGCAGCCCGGCAGTCGCTTTCACTGCGTGGCGCGTAGCGCCTTTTGCAAAGGCGTCACGCCAACCAAAACCCGACCCCGATCAGCACTCGCCGGGCGATGGGCTGCGCAAAGAAGCTCGGTCAGCTTTCGTCCCAGGCCCTCACGGCACGCCCAGTATCGACTGCAGAAGACTTTGACGTCGGCAGAAAGTCGTCCGACCACAGTGGGGGCGCGTGGCTATTCATCTCGATCGGGAGTGCCGCCGAGCAGCTCAGGCCACCTGGGAGGCGCCACCTACGTCCGTCAGCAGTTATTGTCACGACGGCGACTACGCCACGGCCACCCGCGTATCGTTGATGTAGGGTAGCACAGTGCGCTTATGCCTACAACGACAATGCGTTTATCGCCTCCGGTCAGAAATGCCAGGCGCGAACGCATTTTCGAGCCTGCCGCGATAGACCTATTTCGCAAACGTTTCACGTTGTTCAATAGTCTCTGAGTCACCAAGCCTCAACCTACCCTGTCGCTGCCAGCGAAGATATGCAACCAGCATGTACGCTTGATTTCGGCGACGGTGCCGGAGAAGCGGGCATGTCGCCGCTTCCTCTATCGCGAACGGCGTGGTAGCTGAGCAGCGAGCTGACGCGTGCACCAGAATCCTCAGCGAGCTCGGCAGCGGAGAATATCGGGCGAGCCATTTGGACGAGGGCTTCTACCACGCGGGCAATGAGGTCGAGCATTTCCGCGCTCGGTCGCGGCGGCGGGGCGCGTCGCGTGACGGTACGGCGTGCCAGACGGCGCGGCGGAGGGGTCATCGCGCCAGAGTCCCGCGAGGATGGTCGATGAATTGCCGGAGGAAGTCGGGCGGCTGTCACGATAAAGCCGCCGGCACCGGAGGAGAAGTCCTGAAGCTCGGAGACAATCTCGGCGGCGTCTTCGCCGTCGAGTTCGCAGATGAGCGCGTATGTTGTTGGCAAAGACTGATACAGAGCGCCATGCACTGGCGCGCTGGCGACTTCGTCGCTGCGTAGGACTCGAACCCGTCGATCGATGACGCGACCGCGCGCGCTGGCGAGGATGTGTTGAAGGTTCGCGGCTTCGCTGTCGCGCGCGTCGGCGCGCAGGGAGTAGGTCCGGCGTCTTGGTCCATGGCGTGCGGCTATTTTTCCAGTTCCCGATGACCCGGGCGACGAAACCGGTGGCGCGCACGTTGCAGAGCGCGAGTTCGATGGTGCCGTCGCACCGACGAGGAAGCGAGCGGGATCACGCCTTCGACGATTTTGCCGTGTTCTTTTTCTCCCTAAAGCGCACCCCACTCTTTGAGCTACTGTTTTCTTTGTCGGGGTCGGCGAGCAGGGCAGGCAGAAGTTGCGGCGCCGCGAAGCGTCGCACGAGTTTGTCTCACCGTATCGAGATGCCCACCACCCTATCCCAGGTCATTGAGTTGTGCGAGGCTGTCGCGGAAGCCGCAGGCTTCGGCATCAAAGGTACGCGGTAGAAGCAGACGAGCGCGCGTTTACCTCGGTAATCGGCCAGTCGCCGTTTGCACCGCCATCGTTGGGCAGGGTGAAGGCTGGCTTGGTCACCGATTTGTGGCGTTTTTGCTCATCACAGCGACAAGAATACGCTGTTGCTGTTTTGCGTGCGCGTGTCGTTATCCACTCAGCGTTAGGTGCGTTGATTGTTTGCTCGGCAACTTTGGGAGATTGTCTGCGCCCGCAACATTGAAGACATCCAGCAGGACATCGAGCTACGCGTCGTCGTCGGCGGGTACTTTGACCGTATTGCCTACCGCACCCGCCCCAAACCATCGCTGAGGACGCCGAGAAGTTCGGCCCTCCAACGCCCAGGAGCCGCAGGTAGCACTTTCACAGGTGTTGCTGTTCGTGGCTGTCGGCGTCCATCGGCTCCTGCCTGCCCTCGCCGACGCTCGGCTGACCTGAAGGAACTCCAGCGCCTGCTGTCCAACCGCAGTTCTGCTTATCGACGTTCGCGCCTTCCGCAGCTAGTTTCTCCAAGGCTGCGCGCCCAGTGTCTGGGCAACGGCGGCGCATAGATCCGTGAGCACGCCAGGAATCGCTTAACGCGTCCAGCGCGGCGCGCACGCAGTATCGGTGGCAATGCCGCACGTCCACGCGCGCGTGATCTCCCGGTCACGCAGCCATGTGGCCAGGAGTACTGTCTTCCGTCGCGCCTTCAAAACCCGGAGTAGGCGGGAGGTACTGGCCTTTGAGGAACACTCGCGTCGAAAATGCCGGGTCAATCATGCGGTGGAAATTCGCCTCGCTGCTGGCAAAATACAGTGCACCGGCCAGGCATCCAGAAAAACCGGTGTGGGGGAGAAGTGTCGCTGTCAATGTGCCAGTCCTTTGTGGCCACCACGGCGCTGTAATCCTTTGCCGTGATCTTTTGACAAAGGTGGCTATTCGCGGCGTGCTGTTGCTGTCGGCATGTGGCTAGGGGCCGCCTGGCAGAAGTCATGGACGTCAACAATGATCAAAGCCTGCATGACAACCAATGATAATTCAAAAGCCCCAGGCGTGAACCACTAGGGGACATATGTGCGCCATCAGGGACTCGAAACCCTGCGAACCCGCTGATTAAGAGTCAGCTGCTCGCCACTGAGCTAATGGCGCCGTTCTGCAACGAAGGAAACTAAACAACATTAGCATATGCACCACTGTAGTCTCCCTGCATAACGTCCAGTATCATGGGTGTCTGAACACGATAAGAGGAGCACGGTTTGTCATCAAAAACGTACTCTCTGCTTAGAGAGACTGCAAAATCATAGTGTTTGAGAAAAATGCCGACTCGCCCTCACCGCGCAGGAGCGGGTCGGGGCTCGCCGGGGCCTCATCCAGGATGCGCTGCTGGTCAGAACAGCGGCGACAGGCTGTCGATGCGGCAGCCGAGGCGGTCGAAAAGCGCCGAAAAACAAAAACCCGAAGCCAGCGTCAAAGACGGGCAAAGGACGTCAACCTCAGCAAACCCATCACTGTCAAGATCGATGGTGAACTTAGCACAGTCACCATGACCAACGAAGACGGCAAAGTCGTTGAAGCATCGCTGGATAAAAGACAAAAAGAAGTGGAAACACCGAACCGCTGGGTACTAGTGCACCTGCCACCCCTGACCATTGAGGCCAGGCGAGAAGAAGCAGGAAATGAGCTTCAGCACCATCGATGCGACCAACACCACGACCGCGGCCCTTTCGCTGCTTCCTGAATCCACGGCTCGGTGTCGGTCAAACATCGATCAAATTCGGACACCAACATCGAAACCGTCACGCCGCGCAAGACGCCATCACTGCGTCAAAACCGAACCGCAGTTGAGGGCCAGTTCTTCTGGCTCAACAACAGCAAGTCCTGGCAGGGCCCAAAGACCTGAGAACCCGTGCCGCCGACGTCAAGGTGGACATCTACGGTGTTGACCTCGGCGGCGGAGTCTACGGTGAAGAAAACAACACCCAACTTCACCATCGGTGCGAAGTTGTTGCCGCTGCTGACGACAACACCAAAACCATGACCATCAAGCGTGGCGAGGAAGTGTCGAAAACCATGCCGATCTCCATGGGATCCGGCAACACCCCACCCGCACGGGACCTCACATCATTGGCGACAGAGCACCACCATCGTCAGTGACCTTCCCACGGACTCGCCATCGACGCGCCCGACGGATACCGCACCAACGTGCAATTTGCCACCAAATGTCCTACTCCGGCATTTTGTCCACGCGCACCCTGGTCGGTGGGATCTCAAGGGCGTTGAAAACGTCTCCTACGGGCATCAACGTCAGCACCGACAACGCCCGAATGGTTCCAAGACAAACCAGCGGCGATATTGGTCCAAGTCCGCAACACCATCGCGAGGAACCTCCGGCTACGACGGACTCTGGCGACTGGAACATCCCCTGGGAAACCTGGAGCAAAGGGCAACGTCAACGAAACCCTCAGCGCTGGCAGGCTGCTTGACCTGGCTTGTTTGAGGAGCCCGCCCACCCCGCGTGATTGCAGCGGTTTTTCATTGCTCACGCGGAACGCTCGCCACACGCCCAGCTACCGCACTCTCAAACGCGGTGAGATACCCGCGCAGCGCGACGACTCGATAACCAGGCCGCCGAGAACAGCAGCGGCACCAATGACGAGGAAGTAAGTGTCGGCACCGGCGTCGCCTGCGTCGTAGCACGGCGGAAGGTCCCGGATAGGGCGGTCCAACCGCCAGGAGAGGAACGGCGCTCATCACGCGGGTGCAAACTCGCGCTGGGCGAGCCGGTTGGCCAGGAAAGGCCGATCGAGATCGTGAGCTCGGCGCAGAAATAGCGAAGATGGCTCACCATGGCGAAGAAGCGCGTCGAGTCAGCCGCCACCCGCGAAAGGGGGATGAATATGGTGCGGCGAGGCCCGGTCAGCATGAGGGAGAGCGCGTATTTCATAGGGGTAGAGGGCTGCGGTTCGCCGAGTTTGAGTCAATGGTGGCGAAATGCCGGAGAAGACAGGATGAAGATAGCTGATGATCCGACCCAGGCGGGGCTTATTTCAAAGCCGCAGCGCTGAGTCGCGGTCGGAGAGATGGGTCACACGGTGAATTGTTGCTGGTACGGACCCGCTAGCCATGCGGAGGCGAAGAATATGGGATAGCCCAGAGGCGGTGCTTTTCGGTCTGGGTTGTTTTGGGAGCTCGTACATCGGACGAAGAGCAGGACGGCGATACCGCCGACGATGCTGACAAAATTGAGAGCCACCTGATTTTCAAGATTCCCGTGGTAAAAAGCAGATCACGACCACGGCCGCAAGCGCAGAGGGTGATCCTGCGCTGAGGATTTGGGCGGAGCGGGGTTCAACACGGTGCCGCTCACGGCACCGATAGTGATCTCTGCGCATGACGGCGTATTGAATGAGGCCGATGCTACGCCGAACGCGGCCATGCCAAAACCCCAGTGGTCCAGCCATTCGCACATCCAGCCGGTGACCAGTGCCGAAGAGGCGCCGATGTGATGCGCATGAAGATGGAGTAGCCGCCGTCGAGATAGCGATCGCCGTCCTCGTAGAGTCCGCTGAGGACGGTGGGAGGCGGTGTTTCACGCCGCTGAGCCGAGAGCCACCAGCATCAGACCGACCGTCGTCCGCGATGCCGGGGAGCAGGCCTAAGGAGACGTGCTGACATGACGGATGATGGGCTGAATAAAACAGGGTGTCTGGCACTGAGCACGCGGGTCGGCAACCCAGCCGCCGCTGATGGCGCGCACACAAGCTCACGGGCGTAGGCACCGACAAGGCGTGCAGGATTTCCAGCACGCCGAGCCGCCGTGCGGTGGTCTGGCAGTACAGGTAGTAGGCAGGATTGCTGAGTCCGTAGCTGAAAACGTCTCCCACATTTCCACGCCGAATAGGTTGGCCATTTCAGGTGCCTGGCGCTCATCGGTTGCGGCGTTCCAGGTAGGGTAAAGCCCAAGTGGAGATACGTATACAAAACGCGACCGGTACATTATCAACCCTAACATCCGCGCCAACACGCGCCACGCTGCGAGATCGTGCCCGCCGGGGAACACGGTGAAGGTGTGACCGCCCGCCTGCGGATTCGATTCTGTCACAGTCCCCTGCGCAATCGTGAAGATCGACCGCTCAGCGGTCGCCGCGGTTCTCTCGGAACCCACTGCGATGTCAACGGAAATGTTGTTCGCAAGCAGGGAGGATTGAGCGAGTTCCCGCAAAGACGTCGATACCCGCAACCACGGCGCGGTAGAGCAGGACCACACGCCGCGCACCCAACTCACACAGCCAGGGCGCAGGCGGCGAGCGCGCCTGCAGAGATGCTCGCACAATCGCGCCGGGCCGCTTTTTCATCGTGCGCGCCACGGCGTGGGCAAAGCCAATCGGTCGGCAAAATCGCCCATACGCTGCGCCAGCAGCCGCTGCACGTAAACTCGAAGCGATAGAGGTCCAGGAACATCATGGTGATGCGCTGCATCACTCACCGTCCAGGAACAACACCTGTTCGGATTTTCCAGCGTAGTGAATTTTATGTCCGTCGCCAGCTTCGTCCCGCCAACTGCGGGGGCAGGATTGCCCAGATCAGTCCAATCATATTCCGGTGCGTCGCGCGCAGCACCGAAATATTTGGCTCCGCGCGCGTCATCGGATCCGTCCCGATCAGCCGATACAAGTCTCGCACCGTCGGATTTGGTGTGGAAAGGGCGGCGTCGAGAAGCGCGTGGAAAGAGCGCGACCCGTAACATTCGGAACAATCGCCCACGACACGCCTGAGGCATTGAGCTCAGCCGTGAACGACCAGCCGTCCTCGACCGTTCCATCGGAATCACGTAGACTCAACGGTGGCACTACAGACCCGGCTGCTCTCGCCCTCCCCAGGTGAACGTAACTGAGGTGTACTATTCAAAGTGCCCTCCTTGCAGCGGGTAGGTGGCGGACATGCTGACGCCACCCCATACCATCCGACCATGGCCACTTCCACGAGCCTCACCGCTTATCGACGCCGCGCCTGCGACGGGCTCGCAGCCATCCCTGACACCCAGCAACGTGAGGAACGCGCTGAGCTATGCATGCGAGGAACTCACGGCAACTCGACGCCGCTTGCGGAAAAACACGCTGGTTACGTTTGTGGTACGGCGATGCTCTACGGGTGATTCCTGAACCTCGAACAAGGTCACTAGACATGTTTGATCCCGCCGATACGCGCGCTGGAATCCATCGCGGGGACCGGGCTGCACGCCTCACTCTGGATATGCTCCACCGAGTGGATGGGAAGCTCCACAACTACAGCATTCCTGGTTCTGAATCCCGGCACCCGCGCCGCATGGCGGGGCGACCGCAGATGTTTGAGCGTCTCGCGCTAGCGCGGTTGAGGACCCACTGCTCGCGAATACGTTGGGCCGTTTCTTAGGTAACGCGCGCTGGCTGTGGCGCGCGGCGTGACGCCGACCGTGGTTTTGTCGGGGGATATGAGGATTGAGGGAGCCTCAGGTTGCTGAGCCCGGTGAATGGGCAGAGCTCACCGCTCTGACCTGGAGACCAGCGGATGATGTTGCCTCAGCGCGCGCTGGTTGTTCTGACGGGAGACCTGGTGAATCAGACCCGCTGGTCAGCGTCCCGCGGACGTGTGCCGTGCCTGTCCATGCGGTGTTTATCGAACTGCGGATCCCCAACAACGACAACTCGATTACACCAGCGATGCGCTGCTGGCTGCCTTCACTGAGCGGTCGCTGGCCGCTAGATGGAGTGATGCACCGCGATTGTTAGGTAGCATGGAGGGTTAGTTTGCTCTTGCGGATATGTGGCACCCTCGACTCGTGGCAGGGCAAGCATCGCGCAACGCCTCGTCGGTGGAACGGCGGCGGCGGTTTGACGCGAGCGAAGCCGACAGGACGGCGCGCCCGCTATCTGCAGGTAGGGGCAATGAATGGACGTGAACTGATGTCCACCACGCCGCGCGGCTCCCGCGCGCAGGGAAACCTCGGCTTTTGATGTTTATCCAGGTGGGCCATGACGCGCTCTGGTGGCAGGCGCTCTCGCCGGGGCTCGCGGAGGTGCGCGACGTGCTGACCACAGTCTAAAGTGTGTTTATGCCCAGGCCAGCTGCATTTTTGTGGCTTGAGATACAGGCTTTACGCTTGGCAAGTCTCACCGCCGACGCAGGCATGAACAGCATTCCGAGCACAAGAATCGCTGTGGCGAGGAGCGCCCAGAGGCACCGAGAAGCGAGGGCTGGGCTAGAGCCGGATGCTTCTTGCGCCTGACCGTACAGAAACCTCCACAGCCCCGCCTGCAACGCCGTGGTGTTTGGGTCCTGGTTCGGCGGTTGCCCATGGCGCGCAGAGCCAAGCGATAGTGGTGGACTGGTGGTGTCCGCGCTGAGCGCAGGGCTGCTGCTGTTCGCCGGCGAGGAACTCTGTGGTCGAATCTGGGTGCTCTGATAATGTTTCCCAGCGTACTTCTTGGTGATGGATGACTTTGCGACTCTGTGGTGTCGAGTTTGAGCCGGTACGGGATGGCGGTTGCCGTACTGTTGCGCTTTCGATGTCAACCGGTGAGAGGTTAGCCCAATGACCGCCCAGCCATTGATGGTTCCTGTGTGGGCGGGGCCGGTTATTTGTAATCGTTGCCTTCGGCAACGGGGAATTCGGTTTACCATTGTAAGCCGGAACGGAGGCTGTTTCGTAGCTGCTCTGCGTACCGTCAGGCGCTGCCGTGGTGGCGGTGCGTGAAAGCGTTGCGGCGAGTTGTCGATGTCCATGCTGGAGTTCGGGCGGTGGCGTGAAGTAGCTGTGCTGTTGGTTGTCGCTGGGTGATCTTCATAATGAAGTCGAGTGGAGTTCGTGCGCCGCCGAGAGCCTTTTTCGTGATCACACATGTCGTAGGCGCTGGGCAGGCAGTTGCCGAAAGTGTCGCCAACCACGTAAGACGTTGCGAACCGCTGATGGTGGGTAATCTACTGGCGGCCGTTCCGTCGCTGGATTCGGAGACGCAGGGTTTGCAGTGGGCGATAATGTCGGCTGTTATTCGCGCCAGCCCGGCACGACGCCGCGTCTCCGGTGGCGGACCATCATTCCCAACGCCAGTTGATCACCATCTTTAATTCGACTTTCCACCGTAGTGACCGTTTGGCGGGAGAATAGCGTGGTGATGAGGTCTGGTTGTCCATTTTTACACCGCCGACCTGTAAGAAAAGGTATCGATTCAGCGGCGGGCGCCGGTAGCGCATTGCAACAGTGACATATGCGGAGAAGTGCCGCAGCGCGTCTTCTGCGTGTTCCTTTCACTATTTAGTTAAAGTCCATAGTAAACGTCGAATTGAATAGTAATTAAAAGAATTTCATCCGCATCGCGACAAAACCAGGTTTGCATATCAAACCCGGTTTTTGTCTTTGGGGTACTGACGCTCGAACCTGCGACACTCCAGGATCGCACCAGCTCACCAGCCAGAACGGCGCAGCTACCATTGCCGCAACGTTGAAAGCAGCGAGAACTATAATAACTCACCGCGCGTTATTGCAAAAACGCTAGGCTGAGGCCATCGATCTTCTGCGGCGTCGATGCATCTGGCGGTGGTGGGCCTGGCTGGCGTGGATGAACGAGCGTCGATAATAGTCCAGCTCGCGGATGATTCCACGATGCGGCGAGGGCGCGGTGGCCGACTTCCGGCTATTAGCGAGACGCGGGCGACCAGCGGCGGGCGAGCTCTTCAGGGGTGGACACGTCGACTGCGATGTGCAGCAGGGCGCGTCCAGCCGAGGCACGCGTTTAAACGAAGCGAACGGTCCGTGGCAGATGGAATTTGCCAGCGGCGCGATGATCGGGACGCAAATGCCGGCTATGAGGTCAAGGAACCGCCTGCTCAATCGATGGTGGTCGAGGTGCGAATCGCTCCGTCAGCCTGACGAGCCGTGCATGTTCATACGAGCTCATTCATGCCCGCCAGCTGCTCCTCCGTGGCGTGGACCGCGTCATCGACGCCCCGACCGAGGATATTCGTCCGTCCCGTGACCAGCGCCGCCACTCTCCACAACGACGTGATGATCTGGCGTCAAGACCCGTCATTTCGAGATCAATCCACACCAAACGGCCGTGTTTCGACATAGCACCTTCCGACATCATTTTACGACATTTTCTTATAAAACGAACCAATAAGTGAGGCACTCTCGGCGACGAGCGACGCCACATTCAACACCTTACCCAGCGGGCCCGGAACCATGACAAAGTAAGCGTCTTTGCCAACGCCTGAGGGACCTCTTTGCGCAGGATTCGGCATGTGGTCCAGAGGAAATCAGTACCACCCATCCACAGACTTCCTCCTCCGGATGCTCGCCAAGTCACCGCACGACCAGGTCGCGGCGTCAGCTGACCCTGAACCCTTTCAACGCACCTAATGCAGGGCTCTGTGAATAGCTATCCACGCCCGCCTTGCGAACACGGTAGGTCGCATTATTTGAACAGGGAGGCCGCCCGCCGCCGAACCAGCGGCCGAGAAGAGCACTTTCACTGCCAGCATTCGGGGCAGCATCGCGCGGGTGAGTTCAAAAACAGCCGTGGCACTGAGCTCCGAACTGATTGGTCTCGATACCCCATTCCCCGTCCATGAACGCCGAAAACTCGCAATGCCAGCCAGAACTGATGCGATGCTGATGTCGCGGTCTCTTGCATGCCCGCGATGAGCTTTCAGTGGCGCTGCCGCTCATCCGACAAAATCGCAGGGAAAAACCTCGCCGTGACGTTGCGGCCAGCATGACGCGAATTCCGGCAGCAAACTGCTCTGGGAAGCATTATCTTTACGACGCGCCAAGACTCACGGTGGCGCTTGGCGCATCACGCGCAACAGCTATGCTAACTCCTCGGCTGGCGCCACAGGTTAAGTGCGCGAGAATCGCCAGGAGAGGGAGGGCAATGGTGCAGTAATCCCTTTAATCATCGAAAATTGGTTCTGTAGCTAGGCCATATGTGTGAGATAGTTCGGTTTGCGTCCATCGTACCATGGTGAGGCGGATCTGGCCGAAAATGCGGCGCGAGGTGTGGGGTGGCTCGAGATGGGCATGGATCGGGTATGCGCAGGCGGGCGCGAGCGGTGTTGTGGTCCCGGAGACTCTGATTGGCGTCATTTGAGAAATGCAGGAGGTGCACTATAAGAACTTTCCAAATATAAAGCCTGTGAAAAGGAGCCTGCAAGATGCGTACACGCACAAACTTGTAAGTCTGAGCCTGGCAGTGGTCCCTGCTGCTCCGCCGGAATGGTGAATGCCGGAGCTGAAGAAAACCAGTCGCTAGGAAGCAGGAGACGCGGTGCGCCGCTGCCGATAAAGCGGCGAGGCCGGCACCAGGTGCTGGCAATGCGTTAAGGGAAATGGGGCCAGTGGAAACCAGGCTGAGGCGCAAGGCGCTGCCTTCGTGGTGTGATGTGCGCCTGGCGGTACAGTGCCGTAGGAAGTCCATGAAAGGCTGGCGAGCAGTAGCAAAAGTCTGCGCAGCAGCGACAAGATCAAGGGGAGAAAGGAACGCGGCAGAGCGGGAAAGCATGATATTGCTGCGATCAAAGATAATAAAACGCTGGAAAGTTCCTCGGTGCTATCGCCGACCGTGGGCGCTGGTGGTCCCATCTCTGCGGGGGCTCACCTGCGGTGCAGCAGCGGCTGATTGCTAATCCGCTGCGATCATCCCTTAATCCGCGCGCGCCCTGGCTCCCGCGTGCGCCAGCGCTGGCCCGGCTCGCAGTTCAGGCAGGCGCGCATGCGCCTGCACTGGCACCTCTCGCCCTGCAGGGTGGTAGCTTCCAGGAACTGCGCAGTCAGCCCGCGCGGTTGCGTACGCACATTCACTTCGTGGTGAAACTCTGCCTACGCGCCACACCTGGATCGGTGCAGCACGACGGCGTGGCCTGCGAGCGTGTTCCAGCGGCTGCGGTAACAGCGCCGATGCAGCGGGTAAGACCAGCCGATCTCGCCGCCCGGCGCACTGTACCGGCGGCATCATTCCTGGTGCTGGGCTGTCGTCTCTGGAGGTGGGGTGTACTGGCATGATGTTGGCTTCCCCACCTGCGGCGCCGCACGCGCAGTGGGCTTAACGACGCTCCATCCATTGAGTGTTGGCGCGGTTACGCATATCGCATTGAATGCAACAAAGATGGGATTTGGGGAGTTGCCTCCTTAGCTCCCCTGCTGCGGCGGGGGTTTTGTGTGAGCAGAGGAGCCAACTCAGTGTGGCTTTAACCAGACAAATCGGGTAAGCATGCATGTCAGGACATATAGATCTAAAATAACCTCGCGTGGGTATTGAGGTGATCGGAGTAGAGTGTCGGATCGTGCGTAGCGCCTTTCATTGCTGGCGGTCCTCATTTGTACGAGCTTTGGTCTGAGTCGACGCTGCACCGTCCTGCTTTGCTATTGGTGAGAGTGCTCTTCCCAGACTCGCACTGTTAGTTATGGCCGGTGCTAGCTTCAAAGCTTTCGACTCAACGCTTTGCGGAGTAGGTATCAATCGTCGAAAGCACTACCGTTTGATGAGAGGCTCACCGCGATGAGCCATCACTCTAGCAAAGGGTAACGACATGAACTTTTCGACCTGCAGACGTTCAGTCCAACACGTGAGACCTTCCATGATTACATTTGATGATCTGCTTAAAGCATGCCAAGTGAGTGCATCAACACTTGTTTCAGTTACAGAACTTGAACCTGCAGTTGAGCGCACGTGATCAATGCGCCAGCCAAGTTTGTGGATGACGCGCTTCGTGTTTGCTTGAGACCGTTTTATTGACGGTCGGGCAGCTTTTGGTTGTGGTAAGGATAGTAAACAGTCACAAACAATCGGTCAGAAATTGCTGTCGTGCAGAGATTCATGTTGGGCATCCGTTGCTTGGAAAGCTCCTCGCATCCAGGTCACCATAGCGATGATCAAAATTTACTGATATGGAGCTCCCTCACCGTTTTGCTGATGGACATATCCGTGCAGGCACCATTGACGGTAACCTGCGACTGCAAAATGAGGCTATATCGAGTTGTCCGTAATGCCACCCGGGCCTGACATGAGTGCAATCGAGACCTGCTCCTCAGCGCTGGTTTTCTGTGATGGGATGCTACCTGTAAAAACCGCGACTCGCAGCGCACCAGTAGGTGAGATCATCGGCGTGCCCGCCGATCTAGATCGTGATGGGTCAGATCAGCAGTCGCGTCGCGGCGGAGCTTCATGTTGATGCGGCTGCAGCGAGGTGCAGCTTGACCCCAAAGAGAGCGGGAGAAACTGATTGAGGCCCAAGAAGCAGAACCACCAGTGACAAGTTAGTTTGGATCAAGTCGGCATGGCGAAAGATAAAGACAGCGGCAGAAGGATAAAAGCTCTCCGCTTCTCGGCTTGGATTCTGGCGGTATTCCCACCTCAGCTTTGATGATCTGGGTGGGTAGCCTGCAGCAGAACTATCCGTTCGTGCGTTGAGCTTGCGCATTACGTCAGCTGGCAGCCTTGAGGAGGGAGTGGAGAAGCCAACGTTGCTGGTCGGGCTCTTCCGGCGGCTTTTGGTCCAGTCGCCATATCGCGTGCTGAACGTGAACCGTACCCGGGCAAATTCAGACCGCTGAAGCGAGCGCCAGCTGTCACGCTGGATGAATCGTCATGGAAAACAAACGCACCCTCGAGTCCACTCACCGTGGAGCTGCCGGATGAGTTGCTGCAACAAGCAATCGACTCATGCGCGTTCACCGGTGTGGCTGACCGAAACGGTCTGAGTGCGATGGATGGTAAACTCACTGATTCTGGAAGGTGCCTTGACGAATCTGAAAAGCGAGTGACGGCCGCGTGAGCCTCCACATCATTGCGAGGTTCTACCGTGCCTACGGCACAGCAAATCCGATCTCTGACGCAGTGATGAGTTTCAGACCAGTGCACGATTGCATGCCGCTTTGCTTGGCACCTCGCAGCACAGAACTCAGGCGCACATTCAGGGCAAACACGGGCTTGAACCAAGTGAATTGGCACTCGCCGCCTTTGAAATGGTTAGAAAAGAATCCACCGGATGGAATTGAAAAACCAACCTCACTCACCAGCCTTACAGGGTCGACAAACGCTTGCGCACTCGTGGAGGGTCGCCGTCTGCTGGAGGAAGAAAAGCAGAGCCGGCGTCCGCTGTCGACGGGCCGCTTTAGGCTAGCCGGGCGTTGGCTGGCATTAGACATCGTACCTGGGATGATATTGCGTGACACGTTAGAGCGGGCCAGGTGACGATGTGCTCACCTGGGTGAACTCAGTGCAAGCGTGGCTCATCCTGGAACGGAGTGTAAACTCCAAATCTACCCTGATGCACAGGGGAGTCTTCTCAACCGCAGGCGGGACGATGCTTGTATTCACTCGACGGACGACTGATGTGTCTGACCAAGACGTACGATAAATAATCTGCAGTCATCACTCCAGCGGCAGATAAAATCCTATGAGGAACCACTGAACACGCCGGTGACGTGCAAGAGGTTTGGGTAGCGCCAAATACTGCGTGAGGAACCCAGCTGGTGTGATGCGCCATGGTCCCAAAATTGTTTTTGTTTGAGGTTGCAGGAGGAAGATCTTCTGGCCTCACCTGCGTTACGTCGCCTGGTTTTGCGTCACTCTGTCATCGCGCGATTATTGCGGCGATTGGATTTGGAGCGTCCAGCCTACTTCACCGGAAAATATGACAAGGTGTAGTGATACGATACCTGCAAACAGGTTGGCCTTTCCAACACCTCCTCTGGAAGCACTACCGCAACACCTCGGTCTCGGGCGGCGCGGCGCATCGTCAAAGAATGATTCGTAGCTGCGGCGAACACGGAAGACCTGGAGCTGCTTAGCGAAGGGCCACGGTAAAACGACCTGCAGGCAGCAGAGACTCTGGTCGACGACGTGTCTACTTCCAACGGGACATCATGTCGCGCAGATGCGTGTTTGCCGAAGCCGCAGCAGGCTCCGGTCTGACCGTCGAAAGCCGAGCAGCATTAGTTCGGAGATCGTCCAGCGCAGCCTCAAAGATGCTTCAGATCGCTGACCTGCGGGATTCCGGGTTTTCCTCGCGTACGTACATGGCGACAGAGCGGTGATCAACCCTGAGTGCAGGCGAGCAACGTTACCGGAACTGCAGGATCAAGTGAAGACCTCCAAGCTGCGGCGGTGTTTAAAAGCGCGAACGATAAACGCAAAACCTAGAAAATATGCGTACAGAACACACGGGCGGTGTTGGTCACACAACCGTGGCAGGGTCTGTTGTCTCTCGGAACACTAGCTGCAGATGGAAAACACTCTGTAGCTATCGGCCGTCACGATCATCCGGTCGGTGGGAAGGTTAGCTCCGCGATCGTCTCGAAGGACGACCCCTGAGCGTCTGATTCGTGGCAGCGTCAGCAAATGATCAAACAAACATGCCAGCACAACGCAGTGATTTCTCCTGCGCCCTTTGCCGCACTCAATGGAGTGGGCATGCCTTTAGCTGGGCACACAGACTTGGTTGATCACATAGTAACCACGCGTAGCGTTCGCAGGATCGTCGCTCCAACAGGCGCTGGAAAATCAACAGCAGGATGTCCATCTGTCGTTAACGCTTTATCTGCCAGCGGGACTGAGCCGCGCACCGCGTCGCGCTATGCGTGGTTGTTGGTCGCTTCTTTGCGCCGACAGGACAGGCAGGAGCATGAGCGTACGAATATTCAACGCAGCATGGTAGACGCGCTGAATAACGATGCCGCAAGTGGTGCGAGGACATCAGCATACCGGTGTTTGCAAAGCTGCTTTCATCATTTCACGCATGACGTCACGAGCCTGGTGGGTCACAGACGCGGTGAGTCAGCAATCGCTCCTTGCCAGTCAACGAGCCTCGCCTGCGCGATAATTGCAAGGCGAGCACCAGAGCGACGCGCCTCGCATGCTTCAAAGGCTACACGGCAGCTCGAAACAAGCTCGCCCCTCGTGAAACAGCCTCGATTGCGACCGGACTCTGTTTTGTCCTCGATGAGGCTCACCTACCCAACAGCTACCAGTGACTGCCCAAGCGAGTGCTGAGTTGCGGTGAACTTTGGCGCTGATACAGGCGTGCCACGGCTCCAGGTCAGTAGAAAACATCTGCGATCGTTCGAAACCAAAGAGGGCCAAATCTGAGGCTGGGGTCGATGTCTCTAATCTTGACGAGCGCCGATGGACGCGGAACTTCATCGAAGAGTTACACTCCGTCAAAGAACTTCGTGACGCGTGCCAGCAGAAAAAGTGGAACGGTGACGCCAGGTACAGCGCGTAGTCGCGCATGCAGTGCAGTGAGATACATATGTTTGCGATATGAGCAGATGCTCCGAAGTCGAGCAGTCGTGCATTACGGATGCATTGCCAAACCATGCGTCGATACCGCCGTCGTAAAATTGCGAGTGAGCTCGTGTGATACTTAAACTGTTGAACCTGGTCGTCGCCGAATGCGTTCCCAGCGATCTGGAACACTGCGCGACATCCATTGCTCCTCACCCGTGCTGGCGACGACGAAAGTTGACGCGGTGCGTGCAGCCACCAGACGCTGCAGCGAGGAACACATCGATTTTCTCCTCGCTGAGTTACCGAGCTTGGCACCCGCTTCATCGCTTGCGCAGCGACTTTGGTAGAGTTAATCGTTTGGGGAAACGAAAGTGATTCACGCAAAATTGCTGTATTCATGAGCCAGCAGATTTGATAAAAGTTAAGGATGCAGTCTCCTCCATAGCAGTTGTGATGACCTACGCAAAGCGTATGATTGGCTGGATGTATGTCGAGCAAAACAGTGTAAACTGCGGCAGCATGCTAGCCTGCGTTTGCACCGCCAACATTGCCGACCGCGATTGCTCTTATCAACGTCCTGAACCGACAGATCTCACTCGAATTTTCACGAAACCTCGGAGGACATGTATGCTGGAGCCAGATCTTTGATCTCATGGTTGCGATGATTCTTCTGGAGGACCAAAAAGCGATTGGTGGAATTGTTGTAAGGGGAACAACTACTGGCAGATGATTTTGTTGTTTCCTCGAATCCTTGAGCAGTCTCCAGAGGTCAGCCGGAAGCATTTCCAGCGAGCTTAGATATACTTCGTGATAAGCTATCCGCAGCTTGTTGTTGAGGATCGGCAGCGGATTAAAGCTGAAAAGAAGCAAGCCTCGACATTCTGCGACGGTTAGCTCTCGTGATGACAGTGAGGGTCGAAATTAGTCGCCACGGTACAGTAGGCTTCATCCTGGCGATGACGATCATTATCGATCGAGGGATCTTTTGCTAACTGGAAAAAGTAGCAGCTAAAAGGAAAAACCTGATGATAAGGAGCCGCCAGAGGCTGCAGAAGAACGAGAACTTTGAAGTCTTAACCTTCAATACGGAACGTCGGAGTCTCGTTGATATTTTCAGAGAATGGTGGATGATCGCCGGATGAGGCAACAAGTATCTTTGGCGAGAATCAGGCCACGAAGGTGACATTGTATTATCAAATTCAGTACAAGATGATCTGCGATTTGGTGAGGGTAGTATGGTGAAAGGTCAAATTGTATACTCTGAAGAGCTCTCAAGAGGATAGTGATACCTCGTCAAGAGTGGACTCGATCACAGGGTATGTTATTTCCTTTGATGTAGATCACCAAAACGATGTAGCTGTACAGTGCTATTGTCGAAGCTGCCGGATCAAAAGAAGATTTTGGTACCGACGAAAAGAAGTTGGGTAGTGCTCAACATCACCGATGATGGCAGCTGATCATCGATTCGAGAGCGCTGGAGGATTACGAGCTGAAAAAGAACCAAGTAAAGAGCGAAGTTCGAACCCGCGGCAGTGGAAAACGAAGATTTCCAGTACAACGCAGCGGTCTCACCTCGATTATGGCACGAATATCCGTGGTCTTTAGTCACCGCTGAAAAGGTGTGCAAAGCATTTTGTTCGGTCTGTTTTGCGCATACGGTGAATACGGCAATGGAAGCAAACTTGTTCAAGCATTACAGATCGATTCTGCTGAAATGTTCAGCTCTGACTCTGGAGTATTCAAGCAGCAGCGCATGATTTATTCTTTCATCGGTCGATGGGAAGAATTCAATCGAAGAAACCTGATATGCAATTGGTCCGCAGCGTGACGGCATACCTTGAGGCGCTGATGCGTGCGCTGATGTTCAGCTTTCGGCGGAAGGCCATCGATGTCTCACAATCACCCTCGCAGTAGGCGATTATCGTTCTGCACTTACTCATTTTGCTTTGTAAGTGGTCTGGCTCATGCTAATCAGCGCACCACCCAGGTGCCAGGTCACGCCCGGATGGAGTGGATGAAGCGCACCTAAGGCGCAGCCTGACATCTTGAAGGTACTGGCTTGCAGACCGTAGCCGATATGTGGCGCAGCATTCGGCTCAATTGGTCTTCGGCCGGACAGCTGGGTTGCGTGATCATGAGTATGAAGTGGAGAAAGCGATCCCCTTCTCCTATCGCATACGTGGTGCTGATCCTCTGACAAATCCAGACGATTGGAAATAACCATCAAAAGCCAGATTCGACGCGTTAGACAGATTAGATTAGACAGTGATTCGCTTCTCGGTGACAGCAGGTCCTAGAGGCAGCGTACCGGCGTTTTCGACAATGAGAAAGAGGCCAGCACCACGGTGCGTCGCGACGCGGGAGATGAAAACAAGAAACAAGGGAGAGGAGTTTGTTCAGCACTCGACTTTTCGTCGCTACCGTAAAGTAATTATCAAAATGGAGTGTAGAAGATATTTTCCTGGAGCGAAGTGGCAACGCTTCGCGATACGGTAGGGAAATTCGGCTGATTCATTGCGTACTTTCAACTGGTTTTACCTCGCGACCCGCTGATGTCGCACCCACCTTCTAAGGCCCTTTCGCATTGGGTCTGTTTTCCAGCGCGCTGAAAGTCAGCTCAGCTGAGTGCTACACCAGGTGCATGGCCTTCCGATGTCGCTTCTCACTCGACAACATGGTTCTTCCAATCACTACTTCAGAAGATTGCGCCAGCTGGCCCGCGCGACATTGCGCAGCCCGGTCATCTGCGGAGGCAGCAGAATCGGTGTGTGCGTTGAGGCCGATGCGGTGCAACGTAATGCGATACATACCGGCTCGTCCGGTTCTGGCGAGTGGTTTGGTTGACCGTAGCGCCGGTTGCACGCGTTCCCGCTATTAGCCGGAAGCTCGGCAGTACTGGAAGTCAGGTCCAGTACGGTCATGGTGGAGCCAGTCAGGAGGCATAAGATGCGCGCTTCCACCTTTCTCACTGGCTGCATGTCAGTAGATGGGGAACGTCGCTTGGCTGGAAGCAAATGGTGAAAAACCACTACATCGCGATGCGTACGGGCATTCATCGTCACGTCGAGCAGACGACCGACAACCTCTCTGTCAGTCGACAGCGTCGTTCAGTCCAAATTAAGTCCTCCGGATGAGTTGTAAGAAGTTGGCCGATGCGATGTTGAACCCGTCGGCAACGATCTCGACAGGCAGTTGAGGCATAAAATCAACTCCAGTTGAAAGACGCCGCAAGTTACAGTAGTTAACCTTATCTCAGCTTGCTCTCGCTGAACAGGTCACGAATGAATCAGGTGAGGAAAGGAGTAAGCGGTACATTTTGACTGATCACATCAGAAAAATACCTCGTTGAGCTTACTGAGGAAGATTTTGACTTTATGAGGAGCTGCGTTGAGGAACCCGTAGCATGATTGACATGGCACCACAGCTCCTGGGCCACTAGAAGATTCACCTAATGTAGCTGGTGTTCGTGGCTGTGAGCGTCTGTGTCTGGATGAGCATTCCAGGACATGAAGCCCGAAAGACTGTTCCATCAAAAACCTTTGACGCGTACAGGTTGGTCTGACGGACCGTGCAGGTGTACGCACGATGCGTAAAGGAGCGATACGACAGTCTAATCCAAAGGCGAGCAGATTGGCGATGTCTCCCGAGCAGGATCGGTGGTGCTGTCGCACATGGCAAACTATTGATCTTTCCTCGTGCTGCCGGTGCGACCTCATGCGGCGGATGAGTAGACAGTCATCTGCGTTCTAGTAGTGGCCGTGCCATATGCGGTTGGTCGCAGCTCTGGGAAACAGGGCCAAATGGCTCTAGCTAGGGTTCATTGGTACGTTTTGTCGGCGCGTGAAGTTTTCACTGATTGCGGCGGAGATGGATCTCGGGCAAGATAGCAAACCAGGCAACGTTACTTCTTGGCGAAATGATAGATGCTTACTCATATTGTTAAAGAACTGCGGAAAGTTGCAACAAGATGCGGCTAGGCTGCATCTCGCCTGAGCTATTTGGGATTGAGGTGATGCGGGCAAGCCATATTTTGGTGGATCTGAAATGCATGTTGAGTGAAGTTACCCTGCAATCGTTCGGGTGGCGGGTGGCAGGAAGAATCGGACGTGGAGCGATTACGATCCGGATAAACACCTTTTTGAACCATGTGCACACGCATCCAGCTTTCCAGAGTGTATCCGTGCACTTTTACCGTGATTGGACTCACGCAGTGACTTGCACAGCAGTAATCGCGATAAGCCTGCGCTTGCTCTTGATCTTATGGAAGAATTTCGTGCAGTGGTCGCAGACTCTGTGGTTCTGACGCTCGTTAATCGAAAGCAGATTAGTGCTGGGGAGTTTTCATCGGCTGGTGATAGTCTGCGACTCGCCAGCAGGTCGTTCTGCGACTATTAAGGCTTTCGACAATGATCAACGCGAGGTTTAGACATCCAGTCTTTGGTTATTCAGTGACATGGAGGCGAGCAATCAGATCAGCTCGGATGATTCTCGGAGTTCTCAATGGCAGTCACCCCAACTACGCAGGTGTAAAAAGTAGACGAGATGACGACACGCAGGCGCACATTAATTGCATATGATGTTCCCAAATGATAGGCGTCGTGGAAAAGCTAGCGTTACTTGAAACCTATGGTGACCGTACAGTACAGTGTATTCGAAGTTGACATTATCCCATCAAAGCTTTTTAGGTCTCAAGGATGCGGTCAGGGAAAGTCGCACAGTTGGATGAGGATTCTGTGTTGTTCTGTGATCTGGGCCGTTGGCTGACCTGGGAGAACAAAAGTTTAGCTGTCGGATTGTCTAGAGATGTCACAGATAATGATGCTGATTATCATAGTGAAGCGTGGCGAGCATCAAGCACTTCACGGAAAAGCTGGGGTCGCCTGCATGCAACAAAAGTCCATGTCGTTTACTTTTTCTTTCGTATGTTCGTGGACACCGACTTATACAGGGCGAGTTGTTCGCTAACGCTCGCAAGCTGGTAGCTGCAGTTCAGAGCTGCCAAAAACTCGAGGCGGTCCTTCCGCTTATGCGGAAGACTTTCATTGAGAGCCGAACGAAACGATCAATGGCGGTGGCATGCTGCGTCCTTCCGCGTATGCGGAAGACTTTCACTGGAGGCTGCTGCGCAGACGGCACATTTCAAGTCTCTTCCGCTATGCGAAGACGTCTCATTGAGTGCAGCGAACCCACCCAAACCCCGCGGTAAAGATACATCTGTCTCTTCCGCTTATGCGGAAGACTTTCATGAGGCACAGCACGATCCTCGTGCAGGCAACGTGGCGGCACGTCCTTCCGGCTTGCGTGAAGACTTTCATTGAGGCCGATCCGTATGTTTGCTGCTCCCTAGTTGCATGCGATCGTCCTTCCGCTTATGCGGAAGACTCTCATTGAGGCGAGGGATCGCAGATCGATGCAGAGCAGGAACGTCGGTCTGCTTCCGCTTATGCGGAAGACTTTCAGTGAGGCCCCATCGACAGGTTCGCCTGACGCAGCGCTGTCGAGTCCTCCGCTTATGCGGAGACTTTACTTGAGGCGACAAAGACTACGTCCAAAAAGCACATCGACGAGGTAACAGGTCTCTTCCGCTTATGCGGAAGACTTTCAGTGAGGCTGGACAACATGCGAGTGGATATGCGGGCATTCAGTCCTTCCGCTTATGCGGAAGACTTTCACTGAGGCACAGTGCGATCCAGTACTCGCGATTCCGCCGAGTGTCCTTCCGCTTATGCGCAAGACTGTCGTGAGGCCACAGCTCACACGACGAATGCGGGCTGTTCAGCACTCTCGGTCCTTCCCGCTTGCGGAAGACTTTCTGAGGCGCACCGCTGGGAGTAGCACAGCATGAGCTGGTGACGTCGTCTCTTCCGCTTATGCGAAGACTTCATTGAGGCCTCACACTGCAGTCCCCGTCCTAAACAGAGCAGAACCCAGTCTCTTCCGCTTATGCGGAAGATCATTGAGGCGATTCCGCACGCGGTGACCATCTACACGCTGGATCGTCTCTTCCGCTTAGTGCGGAAGACTTTCATTGAGGCATGCATGGGCTCGCCACAAGCCCTGAGTTGAGGGTGTCTCTTCCGCTTATGCGGAAGACTCTTCACTGAGCGCGATCGCGAGAATGCACCGCACGTGTGGACTGACGTCTCTTTCCGCTATGCGGAAGACTTTCATTGAGGCATGATCCAGAGCACGAGCCGCGACGTTACAGCGTCAGGGTCTCTTCCGCTTATGCGAAGACTTTCGCTGAGGCAGGGGAAACATGGGTTGCAGGAATCCGGTTCGGGTGTCTTTCCGCTTATGCGGAAGACTTTCATTGAGTGGGAAACATCCTGCGTGTGGCGAATTCTGTTGTTTCTCCATTGTTATGGAGGCTTTATTGAGGGCAGGTGAAGTGTGAATTATCCCAAGCTTTGGGCTTCTGCTGTATATAGCAGACTTTCATTTGTGATGAAATAAAGTTGTCGCAGTGTCAGAGAAAATTAAAAGTCGGCCCTGTTTTGTTTCTGCGCATGCGAGACTGCAAGGAATTAGAAAAAGCTTGTTCATAAATGCAAAAAGCAATGATCTTGGGCATTAGTGCCTAGCGTTAGTTAGACGCTGTCAATATACTCTACGTTGCATTTTGAAAATATTTTCTTCTGGCTAATAAAGTGTCCACGGTAGATGTGATTCGTCTCACAAACGATGTTCTGTTGTATAGTTAGCGTGCATCTTATCGGCGATGAAAATTGTAGATGGTGGCTATGATGACTCGATATATGGCTGTTAATCGTTTTACCTGTCAGGCCCGTTGTAGTTTGGTGTTGCGGAAAATTATATTCCTGCCCTAGGATTGTAAAATTCACTAGACTTGCAAAGTTAACGTGTATTTTCTAATTTTCTTCTGGTGTGCAAAAGGCCTCGTATTTCCAGTTTTTATTACCTTCGCTCAGTGCTCTAAAATGCTTCTTTCTTGTTGTGGCATCGTCTTTTGCCTTTCTATGACTAGTGGCAGCTATGGCAGATTTATTTATGGAATCATGCGTGAATGTATTCAATTTCGAAGAATGAGCAGAAAGGCTGCGGAGCATCTGCTGAGATGTTGTATATTTCCGACTGGTTTCTCTCGGCGACCTATCTCATTTCGGACTCCAGATCGGCTCCCGTCGTTGTACTCATCTCGAACTCCCAGCACTCAAAAATCCACCACACCCCACCCAAACAAACAAAAAGCGCCCCGGCAGGATTCGGAACCCGCGACCAGCCGGGCAGAAGCCGGATGCTCTAATCCACTGAGCTGACAGCGCAGGTTTCTTCCATCAGGTACTTTACCGCATCTGTCCGCGCCACACCACATGACCCCACACCATACAGCCGCACCAGACCGTCCACCCACCCCGCCTGTACGCCTTCGTGTCTGCCCCACCTATTAGTGTTTAGTGCATGACGTCATCTTCTTTCGGCCACCCCACGTCAAACTCAATCGGCGCCACCTCCACCCCAGCAGACACTGAGCGTGTCGCGGCGTCGTCAGCAGTGCCCGTGTGACCTGGCCGTTGTTTGTGTTGTTTTTGTGTCACAGCGGGTGTTGTGGGTGCGGTGGTGTCGGCGGTTTCTTGGGGGAGTCGTTGGCGGCGTTGGGTATTCCTGATCCGGGTCCGTTGACCACGGCGGGTTTGCCTCCGGGCAGCGGCGTGGATGTTGGCGGCGTTGTCGGTGGGTCGTTTTTGTTCCGCAGGGCTTCCTGTGCTCGCCTCCGAGCTCTGAACACCCACCACGTCCCAGCACCGCCCCCACACCCCTCGCAACAGCCACGACAACCAGAACACCGACAACACCCAAGACAACTCAAACAACCACCCCGCCTCCGGCTTCGCCATACTGAGCGCGGACGGCACGGTGGCGTCGAAAAACGGGTGCGGTTGCGGCGTTGTGTTTTTGTCTCATCGCCTTTGTTGATGGTGCCGATGTATTTGTCGGACGTGTCGGCCAACCGTTGGCGGACGCGATGCAGCCACAGAATTGGTCAACCGCAATAAAACCAGGTGTCTACGTCGTTGGCGTGGCAGTGGTCGGCGGTGTTTTGCGCTGGTGACGGGCGGGCGGCGTTGACTACGCACAGGTGGACTGCAGCCGGTGTGGTTGTGTGGGGCGGTGCTGATGATTGTGCTACCGCTTGGAGGGCTATTCGGCGAGCGGCGGCGATCATGATTACGGCACCAATTCCTACCTGTGGCATGCGGTGTTCATGGTGTTGTGGGTTGGGATTGATGGCGCTGATCGCGCATGGTCGGCGGCGGGGCCGGGCATGGTGGTGGCGTGCGTCGTTATTCGGCGCTGGCGTTGGCGTCGGCGCTGGTGATGACGCTGTCGGGCCTGATCAACGCCGCGATTCGTATCCACCGGTCGGATTGGCTCACCACGAGTTATCGGCACGTTGATTCTGGCTAAAAACCGTCGGCGTGGTGGTGTCGACAGCGATGGGCTGGTTGCACCGCCAGGCCACCATCCCGAAGTTGGAGAAAACAGCCGCGCCTGTTCCAGCGGGTGGCGATTGTGGAAGTACTGGTGATGGCGGCGATCACGGTGTGCGGTGTCGCTGGGCCGCACCCGCCGCCCCGCGCCGCGCGAGCCGGATTTGAACACCATGGATATTCAGCTGGGCTGCAAGCTGTTTGTGAACCCACCATCTGGAAAGTGTGGACGATGTGGCGTTTCGACATCATTTTTCGGCACCCTCGCCATCCTCCTCGCCGCCGCCTACATGTGGGTGTGCGCCGCCCTGCGCCTGCGTGGCGAACCCTGCCGTGGTACCGCACCGCTTGGTTCATGTCGGGTTGTGTGATGTTGCTGGTCACCATGTGTTCCGGCATCGGCATGAACATGCCTGCCACGTTTTCCATGCACATGGTCGGCCACATGATTCTCCATGGGCGTCCTGGTGTTCTGGGTGCTGGGCGGCCTGTTCACCCTGTGGCTCGCCGCCATCAACCCAGGCCAGCCGGGCCAACCGGGTCCGCGTGAGTGGCTTGAGGTGGCCATCAACAACCCGGTGGTGCGGTTCCTCACCCACCCCGCGGTGAACACCATCCAGTTTCTGGTGGTGTTTTACATCCTGTACCTCACCCTCGCTTACGACGTCGCGGTGTCCGGAGCACGCCAGTCACCTCACCATGAACATCGGCGTTCCTGTGGTCCGGTTTCATGTACTACTGGGAGGTCATTGGGGTGATCCCGTGCCGGTGGAGCGCAACCCCATGGGCAAGGGCGCGTGGTTGTTCGGGTCGCTGCCGTTCCACATGTGGTTCGGGGTGGCGTTGATGCAGATGCAAGTCATCCTGGCCTACGATTTCTACTCCACACTTGGGTTGCCGTGGCACGTGGATTTGCTGCGGGACCAGAACGTGGGCGGCGGCATTGCCTGGGCCGCAGGCCAGTTCCCGCTGATGATTGTGGTGGGGCCTGGTGCTGGCGTGGTACTGGACGATCACCGCCAGATGCGCACCTACGACAAACGTGCCGACGAAACCGACGATGAGGACATGGTCGCCTACAACGCCATGTTGGCGCAGATCAACGCTGGTGAAAAACCCTCTTCGAGGAGTACTGCGCAGGATATGAGGGGCAGAAATGATAGCTCCACCTAGCTCTGCCGTGCAACGCTCTCACCTGGCCGTCTGTGGATAACCTCGGTTTATCCACAGGCAGGCTCTAATCGGCAGATGCGTAACCCACGGATCAGGTGCAGAGAGGGATCACGCCCCAGGAATGACACCGGGGATCGGGGAGACGGGAGTTCGAGGACCATCGCGCCGGGGCCGATACTACTGTTCGTGTTCGACGGCGCACTCGGCGCCGACAATGAGGAGGGGCATCGCGGCTCAGCATTCCTACACTGTGACCGGCAATCTTGTCGCCGATCCGCATTACCGCCAGACGGGGGAAAACCAGGTGTGTAAATTTCGGTTGGGGCCAGCCGTCAGCGGCGTGGCGAGGACAACGTGTGGTATTCCCGTCGACCAGGTATGGCTCAATGTTGAGTGCTGGGGCCGTTGGCGCAGCACGCGCGTCGTTCCCTGACCAAGGGCATGGCGGTGATTGTGGTCACGCTGGTGACGCATTCCCTGGCGGGATGCTGATGGGGAGCTTCAGTCCCATGGTGGTCAGGGCATCGCATATCGGCCCCGACCTGAACCGGTACCACCAACACTGAGGAGTTCCGCAGCACGCCGTGCAGGCCGATGCTACAGCGGAGATGCCCGACGCCTCGACGGATGCGAGCTAATCGGGTGGATTCTCTCTATAAGCCGGAGGATGTCGATAAAGAACTCGCGGCGGTAGGGCGGCGGGGAGGTTGAGGAAGCGCCGTTTTAGCGGGGGCGTCGATACGCACCTGGGGGAGTGGCTGATGACGCTCTGAACCCACTTCATGTACCTTTTGTGGAGGTTAAAAGTTGCAACAATAAAAAGGTTGTCGTGGGTGAGTTCATCTACACGATGAAAACGTGCGCAAAGCACACGGTGACAAGGTCATTTTTGGACGATGTCACCATGGCCTTCTTTCCGGGCGCAAAGATTGGTGTTGCTGGTCTGAATGGTGCCGGTAAATCCTCCATCCTGAAAAATCATGGCTGGTTTGGACCAGCCCTCCAACGGTGAGGCATTCCTCGACCCGGTGCCACCGTGGCATTCTGCTGCAGGAGCCGCCGCTGAACGAGAAAAACAGTCCGCGGCAACGTGGAAGAGGGCCTTGGGAGATTTTGCCAAGAAGAAGCGTTTCGACGAGATCGCCGAAGAAATGGCCACCAACTACACCGACGAGCTCATGGAAGAAATGGGCAGTTGCAGGAAGATCTCGACGCCGCGCATGCCTGGGAGATTGACTCAAGATCGAGCAGGCGCTGGAGGCCTCTGCGCTGCCTGCCCGGCGATGAGCCCGTCACCCACTCTTCCGGTGGTGAGCGGCGCTGCGTCGCGCTGGCTGCTGCCGCTTTCGGAGCCTGACCGCTGTCTAGACGAGCCCACCAACCACCTCGACGCCGAATCTGTCCTGTGGTTGGAGCAGCACCTGGCCAATACCCCGGTGCCGTTCCGGCTGTCACCCACGACCGCTACTTCCTCGACCACGTCGCACAATGGATTTGCGAAGTCGACCGCGGCAAGCTCTACCCTACGAAGGCAACTTCCCACCTACCCTGGAGAAGAAAGCCGAACGCCCTCGACATCGCAGGCAAAAAGACCAGAAGCTGCAAAAACGACTCAGGAAGAACTCGCCTGGGTCCGCTCCGGCGCGAAGGCCCGCCAGGCCAAAAACAAGGCCCCGTCTGCAGCGCTACGAAGAAATGGCCGCCGAAGCTGAGCAGTACAAGAAACTCGACTTTGAAGAAATCCAACCCGACGCCGCCGCGCCTGGGCAACCAGGTTGTGGAGGTCAGCAGCCCTGAACAAAGGGTTTCGACGGCCGCGTCCTCATCAAAGACCTTTCTTCACCCTGCCCCCGCAACGGCATTGTCGGCGTGATCGGCCCCAACGGCGTGGGCAAAACCACGCTGTTCAAAAACCATCGTTGGTCTGGAAAGCCCTGACGAGGGTGAGGTGAAAGTCGGCCAAACCGTTCAACTCTCCTACGTGGACCAGAACCGCGAAAACATCGACCCGGAAAAACCGTGGGAAGTAGTCTCCGGACGGTCTGACTACATCGTGGTCGGCCAAAACGAAATGCCCTCCCGCGCGTACTCTCCGCCTTCGGCTTCAAAGGTGCCGACCAGCAAAAACCCGCCGGGTTCTTCCGGTGGCGAACGCAACCGCCTCAACCTCGCGCTCACCCTCAAACAAGAGCGGCAACCTCATCCTCCTCGACGAGCCCACCAACGACCTCGACGTGGAAACCCTTTCCTCCCTGGAAAATGCCCTGCAGAAATTCCCCGGCTGCGCCGTGGTGATCTCCCACGACCGTTGGTTCCTCGACCGCACCTGCACCCACATCCTCGCGTGGGAAGGCAACGTCGAAGAAGGGCAATGGTTCTGGTTTGAAGGCAACTTCGAGGAATACGAAAAGAACAAGGTCGACCGCCTCGGTCCCGAGGCTGCGCGCCCGTCCCGCGTGACCCACAGAGAAACTCACTCGCCAAAGCGGAGGTTTGCCGGGGCCGGTTTATAGCCGAGACGTCAAAGTGCTTATGCTCGCGCACGAAAATGGGGTGTTTTTCGACTTGGAGATAAGCACATGTGACGTGCTTGTCATATAGGTCCACTGCCAGGTCCGAAAACACCCTGTTTCCGTACCCAGCGATAGACCTTTTTCTATGCAAGCGTTTGCACTAACGGTGTTCAAGGCTTTCCTGCTCGCCAGGCGCACGGCTGCTGCGCTCTACCAAACCGCCACCCCTGCACAGTATGTATACCGTCAAGCCCAAAAACGCCCCATTTTCAACCGGAGCGTATACACACTTCACATCAACCCCGGCCTAGCGCCGCCACCCCGCCACCAACCTCATCATCGATTAACCTGCGTATATGCCCAATACCCCTAGCGTTAACATATTTTCTATCGCCTGAGTTCCTGGCCTGATGTGTGGTAGAAAAGGGGGACCGTTTTCTTGCGTAGGGCCGTGCTGTTCTGTGGCGCGGTTGTTGCGCAGGTTTTTGGTGAAGGGAAGGCTGCTCGGATATGGGCGAACGTAATCAGCATGACGTGACTGAGGGCGCTGTGGTGCATGTGTGTCGGATTCCGGTGAGGTGGTCGGATTTTGATCGTTTTGGCCATCTAACTAATTCCGCGTATGTGGAGGTGGCGCAGGAGGCGCGTTTGGATTGGGCGCATCAGGAGTTTGTGCAGAAGGGCATGGATGTGCCATCTGTTTTTGTGCGGCATATTACTGCTGATTATCGTCTTCCGATTTTGCCCACGGCGACTGAGTGTCTGAGGTGGAAACCGAGGTTGTGCAGGTGAAAACCACGTCGTTTACCACTCGCCAGACTATTAAGAATGAGAAGGGCGAGGCTGCGTGCGTGGTGGAGTGCGTGCAGATTGCGATGGATTTTGAAGACGGCATCGCCGCGCGCATTGAGGCGCATGAGATGAAGGTGCTCGCCCGCGGCAAGAGCGAAGAGAGCCAGGGCTAGCTATGTCCCCAACCCAGGATCACTTGACCATTACGTCGGGCGAGTCGGGCTTGCGGGCGTTGTTGTTGCGTGCTCGTGGGTTGGATGAGCAGGCGACGGTGCGTTTCCGTCAGCTGGGGAGCAGGTTGATTGTTTTGTCACCACTCCGTTCCGCGTCCTGGCGAGCCGCCGCGTGGTGGGGGAGGTCTCACGGGATGGCGCTGCGGCTGGGGTGTCGGCGGTGCTGGAGGCGCTGGATAGCTCCCCGGAAAACGCTTCTTTAGGTCCGGCTCGCGACGCCATGTTTCCCGGCGCGCTTCCGCCGGCGTCGGGGTTTGTGTTGGTTGATGAGCTTCCGGTGGGGGTTGTCCGTGATCTTGCGGATCAGGGCCGCCTTATGGCCAGGCAGTTTTTCGGGTCCGATGGCCCGCCAGCGTCGTTGATGGATCAGACGGTGATTACCGCGACGTCGTCAAGCGGTGACACGAGCGTTGAGGTGCCAATGCGCGCGGTGTTTGCGTGCACTGCCCTGCAGTTGATTCCGGGTGGCTCTGCGCCGGAGGAGATTCCCAGGCAGTTGCGGGTGTCGTCGGTGGGGCGCTGGTTGCGTATCGACGCCCCGTTTGGTTCCGTTTACTTCTCAGCTGGCGGTTTTTCGCTCGTAGACCGCTTAGTCTAGACTGTGGTTTACTGTACTGTCCGTATCGTTGTTTGGAGGAAGAGTGTCCCAGCGAGGTTTTGCTACGAACGCCGTCCATGCGGGGCTACGCGCCTGACCCGAATGTGGGGCCGTGAATCCGCCGATTTACGCCTCCACCACCTTTGTGCAGGACGGATTGAACGAGCTGCGCGGTGGTTTCGAGTACACGCGCTGCGGCAATCCGACGATCGCCGTGCTGGAGGAGGCGGTGGCCACGCTGGAGGGCGGCGAGTACGGTCGGGCGTTTTTCGTCGGGGATGGCGGCGACGGATGTGGTGCTGCGCGGTGCTGCAACCAGGGGACCATATGATCGTGGGCAACGATGCCTACGGCGGCACGTTCCGACTGATCGATACGGTGTTTGGTCAGTGGGGTGTGGAGTATTCGGTGGTGGATACCGCCGATGCGCAGGCGATCGCCGGGGCCTTGCAGTCTAACACCAAGCTCATCTGGGTGGAGACCCCCACGAACCCCCTGCTGAACGTGTCGGATATTGCGGCGTTGGCCGAGGTGGCTCACTCGAACGGCACGCTGGTGGCGGTGGATAACACCTTCGCCACCCCGTATCTGCAGCAGCCGCTGGCGCTGGGCGCGGACGTGGTGGTGCATTCCACCACCAAGTACCTGGGCGGGCATTCGGATGTTGTCGGGGGCGTGGTGGTGTGTAACGACGCCGAGTTGGATGAGAAAATCCAGTTTCTGCAAGGCGGCGCGGGTGCGATCCCCAGCCCGTTTGACGCCTTTCTGACGATCCGCGGATTGAAAACCCTGAATCTGCGCATGGATAGGCACTGCGCAAACGCGCAGGCTGTGGCCGAGTTGTTGGACTCTCACCCGAAGGTCGCTTCTGTGCTGTACCCGGGGCTTGCTGGCCATCCAGGCCACGAGGTGGCGGCCCGTCAGATGCGGGGGTTCGGCGGCATGGTGTCGGTGCGGTTCCATGACGAGGACGCGGCCCGGGCGTTTTGCCTGAACACCACGCTGATTTATCTTGCGGAGTCGCTGGGTGGTGTGGAATCGCTGCTGGAACACCCGGCGTCGATGACTCACCAGTCGGTGGAGGGGTCGCAGCTGGCGGTTCCGCGTGACCTGGTGCGCATCTCCGTGGGCATTGAGGATGTTGATGATCTCCTCGCCGATATTCGGGCCGCGCTGGAGGCCGTGAGCTAGAAAACCGCACACATGTAGGTAATCTGGCGGACAGGGTACGGCATCATCTCTTTTTAGGTGGGCATCGCATGGTTATGGGCATCAGGCGCACAGACTGCAGGGCGGCGGCAATCATAGTGATTGTGGCGTTGTTGATAGTGGCCTCGGTCTCCGCCTGCGCCAACCAGCCACGGCAGCATATTGGTAGCTCGATTACCTATGTGGAGGCCCAGGAGTTCGATTCCCTGTACCCGCCTGCGGCGGATTTTTACCCGAATGGCGGGATTGTTCACAACATCACGGACCGCTTGTTGTTTCAGGACCCGGTGACTCTGGATTTGTACCCGTGGATCGCCACGGCCTGCCGGAGGTGAATGAGAATGCCACGGAGTTCACGTTTAAGCTGCGCAAAGACGTCACTTATTCCGACGGTAGTCACGTGAACGCGGCGAATGTGGTGCGTAATTTTGACCTGTTTGGGCTGGGGGATGAGGGGCGTCGTTTTGCGCCGAGCCCCGCGTTGCCCCACTACCAGCGCGCGGAGGCTCTGGACGCGTACACGGTGAAGTTTTATTTCTCTGAGCCGACCCCGGAGTTCCCGCAGGCGGTGTCCATGCCGCGCGCGGGTCTGCTTGCCGATGCGACCCTGAAGCGCACAATGGAGGGCTTCGGCCCGGGGCACGCCACCGACATTGTGGCCTCGGGTCCGTTTGTGGTGTCGGATGAGCGCGTGGGGGAGGAGCTGACCCTCACCGCCCGCGATGATTACAACTGGGCACCCGCCGTCCGTGAGCACGAGGGCCGCCCGGCGATCGATTCCGTGCGGGTGGTGTTCAACCAGGAGGACACCGAGCGCGTGGGTCTGGTCACGGGCAGGGCGGCTGATATTGCCGCACGCATCGACCCCTCCGACGAGTCCCAGGTGCGCCAGGCCCGCCTGAACCTGGTCGCGGCGTCGACAAGGGGCGTGAACAACAGTCTCACTTTCCGCCCGGGCCACCCGTTGTTGCAGGATAAGCGGGTGCGGCAGGCCATCATCGCGGGTGTCGATCGCAAGGCCATTCGCGACGACCTCTTCACCGACAGCTACCCCCTGGCCACCTCCATACTGGCGGAGCAGGCCCCTCGGCTACAAGAAACAAAAACCGTACAAGCATCGACACCGCCCGCGCCAACACGCTTCTCGACCAGGCCGGCTGGGTGCGCAACCCCGACGACGGCATCCGCGAGAAAAACGGCCAGCGCCTCAGCCTCAACGTCAACGACGCTCTGCCCCTCCCGCGCTCCAAAGGAGGTGGTGGCCATGCTGCAGGAACAGCTCAAAGACATCGGCGTGAAATCAATTTTCACCCCGGGACTTCGCCGACCAGGTTGAAGCCGTGAAAGACCCCAACAAGATCCAGCTGTTCCACTCATGTCCGACGGCACCCTATACCAGCAGTTCTCCACCTCGCGTATCGACGCCGCGCACAACACCCACTCCGATGGCAGCCTGCTCGACCCACAGCTTGAGGAACTTCTTGCTCCCCAAACGGTGGAGCAGGCCCAGGACTACCTGACCGAACAGGCGTATGTGCTTCCCCTCGTGGAGCAGCCAGTGGTGTATGGGTTGCGCACGTATGTGCACGGCTTTGACACCGACCCGACCGGGCTGCCGTCCTTCTATCAGGTATCCAGGCTCGGCCGCTAATCCTGCTTATTGGTCCTTATTGATCAGCATGTCCGCCACCCGCTCCATGTGATTCCACAGGGCGGCGCGGTGGGCGTCGTCAGCTGATCCTCGCTGATGGTGTCGATGGCGTTGGACATGAGTTCCAGCCAGCGGTCCCGCTCGGCCTGCCCAATGCTGAAATGGTGGTGGCGCATCCGCAGCCTTGGATGTCCACGATTTTCGCTAAACGTCTGCGGCCCGCCCCAATACTGCGCGAGGAACCACTCAAGACGCTGCTCAGCGCCCTCCCAATCGTCGTGGGGATACATCGGGCCGATCAGATCATCCTCGCGGACCTGCTGGTAAAAGCGATGCACGAAAGTGGAGAACGTCTCCTCGCCGCCGACCGCGTCATAAAAGCTGGTTGCTGGTTCAGTCATGGTGACTAACTCTATCGGATGGCTCTTGGCGGGCGAGATGAGGTGCATTTCATAGCGCACAACAGCAGATTGTTGCTCATGCTCTATCAAACTGTCAAAAACCCCTGGAAAAATGGCAGTTTGATAGAGCACGGCGCTCCCAAAAGGAATTGAACGCCGTTAGTGCAAATGTTTGCATAAAGATAGGGTCCACTGCCAGGTACGGAAACACCTGTTTTCGAGACCCAGCGGTGGACCTACATATTACACGTAAAATGTGCTTATCTCCGTCGAAAAACACCCATTTTTCGTGCTTGAGCATAAGCACACTTTTGCAGAGCCCGAAAGTATACAAACCCTACAGCGCGTTCACAATATCGTCGACGAGCCGGGCGGCGACGCGGGCGGTGCGTTCGTCAACGTCGTAGCGGGGTTGAGTTCCACGACGTCGACAAGCGCGAGTTTGCCGGTTTCGGCGGCGGCGATGGCCATGGCGCGGATGAGAGCGAGGTCGATACCCACGGCGGCGGGGCGCTGACGCCGGGGGCAACGGAGGCGGGAGGCATCAAGGTCGATGCTGAGGTGCAGAGTGTCTACACCCGCAGCGACTTCCCGGATCAGGCCGGCTGCCCGGCGGGTGTCATGCTGGCGAGTTCGTCGTCGGTGTAGTAGCTGACCCCGAGTTTTTCGGCTTCGCTGAACAGCGCCCGGGCGTGTTGGGTCGGGAGATGCCCGAAGACGGTGAGTTGAAGTCTTTGCTCGTGATGTCGGCGATTTGCCGGAAGGGGTGCCGGAGGGTGGGTTGGTCGGCAACGCGGAGGTCAAAGTGGGCGTCAATGTTGATGATTCCCACGCTTCCCCCGGTGGCCCGACGGAGTCCACGGTGTGAGCCGAAGGCTGTTTCGTGCCCGCCACCCAGCACCATCACGGTGTGTCCTTTGCTAATCAGAGCGTCAACGGCGGAGCTGAGGCCGTCGTGGCCGCCTTCAGCTGGTGTGGTGGACGGTGATGGTGCCCACATCGTAGAGCGGTGTGTCGTGGTGGACTGCCAGCCCGGCGAGTGCGGACATGATGTGTTCTGGGCCGCGTGAGGCACCTGTTCGTCCGTGGTTGCGGCGTACTCCCTCGTCGGAGGCGAAGCCGATGAGTGCCACGCCGGGTGCGTCCTCCAGTTCGTCCAGGTCCTGGATGGTGAGTGCCAGCGTGTTCGGGGCCAGGGGCTGTCGTTGCGTGCCAACCCACGGGGATGAAGTGAAGTCGCTCATAACCGCAAGGATAGGCCATATAGGATAGTCAGCGTGGCTTTCGAAGGTTCCGGCGGCGGCAGACATTGCAGATTTTGGCGTTGCTCAGCCATATTGATGTGCCGATTTCGGCGGCGCGCATTCAGGCGGAGCTGGGGCTGCCACGTTCAACTACCTATCACCTGCTGACGGTGATGCGTGACGCTGGTTTTGTGACTTACCTCCCGGACACGCGGACGTATGGTTTGGGACTGGCGGCGTATAGCATGGCCAGCGCATATACCACTCAGCAGCCGCTGGTGCGGGCGACGGCGAAGCATGCCAGGGAGTTGGCAAAGCTGGTGGGGGAGCGCGCACGTGGGGCGGCTCGTCGGGGTGAGGTGGTATTTGTTGGAGGAACGTTCTCGCGGGGTGTCCTGATCACGGACGTGGGGTGCGGTTACTGCAGCCGCCACTGCGAGTGGGCGGGCGATGTTGGCGCAGCCCGGCGGCAGAGTTGAAGGCGCTGCATGGCGTGGTGGGGCACTGGGTCGTACAGGAGGGCTGGTACCGATCACCGAGGCCAAACATCGGGTTGGGGGTCGGAATCTGAGGAGGTCAGCCCCGGTCAGGAAAGCCTCGCTGTGGCGGTGGTGGATCATGGGCCGTCCGCCGCACGCGCTGGCGGTCACGTTTCGCGTCGGCAGCCTCGATAAAAACCGGGTCAACGAGGTGATCGGCAGTTGCAGTCCCGGGCGGCGATGCTGGAGCCGGCACTGTTTGGGCGGTAGGCACCGATAGGTGTTTTGTTAGCTGGTGCTCACTGCGCTTGGCTGTCGCGCAGACGTCGGCATTTCTGCTGGATTGTTATGCACTGTAAGGAGCGCAGGTTATCATGAACGCTGTTTCTGCTGGTAGTCGGGCCGTTGAGCATTGATGATGTGGTCACGTCGCGCGTTTCGACGCCCCTGTCGAACTTCACCGATGAAGCGCGGCTACCATCGCCGACACCCGCCACCGCATCGAAGAACCAGCCAACGACCCCGCACCCGTTTACGGTATTTCCACCGGTTTCGGCGCGTTGGCCCGCCGCCACATTCCTGGGCGATCTTCGCGCCCAGCTGCAGCGCAGCCTCGTGCGTTCCCACGCTGCGGGTAGCGGCCCCGAGGTGGACGCGAGAGTCGTGCGCGCCTGATGCTGCTGCGCCTGTCCACCCTGGCCACGGGCCGCCGGGTGCGCCCAGTGGTGGCGCTCCACCCATGCTGCCGTGCTCAACGCCGAATCACTCGGTGGTGCATGAGTACGGCCGCTGGGCTGCCTGGGGATTTGGTCTCGCTGGCGCACCGCGCCCTGGCACTCGCGGGCGAGGGGTTTGTCGCGTGGGTGCCGACGGCCCCGTCATCCCCGCCGCCGACGCCCTGGCCGATCGCGGCATCGAACCCTGGTGCTGGAAGAAAAAGAGGGCCTGCGCTGATCAACGGCACCGACGGCATGCTGCATGCTGGCCATTATTCATGACCTCACGCGCCTGGCGCAGTCGCGTATTTCCACCGCCATGACGGTGAAGGACCTTGCGGCGCTGGGCGTGTTTGACGATGACCTGCAGCAACTATCGTCCACCCCCGGCCAGTAGCCGTGAGTGCCGCGAACGTGCGCCTGCGGCTGGGAACTGATTCTGGCAGTGCCGAGGATTTCAGCCGCAGCCACGTCCAGGATGCCACTCGGTGCGTTGTTCACCGCAGGTCGCGGCGCTTCGGGATACTATCGACCACGCCCGCGCGTTGCGGACTGGGAGCTTGCGTGCGGCGGTGGATAACCCGGTGGTGGCGTTGATGGCCGGGTGGCATCGAACGGAACGTGCGGCGCGCCGGTGGCGTATGTCCTGATTTCTTGGCTATTGTGGCGGGCTGATGGGCGAGCATGTCGGAGCGCCGGACGGATCGTTTCTTGATGTTGCCAGGAACCGCGGGCGAACGCGTTTTCGATGATTGATGCCGGGATTCGGCACATGATTGCGGTATACGCATGGCTGCGATTGTGTCTGAGTTGAAGCGTAATGCGACTCCTGCGAGCGCAGATTCGTATTCCGTCGTCGGCGATGCAGGAGGACCACGTGCCGTGGCTGGTCGGCGGGCAGGAAGCTGCGCCGGGAGTGTGATGGGTTGATTCGGTGTTGGCCAGTTGAGGCTCACCGCGGCGGGCGATTGACATGCGTGCGCGCTGACACCCGCCGATGGGGACGGGCGCTGTGGTGGGCCTGCCTGCGCGAGGTGATCGAAGGCCTTTGCATGACCGTTTCCTCTCGCGGAGATTGAAGGCGGTGGAGTTGGTGGCGTCCGGCGCGCGGTGGTGGATGCCGTGCGCTGCTGCCGTGGGTGAGTTGGGGTAGCCCGCTCGAACCCACCTCCCGGTGCATTACCTTCCACTACGCTGCAGTGTCTGGTATTCAGCAGTTTCCCCCGTCCTGCTATCCCGCCTGATTGTTCGTGATTACACTCAAGCGCACATGTTATCTCCGGACGCAGCCGGGCGGTGCGCGCGGTGACAGCCTGACGTGCCACCTGAGGTGTGAGTCGGATTGCTGCTGCAGGCAGGCGCGGCGTCGACAAGCAGCGACGCAAAGAGCGAAAAGAGGGACAATGATGAAATGCACGGGAGGTGCGTGCGCGCGGCACGGGAACTCCAGCGCTGAAAGCGCAGACGGAAGCGCACCGCCGCGCATGCGATGAAACAACTGGATCCGAGGTGGGCGGAACGCCCGAGGACCCAGGTGGCGTACGGCGGCACGGGCTCGCGCGGCCTGCAGCTGGGAGTGCGCTGATGCGATTGGTGAGACGCTGAAAGACCTGAGGACGACGAGAGCCTCTGCTGGTACAGTCGGCAAGCTGCGGGGTGTGGCGCGCGCATCCCGTGGCACCGCGCGTGCCGATCAGCACCCAACCTGGTGGGGGACTAAGGACTTGGCCGGAGTTCGTAAGCTGGGAGGCCGAGGGCGGATCATGTACGGTCACAGATGACCGCCGGTCGTGGATTTACAGCTGCCACCCAAGGACGTTTGCAGGGCACGTACTGGAAACATTCGCCGCGATCGCGCGTGAAGGCTGGCGGCACCTCGCGGGCACTGACCACGGGCGGGTGCAGCGGCATGGGCGAAGCGCAGCCGCTGGCCGCGACCCCTGAACGGCGGTGCATCACGTTGCCGTGACGGAGCCCGGTTTACCAGCGCCGTCAAGCCAAACGCTACCTGGACGTGGTGGCCACAGACCTCAACGAGGCGATTATGCCGGCCACGGAGGCGAAAAGAGCAGCAGCAGCCGCGTCCGTCGGCGCGGTAGCACGCCTGGAGTGTGTCCCGAGAGATGCTGCTGCGGCACCGCGCCGGGGAGTTCATCGCGTGATATTGTCGACCAGACCAGCGCGCATGACCCGCTGGCGCACTGCCCAGCGCGAGGTGGGCAAGCTTTGAGGACCGGGCAGCGGGAGGCAGCTCGAAGACCCCACGACGTTCACCAAGAAAGCGTGGGCAGCGTCGATGGCGTCAGCAGGTGCAGGCCATGGTGGAGTTCCAAGACGAGGGCGCAGGAGGAAATCGACCACGGCAACTCGCATCCGCGACGAAGCCCGCCGCCGCCGGGTACAACTCGCGCGACCCCTGCTCGTGCGCGCTCACCATTCGTCCCCGTTCTGCGAGGGCCGCCTGTTCCGTGGGTTGACTTTGCGGCGACGCGGAGGACATTCGTCACGACCAGGCGCGCTGCCGGAACTCTCCCTCGACAATGAGCACCTGCACCGCTGGCTGGACGCCGCCGAGGAGTTCGTGGAGTTTGCGGGCCCGCCCGCCCGCATCTGCTGGCTGGGCGGCGGCGCGCCACAAGGCCGCTGTCGTTCAACCAGCTGGTCAAGGAAGCTGCAAGGTCAAGGGCCCCGATTGTTGGCTGGTCGCGACCACCTGGATTCGCTCGGTGGCCTCACCGTACCGCGAGACCGAATCCATGCTGGGACGGTTCCGACGCCATTGCGTGACTCGCCGCTGCTCATTCGCCCTGACCGCCACCCTCCGCGCCACCTGCGTCCATTCACCACGGCGGCGGCGTGGCATCGTCGCCCCATCTACGGCAGGTCAGGTGTGCAGCGCGACAGGCACTCGACCATGGCGGCACAGAAGACCGACCGCGTGCTCACCAACGACCCGGGGCATGGGCGCGATCCGCCACTTCGACGCGCCGAGCTACGACCAGCGCCGCTGAGGTGGCTGGCTGAACGCGGCGTACCGGCGTGCCCATGCCGTTCGTCTCCAGGGGAGTGACCGACACCACGACCAGCACCGCCATACGCTTTTCACCAACATCGGCGAGCTCCGCACCGTCAGCGACCCAGGGCACGCTCTCGACGACGCCGCGCTCGGTCGCCGAGGCGGCATCACCTGCTGGCGCCAGCGTGCCGACGCCCCGCCCGCGCATTACCTCAGGTGGATCTCGGAAGGGCGGGCGGCGTCGCCCGGACGGGTGGACCTCACACCACATGATTTTCGACGGCGACCGCGCTCGCCGAGTTCGGAAGCCTGCGGCGCCGGGCAGGACTACTGCCGCCGGGGCATCGCGCATCACCATGAACGCCACCCGCGCTGCCAGCCCCGAACGCCTGCGCGAGCTTCTGACGCCCGCGTCCACGTGCCGCGCACTCCTCGGCGCGCACCATACCGCCGAAACCAAAACCGGCAATGGGCCCGACGCGAGAGCGAAGCCCCAGCCGCGCAGCTGGCGGGCCGATGCGCAGGCGATGTCACCTCCTCGGCGCGCGCACGTCGCCCGCGCGGCGCGGACCCGGAAGACTACGATGACCTGGTCACCGGTGACATGCTGGCGTGGCTCTACGCGGCGTGGATTGACGTTGGTCAGAACGCGGTGCTTCCTTTCTGCCGAAGACCAGTCGCGCCGCACTGTCGTGTTGGTCACGCGGCGTGGGCAGTGCGTGCATGGCAAACCACTGGGTGAGGGCGCGGGTGCTGCGTTGGTATGGTGGAGCCCGGCGCGGCCAGCGTGGATCACGTGAACTACCTGACCGATCGCTGATGTGGAGGCCCCGGCGGGTCGACACGGTGGCCACGTGGCGTGTGCCTGCTCAGATGTCCACCTGGCAGCCCTTCGCCTTTAGCGCGGCGTAGCTGCTGCGACAGCAGGTGTTCCGGTGGCGATTGCTGTAGGATCTGAACCCGCACTGCCGTACATATCGTCGATGAATTTCTGTGTTGGCACGGCGGTGCTGCGGCGATGTGGCCCAGCCTGATGAGGCGATCCGCGCTGCCACCTGCGGTGCGCGGGCACGTGGCGTCAGCGATGCGCGGGGCGGCAAGGATCGCACGGGCCGCCCGGCTGCGCAGGCTGGTGCGCGGGCGCGGCGCGCGACCCGTACGCGTGCTGGACACGTCCACGCGATTGACCTGGCGTGTCGCCGGGTGTGCGTTGCCCACACATATCCACCCATGGCGTGGTGCGTGCTGCGGCCTGACTATGGCCTGATTTAGGCAGCTCCGGCGTGCGCCGGAGTTTGTTTTCGCAGCGCCCTGACATGACGGACCTGAGCTGTAGCAGGCGCATGGTGCGTTCTGCGGCGTCGGAAAGGTTCGCCTGTCCCGACGGCGTGTTCCGAGGCTGGGCACGGTCATGATGGAGGCGACGGCCCCTGATGCCGATGTCGTGGACCTGGGGCGCGCCTTCCTGCTGAAACGAGGGCGGAGGACGGCACGCTGCGGCCTGCGCGGCGGCGATTGGCGGGACTTTGCTGTGCGGGGGTTTGGTAAGTCACGCACCTCTGCGGTGATAACCAGGTCGGCTTCTTCAAACAGACGTCGAGGGTTTCTGGCGTACGTTCAGCATGGAGCCCAAGAACACGTCGAAACGGTTGTGGGGCCTCCGCGCCAAGAGCCAGCGAGTCCGCAATTGGGTTTCGGATGTGCCCGGAACCGGGGCCGGTGTGATATTGTGTTGGATCAGGTCCAACCAGCAGGCTGCCCAGTGTGAGGGCGCGACCAGGCTGTCCACCTGTTCTGGTGGCGCTCTTGCGGCTCGAACACGGCGGCGATACCGTGGTCGCCAGGAGACGTTGTGCATGTTGCAGGCCAGGTGAGCCGCGCCTG
>BNJU01003057.1_pt1 | contig 153150 bp, 265 predicted proteins | sample 8539281 | NCBI WGS metagenome assembly BNJU01 (sample SAMD00202456, study PRJDB9452) | human saliva metagenome | isolation source: human saliva | place: Japan
CGTCAACCCCTCTTTTTCGGTCTTTCCGTCAAAAAACCTGTGTGGAGTATAATCATATTCTCCCTCTAAAACCTGGACAAAAGGAAACCATTGCGTCTCGCATGAATACAAGACAACCATCTCCTGCCAGCGTCTCCACGCAGCGCTGCCTCCCCGCCAGCAGGAGATCATCTGTATCGGCGGAGGCGAGCACCGGCAAAAGATTGATGGTGCAGCTCGTGCATCCGAAAAGGCGGTACCACCGCTCCCATCATGGAAACGATTGATCGCGGAGTAAATATCTGCCGGTTCTTTCGCTGACATTTGATCGGCGATAGGGACAGCTGCTGCATGATGCGTGGGCGTGGGCAGAGGAAACACGGCACGTGTGCATGCCTTTCCACCCTGCAAAGGATTTTACCGATACAGAGCTTGCGCTCAGGATCGCCGCAGAGTCATGCCCCGTGCGCTCGTCGTATCTGACTGGCGCATTCGGCGGCAGATTCGACCACCTCACGAGTGCTGCCTCCGTCGCGCGCACGCTGCCTCCCCGTATCCTCGCTGACGAACGGAGGCACTATTCTTCCTGCACGGTGACGAATCCCTCTAACCGTCATGTGACAGTCCTCCGCAGGCCATCTCCCTTCTCCTTTCACCGAGGAGTGCACCGGCATCACGACAAATGGACTGCGATGGGAGCTGAACCATGCACAGATACACGCACTTTCCGACATGCACCAGTCCTCGCCGAGGGCAGCATAGAGCATCGCTTTCTCCGTCGCCCCGGAGCGCATCCTCGGTGTCTATCTCGCATAGAGAAGGAAGCAAACTCAATTCGGTGAACATCAACATCCCGCAGACCTATTTCAGCAAACTCCATGCGTGCTGTCGTCGAGTTTGAACTCATCGACAACGGTGACCGCATCCTCATCGGTGTCTCCGGCGGCAAGGACAGCATCTTTCTCACTATGCACTCGCCATCCTGCGCGAACTGGCTGAAGAAAGACTTCACCATGACGCCGCATTCACCCGTCAACCCGCAGTCTCGACGATCCCTTTGACACCGATGCGATTGCGGCGTTCTCGCAAAAAGCCTCGGACGTCTCCATAGCGAGGTCGTTGACGTTGACATTGCTGGAGCAATCGCAGAGCAGGAGGAAAAAGCCCTGCTTTACCCTGCCTTCTTTCGCCGCGGTGCGGTCAACCGCCACGCAAAGGAACATCACATGAACAAGGTCGCCTACGCGCACCATCGCTGACAGATGCAGTGGAGACCTTTCATGAGCCTGTTCTACTCAGGACAGCTCAACACCCTTCCGTCCCAAGACCCTACTCGACAAGACGGGCATCACCGTCATCCGTCCCGCTCGTCTACTTCCGTGAGCAGGGATCATCGACGCCATTCCTGCACGGCTTCCACTCCCATCCCGTCGCCATGTCCACATAACGGAAACACCACACGGCAGACCGTCAAAGAGCTCATCGCACGCCCTCAGTGCGGAGAATCCAAGCTCTCACAGTCACCTCGCCGCGGGATGCGCGAAGGCGCCTCGGCGAACTCTGGCCTGCAAGCAAAACCCGCAAAGGATGGAGCACACCTACCGCGCCTTTATGGCGAATACATAAGAAGAATTCCTGGAGAGTAAAATGAATATCGACAACATGTTTTCCGCCAATCACTTTTTATATCTTTCCGAAAGCAGCCAGGGCCTTGGACAAACTATTCCTGCCAGCGGATTCATCTCCATTCACGTACAGAAGCAGCTGCGTAAAACTGCAAAATACATTGGGTCAGGAGGACATCAGAAGGAGCGATTCTGCTTGATTATTATGATCAGACATATTGACGTTTACACGGTGGGACTACATCGACGTATATGGAATAACATGGCTGAATCAGTGGATGAGATGCCACTCATCGGGTGAAGCGGTGTGCAGTTTTGGGGAATGTCCGTGCGAAATGCATCCTATCGCCCATGCAAAATAATTTTATCAGAGTTTTATACGAATTGAACAAGAAAATTACTGCTGCCGAAAAGGAGTTTTTCACGACGATCTCCTCGGTGCCAATGAGATTCCTTCCGTTGTTCAGCTCTCCTCCATGGCAGCACAGAACGTATGAACAACAATTTCCCTAATTTTGACATCTCAGTGTAAGTCGCAAAATACGGTGACAGTCGGTGCGTGATGGTTAGGATAATCCGTAACATCTGTGCAAAATTTGATGGATATGCTTCCCTGACGCACTTTCTCAATAAACAAGAGCCCGCAGGTCGGTTTCGTTGCCGACATGCGGAGCTATCTCTGTTATCCTCTCCGCCGCTCTGCACCGAGGGTGCGCGTGACGCGGTAGACGTCCTTGAGCTGGCGGGACACGCGTCATGACCCGCCTCGATCTGGTCGATGTTGCTGACGCTGAGTCCGAGCTGGACGGTGGAGGTTTTATTGCGGCGGTTCGGCGTGGCGTTGATGGTCTGGATGTTGATCTTCATCTCAGACGGCACGGCGAGGATCTCGGCGAGCATCCCGTTGCGGTCGTTGCAGATGATCTCAATGCCGACAGTGTACTCCTTGTCCAGACCGATGTCCCAGCTCACCTCGATCATGCGCGTAAACTCGGTGTCGTTGAGGACGTTCGGGCAGTCGGAGCGGTGCACGGAGACGCCGCGTCCGCGCGTGATGTAGCCCGTGATTGGGTCGCCCGGACAGGGTTGCAGCAGCGCGAGGCGTGACGAGGTAGCCGCCCTCCCTTCGACGAGGACGCCATGACTTGCCTTTTTGCGCTTGCCGCGCCGTGGCGCCTTTGAGCTCCGAGAGCATCTGAGAGACCTGGGCGGTGTGTCCTGATCGCCTGCTGATAGAGCTCTATCAGCTTTCGTCATCGCTCGCGCAGGCTGACACCGCCGAGCCGAGTGCGGCGAGCAGATCGTCCTCGCTCTGCACATTGAGCTTTTTCCGCGACCTGGCAAGTCGTCCCATCCGTCATGAGATCCTCTTGCCGCATAGCCGAGCCGCTTTGCCTCGTCGCGGATGAGGGTCATGCCGCGCTCGATGTTCGCCCTCGCGGTTCTCCTGTTTGAACCATGCGCGTATCTTGCCGCGCGTCGCCGAGGAGGCAACGGTGTTCAGCCAGTCGGGGCTCGGCCCGCCGCTCGCCTTGTTCGTGACGATGGAGACGATGTCGCCGTTCTTCAGCTTGTATTCGAGCGGCACGATTTTCCCATTGACCTTTGCACCGACGCAGTGATGCCCGATCTCCGTGTGGATGTGATAGGCAAAGTCGATGGGGTTCGAGCCTTTCGGCAGGTCATGACATCACGCCGCGCGGCGTAAAGACAAAGACCTCGTCGGAGAACACGTCGAGCTTCAGCGCCTCGAAAGAATTCCTTCGGATCGTCGTATTCCTTCTGGAGGCTGACCATCTGACGCAGCCACGACATCTTTTGATCGTTCTCATCGCCCGCGCCGACGCTCCGCCCTGCCTCCTTGTACTTCCAGCGCCGCGATACCGAACTCCGGAGATCTGGCATCGCCTTGGTGCGGATCTGGATCTCGAGCGGATCCCCTCCGTCATGACGGTCGTATGTAGGGACCGATAGCCGTTGGACTTCGGCATGGCAATATAGTCCTCGAACCGTCCCGGGATCGGCTTCCACATCGCGTGGATGACGCCGAGCACGCCATAGCAGTCCTTGACCGTCGAGACGAGGACGCGCACGGCTGAGAGGTCGTAGATCTCATTGATGCTCTTTGTTGTCCCGCTTCATCTTGCGATAGATGCTGTAAAATGCTTCGCGCGCCCTTGATCTCCGCCTCGATTCCCGCCGCCTCGCTGGGCATGGATCTTTTTGAACGGCATCCTGAATGAATTCTGCCGTTCACGCCGCTTCTGCTTTACCTCCTCCACCAGAGTATAGTATGCCTCCGGTTCCAAGTACCGCAGGCAGAGATCCCTCAAGCCTGCCTTAATGCCGGAGATGCCGAGGCGGTTGGCGAGCGGCATAGACTTCGAGTGTCTCGCGCGATGCGCTGGCGTTTGTCCTCGCGCATATACTTCAGCGTGCGCATATTGTGCAGGCGATCAGCGAGCTTAATCATGATGACGCGGATGTCTTCGCCATGGCGAGAAACATCTTGCGGTAGTTCTCGAGTTTGACGTCCTCCTTGACATGGACTCAATGCGCCCTGAGTTTCGTCACGCCGTCGATGAGCGTCATGACGTTCTTTCCGAATACCCTCGATCTCCTCGAGGGTGGTCTGCGTATCCTCCACCACGTCGTGCAGGAACGCGGCGCATATCGTCTCATCGTCAAGATGGAGTGTCGTGCGATATAGGCGACGTGTAGGGGTGGACGATAGATGGCTCGCCCGAGACACGTTCCTGTCCCCTGATGGGCGTTCGCCGCAAATTCGTAGGCGCGTACGATTTTATTGATATCTGCGTTTGCTGATATGCGGCAATCTTCTCCAAGATCATATCGAGTGTCACGGGTTTCAGTTCATCCGACATCTGCCGCCTCCTTTCTCTCCTGATGCCGACGATAGGTCGGCATCCATCAGCTCCATTTTACCCCGCGGCGGAATAAAAATTCCACCCCTCAGGCGATACATTCAGCACGCCGAGCTCCAAAAAATATCTGCAGGGCACAGTCCATCGTGTAGTGCGAGACGTGTTCCATCGTGTAGGAAAAGCGGTGGGTAAGCACCGGTGCACTCCCCTGCATCGTCCCATCCTCCGCCGCAAGAGAACGCAGGAAGGCATAGATCCTGCGCAGCAGTTCCCGATCCGAAAGATGCGCTCTGGGCGGCGGGCGTGACGGTATCCACTATGCACTGCACGGAGCGTTGCCCCTGCCACTCGTTGATGCTCGGCGTATAGGCGAGGTCGCTGTCCTCCTCCGTCAGCACTGTCGCGAGATCGCCCGCGTTCCAGCAAAGTGCCGTGATATGATGCTCCCGCGTGCCGATGTCCATGCGCAGATGCTTTCCTCCGCACCGATGGACGATGCCCTCTGCGGGACGGACGTTCCGCACGCCGAAGATCGGGCGGATTTCCCATCCCTGTACGGCTCCAGCAGAGCCAGCTCCTCCACCGTCTCAATGGTCCAATCTGCGGGAGCGGCAAGAGCCGAAATGGCGACCTCGGGATAAAGTCCTGCGCGGTCAGTCTGGTGCACACCGCCTCGAAAAGGCACGGCGAAAGTCCGGGAGACGCTCACAGGAGAGTGTCAGCCCTGCCGCCATTGCGTGTCCGCCGAACTGGATGAGTGTGTCACGACAGGCGGAAAGCGCCTCGTAGAGATGCAGTCCCGCGATACTGCGGCATGAGCTCTATAGACATCGTCCCGACGCGTGAGGACAATGCTCGGTCGATAATATTTTTTCGACGAGGCGAGATGCCACGATGCCGATCACGCCCGCGTTCCATCTCCTCTCCTGCCACGACGATGGCAGGAACATCGGGGTGAAATCCGCCAGCTGCAGCTCCGCCTCCGCCAAGATGTCCTGCTCCAGATCACGCCGCTCCGTATTGAGTGCATTCAGCCCCCTGCCAGGCGGGCGGCACACGCCGTATCCTCGGCCAGAAGGAGCTCTGCCCTCATGACGCGCTGTCTCTATACGGCCTGCCGCATTGAGACGCGGGGGCAAGCTGAATCCGACCTGCCCCGTGTTGATGCTCTTGTCCCCAGTCCCGCGACCTCGATGAGGGCGCGTATGCCGACACAGGGATGCTCGCCATCTGCTGCAGCCCCATCTGCACGATTTTTCGGTTCTCGCCGACGAGCGGCACAAGATCGGCGACCGTGCCGAGTGCCGCGATGTCCAGATGCTCTGCAAGGGCCCTTTCCCTCCATCTGCCAAAGTGCCTGAACGAGCTTTAACGCGACACCGACACCCTGCGAGATTCTTCTCCCGGGTAGGAACAGTCCGCGCGATGCGGATTCATCACGGCATAGCAGGCGGGAGCATCGGCCCCGGCAGATGATGATCCAGTGATGACGATGTCCATACCGCCCGCTGCCTCTGCCACAGTATCCACCGAGGCAATGCCGCAGTCCACCGTCACAAGAAGGCGGCAGCCTCCCTGCGATCTGCTGCAGGGCATCTGCGTTCAGCCCTGTAGCCCCTCCCGTGAAACGGTTCGGGATATAGTAGGAGACATTTGCCGCCGAGCGCCGGATGCTCCCGCATCAGGAGGGCGGTCGCCGTCATGCCGTCCACATCATAGTCCCCGTAGATCACGATCGGCTCGCCACGGCGGACGGCACGCAGGACGCGCTCCGGCCCCTGCACTCCATATCCGCCATGAGAAAGGATCGCGAAACGGCGTATCCGCAGGGTGAGAAAGGCGCGCTTCCTCTGCCGTGCGGATGCCGCGCCGCCAGAGGAGCTGTCCGATGATGGGCGTGACGCCGATCTCTGCGGCGAGCGCGTCCCCCTCGTCCGTATGCTGTGCGACGATCCATTCTTTCAGCACGTTTTTCTCCTCCTCTTCCCACTTCATCAAAAGAGCCTGCTCAGCGACCCGAGCAGGCTCTTTCCCTATGAAATCACTCCGCCGCTGCAGGTTTTACCGCGGGGCGGCGATGCTCCGTCCGATTGCGCAGCTCAATCCAGAGCTGGCTCGCAATGAAGATGGAGGAATAGCAGCCGACCGCAAAGCCGATGAGCAGTGCAAAGGCAAAGTCCTTCGTCGTCTCGCCACCAAACCAGTACAGGGCGAACGTCGTGAACAATACGGTGAACACCGTATAGAGCGAGCGGGTCAGCGTCTGATAGATGGAGCGGTTGACCAGCTCGTTCACATCCCCGCCGCGACGGAAATGCGAAGTTTCAGATTCTCACGGATACGGTCAAAGATAACGATGGTATCGTTGATGGAGTATCCGACAATCGTCAGCAGAGCAGCGATAAACGAGGAGCCAATCTGCCGCCGTGTGAACGAAAAGACCGCCATGACGATGATGATGTCGCGGATGAGCGCGAGCACAGCCGATACACCAAAAACGCCACCAAAGCGATACGCGACATAGAGGATGATGAGTGCCCATGAGATCACGAGTGCAAGCACGGCATTCGTGATCAGCTCGCCGCCGATGGTCGCACCGACCTTTTCCCTCGCGCAGCACCGTGAGGGACCGACATCCTGCGTGAGTGATGCCATGACCTCTTTGCGCTGGTTCTCCTCGAGGTCGATCGTGCGGATCATGACGTTCTCAGAGGCATCAATTCCCCGCCTTGCGCCTGCAAACTGGATCGTGCTGCCGTCCAGATCATACTTTGCGAGGCTGCTGCGTACCTCCCTGCAGGGTCACAGGCTGCTCAAAGCGCAGATCCACTGATCGTACCGCCCGTGAAGTCGATGCCGAAGTTGAGCCGCACGCACATGCAGATAATCCCTGGGATAATGACGAGCAGCGAGATCAGAAACCATATTTTTGCGATGTCCTGCGATATCGAACTTAGGCATTCTTCTCAGCCCCTTTTCCCCGAGCATGAGCTTCCGTCGCACCATAGAGGCGCGGATTCTCGACAGTTTCGAGTTGATCATCAGCTGGAGCATGAACTGCGTCAGCGTGATCGCCGTGAACATGGAGAGAATCGTGCCGACGCCGAGCGTGATGGCAAAGCCGCGTATCGTCCCCGTCCCGAGGAAGAAGAGCACGCCCGCTGCGATCAGCGTCGTGACATTCGAGTCAAAGATCGTCGTGAATGCACGCTTGAACCCCGCGTCCATGGCAAGGCGCAGGACTCTTCCGTTGATCTGATACTCTTTGAAAGTGCCCAAAGATGAGCACGTTTGCATCCACCGCCATACCGATGGAGAGGATGATGCCCGCGACGCCCGGCAGTGTCAGGGTCGCATCCATCAGGTAGAGGATGCCGAGCAGCATGATCGTATATGCCATCAGTGCCACGTCGGCGATGAATCCCGAGAAATGGTAGAAGAAAAATCTGCAAGATGACGACCGCACCAAGTCCAACGCAAAGGCGAACTGAGACTTATCCTTCGAGTCCTGTCCGAGCGTCGGATCGACCGATGCGCGTCTCGATGATCTCGACCTTCACGGGCAGTGCGCTGCTGCGCAGGACGACGGCGAGGTTCTGTGCCCCTCGAGCGTCTTCTGTCCCGTGATCTCCGCACGCCCGCCGAGGATCGGCTCTGCGTACGTTCGGCGCAGTGAGCACCTCTCCGTCGAGCAGGATCGCAATCGTACGCCCGACGTTCTTCATCGTCAGGTCGGCGATTTCTGTCGCCCTCATCCGAGACACTCGAGGTTGACGACGTTCCGCCCCGTCTGCGGATTCGTCGATGCCTGTGCATCCCTTCAGATCGGTACCGGTCAGGACGGTGTTGCCGTCCTCATCACGGAACTCGAGCATCGCCGTCTTGCCGATGGTCCGATTGCCGCATCAGGATCCCTTGACGCCCGGCAGCTCGATGATGACGCGCCGCTCCTCACGCTGGATGATCGGTTCGGTGAGGCCAAGTGCATTGACGCGCTCTCCATGATCGCCACCACGCGGTTCATCGCATCGTCGTTGACCTGCGCCTGCTCCGTATCGACCGCCTCCAGGACGACGTGCGTACCGCCCCTGCAGGTCAAGCCCTGTCGATGGAGCTCGCAAGCGCCGAACACACGAAAAAGCTGCGATGATGACGGCGACCGTAATCACCAGCTTTAACAGACCATGTTGTCTCAACAGCCTTTACCTCTCTTCACTCTGCCGTTCTCGGCGAGTCCATGCCGCGCCGCTCGGTCAGAATCCGATCGACGCGTGCATCCCATACCGCCATGGGAACGGCAGGAACGATCTGGAAATCGAATGCCAGAACGAGACGTTCCCGCATGCACCGCACGCGGCAGGAAGCGGTCATAATATCCGCCGCCCAGTCCCAGCCGCCCGCCGTCTGCATCAAACGCTGCACCGGGGACGATGACGACATCGATCTCCTCGGGCAGAATCCGCGCCCCACGTGCAGGATCAGGCGTCGGTATATCAAATGCACCGTGGGTCAGAGCATCCATGGCAGGAAGTTCCTGTGCTCCATCGTGCCGCGCCCTGTAATCTCGGGCAAAAGCAATGCGTTTCCCAACAGAGATCAGTCCTCCATCAGCGGAAAGAGGTCGACTCCTCCGGCATGGATGGTAGAGCGACCGTCCCTGCCTGCTTCAGTTCCGGCAGGACCTGCGCCATGATGACGCTGCCCTGCATGCGCCCGCTGCCCGGTGATAGTGTACGACGCCGACTCAGCATCTCCCTGCCGCAGAGTCTTTTTCTCAGCACGTCATATCCTCTGGTGTCACAGCGGATTTACTCCTGCCCCTCATTCACGCCGCTGATCGCAGAGCGCTCAAAAGACGATGCTGACGTTCTCCTGACACTGAGGGTAACGGTTTTCTCATCGATCGCCGTAATCTTTGCCATGCATTCCGCCGAGCGTAATGACCGCATCACCGACCTTCAGACGGCTGAGCATCTCCTCACGCTTCTTCTGTGCCTGTTTCTGCGGGCGGTAGAGGAGGAAGTAAAAGAAGAGCACCAGTATAACAATCGGCCCCACGAACTCAGCCATGCCATCATTTCTGCATCCATAAAGACAACCCTTCACTTTATTTCTTATGATAGTGACTCATAAAGTCCCTGATAAAACGATAAAACGTCCCATCCAAAATTGACGCACGCATCCGCCGCATGAACTCCTGCAGGAAGTAGAGGTTGTGCAGGAGAGCAGCCGCAGTCGAAAGATCTCCTGCGCCCTGCACGAGATGACGGATGTGCGCACGCGGTACCCATTGCGGCAGCATAGCAGCCGCAGCCGTCCTCCATGACGGTATGGTCATGCGCATACGCCGCGTTCTTCATCACGAGCCGCCCCTGTCCATGTCATCGCTTATGCCGTGCTGCTACGCGCGTCGGGAATACGCAGTCAAACATGTCGATGCCGTGCCGTACCCCCGTGAGGAGGTAGTCGGGAGTTCCGACGCCCATGAGGTAGCGCGGTTTCTCCTCGGCAGAAGCTCTGTCGTAGAGAGGATCTCCATCAGCTCATGCGGCTCGCCGACACTCAGCCCGCCGATGGCATAGCCCGGCAGATCGAGCTCCGTTACGGCGGCGGCGTGCCAGGCGCGCAGGTCGCGGTACATCCCGCCCCTGCACGATGCCGAAAAGCCCTCTGCCCCTCCGCACCCGCCATCGCATCGCGGCAGCGGATGAGCCAGCGCTGTGTGCGCTCCGTCGAGGCCTTCGCATAGTCATGATCGGCAGGATACGGAATACACTCGTCGAACGCCATGACGATGTCTGCGCCGAGTGCGCGCTGCACCTCCATCGACACCTCGGGCGAGAGGAATTTCTCCGACCCGTCAATATGCGAGCGAAAACGTCGCCCTCTCCTCGGTGATCTTGCGCAGATCGCCGAGGCTGAACACCCTGAAATCCTCCGCTGTCCGTGAGGATCGCACCGTCCCAGTGCATGAAGCGATGCAGTCCGCCCGCCTCCCGCACGAGTTCCATTCCGGGGCGCAGGAAGAGATGGTATTGCTGAGGATGATCCCCGCGCCGAGATCACGCAGCTCATCGGGTGAAACCCTCTGACGGACGCCTGCGTCCCCACCGGCATGAAGATCGGTGTCGGAAAAACTCCCATGCGGTGTGTGAATGACACCGGCACGCGCTCCCGTCGCAGTGATCTTTCCGAATCAGCTCATAGGTAATCGCTGTCAATCATCCACCTCCACGCCTGCCAAATTCTCTCTATGGGCGAAAACTCGTCCCATTCGCAACACTACTATATTATGTGTCGTGCCCGACATTGTCAGTCGATTCGCGACAATTCAATGAGCAAATCTCCAAATTTTTACCGACCATGGCATTTATCATAGAGCCGAAAATCGGTCAAAATATGGCATCATGCCATGTGGTGTGGTATACTCTGCCACGATTTATCGTGCAGGAGGTAGAATGCGAATCGTAGCAGCAGGCGCGGGACAGCTCGGATACAGTATTGCCTCGCTGCTCTCGGAGGAGGGCATGGACATCGTCGTGGTGGACGGCGTGTCAAAAGCAGCTGGAGGCGCAGAAGACGACGCTCGACGTACTCACGGTCGAGGCAAATATCGCGAGCCCCATAACGATGAACGATCCCGACATCAACAGTGCGGACATTCTCATCGCGGTGACGGAGAGCGACGAGGTGAACATTGTCGCCTGTGTCCTCGCGAAGAAACACGGCATTCGTCATACGATTGCCCGTATCCGCGATATGAAGGTCACAGTGGAGGCAGGCAAGTATCTCAAGGAAAATTTTGACATTGATCTCGTGCTGAACCCCTGAGCTCATCACGGCGAACGAAATCAACCGCATCCTCATGACCCCTGCCGCACTCAATGTGGAGGATTTTGCACAGGGCAAGGTGCAGCTCTTCGAGACACGCATCCGCCGCCATGCGCCGATTGCGCGCATTCCGCTCAAGGACTTGACCCTGCCGCAAGGCGTTCTGGCAGGGCTGATCTTCCGCGACCATCGGATGATTATCCCCACGGCGACGATATGTTCCTCCCGGGCGACAATGCCTCACTTCATCGGTCTGCAGGAACGGATCGAGGAGTTCAGCCAGAGCCTCGTGCCCAGCGACACGAAGAAGCTCGCACGCGTTGCCATTATCGGCGCGGGACGGACGGGACGCGCACTCGCGCTCATGCTCGAGCGCCAAGGGTACAGGTAAAGGTGATCGACCGCAACCGCGAGCGCTGTGAGCTGCTCGCAGGGGATGATGTCGACAGGGCTTGCGATCTGCGGCGACGCTACGGATATGGATCTCCTGATGCAGGAGGGGATCGCAGAGGCGGATGCCATCGTCTGTCTGACGGAGGACGACAAGTTGAATCTGATGCTTGCCTCCTCGCACGCCATCTCTCAAACAGCAGCATCAAGTCATTGGTGCGCGTCAACCGCAACGAGTATATTGATCTCATGGAGAAGGTCGGCGTGACCATTGCGCTCTCGGCGCGTCTGCTCTCTGCGAGCGAGGTGCTCGCCTTTGCACGCGGCAGCGATGTGGCGCGCGTCACACTGCTCGAGGGCGCACGTGCAGAGGCGCTCGAGGTGATCGTCCGCCCCGGTGCTCCCGTCGCAGGAAAAAAAACTGATGGACGCACGGCCCTGCGCGAATGTCTCGTCTGTGCCTATGTGCGCGGAGAAAAAGCGGCGATCCCGAACGGCATGACGGAGCTGCAGCTGGGCGACCGTGTCATTCTCTTCGTTCTGAAGAGTTTTGCCAATAAAGGCTCTCACCTACTTTGAGACGACTGATGCGCTTTTGATCTCTTTTGGGTGCTCATGGGGCGCACGGCGTATGTCTTCGCTCCCGCTCTATCTTCATTCCCCTTTGCCTATGGGATAATCGTCGGCGATACCTCGACCGGATCCCGTTCTCAGTGTACTGACCTTTATCCTCGGCATGGTGTTCGGCAATATGGGGCGCAGCCACATGCGTCAGCTATCGGGTGCAGGAAGGGATGCTCTTTCTGCTCGTTGTGTGGTTTTTCCTCGCGCTGCTCGGCATGCTGCCCTTCCATCTGGCGGGGCTGCATCTCTCGCCAATCAACACCTTCTTTTGAATGTATCTCAGCGCTCACGACAACGGGTCTGACGGCACTGCCCGAGGATCTGCCGCCCTGCGCCCTCCTCTGGCGTGGACTGATGAGCTGGTCTGGTGGTCTGCTCTTTGTCGTCATCTCGTGACGGTGCAGCCCGTTGTCGGCGGCTGCTTCGGCGTGGACTTTTCGGTGCGGCAGGAGCGGCTATTCAGTCCGCTCTGGAATCGTATGACGCGCCCTATGCACGAGATGACGCTGCTCTATATCGCCATCACGATTGCTGCGGCTCTCCTCTATCTCGCGGCGGGCGACACGGTCTTCTCTGCTCTGCTGCTCGCCCTCTATACGATTGCCTCGGGGGCAGGGCCGATGGCTGGTGACCTCCCTCCAACACCATCCCTGATGATCGCGGGCGGCTCAGCGCACTGCTCTCAGCACTTCCGCCTCACGATCCGACAGCTCCTGCGCCGACGCGATGAGGTGGACGTGCTGCGCCACACGGAACTGCACGCCTTTTGCCTGCTCTTTTCTCGCCGCTGGATTGGCGCTCACCATGCCGCCCCTGCTGCGCGGTACATCCGCCCCATGGATGCCATTGCCTACGGATTTTTCTACGCCATTTCCTTTTCTTCCACGAACGGCTGCTGCTCGCGGGAGCGATCCCGACCACGGCGGTGCCGTACCGCTCTTGACACTCCTCGCCATCATCGGCGGCTGCATGGGCTCGGCGGCGGGCGGTTTTCCGCATTTCGCGACCGCTCGTACTGCTCTCGCTCTCGTGGACAGAGCTGCAGCGCACCCTCCACCCGCGCATGGTATTCGCCGTGCGGCAGGGGGATGCCGATCCCCTATCCACTCGGTCGGACGGGTGCTCGTCCTCTTTTTTTCTTCGCCGCCGTCTTTGCGGTCAGCAGCCTCCCTCATTTCTCTGGCGAACCTTCCCCATCGAGACGATTGCCCTGACGGTCTCCTGTCTCACAACGACGGGCGGTGTCGCGGGGCTGGTACACATGGACACAGCAGCAGCACTCCCGGCATGGACGAAGATCATCTGTGCCTTTCTCATGATCCTCGGACGCATCGAGATCTTTGCCTTTTTCCTCTTCGTCGGTGCGCTGTTCAAGGACACAGGGCATAACTGGTAGAACGCTATGAATATCTATACGGTCAACTATATTCTGTCACGCCTTTCCTTTGCGATGGCGGCGGCACTCACGATCCCCCTTGTCCTCGCCATCATCGGCAAGGAGGCAAGCCGCGAGGCATTCATGCTGTCCGTCTTCGTCAGCATCTTTTTCGGCATCGCCTTTCGCCGCTACGGAAGTCCCTCCGACGATCTGACCCCGCGCGAGGGGATCGCCATTACAGCGTTTGGTTGGTTTACGGGAACATTTCTTGGGATGCTTCCCTACCTCCTCGGCCACTACCTCGGTTTTCTCGACGCACTCTTTGAGAGTATCTCGGCTTTTACCGGTACGGGCGCGACGGTCTTTGTCACACTCGATGGGGTGCCGTACAGCATCCTCTTCTGGCGGATGATGACGGCGTGGATCGGCGGCCTAGGCATCATCGTGATCTTTATCGCGCTGCTCCCGCAGTCCGGGGCAAGCACGATCTATATGTACAGTGCCGAGGGCAGCGGTCCGACGCTCGACCAGTGTCATGCCGCGCCTGCATGAGATGACCGTCGCGCTCTTTAAGATCTATCTGATCTTCACCGTCATAACAACGGCTATTTTTATGGTGTGCGGTGTCGATTTCAGCATTGCTCTTGCCCATGCAATGTCCACCATCGGAACCTGTGGTTTCTCCACCTACGACGACAGCACGATGCACTTTCACAATCTCCCATTCGAGCTGTGGACGGCGCTCTTTATGTTCCTCGCAGGCGGCAGTTTCTCACTCTACTACCGTGCCTATATCAAGGACCTGCGGTCATTCTGCGCAACGCGGAGTTTCGCACCTATCTCGGCATCGTACTCACGGCGATGCTTCTCATCGCGCTCAACCTCATCCTTCGATGGGGATGGACGGCGACATGGCGGCACGCGTCGCAGTATTTCAGGTGACCTCGCTGTCGACGACAGGATTCGTGTCAGCGGACTTTGAGACGTGGCCGACCTTCTCCAAGATGGTGCTGCTCCTTCTCATGGTGATCGGCGGCTGCGCAGGCTCAACGGCAAGCGGCATCAGGTGGCATCGCCTCATCCTCCTCGTGCGCAACGCACGTGCGGTCGTCCTCAAAAGCTGAATCCGAACCGCGTGATGGACATTACGCTCACAGGCGCACATGTGGACGGCGCAATGCTGCTGCGCGTCGACATTTTTCTTTCTACCTCGCCGTCATCTTCGTCACGGCATTCCTGCTCGCGATGGACGGCCTCCTCCCATTCGACGCTGTCGCCGTCGCCATCACGACCATCGGCAACATCGGTCCCGCGTTCGGGATCGTGAGTGCGACCTCTACTATGCACCGCTCTCCGACTTCTCAAAGGCGATACTCTGCCCTCTACAATGCTCCTCGGCCGCCTTGAGATCTTCACCCTGCTCATTCTCCTGCAGCCGTCGTTCTGGCGCAGGACGCATCGATGGTAAAAAAGGGACTGTCCAGCGAAACAGCTGCGCTGACAGTCCCTATTTTACGCCGCAGCTCTTCGAGCCGCGCCAGTGTCACTTGGTCAATCCGTTCATGCACCTCGATGCGCCCGAGCGGCTTTTGTATGCGTGCTGATGTACTCGCGCGCATCAATTTTTTTGCCTTTTTACTGAACGCCGCAGTTCGGGTGAGGTAATGCGATACGCGCCTGCCCCGAGGATAAGGCTCTGCTCCGCTCCATCCGACGTGACGACATGTACCTCACGTCCCATGCGCACCGCTGTATAGGCGAGCCGCTCGATGCAGCTGTCCGCCGTCTCGCCTCGTCGCCGTATAGATGACGCGCATACGACTGCTGATCTCCAGCGTATGCTCCTCTTCGTCCGTAGCAAGGCATCAAAGACGACGGTCATCTCGTAGTTCTCAAACGCACCGTACTCCGTCAAAAATACGGATGAGGACATCACGCGCCTCATCGAGGTTGCTGCGCAGGCGAATGAGCTCCGGCCACGCGTTGATGACATTGTAGCCGTCGATGAGGTAGTACGCGGGCTCTCGCTGCGCTGCCATGTCACACCGCAGCCTTTTGCCCTGCGCTGCCGCTGTGCCTCGTACATGAGGATCGCCCCCGCGACGGAGGCATTGAGGGAGTTGATCTTCCCCACCATGGGCAGGCGTACGGTAAAGTCACAGAGGTCACGCGTGAGGCGGCTCATGCCGCGTCCTCGCTGCCGATGACGAGGACGAGAGCCCTGTAAGATTGGCACGGTCACAGGTCTCCTCGCCGTTCATATCCGCACCCGCAATCCAAAAGCCCTGTTCCTTCAGCGCACGCATGGTCTGTGCGATATTGCCGATGCGCGCAACGGCACGTATTCGAGTGCCCCCGCCGAAACGCGCGCGACGGTTTCCGTCAGGGGACGCTGTGACGGCGCGGGAGAAGAATCCCTGTGGACGCCGGCTGCATCCGCCGTACGGAGCAGTGCACCGAGATTCTGCGGATCCTCGATGCCGTCGAGGAGCAGGAGGAGCGGATCCTCTCCGCGCGCCCGCGCGCCCGCGATGATCTCCTCCACTGCAGCGTAGGCGACGGGCGCAACATAGGCGACTGCCCCCTGATGCCGTACATCCTGCGGAACGAGGGCATCGAGCTTGCTGCGTCCGACCGTGTCCACCGTGATGCCATGCTCACGTGCGAGATCCCGCAGTTCATTGACGCCGCTGCCGCGCACGCCGTCGGCGAGCAGAATGCGGTTGATGCCGCGCCCTGCCTTGATCGCCTCGATGATGGCATGCCGTCCCGCCAGGATGGGCGGGGTCTTTTCCTCCTGCGGCACAGCATTGCGCTGTGCATGCTTTTCTTTCATCGGATTCACCTTCTGCACCATCAGCCGCGCGGGATAAACGCTTCAAGCCACGGCTCCTCTGCGACGATGAGATCGCGCATCCGCAGCATCATCTCTTTGATTTCCCACTGCGCCCCGGGGGTTGTGACGCGCTTTTTCATAGACATCCATAAAGGAGCGCAGATTGAGGGTCGTGACGAAATTCGTGCACGCTCCGCCCGGCAGGACAAAGCGCGCATCCTGCTTCGCGACACCGAGCGCGAGAAGCTCGTCGTATGTCTTTTGGATCTCCTGCATACAAGCCATATAGCGTGCATACGCCTCTGCGTTTTTCTGCCACGGTCTGCGGGACGACGTGCCCAAAGAGACCATCCGTCTGCTTTGGCGGACTGCTCCGAGACATAGCGCTGGCTCTGTACGCTCAGGGAAACGCCGATGCGATGGCGGCTGTACTGAGCGAGAAGCGTACGCGATACATCCTTGACAGCAAAGGTCATGGAACAATGCTCGACGACAGAGAGATGTTTGCTCGTCATAATGCGCGTGAGGAGGCGCAGCATCTCCTCCTCCGTCTTTTTCCTCCGTGAGCAGTTCGATGGGCGAATCCGCGCTGTAGCAGGTGCGTGCCGCTGTCCAGCAGGTTTTGAGATAATTCGGCGTCTTCGAGATCAGTTTAATTTCCATGCTTTTTTTCCCCTGCATCTCCTCCATCATCGCCTTGGCAATGATCTGAAATGCCGCTTCCGTAATCTCCTCGAGACGCTCTGTCTCATGGCGGATGTAGAGGCTGCCGAGAAGCGCCTCAAAGCCTGTACTGCATGGTAATCCGCGACCGATGCACTGCGCGGCGCATGGCTCTTCGTATTCCGAGCACGGCGGTAGATCGTCTGCTCCTCCTCGGTCAGCATAGCGGCGATGCCGCGATAGGCGCGTGCCTGCCAGACCGCCGAGACGATCTGCGCACTGAATGCGTGCAGCCCCTGCACCTGCGCCTGTTCGTACGAGAGGAGACGCATGCGCACATAGAGATGAAAATATGCGTCGCCAATGTAGGAAGCACGAGCGGATGCACCCTGGGCAGCATCCACATGATCATAGCGCACGGCGGGATTCCCGTCGCCATCCGGCAGGAACATCGTGCGGACAAGCTGCTGAAAGCGTTCAAACTTCATGCGCGTGTTACGCCCGCTTCCAACGCACACCGGTCGGCGTGTCCTCGATGAGAACGCCCGCCTCCTTCAGCCCGTCGCGAATCTTATCCGCAAGCGCCCAGTTCTTCTCTGCGCGTGCTTCCTGCCGCAGGGAGATAACAAAGTCCATGACGGCATTGGTCAGGCCATCGTCTGCGGGAGCAGCCTCATCCTGCTCGAAGATGCCGATGATCCCCGCCATCTTTGCGATATGCCCTCGGCTGCCATGCGAAAATGCGCTGCATCAAACGCCGTGCCGTGCTCGACCTCCTGATGATAGCGATTGATCTCCTTTGCGAGCCCAAACATCTGGCTGATCGCCAGTGCCGTGTTGAAATCGTCGTCCATCGCCGCATCAAAGTCGCGCAGAAAGGCCTCCGCCTGAGTGGCAAGATCCGCCGCAGTGTCCGCTGTCCCCTCACGCTTCAGGAGTTCGTCGATCACGTCATTCGCGCCTTTCAGACGCGCGAGAGCCGCCTGTGCCTCCTTCAGCCGCTCGTCGCTGAAATCGAGTGGGCTGCGGTAATGGGTCTGGAGGATGAAGAAGCGAATCACCTCGCCCGGATATTCCTTCAGAATGTCCCTGACTCGTGAAGAAGTTATTCTTCGACTTCGACATTTTCTCGTTGTCGATGGTGATAAAGCCATTGTGGAGCCAATAGCGCGCAAATTTCACGTCAGCGTCGATGCATGGATCCGCCTGTGCGATCTCATTCTCATGATGCGGGAAGATCAGATCACTGCCGCCGCCGTGGAAGTCAAACGCCTCACCGAGATACTTTACAGACATCGCCGAGCACTCGATGTGCCAGCCCGGACGTCCCTTTCCCCACGGGCTGTCCCACGACGGGCTCGCCCGGCTTTGCCGCCTTCCACAGAGCAAAGTCCATCGGATGATGCTTCGTCTCGTTGACCTCGACGCGCGCACCCTGCCTCCATGTCGTCAAGACTGCGTCCGCTGAGGCATCCGTACGGAGCAAATGCCTCGACGCTGTAGTAGACATCGCCCGCCTCCGTAACATAGGCATAGCCGCGCTCGATCAGCGTCTCGATCATGCGGATGATGTCGTCCATCGTCTCGGAGACGCGCGGAAATACATCGGCACGATGCACATTCAGCGCATCCATCGCCGTGAAGTAGGCGGCGATATAGCGGTCTGAGATCTCCTTCCACGTCACGCCCTCGCGGTTTGCCGCATTGATGATCTTATCATCCACATCGGTGAAGTTCTGGATGTAGCGAACGCGATAGCCCTTGTGTGCGAGATAGCGGCGTATGACATCCCACGTCACAAAGGGACGTGCATTTCCGATGTGGGGGTCATTATAGGGAGTTACACCGCAGCAGTAAATGCTGACCTCGCCCTCACGCAGCGGGTGAAATTCTTCCTTTTTACGGGTCATTGTATTGTAAACAGTAATCATCGTATCTCCTTATTCACGCTTTTCAGGACATCCAGCCGCGCCTTCAGTGCGGCGATCTCCCTGACGCATCTGTTCGATCATCTCCGCCTCGGGATCGGGCAGCATGTCATGATCGAGGTCGACATCCAGCTCACTCGCGATCTCCTCAGCACTCTCCTCACAGTCTATGGAGTAGGCGCGTGCCCTCAGCAGCTCTGCCTCTGTACGGACACGCTGTCCCTTCATCACGACAATGCGCCCCGGGATGCCGACCACGGTGGCATGTGCAGGAACGGGACGCAGGACGACAGAGCCCGCACCGATCTTGGCGTGGTCGCCCACCGTGAACGAGCCAGCACCTTGGCGCCCGATGCCACGACGACGTTGTTGCCGAGCGTCGGATGGCGCTTCCCCTTTTCTTTGCCCGTTCCGCCGAGGGTCACCCCCTGGTAGAGCGTGACGTTCCGCCCGATCTCCGCCGTCTCCCCGATGACAATGCCCTGTCCCGTGGTCGATAAAGAGTCCCTCGCCGATGGTCGCTCCCGGATGGATCTCAATCCCCGTCAGGAAGCGCCCGAAGTTCGAGATCAGGCGCGGGATCAGCACCCAGCCGCGCACAAAAAGTGCGTGGGCGATACGGTGCAGCCAGATGGCATGCAGCCCGCCGTAGCAGAGCACCACCTCGATCACGCTCTGCGCCGCCGGGTCACGCTCAAAAACGACGCGAATATCGCGCCTGATCTGTGCGAACATGAAAGAATCCTCTCTGTGATGAAACACAAAAAACAACACGGATAACATCGAAGGTTTTTGCCGTGCTTTTTATTCTATCAAAAAAAGAGCTGCCGCGCAACTACAAGAAAACACCCGCAGAGCCACGCCCCGCGAGTGTTTTCTTGCAGCTGTCGGCACGCTCAGAGCCCCTCCTCATCACGGCCATGATGCGGCTGTCCATCGACGATCTGCATTGCGCGCACCGTCTCTGTGAGCACCTCCACCTCGTATTGGAGCTCCATGCCCTCAGCACGGTTCAGGACATCGCCCTTATGTGTCGACACATAGCGCGGAGGCAGATTGTTGAGGGCAATCATCATCATATCCGTTCTGCAGCGATCACACATACAGATGTCGGGGTACTGCGGCGCAAGACGCTTCAGCATGTGATCGACGGCATCCTCCATGTAGTTCTTAAATGGCAGATGATTCATCGCATCATTCCTCCCCACCGAGGTATCAGCCCAGACGAACGGTATAGATGGTTCCCTTGTAGTTCTTCGCCATGAGCGCCTTTTCCGCAGCAACCGTGTACTCAATCGTATTCGGAGACTTCTTGCGGATATAGACACCGACATCGTCGTCGTCGCTCACATCGCTGTCGTCGATCATACACCGCACCATGCGCACCTCAGCCGCCTTCATGTGGCCCTTGAGTGCACGCGGTTCCTGCGTGTAGTACAGCTCGAACTCATCCTCATCCGCATACGTAAAGTAGGTCCATACGCCGTAGTCGACGCGTGCGTCGATGTCCACATGGAAGCAGCCATGCTCGTTCAGGCTGCCGAGAAAATACGGGAACAGCAGCTCGTCATGCGCATCGACATTCTTGTTGATGATCTTGACATCCTTCCCGCCCTTACGGCAGCGGAGCAGACCAAAGGCCACGCCCGTCTTTCCCGTGCGCAGGCGATCAAAGCCATCGAGGAGCTTTTTGCCCATCTCCTTCTCCTCGTGCTCCATGCCGAGCGGGAGATAGAGGATGAAGGGAGCATCCTTGCGCTGCAGTGTAGACTTTGTATGCTCCTGCTTCTTTCCGTCCGTTTTCTCGCCCGCCGTCTTCGCTGCGGGCGTTATAGCGCCGATCTGACGATCAATGTACTCATCGAACAGCTTGCGTACGATGGGTGCCTTACAGGAGTTACCCGCGAGGAAGATGTGTACCTGCCGTACATCACGCCCCTTGAAGGCCGCCGCCATCGCCTGGAAGAAGTTATCCACGCCGCGCCGTATGCGGTTCTCAAGCGTACGCTCGAGCTTTTTCACGTCGATGTGCAGGCGAACATTCGCGCGGTTGCCTGCATTCCCCGTTTTTTCCGAGGAGAACAGTGTCATCTCCGTATCGAACGCATCCCCTGCTGCGAACTCCTCATACCCCGCGCCATGCTCCCAGAAGGGACGCAGCCGCTCGGCGAGGATCTTATTGTTGAGATGCGACGCCGCATCGCGTGTCTCGCGTACGAGTGCCTCCGCCCCCGCAAACGTCTCACTCTCGGGCGGGAGTGCAAACGTGATCTTATGCTGGCGCATCTCGGGCAAATTGTCCTGAACACCTCGTAGGCAAGCAGCTCGAGGATGTTCTTCCGCCGAGATACATATCGCTGCCGAAGCCAAACTGCTCGATGATGAACTTGCGCCGCCCATTCTCCGGCACAGACTCCACGCCGAAGTCAAAGTCCGTCGTGCCGCCGCCGAAGTCAAACACACCGTAGGCGACCTCCTCGCCCGCGCGCTTCGGCTCAAGCCCATACGCCTCAAGGGCACTGATCGCGTATGCAGCGGGCTCATTTGCACCGTCGTACACGCGGAAAACGACGCATCATATCCGCATCGTCGAGGAGAGCCTTCGGCAGCGTCTTTCTGAGACCACGCTCAAAGCTCTGGCGGATGTGCTCACGTACGCTCTTCTCATAGCCCACGGGGAAGGAAAGGATATAGTCGAGATAGATGCTGCGATGCATATTGTTGATGTAGAGTCCGAGATAGTAGGCATAGATCTCGATGGGGATCGAAGCCGCCCGCGTCGAGCGGCTGCGTCTCCGCATACGGCTTGACCTCCTGAATGTAGCCGTGCCGATCCTTCAGGATCGGGGAGTTCGCCGTATCGCGCGTCCAGCGTTTCAGCTCGCTGAACACGGAGTAGTAGACAGCGATCCCCTCCGTCGACTGGCGCTCAAAGATCGCATCCGCCGCCCTGATGCGATGCGGTCACCTGCGCCCACTCCGTATAGGGGCGCCCCTCGCGTGCACGGTAGAGCTGCTTAAACTTTTCAATATCGATCAGCTCAATCGCCGTCGGGTTCTCATAGTCCTGAATCGTCGGTTCATTGGAGTAGTCGCCCTTGCCGATGCGCAGGAGGCGTGCCTCGCGGTCACGGCAGACGACGACCGTGCTGCGCGTGCCGAAGTCGATCGCGCAGGTTCCGTTCATGATGACGTCCATCTGCGGCGGACGTGCCACGAGGAAATCCGTCGGCGGCAGACGCAGGCAGACGCTGTCCTCACGTCCCTCATCCGTCAGTTCCTCGTAGAGATCCCAATGCCCAAGGCTCATATCCGTCAGAATGCGCTCCGCATAGGGCTGGATATTGGCGCGGACATGGTCGGTATACAGGAGAGATTTCTTGAACGGCTCGATGGAAAAATCGAGGGCAACCGAGCCCGTATTGATCGCCGTCTCAATAACGCTCTGGATGTCAAAGGTCGTGCCGAAGATCGTTTCCTTGAACCGCCCTGCCACCACATCCTCGGCAAAACGCTCATGGTCAAAGATGAGCTGATCCTCCTCGATGCGGATGTAGGCACGGATCTTCGGATACTCCGCTACCAGACGGCGCAGACGCTCCTCCTGCTCGTGCGAGACATCCTCGGCGTTGAACTCATCCGAAATCCATTTCAGGAAACTCTGTGCACCGCTCGTCTCCATCCCAAGGGAGAACATATACTTCTTATTGACAATGGAGGCTGTCTCATCTTTGAGCGCAGCAATATCGCTGCCAATCTGCTTTCCAAAACGAAGCGTGCTCTCGTAAAAGAATTGTCGAAATGCATTCTTTTTCAGATGTAAGCTGCGCATAAGCACCGGACGCGCCGTCGCTCTGCACCTCTTTTCGCGTCATTGATTCATCTCCCTAACGAAAAACAAAATTCCTTTATATAAATATTCTTCGTATTTCAGAAAAAAATCCTTTTTCTTCTCTGCATGAAAAACCCCGCGATCGTTTCGCGGGGTTGATGGATCGTCATGGTGCGCTCGGCGGAGTCGAACCCACGCTTTCAGCTCCGGAGGCTAACGTCCCTATCCACTGGACTACGAGCGCAAAGGCACATGGTGCATTATAACGCAAAAGTATCTATTTGTCGATATTTTTTTCTTGCTCTGCGCGTGCGCCATCCTCCTCATCGGCACGATGTGCCGCCGAGATGGGTGCGAAATAGTCACGAACCGCAATGATGTCATCCTCGATGAAGAGTGCCACAGGCGATTCGCGCAGCATGACGAGCTCCAAAAGGCGTGCCTGCGCCGCAGCATCCTTCTCCTTCATCGCAGCAGACTCGGCAGCTGCGCGCGTCAGCGTCACTGCCTTCTGCTGCGCCGCAGCATAGTCATCGGTCTTGCTGAGAATGGATGCGAGATGATCGTAGACATCATCCGACAGTTCTAGTGGAGGTGCATTTTTCTCGATGCGGCTGCGTTGTTCCTGCATGTCCTGTTCGAGTGACGAAAGCCGCTCGCGCGTCACCGACAGACGTACATTCCCCGCCTTGGCATCGAGAGGATTTGATGATAGCGCGTCCAGCTGCGGTCGAGCTCAGCGACCTGCTTCTGATACGCCGTCCACCACGGCATGAAGTAATCCTGATCCCGTGCGATTGCGGCGCGCTGCTCCTGCGTCAGCGGAGCAGGGGTGCGTTCCGGCAGCTGCATGTGGACAACGATCGCACAGAGTACTGCAGCAAGCGCGACAAAGACAATAAAGATCCGATGCGGCAGATAGCGGAACAGCAGTATGAGCAGCAGCAGGACAAGGACGACAAGAGCATAGATCAGCATCGCTTACGATCCCCCACGCCTTCATCAGCACGGCGGCGGAGTGCCGCACGGTCAAGAATGTGAATACAGCCACGCGAGGCACGCACCATGCCCTCCTGCGCAAACTCACCAATCAAACGGCTGACGACCTCACGTGCCGTACCGAGTGCCTGTGCCGTCTGTTCATGGGTCAAGCGAATCTCACTGCCGGCTGTGCGCTCGGTCTCTGCCAGCAGAAATTTTTGCCAAACGCTGGTCGGCGGGGGTAAAGAGCATCTGCTGAAACCGCCACAGCATCTCCGAGAGACGGTGAACGGCGCCCTCATAGGCCAGCAGCCGCGCGTGGATGTTCTCCTCGAGAATCTTATGGCAGACACCCCATCTCCGAGCTGAATAGCTCCGTATCTTCTGCTGCTGTAATCGTGACCTCGCAAGAGACGCTGCCGAGAAATGCTGCGCTCGAAAGGAGGGCAACCTCGCCGACGCGCATGAAGCAGAGGGTCAGCTCGCGCCCCTCGTCCGTGACGACGTAGACGCGCAGTGTGCCGGATACGATGTGCAGTGTGCCGAGATGCCCCAGCGCGCCGCGATGAATGATCTCCCCTTTGGTGCAGTGGCGATAGTGCGTATGGGCAGCGAGGAGTGCACGCTGCTCTGTCGTCAGCGGCTTCCACAGATCAAAGGTCTCGATATAATCCTGAAAATGATGTGCCTTTAACACACGTTCCGACATAATCATCCCCCCTTTTCGTTTCATTTCCTTTCCACGGCTATGCTGTTTTTACAGCGGACAGTCCCGCCTGTGCCCCCTCGTACACAGCCTTGGCGATCTGCAGCAGCCCGCCCGTGCAGTCCCCTGCTGCATAGACGTGAGGGACATTGGTCGCCATGTGTGCATCGACGGCGATGCTGCTGCCGTCAAGCCGAACGCCCAGTTTTTGTGCCAGCGCCGTACTCCCCGCCACACCGACGGCAAGAAAGATTCCGTCCACGTCCAGCGGCGTCTCATCGGCAAAAACAACGCGCTCCACGCGGCGCTCCCCCTCGACACGAAGCAGGCGGCGCGTATCAACGGAGACGGCAGGAGAAAAGGAAACCTCCGGTGCCGTGCCGTTCGTCAGGAGCGTCACGCGTGCAGCATGCGGAAGCAGGATCTGCACCTCATGCTGCGCGTATGCCCCTGCCCCGATGACGGCGACATGCCGTCCGCGATAAAAGAACGCATCGCAGACCGCACAGCTGCTGACACCGTGACCCTCGAACGCGCGGATGCCCGCGACGGGAAGACCCGCACGCTGTGCTCCTGCGGCCAGAATCAAGGCATCCGCCGCATAGCTGCGCTGCCGTCCGACGACGATATAGCCATTGCCTTCCGGCGGCGGGGCAAAGCCCACCACCTCATCGCGTTCAAATACAACGCCCAGACGACGGGCACCCTCACTGCCGCGATGCAGAAGCTCCGCCCCGGAGATAGGTTCCTCGAAACCATAGTAGTTCTCGATCCGATCGGCAGCGCAGAGCGCCCCGCCGTCCTTGGCGACTACCGTCACATCGGCACCGCCGCGCCGCGCATAGAGCGCAGCCGAGACACCGGCGGGACCGGTGCCGACAATCACAACATGCATACCTGTCTCCTATATAGGAAGCACGAATAAGTTCAACACTACCATCCTGACGCATCATTTTATCAGTGATTTCTACAGATGCGAAAAAGGGACGTCTCATGGGACGCCCCTTCCTCCCTCCATCGATATCGTCGGCTCAGTGATGGTTGAAGAGCAGACTTACCGAACGATGACTTTGAATGCGCACAATCACATCGGCGAGCGACCGTGCGAGCGAGAGTACGACGAGTTTTTCCGACTGTTTCTCCGGTGCGAGCGGGAATCGAGTCCGTAATGACCAGCTGATCGATCACGGACGCGTTGATCCGCTCCATGGCCGGATCGGTCAGAATCGCATGAGAACATGCTGCCAGTACGCGCTTCGCACCACGCGCGGCAAGTGCCTTTGCGCCCTCGCAGAGCGACCCAGCTGTGTCGACAATATCGTCGATCAGGAGTGCCGTCTTGCCCTCGACATCACCGATGAGGTTCATGACCCTCAGCACAGCCGGGACACGGACGTCGCTTTTCAATGATGGCAATCGGCGCACGGAGGAAGTCCGCCATGATACGCGCACGCGTCACACCGCCCAGATCCGGTGAGACGACAACAAGATCCTCGATGTTCTGCTCACGGAAGTAATTTGCTAGTACCGGTGCTGCGGCGAGGTGATCCACAGGAATATCGAAGAATCCCTGAATCTGTCCTGCGTGCAGATCGACGGTGACAACGCGCGTCACCCCTGCCGTCGTCATCAGATCGGCGATGAGTTTCGCCGAGATCGGCTCGCGACCGCGCGTCTTGCGATCTTGCCGCGCATACGCATAGTAGGGGACGACCGCCGTAATGCTGTGTGCTGACGCGCGCTTGCACGCATCCGTCAAGATCAGCAATTCCATGAGGTTGTCGTTCACAGGATAGCTGGTCGGCTGAATGATGAAAATATCCTTCCCGCGGATACTCTCCTCAATCATCACCTGGATCTCACCGTTGTTGAACTGTCCGACGAATGCCTCACAGAGCGGAATGCCAATGCGGTCTGCGATTGCTTTCGCCAGCTGTGGATTGGCATTTCCGTCAGGATGCATACATTATCGGCCGGAAAACTCATCTTCTGTTCCTCCCAAATACCGAGCGTGCGGTTATTAGTGAATACACAATTCATACTTAGTATAGCACGCACACCAGCATTTGGGAAGCCTAACAGGGGCTTTTTCATTTTTCTGTTATTAGCCACGCTTGTCGTGCCAGCCCTCAATCTCCTTCTGGCGCGCACGGGCGATGGAAAGTGTATCGGGCGGGACGTCGTGTGTGATGGTCGATCCCGCAGCGACGTAGGCATTCGTTCCGACCGTCACAGGAGCAACGAGGTTGGAGTTACACCCGACGAAAGCATGATCTCCGACCACCGTGCGGTACTTTTTCTTCCCATCGTAGTTCACCGTGATCGTGCCGCAGCCCATGTTGACGTGCGCGCCCATATCACAGTCGCCGATGTAGGAGAGATGCGGCAGCTTCGACCCCACGCCGATGTCGGAGTTTTTGACTTCGACGAAATTCCCGAGCTTAACGTCCGCAGAAATATGACTGTCGGGGCGGATGTGATTGAACTGCCCAAGATCCACATCATCGTCGATCTGTGCATCGTGCACATAGGCGTAGTGTGCCTTGACCCCATTGCCGACCACGGTGTTCTGAAAACGCACATGAGGACCGATGCAGCAGTCCTCACCGATCACCGTATCGCCCTCAAGGAAGGTAAAGGGATAGATTACCGTGTCCATGCCGACACGGACATCAGCATCCACGAAGGTCGTATGCGGGTCGATAATCGTCACCCCGTCCGCCATCAATTCTTCCGTCTTACGTCTCCGCAGAATGCGCTCGGCGATGGCGAGCTGACTGCGCGAGTTGATGCCGAGCGTGCTCTCGTAGTCGTCCGACGTAACCGCCCAGATCTTCTCCCCCGCATCGCGCAGAATGCTGAGCACATCGGGCAGATAGTACTCGCCCTGTGCGTTGTCATTCGTCACCTTGGCCAGCGCTGAAAAAAGTGCCTGTGCGTCAAAGCAGTAGATCCCGGCATTGACCTCGTGAATCTGACGCTCCTCCTCCGTCGCATCCTTGTGCTCGACAATTTTCAGAACCTCGCCATTGTCACGGCGCACGACACGCCCGTAGCCTTTGGCATTCGGCATGATGGCTGTGAGCACACTCGCCTTCGCCCCCGCCTGGACATGTTCCTCGTGGAACCGTGCCAAGAGCTCTGCCGTAAGGAGTGGAGTATCGCCACAGAGCACCATGATCGTCCCGTGCTCCCCTGCCGAGGAGCGGCTTCGTCTGCAGAACGGCATGCCCTGTCCCGAGCTGTTCTTTCTGCTCAACATACTCCACGCTGTCCCCAATCGCCCTGCGCACCGTTTCGCCGCCAAATCCCGTGACGACAATATTGCGGCGTGCGCCGGCCGCATCTGCTGCATCAATGACATGCTGCAGCATCGGTTTTTCCTGCTGCGCGGTGCAGCACCTTCGGCAGCTTCGATTTCATGCGCGTTCCCTCGCCTGCTGCCAGTATCACCGTTATAAAATCCAACATGACACGCCTCCCTTTTTTTCCATCGCTGCCCTATTCGGCATCGCTGCCATTCCGTTTAGAGCGCCGCTTGAGCAAGGGCGTCCCCTGTCTTCTTTTTCCTGTTCCTCAATCGCACAGAGCAGCGTCTGCTCCGAGTTCTCCATGTGCTTTCGCCGCCATTTTTGCGCGCACGGCGGGCATCGCCCGAACCGATGGCATCGACAAGAGAGCGGTGCTCCTCCAGTGTCGCCTTGAGACGCCCGGGATACGACATGGAAATCGTGCGAAAACGCGTCAGCTGCTCGCGCAGATTGCCGATGATCGTGAGCAGGCGCTCGTTGCGCGCTGCCTGATAGAGCAGCTCGTGAAACTCAATGTCCGTCTGCACGATACGCTCCATATCGTGCTCCTCGATCGCGCGTCCGATGGCAACCAGGAGGCGTTCCAGCCGCTCCTGCTCCTCCTCCGTGATGCGCTCTGCCGCCAGCTCACAGGCCAGCACCTCAAGTGCGGCACGGATCTCGAAGATCTCGTTGATGTCACGGATGGAGACACTTGCCACGTAGGCGCCGCGCCGTGGGACGGTGACGACGTAGCCTTCCTGCTCCAGCTTGCGAATCGCCTCGCGCACGGGGGTACGGCTGACGAGCAGCTCATCGGCAAGATCGTTCTCCTTCAGCCACTCGCCCGGCTTCAGGACACCGCCGCGAATCGCATCGCGCAGCACCTCACAGACGATCTGCGCAGCGGCTGATAACTGTTGACCACAACCGGCGATAATTTTTCCTTGCATAGCTACATCCCTCTGCTTACTGCTGACCCCTCACATCTGCCCCATCGTATGCGTCAGATGTACGTCAGCATCTGTCTCCTGCCGCATCATCTCTGCCGCACGCGCTGCATCACCTGCATCAGTAAATATGCCGAATACCGTGGGGCCGCTGCCCGACATCATCGCACAGGCTGCCCCTGCCGCACGCAGGCGCGCGCGATAGTCGCCGACGACGGGATGTGCCGCCTCCGTTATGGGCTCGAGCACGTTTGCTGCCATACGCAGGCACGCCGCCGTATCTCCTGCACGGAGCGCACGCAGAAATGCCGCACGATCCGGATGCTGCGCCGGCGGATTCGCATCATAGGACCGGTACGCCCATGGGTTGAGACCGCCACAGGCGGCTTTGCGAGGACGACCGGCAGATCGAATGCGGCGGGCAGATGCTCGAGCACCTCGCCGCGTCCCTGTGGCAAGCGCCGTCCCTCCCATCAGGGAGAACGGTACGTCCGAGCCGATCTGCGCCCCGAGTCGGCAAAGTTCTGCATCGGATTGTCCGAGCGCATAGAGCTCATTTCACACCGCGCAGCGCAGCCGCTGCGTCTGCACTCCCGCCGGCAAGTCCCGCGGCAACGGGAATCCTCTTGTCGATGCGGATATGAACGCCGCCGCGCACGCCGCACTCCCGCATGAGGAGTGCCGCTGCGCGATAGGCAAGATTTCGCTCGTCTGCCTCGAGTCCCGGCAGGTCAACCGTCAGCGTGATCCCCGTCTCCTGCTTGGTGAGCGTCAGCGTATCGGCGAGTGCGAGGGACTGCATCACCGTCGCGATTTCGTGGTAGCCGTCCTCACGCTGCCCGAGAATGTCGAGCAGCAAGTTGATCTTCGCATACCCATTTACCGTCACCATCGGCAGACCTTCTTCCATTGTGCAGAGGATTTGCACCACATAACGTCACTGAACTCCTTCTTCTCTCAGATTAGCAGGATTTTTGAATTATATTCAATAGTTTCCAATTAAAAATAGTAATTGATCGATATCTATGGCAACATCATCGCGCAGATGCATCTTCTGTTCCCGCAAGAAGTCCTGCACATCGACCAAGTCGGCTGCCTTGATGAGTACGACAAAACGATACTCCCCACGTTCCTGTGCGATGAGTGCCGGGGAAGGCCCAACCACCATATATCCCTGTCGCCCATGAAACGCCTTTCTGAAACACGTCCACGAATGCAGCTGCTGCATCCCATACACGCTGCCGATCCATGTGGTGAAAGAGGAGTTTGACGAGGCGGCTCAGCGGCGGATAGAACAGCTCCCGCCGCAGCACGATCTCCTGTGCGTAAAACGCCTCGTAGTCCTGCCGCAGGGCAGATTGCACCGCATAGTGCTCCGGATTGTGCGTCTGGACGATGACCTCGCCGCGCGCACCATGGCGCCCTGCGCGTCCCGCCGTCTGCGTGATGAGCATGAAACATCGTTCTGCCGCACGAAAAATCCGGAAGATTGAGGCTCGCATCCGCACTGATGATGCCGACCGTCTGAACGCCGGGCAGGTCGTGCCCCTTTGCCACCATCTGTGTGCCGAGGAGGATGTCGTAATCGCGTCGACGAAAATGCGCAAGGATCTCCTCATGGGCGTGTTTGCGTCCCGTCGTATCACGGTCCATGCGGATCACACGAGCCTGTGGGAGCAGCTGTGCCAACTCTGCCTCGAGCTTTTTCCGTGCCCGCCCCTGAAATATTTGATGCAGCGGCTGCCGCATTGGGGGCAGACCGCAGGTACATCAGCGCGCAGATCACAGTGATGACAGACGAGGGTACCATTGGCATGGTAGACCAGCGGCTGCCCGCACGCATGGCAGGAGAGTACGAGGCCACAGGCACGGCAAAGGACAAACGTCGAATAGCCGCGCCGATTCAGCATGATGATCGCCTGCTCACCGCGCGCCAGCGTCTCCGTCAGGAGATCACGCAGATCGTTGGAGAGGATCGTGCGCCGCCCGCGACGCAGCTCTGCACGCATATCGACGGCACGCACGCGCGGCAGGGGCTGCGCACCGATGCGCTCCGGCATGCGGAGGAGCGTCAGTTCCCCGGAGAGCGCCCGCGCATACGTCTCAAGCGAGGGCGTTGCGCTCCCCATAACGAGGATCGCCCCATGCCGACGTGCAAGGATCTCTGCGACAACGCGTGCGTGATAGCGCGGGGACTCATCCTGCTTATAGGACATATCCTGTTCCTCATCGAGGATGATGCAGCCGACATTCCCCGCCGGCGTAAAGAGCGCAGACCGTGCGCCGATGATGACCCCCGCCTCGCCGCGCCGTACCCGGAAGATGGCATCGTTGCGCTCGGCGAGCGAAAGGCGGCTGTGCAGGACAACAATATCTCCGGCAAACCCCTCCTGAAACGCCGTGATGAGCTGACCCGTGAGCGCAATTTCCGGCACGAGTACGATCACCTGCCGCCCCGCGCGCCGTACAGCACGCGCCGTCTCCATGTAGACGCGCGTCTTGCCGCTCCCTGTCACCCCATGAAGGAGATAGCCGTGAAACGTCTCCGCGACAGCGCCCGCCTGCAGCGCGGCGACGGCACGCTGCTGCGCCTCCGTCAGCGTCTCTCCGCGCGTCTCACGCGGCCCTGCCGCATAGCTGTCACGCACCTGACGGCGCAGGTGCTCCGTGAGGATATGCGCATCGGTCAGATGTCGGATGGTCGCTGTCGTAATCCCCTGCCTGCTTCAGTTCTGCGAGCGTGTGCTCGCGCGCCGTGCAAAAGAGCTCCAATGCGCGCCGCTGCGCAGGCCTCCGCGTGAATGCACGGAGCAGTTCCTCCGTAATCTCACCCGCGGTATAGTATTTCTCATACTTTGCCTTGTCACGCCGATCGGCACGGTATTCCTTGCGTATAAGACCATAGCGGAGGAGCTTTTCCAACGCCCCATCCACATCGCACGCCGGCAAAGCCGCCCGCAGCTGTGCCCCGCGCTGCTCGCCATGCGCGCAAAGGCAGTCGTAAACAGCGCGTGCTGCCGCATCCATGAGGATGGGATGCGTTTCATCCACATCCTCCACCGGTACATAGGCGGAAAAAATACGCAGTCCGCTCTTACCCGGCATAAAGAGCCGCATCATCTCCGCCGCAGAGCAGAGATAAAATGCCGCCAGCTCCCTGTGCTGCTGCAAGCAGCTGCGGCGTAAACCACGCCTCCTCATCCACGGGCTCGAGAATCGCGCGCAAACGATGGCCGCCATCATGGGCCGCATCGTAGGGACGTACGGCGACGACGAATCCCTCGACACGCACCTGTCCAAACGGAACGAAGACACGCCATCCTACATCGATCTGCGGCAGCGCATCCGGCACGACATAGGTAAACGCCGTAGCAATACTCTTTAACGGGAATGTTGACATAGACATCGGCAACCGTCATGCCTTCCCCTTTTCCGCAAAAAAGAAGCCGTCACACGAACACATCCGTGCAGCAGCTCCTTTCCTCCCGTTCGTCTGATTAGCCAATGACCGCCTGATTGGCGAGAATCGCCTTGCCTGCCTGACAGGCAGGGCAGATACAGGTATCCTCGCCCTGCTCTTTTGCCTTCTTCGCAGCAGCTGCCAGTTCCTGCGCCTTCTTTTCACCAAAGACCTTGACGCCGTCCGGTGAATCCATAAATCCGATGACCTGATCAATCGTCAGCACATCGCCCTTCAATTCCTCGACCAGCTTGTGGAAGGAAGCGTGCTCCTCTGCAGTTCCCGCTGCGCGGAGAAAAATGCTCTGCCTTCTCCTTTAGTCCCGCATAGACCGACGGTGCCTCTGCCAGCTTCTTGACCTCTGCGATAACTTCCTCGCGACTAAGCGCCATGATAACTCCTCCCATCAGTTTTTTCTTTAAATACAATCCATTCGCTATTATAGGGCATGACGCGTCGTTTGACAACCGAAAATGCGCAATAGAGAAACAGTATTGCTTTTTCTCATGTGAGAATAAATATTATTCTTTTTCCTTTGTTTGACTTTTTGACGAAATAAATGCTATACTGTCACCAACAAAGGAGGGATTCCCATGTCAATCTTAAACAATATTGCACACGCAGAGGTGCTCACGCTCAAGGATCAGGTCGCCTATGCAGACGGACAGGTTGTCAGCAAGACGCTCGTCCAGAATAAAGGTCTCGGCATCACACTCTTTTGCCTTCGCCAAGGGCGAGGGCATCAGCACGCATGAATCCAAGGGAGACGCGTTCGTCACAGCGCTCGACGGCGCGGGCATCATCACCATCGACGGTGAGAAAGTACGAACTCCACGCAGGTGAGAGCATCGTCATGCCCGCCAACCACCCGCATTCCGTCTATGCGACAAAAGATGTGCCGTTTAAGATGCTTCTCGTCGTCGCATTCCCCGAATAGGAAACTGATTCGTGAAAATAGAGCTACGTTTCATACGTGGTTCTATTTTTTTGCCGCTCCTGCATAAAGGCACGCGGCGACGTGTGCATATACTTTTTGAACACACTGCAAAAATTCTTATAGTCGCCAAATCCATTCGCCCTCGGCGACCTCGTAGACGCGATATTTTGCCTGATGCCAGCTGATTTACTGCATTATGCAGACGCTCCCGCGTCAGCGCCTCGAGGAATGTCTGTCCCGTCGTCTCCCTTGAACTTGCGGCTGAGATAGCTCGCACTCACACCCAGCTTCCTCCGCCAGCTGTTCAATGCTGAGTTTTTCATGATAATCGCTGCGAATCCGCTCCATCGCATGGCGGACGTAGGGATTCAGCCCATCATCCGAAAAATATCGTGCCCAATCAAGTCCTTCCAACAGCGGAGTTGGCTGTGTTTGTTCTTTGCCGTGCTCTGCAAGGCGATGCAGAAGCGCTGCTAGTTCTTCCTCGTTGATCGGTTTCAGCAAATAATCTGCGGCATGGAGTTCAATCGCCTTTTTTGCATAGTCGAACTCCGCATAGCTCGTGAGGAAGATGAGCTGCGGCAGAATCCCCTCATCGCGTGCGTGCTCTGCCATCGTGATCCCATCCATGCGCGGCATACGGATGTCCGTCAGGAGGATGTCGGGATGCGTCGTACGCAGCAGCTCCAGCCCAGCCGCACCGTCGGCGGCATCACCGACGACAACGCAGTCCATCGCCGCCCAGTCAATGGTACATACCAGTCCCTTGCGGATGATCTCCTCATCCTCGACAATCAGCACACGCTGCATTTTCCTCACCTCCGCTGCGCCGAATCGGCAGCACCATCTCCACGCGCGTACCGCCCGATGGTGGGCACGAAATCTGCACACCGTATCCTGCGCCATAGAGCAGGCGAATCCGACGGTCGATATTATAAAGCCCCGTATGCACGGAGCGGTTTCTCCCTCCGCCATCATCGTCCGCAGACGATGCAGCGTTTCTGCATCCATCCTCAACCCTCTGTCCTCAATGACAATATGCAGCTGCTCTGCCTCCATGGTCATCCGCGACACGATCTCTATGTTCCCTCTGCATCCGCACCATAGTGGATGGCATTTTCCACAACGGGCTGAAGGAACAATTTCGGAACGAGGCACGTCTCTGCCCCTTCCTCCATCTCCTCGCGATAGGAAAAACGCGCCCCAAAACGCAGCCGCTGAATCTCAATATAGCGTTCCAGATGGCAGAGATCCTCGGCAAGCGTCACCTGCCGCACACGATTGTCAATGCTGTAGCGCAGGAGTGCCGAAAAGGGCAGAAATCATGCGCACGGCATCGTCGGGGGCGAGCTTCGTCATGAACTTGATGTTCTCGAGTGTGTTAAAGAGAAAGTGCGGATTGAACTGTGACTCAAGCTGGCGGAGTTCCGAGATAACCCCCGCGCGCCTCCTCCTCGTTCTCACGCATCAGGCGGACGAGACTCTCCGCCATGCGGTTATAGGCGGCGGCGATCTCCTCAAACTCATTATCTGAGCGGATCGCAAGTCTCTCTGCAAATCGCCGTGGCGCACCGCACGAAACGCATCCACGATTTCGCTGACCGCCTGTGTCTTATCGCGCGTCTCACGCCGCACACTGACGACAATCAGCGGCAGCATGAGCAAAAAGACGCCGAGAAGAATCGCCGCCCCCGTCGCAAGTTGAGCGATTCGACTGCCGAGCGGCAAAAGCGCATAGATGGTAAATCCCCGTCCAACACCTCAGATGCCGCATAATAGTGCTGCCCATCCACGCTGACCAGCCCCGTCTCGCCGTCCAACGCGGGCACGATTTTTTGAAACGCACGGTCCCGCAGTGTGGGCATTGTGACAAATGGTGCACGTTCCGCGCGGTCGGTAATGACGAAGTGTACCTTCTCCCCCGTCTGCAAATGCTGCCCCAGTTCCCGCGCGGGTACGACAAAGACGGCATAGCCTTTCGATTGTCGACGCAGCGTCCCCGTGCTAGGGAGCATAGCGAACTGCCTGCCCGACGACATAGTCCCAATCCTGCGCGCCGTTTGGGACAAACTCCGCTACGCTCCCCTCCTGCCGCTCCATGCGCGAGAGTACGCCCCAGTGCATTGACGGAGGCAGAAGATAGGGCGGAACCTCTTGCTCTGTGGAAAAGAGAACGTGCCGCTCCGCGTCTAGGAGGAAGAAATGCGGCTGTGCACCATAGCGGTTGAGCTGTGCGTAGATGCGCTCCATCGCGGCACTTCGCCCATTTCCGTCCGCATGGAATCCATCGAGTCCACCCGCTGCGATCGCTGCAGCACGCTCCTCATAGTCCTGCGTCAGCTCCGTAAAGATTGCCCCTGTCGCCCGTACCTCCTCCTCCGTGTGGGCGGCAACATTCCGTTGCCAGTATAATGCTGCCAGCAACAGACAGATCACCGTGATGAGCACGACGGGTACAATGGCATACAGGAGGAGTGCACTACGCACCTCATCTTGAAATTTCCGCACGCACTCCCTCCTCACACAGCACACGAAATAATTAACATCCGACTCTATTATACCAAATTTGGACAAAAACAAAAATACCGAGGTGTTGCGCCTCGGTATCTTTATCCTCACACAGCGTTTACTGGACGCTCGTAAAGATGTCCTTGAACTTGTCCAGCCACGACTTCTTGTTCTTCTCGACAACCTGCTCATTATCATCGATGATCTTGATCTGATCCTTCGGCAGGAGGCCGACAGGCGGATCCACATCGTCACGCACGGAGCGGCGATGGAGCTGCGAGGCGATGATGCTCTGTGCCTCTTTGCTCGTGATGAAGTCGATGAACTTCTTCGCATTCTCCATGTGCTTTGCATTCTTGATGATATAGATGCCGTCCGGCTTTGAGATAACGCCTTCCTTCATGTAGACAAGCTTGACGGGAGCGCCGTCGGCGACGTATTTCGCGCCGCCCTCTTCAAAGGTCAGACCGACAGCGTACTCACCGTCAGCAACGCCCTTGTAGACGGCAGACGAACCGGAGAGGAGCTTGCCGTCCAGATTGCGGCAGAGCTTCTCCACATAGTCCCAGCCCTTGTCCGGGTCGCCGTTCCCCATCGCATAGAGCATATTGATGAGATGCTCATAGGAGGACGAGGACTTCGACGGATCGGCAAACGCGATCTTGCCCTTGAGTGCGGGATTCAGCAGATCCTCATAGCCCTCAACCTTCACATCGCCGATGAGGTTCGTATTGATCATGATAACGCTCGGAATATCCGTAAAGCGCGTCATCGGCCCCTCGGTGTTCTTGAACGCGGGCTGAATGTGATCCTCGTTCACCGAAGTATAGTTCTCAAAGAGTGCCGCCTTCGGCTTCATCGTATTGAGTGAGCCGCCCCAGAAAATATCCCCGAGAGGATTTGCCTTCTCGGACTCGACGCGCTTTAAGAGCTCGCCCGTACCAGCGGCGATGACCTCCACCTTCACACCGCTCTCTTTCTCAAACTCCTCGACAAGAGGGTTGATGAAGGCAAGCGGATGCGGGCAGTAGATGACGAGACTGTTGTCGTCTGCCTTTGCCGCCTGCTTCTCACCGCCGCTCCCGCCGCCGCAGCCGCTGAGCGCGGTGCCGAGAACGAGGGATGCCGCGACGGCGGCAATCACCTTTTTGAATCGCATGAGATGACCTCCTTTGACAAAACTGCCAAACCTATAACATCATCGGGAACGTGCCCGAAAGAAACGCATTAGAGGGTAACGTCGCGGCTGCCCGACACGCGGAAGAAGATCAGCATCGCGGCGATCGTCGTGAGCGTCAGGATCGTCGAGAGTGCCGCCGCCGTACCGTAGCTGGCACGAATGACCTCCGTGTAGATGGCGACCGACATGGTCTTGGTCGCAGCCCGTGAAGAGGATGACCGAGGAACTGAGCTCATTGATCGCCGTAATCCACGAGAGATCGCGCCGCTCATGACACCCGGGAAGCATCATCACCGCCGTCACCTTAAAGAAAGGTCTTTCAACGGAGACGCACCAAGGCTGATGGATGCCTCCTCGATGCTCGGGACTGATCTGATAGAGAATCGCCGAACTTGAGCGCAGGGTATACGGGAGGCGACGGATCACGAGAGAGATGATGATGATGAGTGCCGTCCCCGAGAGGAGCAGCGGTTCTTCATTGAACGCGAGGAGCAGCGTGATACCGAGAACAGAGCCCGGGATGATGTACGGGAACATCGTCAGCGTATCGATGATGTCCGTGAGCAGGCTCTTGCGCCGCGTTGTCAGATAAGCGACCGTCATGCCAAGGAAGACGATGATGAGGATGGCCGCCGTACTGTAAAGGTAGGGTGTTCGAGATCGCCGTCCCCAGGCTGCTGAAGATCGTCGTATAGCTCTCAAGTGAGTAGCCGCCCGTAAAGACCGCACCATTTGTCTCTAGGAATGAGGTGTAGACCACAACGAGTTGCGGGATGAGCGACAGCGCGACGAGCAGATAGATGGCGGCGTGCATCAGCACATTCCGTGCACCGTGCAGTTCTTTCACCGCAATCGGGCGCAGGGAGCTCATCGTAAACGACTTGCGGCTCACCACATACTTTTTGCAGCAGGAAGATCGTCGAAGTGATGACGACCATGATCGCCGCCATCGCTGCCGCGAAATTCGCCTGATCGCCGACCTCGTTGATGAACTCTGAGTAGATCATGACGGGCATGACGTTGAACCCTCACCGATCAGCATCGGCGTACCGAAGTCCGCCATCGCATTCATGAAACACCATGAGTGCACCCTGCGAGAATGGTCGGTGATGAGCGGTACAATGACCGTCGCCACTTTGCGGATGCCGCTGCAGCCAGACTCTCTGCCGCCTCAACCAGCGCCGCATCGATGCTCTTTCATCGCACCGGCGGCATAGAGGTAGATGAATGGATAGAGCTTCAGCGTCAGCACGAGCAGAATGCCTGAAAAGCCGTAGATCGACGGGAACTCATGGTGGAACGTCGTCTGCAGCCACTGTGTCAGAATGCCGCTGCGCCCGCCGATGAGAATCCATGAGTACGCGCCGATGAAGGGCGGCGAGAGCAACGAGATGATGATGCAGATCTCGAGTGCCGTCTTGCCGCGCACACGGAAGAGTGTCATACAGTACGCGAGTGCCGTTCCGATTACGATGGCAAGCACCGTCACACAGGCCGTCACGCTGAAACTGTTGATCATCGACTGATAGTAATATTTTCGCTCGAAGAAATGTGTGAAGTGCTCAAGCGTGAACTCCCCGTGACGGCATCCTGAAACGCCGAGATGAAGAGGGAAAAGAGCGGATAGATGAGGAAGAGTCCGAACACGGCAATCGACAGAGCCGTGATGCCCGTCCAGAAGTCGAGGCGCACGCCATGCTTACTCATAGTGCACCACATCCTTCAAAAATATTGCGTGAGCCGTCTGCCGTGAAAGACATTGACACGCTTTGCATTGGGGCGCAGACAGACCGTATCCCCTGACCTCCAGCTGCTGCTCAGCATGGCCGAGATCCCTGTGAGAACTCGATGGACGCCTGATGCGGCAGGATCATCTCATCGGCGAAAGCCGAGGCTGTAGTTGATGTACTTGCCGAGGAACACCTTTGTGCGCACCTCGCACGAGAGTCCTTCGGACTGAATGGACAGTTCCTCGGGCGCACGGAGACGACGACCTCCATGCCGTCCTCTGCCGCATCCTCGATCCCTCCATGGGCATCTCCCAGCCATTGCGGAAGACGACGCTCGTCTTCTCCCCGCCCGCTTCACCGTAGCGCGGAAGAGATTGGAGTGCCCGATGAAGGTCGAGACAAAGATGTTCCACGGGCGCTCGTAGATGGTCTGCGGACGCGCCGTCTGCTGGATCTCGCCCTTGTTCATGACAGCAATGCGGTCGGAGATCGAGAGTGCCTCCTCCTGATCATGGGTGACATAGACCGTCGTGATGCCGACCTGTTTCTGTACCGCGCGGATCGCGGAACGCATCTCCACGCGCAGCTTTGCATCGAGATTGAAGCGGTTCATCCATGAGCAGTACGCTCGGATGGATGACGATGGCACGGGCAAGTGCAACGCGCTGCTGCTGACCGCCCGAGAGACGTTCGGGAAGGCGATCCTGATAGTCCGTGATCTGTACCACGTCGAGGATTTTATCGACGCGCTCCTTCATCTCCGCCTTTGGCACCTTACGCAGCTTCAGCCCATATTCTACGTTCTCCCGCACGGTGAGATGCGGGAAGATCGCATAGCTCTGGAACACCATGCCGATGTTGCGCTGATGCGCGGGAATGTCATTGATGCGCTTCGTTGAAGCAGATGTCGCCGCCCTCGATGCTGTTGAATCCTGCGATCATGCGCAGGAGCGTCGTCTTGCCGCAGCCTGAGGGACCAAGCAGGGTAAAAACTCTCCATTTCGGATATGCTCCAGTGATCCCCGGGATAATCGTGAGATCACCGTATTTCTTGACGGCATTCTCGATCTCTATCGCTACGCTCATTTTCACTCCTCCAATCGGAAATACGCACGATCACACTATTATTTATTTAATTGTATGTATTATACAAATATTTGCGATAGAATAATATCCTAAAACTGCAAAAATATCCGAAAAACTGAACACAAAAAAGCAGCCCATTCTCGCGAATGAGCTGCAGCGCATTGAGAACTATACTACCGTCCTCGATGGAACGATCCCCGCCGCGGTACGTGTTGACAACGCAGGTGAATACTTGTCCGCACATCGGGCACTGAATCACATGATCGATGATGTCGTCCACCCAACATCCATCTTTTTTTCTCCTCTCCCGAGAGGACAGGTTCCTCCACGAGATAAAGCCCTCGTCGGCGATCAATCGCTTCATCTGCTCAATCGTTCGCTCATACTGGCGCGGAGAGGAGAAATGAGGCACTTCCTCGACCTCTGAGCAATGTCCGCACACATTCATCCCTCCCGATGAAATCTACTCTGGCAGGATGGCTTCTGCGGCCGCCATCACGCCGAGCGCTGCGTGCTCGAACGTCAGCCCGCCCCTGCAGATAGATGCAATACGGCGCGCGCATGGGGCCATCGGCACTCAGTTCGATCGACGCGCCCTGCACGAATGTCCCTGCCGCCATGATGATCTGATCGGTATAGCCCGGCATATCCCACGGCTCTGGTGCGGCAAACGCATCGACCGGAGACATCGCCTGAATGGCACGTGCAAACGCCTTTCATCCGCGCCGCATCCCCGAGCTCAATCGCCTGGATGATGTCGCCGCGCACCTCGTCAAAGCGTGGAAACGTACGGCAGCCAAGCCCCTCAAAGATACCAGCGGCAAAGACCGCTCCCTTGAGTGCCTGTGCCACAACATGGGGAGCAAGAAACAGCCCCTGAAAGAGGAGGCGATTCGAGATGAGACTTGCACCGAGTTCATCGCCCATACCCGGTGCAGTGAGACGGTAGGACGCCATCTCGACGAGGTCACTGCGCCCTGCGATATAGCCGCCCGTCGGGAGCAAGTCCGCCGCCGGGATTCTTGATGAGAGACCCCGCCATGATGTCCACATCCGCGATTGCCGTCGGCTCCTCCGTCTCCACAAACTCGCCGTAGCAGTTATCCACAAAGACAATACAGTTGGGATTCGCCGCCTTGATGCGCGCGCTGACGGCACGGATATCTGCGATGCTGAGCGGCTGACGCTCACTGTAGCCGCGCGAACGCTGAACGAGTGCCACCTTCGTCTCGGGCGTCACGATACGTGCGATGCCGTCCAGATCCACGCGCCCCTCATGCATGGGCAGTTCATCGTAGGAGACGCCGAACTCCCTCAGCGATCCGCAGCTTTCATGCGCCCACCCGATCACCGTCTGCATCGTATCGTAGGGTGTGCCCGTGATGGAGACGAGGCGGTCGCCGGGACGGAGAATCCCGAACAAGACCGTCGCGAGAGCGTGCGTCCCCGAGACGAACTGCGTCCGCACGAGAGCACGCTCCGCACCAAAGACACGCGCATAGAGCTCATCCAGTTTCTCGCGCCCGAGATCGCTGTACGCATAGCCCGCGCTCACGTTGAAATGCGCATCGGAGACACGGCATTCCCGCATCGCATCGAGCACCTTCTTCGTGTTCTCTTCCGCGACTGCATCCATGCGCTCAAACGCATTGCGCGCGCGTGCCAGTACATCCGCCCGCAGACTGCTCAGTTCATCTCTCTGCACAATGTCCTCCCGTTTCCATCATCCGCGATTTTCCTCCTGCTCACTCGCCCATTGTTCCGCTGTAAGATGCAGATAGCGCACGAGATACAGCTCCAGCCGCTGCTCCAGTTCCTCCAGATCGGACGCATCGAAGTCATAGCTCACATAGGGCATCCCTCCCACGTGATACTCACCGAAGAACTCATTGCGATAGCAGTTATAATAGATGCCGACGTCATTCCCCTTGGCAAAGTCCACATAGTCGATGATGAGGAATGAACCGTTCGTCAGCTGTGCCGGAGCCGCAGGTCGGACGAAGAGCGAAAATCCCTCCATCTCCTCGGCAAGAGCTGCTCCATACGCCCACGTACGGATCGCATCGCACACGGGAGCAAGCTCCTGCGTCGCCAGCGCCTCCGCATGCAGCTCCGCCGTCACGCGGCAGATTCCGTGTGAGCTCCCGCCCGAACGTCTCCAAATCTCCACAGACAAAGGAGGGCAGGGCAAAACTCACCACCCCGACCGCAACGCGCACCTTGTAAGTCTTTTGTGCCGTCGTCATAGAAGCCCACGATCGCACGGTGCTCGGCAGGCGCGTCATAGCGAAAAGAAATCATACTGCCCCTCATGTTCCTGCCGCCTCTTAGAGAGCGTAAACCCATCCAATTCCTTCGGCAGTGTATCGAGCACTGTCCATGACGCAAGCGCTTCGTCTACTTCCTTCGTAAACTCCTCCGCCATCGTACGCGTCCCTTACTTGCCCGTACGACCGCGCTTCGTCATGGGGATTCCCTTGGCGCAGAGCGGGCAGTGCTCGGGCGTATAGGTCTCCACATCCATCGTGAGGAGGGCGGTCGCAGGCACATCGCCGAATGTCGCCTTGCCGCCGCTGCGGTCAACAAGCATCGAGACCGCCACGGGGACAGCGCCCGCCGCCTTCACCACGTCGATCACCTCTTTGATCGAGCCGCCCGTCGTCACGATGTCCTCGACAATCAGCACACGCTCGCCCTCACGCAGGGAGAAACCGCGGCGGAATGTCATCTTGCCGTCCACGCGCTCCGTGAAGATTGCACGGGTTCCGAGTGCCTTTCCCGTCTCATGCGCAAGCAGGATGCCGCCCGTCACGGGGCCGACGACCGTCTCAATCCGCGCATCCTTGAACTTCTCCGCCATCGCCTCACAGAGCTGCTGCGTATACTGCGGATGCTGCAGCACGTTAAACTTCTCCACATAGTGCGGGACTATGCAGCCCCGACGTCAAGAGAAAATGCCCGTCCATAATCGCGCCCGTCTGAACCAGCAGTGCGCGCACCTCATCCTGCGTCATCATATCTCCTCCAACTCCTTCAAAACAGCCTCTGCGGCCGCACGCGGATCCTCCGCCGCATAGATGGCACGCCCCACCACAATCTGCGACGAACCGGCGCGAAGTGCCGCCGCCGGGGTCATCACCCTGCGCTGATCGTCATGCGCCGCACCGGCGGGACGAATCCCCGGTGTCACGATCCAAAAATCACGGCCGCAGGCGCGTCGAATCGCCTCCGCCTCCACGGGGGAGGCAACGACACCATCCAGTCCCGCCTCCTGCGCCAGCGATGCACGGCGCAGCACTGCATCCGCGACGGTTCCCGTATGACCGAGCCCCGTCCAGTCCTCCGCATCCATGCTCGTGAGCACCGTCACACCGATCAGCTTCGGACAGGGGACGCCCTCCTCCTCTGCCGCGCGGTGCAGTGCCTCTGCTGCTGTCCGCATCATGCGCAGACCACCCGCCGTATGGACATTCAGAATGTCGGGACGCAGACGCAGCAGAGAGCAGAGCCCGCCTGCCACAGTATTCGGTATATCGTGCAGCTTTAGATCGAGGAATACCTTCTTTCCCTCTCCTTTCAGCCACGTGACAACGTCACCGCCGAGCGCATAGAAAAGCTCCATGCCCACCTTGTAGTAGGAAACACTGTCCCCCAACTGTCCGACCAGTCTCTCTACAGCCTCGCGTGTATGGACATCCAGTGCAGCAATCAGTCGTTCATCTGCCATCATATCACTCCTCCACCATCCGCACCTGCTCATATCCCCTACGATCCTGCTCTCGTAAGAGGCGCACATGCAGTCCCGTACGACAGCGCAGGACAGGTTCAGCCTCAGCCGTCAGTGACGATAGAACAAGCTCCCCGCACGCCCCATCTGCAGCAGAGCTCTGGCCTGCTGCATCGATGACCTCAGCAAAAAGCAGACGTCCATCGAGATGAATGCCCGCACCATCATCGTCGCTGCATCCAATCAGCACCCCCATCGAGGCACGCGTAAAGATGTGCGTATGACGCGCTCCCATGCGCTTTACCATCCGCTGCGTATGCTCCTGCGGACATGGGTGTGCACCGATGGAGATCAGCCGATAGAGTGCCGTCCTCTCCAATATCTCTTCGAGCAGAGGAAGATCCTGCTCCCATGCGATCACCGTATCGGGCACAACGGCGTCCATGAGCCGCACAGCATCTGCCGCCGAGGCACAGGGAAGAACCGTCGCGCCGAGCCCGTCAAGCGCATATTGGAGATCGAGTGTGCGGCTGTCCGCAGCATTCCCGACGAGCAGCACCGTACTCGCACGGTGCACGCCGCAGGTACGGAGCATATCTGTCGCTGCCTGCACCTGCCGTACCACATCCCCCTGCGTATAGCAGTGCACCTGCCCGCCCGCATCAGCGGTATCCCGCAGCACACTCACGCGCATAAGCCCCGATAAAGGCAGCGTAAGCATGAAAAAAGGGGCGTTCGCCCCTCCTCTGCCACGACATCCAAAAACGGCAGCCGTGACCATATCTGCGAAATCCTGCACGTCAGCCTGACTCACACCGGCGCGTGCGAACGCGGCGCGGTATGCCGCTGACTTTTCCTCTGCCCACTTGACCTCGCGCAGGAGCAACGCGCGCCGCTGTTCCTGCGTGAGCTGCGGTGCACCGCTCATGACTCGAGCGGCCGCTGATAGAAGAACGGCTGAAAACTCGTATACCCCATCTTGCGGAAGTTGAGAATCGACTCCGTCGCACCGACAAAGAGAATGCCGCCCGGTTTCAGCGCCTCAAAGAAGTGGCGATAGAGCTGCTCCTTTGCCTCATCCGTGAAATAGATGACCACATTGCGGCAGAGAATGAGATCGAAGCCCGTCTCGAACTTATCCTGCAGGAGATTGTGTCGCTTGAACTCGATCATGCTCTTGATCTCCTGCTTTGACGGCATAGTGGTCTGCCGTCCACGACATCAAAGTACTTGCGGCGACGCTCGGGCGCCATGCTCTTGATCTCGTCCGCCGTATAGACGCCGCGCTTCGCCTTCGCCAGAATCTCGATATCGAGATCAGAGGCAAGGATACGGTGACGCGTCCCGGGCGTCATCTCCTTCATAATGATGGCAAGTGAGTACGGCTCCGCACCGATGGAGCAGCCAGCGCTCCAGATATTGAGCTTTCGACGAGCGTTTTAGGAGGTCAGGGATGACATCCGTCTCGAGCTTTGCCGAATTTCTCCGGCGTGCGGAAGAACTCCGACACGTTGATTGTCAGATACTCGATAAACGCAGCAAAATCATCCTTGTTCCGCACACATGGTCAAAGTACTCGCTGCACTCCTTGTAGCCGGCGCGCGTGATCAGATTGTTGATACGGCGCTTCATCTGCGGCTCTTTGTAGAGATCCAGATCGATCTCCGTCTTTGCCTTGAGCTTCTGCTGAAAAGCTCCCAATCGCGATCCTCCGACATAACGTCCTCCCGTTCTACCTCTCTCGATCTGCTCCCGTCCAAATTATTGTATCGTAAAGATGCGGCGCGACTGCTTCTCCGCCAGCTTCGGCAGGATCACATGAAGAATGCCCGCCTCATAGGAAACGGATACATCCGCATCGTTTACATCGTCGATGAGGAAAGAGCGCTCAAAAGCCCCCGTCCTGCGCTCGTGGCAGAGGTACCGCGTCTCCGGAACATCGGCCGCACTGCGCTCCGCCTTGATCTTCAGCCGGCCGTCCTCACTGTACGACACCTCGATCGCATCCTTGGAGAAGCCCGGCAGCTCGGCAAAGATCTCGTACTGCGTCTCCGTATCAATCACATCGACACGAAACGGAAAGAGCACGCCGCCGACCTTGTCCAACGGATTGAAGGAATGTTCCATCACCGTATCCAACGCCTTGCTCAGCATCTCCTGCCCCTTCTCGGCATTCTCCTTCAGATTAAATGGCAATGGACGAAACATAACAGCCACCTCCGACCTTATAACGTACCAATCTACCGTATTATTATAGCAATAACCCGCTTTTTTTTCAATATGGCACATACGCATAGGAATAGGGTTGTTCAACGAAAAACAGGAGCTTCGTCAAACAACCCTATAGAGGTTTCTCTTCCCTCATAAAGCAGGGAAGTCTCAATCGATTAGAACGCCCAGTTCACCTGTGCGCCGCCCGTCATACCGCGACGTTTCCCTGCCATCCCGTCATGTGCAGATCATAGGACACACGGCTGCCCTTCGGCGCAAAACGGTAGCCAGCTCGACCATCATACTTCCGCCTGTGAGCGAGGGCTCGGTGCATTAAAGCCCTGATACGACGCCGTTGCCGTGCCATCGAACTCATACTCATAGGCAAGCCCTGCATAGAGCTCCTTGCCGGCATTCTCGCGGTGTGAGTAGGGTAAAAGCCGAGCCGCAGACGATGCGATGCGACTGCACCAAAATCATAGTCCTCGCCCGTATTGAGCTGCGCGCTCATCCCATCCTGCTTCGAATAGAAATACCGCAGGTACGTGTTGAGCCCGTCGCTCGCGCCGATCTTTCGCATCTTGCCGATCCCAAAATGTGCGGCATAGTATCCGCTTGACCCGTCATAGCGCGAGGTCGTTCCCGCAAAGATGCTTCCGGCATAGTCGCTCTGTGCGCGTCCGGCATGGAGCGCCGCTTCTGCCCAGATACCATTTGCCTTCTCTATGCGACCCATGACGCCGCCGCCGAGGTAGCTAATCTTACCGCTGCCATGCGTTCCGTCGTCAAGGTAGGAGTCATACGAGCCTCTCCCGTACTCCACGAAGGGAGTAAAGAGCAGCTTGCCCGCCTTTACATTTTGCTCCTTTGCCCATCCAAGACTGAGATTGTAACCTTTCGTGTCGGCATAGGAGCCGGTCTCGGCACGCATCGTGCCCCTGACTCATCGCTGCCCAGATATGGTAGCCGTGCATCTTGCCATCCATCTTATCGCCGGCGGCTTCCTTCCGCGCCGAGGATATCCCGGCGCCCGCCAGAAGGTCGGCACCGCGATTGATGAAGTCTGTCGCCGCCGCGCGTGTCTCTGCGAACGACTTGTTCTTTTCGTTCACGGCGACCTTGAGCACCTTGGCGACCAGCTCATCCGTGCTGCGGTTGGTCAATGAAAACTCGTAGAGAAGGGAGACGCCCTGCATCCCCGTTGTCTTGTTGTCCCGCGTCGGCGTGCCCATGGTGAGCGTTCCGCCGGGCGCAACCTTCATGAGGCTGATCGTATCGCCGACAGTGAGACGGTTCGCACGTCCCGATACGCCGACACCGACATCGAGATTTGTGATGTCCTTCGTCGATGCACCGAGCTGCAGGAGCGTCGGCGTATTGCTGTCGACCTCCCTGCCCAGATAGAAATGCAGCCGTTTGATGTTGCTGAAATCGTTGATGTGCGAGGTCGGATGCGCCGCACTGTCAGCGAACGGCAAGCGTATTCCCCGTATCCCCTGCCGTGCCGCCGACGACATCGCCGCTGACGGTCGCGCCCTTGAGGTTGATGACATTATCCGCCGTCACCGCCCGCTGCCGCCCGTGACGTTGCCCGTGACGGTCGCGTTCTCAATGTTGATGACATTCTGCGAAGCGGCGCCGCTCGCCTGTGCGCCCATGATACTGCCGGTCACATCGGCAGTGATGTTCACCGTATTGATGCCCGCATTCCCCGCGCCGTCGAGACGCGCACCCACGATGACGGTCGCAGCGTTCGACGTCGTCGCCGCCGAGATGGTGACGCTGTTGCTGTCCGCGTCGCCGGCTGCCCTCTGCGCCCATGACCGACGCGCCGCTGAGGTTTCCTCCCTTCACTTCGACGGTGTTCTTCACCGCCTTGCCCGCACTCTGTGCGCCCTTCAGACTGCCCGTCACCGTGCCGCCCGAGATGACCGCATGATTCTCCGTCGCATCACCCGCAAGAGTCGTATGGGCACCCATGGCGTTCGTGACCGTGCCGCCCGTGATGGTGACATCATTTCCTGCGGCGGCACCGTTCGTGCTTTCAGCGCCGACGGCTGTGCCGACTCGTTCCCGCCGTGATCTTGGCATGGTTTTTCCTGCACGAGACCGCTGGTGCTCTGCGCCCCGAGGGTTCGTGACATTGCCGCCCGCAGCTTCCGCCGTGTTGCCCGAGGCTTTGCCCGCGAGGGTCTTGCCGCCGACGGCATTCGTCGCCGTGCCGGCCTCTATCTTGACGGTGTTGCCCGTCGCCGTACCGTTCGCCGTCTGCGTGTCGCCCGCGACGGCGTTCGTGACTACTCGCTCCCTGTCTTGAGCGTGAGCTTGTTCTTGAGCGTCTCGCCCGTCGTGCCGAGGGTGGACTTTGCCGCCGAAGACATCGGCATGAGCAGTACTGTTAATCTCGACGCCCGCATTCTGCCACTTGTAGGCAAAGAGGTCAAGCGATCCCGTCGTCGAGACGGCATCGTTGTCCGTCTTGTAGGCGTACTCGACATCGCCCCTGCGACTGCGGCTGCTGCCCGGCGTATAGCCGGTGAGGTTCAGCGTGCTGCCGTTCATCTTGATCAGATGCGCCGTCTTTTTCCATCGTGTTTCCAAGCCAGCCGGAGATGACCGCAGGGGTCGGCTCTTCGATGCTGCTATGGGCGAGAGTGGTGTTCTGCGTGAGCGTCAGGACGTCGTCGCCGTCGGCAACGTTGCTGTCGATCTTGAACCTGATCTTTCGCGAGTTCGCGACGCTGCCCGCCGTGACGCCCTTGGCGTTGACGTTCAGCACGTTGCCCGTCGTATCCGCCGCGCTGCTGCCGCCGTAGATGACGCCCGTGACAGTCGTGCCGGCGGCGACCGCATTCGATGCCGTCGCCGAGGGCTCACGGTGTTGCCCGTCGTCTTGCCCGTGCCGCTCGTGTAGCCCGCATGACATCGCCGCCGACCGTGCCGCCCGTGATGGTGACCGTGTTGCCCGTCGCGCTTCCCGTTGCGCCCGCCTTGGTGAGCGCACCGCCGTAGAGGCTTCCCGTGACGGCGCCGCCCGCGAGGGTGACACTGTTCTTCGTCGCATTGCCGCTGAGCGTGCGGACATCTGCGCCGTATGCCTTGGTGACGCTTGCGCCGGTGTTTTAGAATCAGCGTGTTTTCCGTCGCATCGCCCGTCGGCTTTTTCCGTGCCGCCCGTGACGTGCTCGAGTTCTCCGCAATGCCGCCGTAGACGGCGGTCGGCGTGCCGCCCGTGACGGTGAGCTTGTTCTTCGTGACGGTGTTGCCGACCTTTGTGCGTCCGGCCCATACTTCGGCATCTGTGCCGGACGCATAGGTCGCATTCGTATTGTTCCGGAAGCGGTAGCCCGTCACGTCGACCTTCTTCGCCGTGCCGCTGTGGCTGTCCGTATCGATGACATACTCGTAGTCGCCGTCCTTCTTGTTCTCGATCGCGCCCCGTGCCCGCGTAGTTGTCGAAGGTCACGTTGCCCTGTGCTGTTCACGAGGGTCAGAAGATGCCCCGTCGTATTGCTCGGGACGAGAGCGTTCAGATTGTTCAGCGACATCTTGTTCCAGTCGATATGCGAGGCGGCGCCGTTCGTGAGCGTCAGCAGCGTATCTCCTGCTGCGACGTTCGCGGTGACGTTGAAGTTCACTTTCTCGAACTTGTCGACATTCGCCGCCGTCGCGGAGTCATAAACGTTGAGCACATTGCCCGTGACGGACGCCTGATTGCCGCCGTAGATATTGCCGATGGACGTTCCCGCCGCGACAGGCGTACCTGCCGCACCGGCGGGCGTATCTGCCGTGCCGAGGTTGACGGTATTGCCCGTCGTCGCACCCGACGCCGCATGGCCGCCGTAGACATCGTGGAGCGTACCGCCCGTGATGGTGATCGTGCTCCCCGTCGCTGCACTGTGCCGGCGTTCTTCGCGCCGTAGACCGTGCCGCCGACCGTGCCTGCGGAGATGTTGACGATGTTCTTCGTCGCCTCGCCCGCCGCGTCCGCCTGGGTGAGCGCCGCACCATGGACGTCGCCCGTGACGGCGCCGCCCGCGATGGTGACCGTGTTGCCCGTCGCCTGGCCCGTCGCCCCCTGCGGCGGTGAGCGCTGCACCGTAGACATTGCCTGTCGCCGTGCCGGCGCTGACCGTCACGGTGTTTTTCTCGGCGCCGCCCTCCTTCGTGCGCACATCCGCACCGTAGCCGTCCTCGATCGAGCCGCCCGCGAGCTTCAGCGTGTTCTCCGCCGCGCTGCCCGTCGTCAGGAGCTGTCCGTCGTGATATTGCGCTTCGTGTTCTCGACAAGTCCGCCGTAGGCCGCCGCCGTAAGCGAGCCGCCCGAGACGGTGAGCGTATTGCCCTCGACCTTGTTGCCGATCTTCGTGCGACCCGACCATGCCTCGGCGTGCGTGCCGTCCGCCGCCGCGTATGCCGCTGCTGTGTTGCCCTTGAACTGGTAGCCTTCCGGGCTGACGCTCGTCGCGCCCGTGCCGAGGCTGTTATTCGTATCGATGACGTATTCGAGCTTCTCCGTCACGGCGGATTTCGTCCCGCCGCCCAGCGTATAGGTGTTGTCCGTTCCCTTCTGGAAGCTGATGCTGGATGCGTTCTCCATGAGCTTCACCCGGTACGGCTCATACGTCTTGATGCTGGCGCCCGTCAGGCTGCCCGTATTGACTTCGAGTTTCCTCCAGTCAAGACCGCCCGTCGCCGTGCCGCCCGTCAGATTCAGCATGGCATTTGCCGTGTTGACGGTACTGTTAAGGTCGAAGACGAGGTTCTCGAAGTTCTCGAAGTTCTCGATGTTCCCGACGTTCGCATTGGTATTGATGTTCAGCGTGTTGCCCGTGACGTTGTTCGCGTTCGAGCCGCCCGCGACCGTGCCCGTGACAGAGCCGGTGAACGTCCCCGTCTATCGCCGAGGTTCACGGTGTTGCCCGTGGTCTGCGCCCGTCCCCTGCGTATAGCCCGCACAGACATTGCCGCCGACAGTTGCCGCTCCCATGAGGGTGACCGTGTTGCCCGTCGCATTGCCGGTCGCGCCTGCGCCCGTGAGTGCGCCGCCGTAGACGCTGCTCGTGACAGCGCCGCCCGTGAGCTTGACCTTGTTGCCCGTCGCGTCCTTCGTCGCGCCTGCGGCTGTGATCGCGCCGCCGTAGAGGCTGCCCGTAACGGTGCCGCTCGAAATTTCAGCCGTGTTGGTCTTCGCCGCGCCGTCCTTCGTCGTGACCTTTGCGCCGTAGCCGTCCGCCACCGAGCCGCCCGTGACGGTCAGCGTGTTCTTCTCGGCATCGCCGTGGTGAGCGGCTGTCCGCCCGCCGTGAGCTTGTTGTTCTCGACAAGACCGCCGTAGGCTGCCGCCGTCAGCGTGCCGCCCTCGACCTTGAGCGCGTTGCCCTCGGCCTTGTTGCCGACGGCAGTGCGTCCCGCCCATGCCTCCGTGTGCGATCCATCTGCCGCCGTATACGCCGCCTGATTGTCCTTGAACTGGTAGCCGTCGACGTAGACATAGCGCGTCGCGTTGACGCTATGGTTGTCCGTGTCGATGACATACTCGTAGTTTGCCGCCGCTCGTGCGCTCCCTTCGCGCCGAGCAGGGGAATATGATTGTCGCCGTTCTTCATGAAGCTGATGCCGGCGGCATTCTCCATGAGGGTGAAGGACGCTTTTCGTAGGGTCTTCGGCGTGAAGGTGTAGTTCGCAGGGGTCACGTCGACGCCCGCCCAGTCAAGGGCCTGTGGTCGCGCCGCCCGGTGAGCCTGAGAAGCGCGTCGGAGGCGTTCACGGCGCCGTCGAGCTTGAAGCTGATCTTCGCGAAGTTCTTGATGTTGCCGACGGCGGCGTTCGTTTTGACGTTCAGCGTGTTGTCCGTCGCGGTGGCCTGGTTGCCGCCCGCGAGCGTCCCCGTGATGCTCGTGCCGCTCGCCATGGCGTTTGTGCCGTCGCCGAGGTTGACGGTGTTGCCCGTCGTCGCCCGTGCCGTTCGTGCAGCCCGCATAGACGTCCTTCATCGAGCCGCCCGTGATCGTGACCGTGTTGCCCGTCGCATCTCCCCGCACCGGCATGAGAAACAAAGCCGCCGTAGACCGTGCCGCCGATGCCTGCCGCAGGGGCGATGCTGCCGCCCGAGATATTGACCTTGTTGCCCGTGGCGCTGCCGCCCGTGCTCGACGTAAAGCCACCGTAGATGTTGCGCACCGTGCCGCCCGCGAGGTTCACCGTGTTGCCCGTGCTGTTGTTTTTCAGCGCCTTCGACGTGCCCGTGCCCGCCGTCCAGCCGCCGTAGGCGTCGCGGTGGGTCGCGCCGTTCACGGTGAGCGTGTTGCCCGTCGTCGTGTTGCCGATGACGGAGCGTCCCGCCCAGACGTCCTCCGTCGCACTGCCCGCATTCAGCGACGCAGTCCGCACCCTCGAGATATGTAGCCGCCGAGGATGATCTGCGTCGCCGTCGCCGACGAGTTGTTCGTGTCGATTGTCGCTTCGCTCGTGTCGCCGCCGCCCGCAAGCTCCTTCGCGCCCGTATAGTTCGCGACGTTGATGTTCGCCGCGTTCTGCATGAGGACGAGACGTCCCGACGTCGGCGCACTGCCGTTGTAGGCGAACTTCTTCCAGTCGAAGTCGGTCGCCGCGCCGCCCGAAAGCGTCAGCATGGGGCTCGCGGCGTTCGTCGTGCTGCTGTCGTAGTTGAAGTTCACCTTGTCGAAGTGCAGGATGTTCCCCACGGTAGCATTGCCGTTGACGTTCAGGACGTTGTTCGTGGACGTCGTCCCGCTGCCGCCGATAGACCGTGCCCGTGACGCTCGCCGTGCCGGCGGCGAGCGTGATCTGCCCGCCGCCGTGCCGTCGCCGAGGTTCACCGTGTTGCCCGTGGTCGCGCCCGTGCCGGCTGCGAAGCCGCCGTAGACATCGCCGCCGACCGTCGCATCGCCCGTGATGGTGACGCTGTTGCCCGTCGCCTTGCCCGTCGCGCCCGTCGCCGTGACCGCGCCGCCGTAGACGCTGCCCGCGACAGAGCCTGCCGAGAGAATCGCCTTGTTGTTCGTCGCGTTTCCGTCCTTCGTCCGTACCTCCGCGCCGTAGGCATTGCCCGCGCCCGTCCCCGTGATCGTCGGAACAGGATTGCCCCGTCCTTCTTGAGGATGAGCGTATTTCCGTCGGCATCGCCTGTCGTCAGGGGCTGTCCCGTCGTCTTGTCGCGCTTTGTATTCTCGACGAGACGCCGTAGGCATTCTTAAGAGACCCACCCGTGACGGTGAGCGTGTTCTTTCTCGACCTTGTTGCCGACGGCGGTGCGTCCTGCCCATGCGGCATCCTTCTGTCCCTGTCCGCCGTCTCGAACTTCGCCGCCGCATTGTTCTTGAACCGGAAGCCGTCCACATAGACGTACTTCGCGGCATTGACCGTGTGGTTGTCCGTGTCGATGACGTACTCAAAGTCGCCGTTCGTGCGCTCCTTCGCGCCGATCGGATTGTATGTATTCGTCGTCCCCTGCATGAAGTTGATGCCTGCGGTATTCTCCATGAGGGTAAAGAGACGCTTCTCGTAAGTCTTCGGCGTGAAGGCAAAGTCCTTCGGCGTGACCTCGACGCCCGCGCCAGTCAAGGCCGCCCGTCGCGCCGCCCGTGACCTTGAGCAGCGTGTCGCCGGCCGTGCGATTCGAAACGTCAAAAGTTCATCTTGGCGAAGTTCGCCACCGCGCACGGTGATATCTTTCCCTGGACGTTCAGCGTGTTGTCCGACGTGACGTCGGACGCAGAGCCGCTCGAACCGCCGCCATAGAGAAACGCGCCGCCCATCGCAAGGCTGTCCGCCTTGAGATTCACGGTGTTGGCCGTCGCCTTGCCCGTGCCCCTCGGTGTAGCCGCCGTAGATGACAGTATTGCCGCCGAACGTGCCGCCCATGATGTTGACCGTATTGCCCGAGCGTTGCCTGCCGATGCCGCAGGCGTCGCGAGCGTCGTATTCTGTGCGATATAGCCGCCCGCAATCTTGCCGTTTCGCATTGACCGTGCCGCCGCTGATATTGACGTGTTGCCCTTCGCGTCAGCTTTTTGCGGCAGCATCCGCCTTGAGGTCGGCGGCAGAGGCACCGTGCCCGTCGTACAGCCACCGTAGAGATCGTCGCCGACGCCGTGCCTGTAAACGTCAGTTCGTTCTTGTCCGAGCCGCCCTGACCGCATCCGTATAGCCTGCCCGCACATTTGTATACGAGCCGAATTCACCGTGATCACATTCGTATTCGTCGTATTGCCATAGGACGAATAGCCGCCATGCACCGATGATGTCGCAGCATCCACCACGGGCGACGTCACGTTCTGGAACTTATTGCCCGCGAGCTTGATCTCTGTCGCGCCCGTCATCGTTCCTGGCGAAAGCAGCCCATTTTGCAGAACGTGCCGAACTCGTAGTCACCCGCATTTTCGATCAGGCGGGGGCGTAGTTGCTGTGGTGAGGTCAGCTCCCGAATAAAAGTGTCAATATCGGCGCATTGACGCCTTGAGAAGCCAGGTGTTCAGTCCATTCCTTCAATCCAGATACCGTAACATTGTTCCAATCAAAGGTCTGATAACCCAATGCCGCGGTATCGACATAAAACATAAGAGAATTATTGGCGACTGTTGCATCCAGATCAAACTGCATCTTTGCAAAGTTTCCAATGGCGTATGCTGCATTCTTCGTCCCCTTAATCTGCAGCGTATTCCCGGTACGTACATCTGCACCGGGAAGATTACTCCCTCCGCCAAGCACGTATGAAAACCGCCGCATCCCATCACCGCCAGCTCCGGAAAAGTTATTGCTCCGCCAATATAACATGTGTTCCCTGTCGCCTTTCCCTGCTCCGACCAACCGCCATATATATAGTTGGTACCAGATGTCGTCGCAGCATTCTTCACAATGACTGTGTTGCCCGTTGAGTGCCGGTCACAGACTGCGTATAACCACCGTAATAATATGGCGTACCTCCACCGAGATTGATCCCATCCAAAGTCAGTGTATTATCGGTCGTATGATTCCCCAAGGTAGAAGTCCCGGCATACATCTTAACTACACCAGACTGTCGTGGTTTCGCCGCACTGTACTCGACCTTCTGCCTTATGAAATCGATTGCGGTCAAAAGAATATCATAGCAGATACACTGCTGGCTGTTGGCGTTAGTTGTGTCCGTATTTAAAGTCCATACTCATAGTCACCGTCTACATGTCTGAATTTACAATGTTATAATTGTTTAATGTCAGTACCGCTCCCTCATACAGAGTGACTTGCTTTGAACCTGACGTCCCTGTCTCCCATGTGCTTGCCCCTGTTACACCGATATTGTTCCAATCAAAGGTCTGATAACCTAATGCCGCGGTATCGACATAAACATAAGAGAATTATTGGCGACTGTTGCATCCAGATCAAACTGCATCTTGCAAAAGTTTCAATGGCGTATGCTGCATTCTTCGTCCCCTTAATCTGCAGCGTATTCCCGGTACGTACATCTGCACCGGGAAGATTACTCCCTCCGCCACACGTATGAAAAACCGCCGCCATCCCATCATAGCCAGCTCCGGAAAAGTTATTGCCCGCCAATATAACAGTGTTCCTGTCGCCTTCCCCTGCTCCGACCAACCGCCATATATATAGTTGGTACCAGATGTCGTCGCAGCATTCTTCTACAATGACTGTGTTGTCCATTGAATTGCCAATCGACTGTGTATAACCACCGTAATAATATAGCGTACCACCCAGATTAATTCCGTTCAAGGTCAGCATATTTCCGTAACATTACGAGTATCTCCCACTCCAGGAACATCATGTGCATTTCCTGCCGCAGTTGGTGTCGGTGCCGAATGTGTGGATCACCACAACATTCCCGCCCGTCACATCCGCGCTGTAAGCGTGCGGAGAAGCTAAGAGAATACCTCCCCCAGCAAGAAAGAGCAATAGAAACATAGAGTGCCAAATGCGCTTTGCCTTCCATCCGTATAACATGATGTTCCCTCATGTATGGCATCTCTGATCTGCCCCATCAACACATCAGCGATACCATCAATTCTGCACATTCAATAGTTCTATGGTCCCAAAACAGCACATTTACTTTCTTATGTCAATCTCATTTTCCTTTGTTTTCCCCATAAAAATAAAGCCCTCGCACTCTCTCGTCACAGGCTTTATTGTTTCCTATTGTCATGTTAAATTTAGGGGTTGTATCACAGGTTTTATCGTCTTTACAGAACTTTCCTTAATATATTGCATACGTGCATTCGTCCACCCGCCCTGCACGCAAGCCACTGTTTTATCTTCGGTGAGATGCGGTCACTCAATGCCGTGCTTCAAAAAAGCTCTGCTGGATGATTCATTTTGTGGAGCTTCACAAATCCCCTTCTATCCATCATCCGGATGGAGCAACATGAACGTGTCATACTGCTCTCACTGTGCTTTCCCTTCATTGTGCCCATCGATAAGAGATCATAGATACGTACAAAAAGGTGACATAACATCACTCCTTCAAGTCTCTATCGAGTTATGCGATCAGACGATCAGTCCGTCACTGTCTCGTCGCCCTCAGATGCACTCTCCGCCGCATACTTCTTGACGTCAGCACTGTCTGCATCACGCTGCCTTCGTGATGGAGAGAGGGATGCGCTTGCGCTTCGTGTCGATGCGGAGCACCTTGACCACAACGACGTCGCCCGTGTGGACTCGCCCTCGTCCGCACGCTCAATGCGCTTTTCAGCAAGCTCACCCATCGGGATCAGTCCATCAAAGCCCGGCTCGATTTTCACAATGCACCGAAGTCGGTCAGCTGATGATCTTGCCTTCGATGAAGTCGCCCTCTGCGTACTTCTGCTTTTCGACCCACGGATCCGGAAGGGTATCCTGACCGAGAGGGAAATGCGCTTCGCATCGCGATCCACGCTCCACGTAGACGTCGAGCTCCTGCCCAACCTCAGGCACCTCCTGACGGATGCTTTGACGCGATGCCATGCGAGATCAGAGATATGTGCCAGACCATCCACACCGCCGATGTCGATGAGGCTCCGTAGTCCACAGACGCTTTGACCGTACCGCGTACGATCTGCTCCGGCTCGATGGCAGAGAACACAGCCTCTTCCTTCTCCGCGCGGTCACGCTCGAGCAGCTTACGGCGCGAAAGGACGACGGCGCTTCTGCACGTCGATCCTCGATGATCTCTGCCTCAACCGTCTGGTCAACGTAGACTGAGCATCCTTCACGAAGTGAAGCTCCATCTGGGAGGCAGGAATGAAGCCACGCAGTCCCACGACGTAGGCGACAAGTCCGCCCTTGACCTCTTTTGGCGACCTTCGCCTCGACGGTCCTCGCCCTTCTCCTTGATGACCTCGATGTCCTTCCATGCGGCCATCTTGTCAGCTTCGACCTTCGAGAGACTGCCGCCGTTATCGCCGCCGAGAGACTTGATGTAGACATCAATCTCATCGCCGACCTTCACGACGTCGCGTGCATCGTCCGGCAGGAACAGCAAGATCCTCTTGAGACAGGAATTTCCTGCTTTGTAGCCAATATCCACCACACACCTCATCGCGGATACCTGAACCCTTTGACCACGGTGCGCCTTGGATATCGGGCATATCTTCCTGTTCCAAAAAGTTCCTTCATGCTCTGCTCTGACACTGTTTTAAAAACCTCTTGATAATCCAGTCCGGTGTAGAAGCACCGGCTGTATACCAATTTTGATTAATATGATTCGAACCAATCAGACTGCAGTTCATCTGCTGTCTCAATGTGATAGGTTCGACATTCACTGCACAGCTGGGCAAGCCGTGTCGTGTTCGCACTGTTCTTCCTGCCAGCAGCAATCATCGCATCCACGCATCCTGCCGTTCAATCGCCGCCGACTGACGCATATCCGTCGCCGTGCAGATCGTACGCAGGATCTTGATGTCGCGCGACTTATCCAGGCGACAGACGCCGATGCGCCGAAAGCGATCACTCGAAAACGTTGTCTGACACACAACGCCGAGCTTCCCAAAGGCTGGCAGCGCCGCTGCCTCCTCCTCGCTCTAATATATGCGCCTGCTGTGCGGTCCACTCGAAGATACTCTTGACCTCCGGTGATCGCCGATGATGACGACGGTATAGCCCTCCTTCGAGAGCTGCTTTTGCCGAGTAGCTCGCCTTGACGTGCGGACAGGTTGCATCCACAAGATTCAGACCGCACTGCCCGCCTGTGCATACACCGCCGGACCCACGCCATGCGAACGGATGATGACCGTCCCATCCTGCATCTCGTCCAGTGTGCTGACCGTGCCGACGCCTTCCTCTTTCAGGCGTTCCACCATCTGCGGATTATGGATGGATCGGGCCGAGTGTACTGGATGTCCCATCGGGGAAGCGTTCCTCTCTGGCGATCTCAATGGCGCGTTTGACGCCATAACAGAAGCCGAGATGTTCCGCTCAAAATGACCTCCATAGACCCTCTCCAACACATACCGAGCACACGGCGACTCTATCCCACTCACAATACTGTGTCTAACAGTATAACACGGCTATCGCGGGCGTAAACATAAATTTTTCAATTCAGCCACAAAACTTTGACGCGTTGATTCCACGCAATCGTGGTGACGATTGGCTCCACTGCACCTCAATGGAAACCGGCTCGCTCGAGAGGAGAATGTGCACCCGCCACGCTGATCAAAGAGCAGGCGAACCATCCGCTGTCCCCTTGACGCGGATGTACCGCCGTCCGCCTGAACGACCGGTTCACTTCTGTACGCCGATGATGCTGTCACCGCTGCAGTATCTGCGTTCCCCCGCCGCCATGCGGAAGGGGATTCCTCGCGCGTCGCCGTTGCGATAAAAGGAATTTTCGGCGAGACTCTTTGTCGATTACGATAACATTCTTCTGCGCATAGCCCACAGGAAAGGAGTGTCGGTGCGTAGATCGGCAGTCACCGCCATCGCAATATCGCGGATCGGACGCGGATACCCACGACGGCGACGCATCTCGACCATTGGCTCTGCACCGACGGCCGTCGGCATTGCCTCCGCCGCTGCGGCAAACGCCGCACACGAAGCAATCAGCCCAGCCATCATCAGACGTTTTACATTGTTGTACTTGCATCCAGACATTCCTATTTCCCAGCGGTTTCCAACTTCTTTCTTCTTCAGCATCGCTGCGCCCGCGAAACGCATGGTGCGGGCGCTTTCGCGAAAGCGCCGCCCATGTGACATCATCGCCCGATGCCATGCGCGCGATCTCTCGCGGACGCGCTCGCTTCTCACCCTGAGCGGCTCGACGCGCGTCACTGTCGCTCCGTCGACGGCCCCGAGTTTTGCAGCCATAGAGATGCACATCCGCCAGCCGGGCGATCTGCGGCGAAATGCCGTGATGCAGAGCACCCGCTTATACTGCGCGACGAACGCAATCCGCTCTCGCGACCATCTGCGCAGTGCGCCCGCCCGATCGTGTCGATTTCATCAGACACCATGCTTGTCCCATCGGTGTCCCGTCGCAACGATGGACTTGATCGCGAAAACGCGATCGCCGCGAGAGTCTCCGCCTGCGTTTTCTCCAGAGGCTTTTCCGCCTCGCCGACGTATCTGGCGGAAAACAGCGTCGCGAGACGATCCTGCGCCACGGGTTGCATCTGCTCGGTGTGACAGCAACGCGGCGATGAAACGTGCCCGCCTGCCGAGCTCCTGCGGCTCCCGTTCAATCTTTCGCGAGAGGTGCCGCACCGACCTTCTGCCGTTGCTTTCGTCGGCCCGCTGGCGCATTGTTCGTGCGCCGACGGAGCCTTGCAATCGCCGCATCCGGTTCCTCTATGTCCATATCATGAGCGTTCGGCGGAGGAGATCTCTGTGCGCGGCGCTTCGAGGCGCGATAGGACGGCAGAGCTACTGCCGCCGTATTTTTCTTAAGGCGCTCGATGCATCCATGCGCGGCTGGATCTTGTCAGCAGGCGGTGATGCTGCGTCGATGCCCTCGAGGTAGTCCCGCACTCACGGATGCCTCCTGCAGAGATATACGCTTCCTCGATCATCGCCTGCGCCCCCGCAAAGCCTCTCATCATGTCGCGCGATCTCCTCCAGCGCATGTGTGACGCGCGATAGTGCCGTCAGGACGGCAGCCCCCTCCTCCGTATCCTCGCTGAGGAGATTGCCTCGCCTCGGCAGCGATGCTCGCACGCGCGCCTGCATGGAGAGACGTCGACTCTCGGCCTCGAGTTCTTCATCCTCTCCTCTGTGGGTTCCTGCCCTCTGCGAGTTTCCTGCTCCTGCCAGCGGAGCATATCCAGACGCCTCGGCGATCTTCGCATTTTCTTCCTCCGTGCGCATCTCACGCTCTTTCGTCCGCGCCTTCGGTCGACCGGATAGATCCTCCTGATAGGCACACAGAGGCTCCGCGGGCTCGGCATCACGCCTTCAAGCGGAGGCTGCGCTGCGCCTCGCGCTTAGGAAGTGCCAAGTTCTCGCCCTGTCCATGGATATCCGATGGACGCGGCGCAAGTGGAGAAAGGTCAGCGTCACGCGGCACCGTTGACAAGGATGGGGCTTTTCCCCGCACGTGATACCTTGCGCACGATGATCAGCTGTCATCGATATTCGATCTCCCTGTTCGGCGAGCAGTACCCGGACACGGCAGAGTTTTCCTCGATGGAAAACAGCCTCACACGCACAGAAAATCACAGCCGCTGCGTATGACATCGGCAGGGACACGCTGGCCGAGATTGCCCCCAGTGCGCAATCAGAATGGACTTGTCGCACCGGTTTCACCCGTTGAGGATGTTCCGGCCCTGTGTCGAACTCGACGATGCACTCTTCCAAAAGCGGGCAAAATTTCTGAATCCGTAGGCTGTGCAGCACCACACATCCCCTCGCTTTCAGTGCATGAGTGCTTTGAACGCGTGCAGCGATCTATCCGCCGCTGCCGCCTTCGGGCGGATGAGCACGAAAGCTATGGTCGTCGCCCGCAATCGTTTCCGATGACTTCCCGGATCATGCCGCACTGCGTCGAGCGCGGATGCCACCGTCTCCGCTGCCCCCTGGCGCAGTGCGCACGACGACGACAATCTTCACCGAAATCGCAGCTCCGCACATTGTCCTTGAACACGACGCATGCGCGGCGTCCTCGGGAAACCACGTCGATCACTCTGCGGCGGCGCGACGGCATAGCGATAAGCGTCCGCCGCCTGCCAGCGCAGCTTGAGTGAGCAGAGCTCCTTGATGTCCCGCGAGGATCGTCGCCTGCGTATGTGTGACGCGGTTTGCATGGTGCGCACAGAGCGCTGCCGCAAGTGCCTCCTGCAGTCATCGATGATTTTCTCTCACGGATGATTCTGTTTGATGAGGTCCGTGACGACGACGTTTCATTCCGCTCTCCCTAGCTTAGTTTCTCCAGAGTTTTGTCCGCAGCGTCTGATAGTGCAGTCTTGTCCTCAAATTCTGACGATGCCCGCCCGCATCGTCAGAACAGCGCACCGTCACGGTATCGCCAGGACGGATCGGCGTGGTCTCCCGCCCGTCGATGGTGACGACGATGCTCTGGCGCGTATCGAGTAGATATGGATAGTGCGCCACGTCCTCCTCGCTGCGGCGACGAGCGGGACGGATGTTCAGCGCAACAATGATGCGCGAAGATGGGCGTGAAACGCAGCATGCCGCGCACCACTCGGGTCCATGATCGGCCCGCCCGCCGAGTACGCCGCTGAGCCCGTCGGCGAGGCAACGATAAATCCGTCCGCCTTGCAGCGCAACCAGCGGTGTACTGTTCTGCGTCAGCGCGCGCGATAACGCGCGCCGCATCGCCGCTTTCGTCACCACAATGTCGCTGATCGCATAGCCGAGAAAATGTCTCTTCGCCGCATGGACGTAAATCACGCATAGCCCGCGAGCGAGCGCTGCTCCACGCGGTAATCTCTCCGCACAGAGCTGTCCCAGACGCCGTTCCAGCTCGTGAGCTCAATAATCTCGCCATAAAAGCCGGGTGTCCTGAAATTGATGCCGCAGACCGGCACGGGTTCTCCGCGTGGCGTCGGCAGATGCCGAGAGCAGTGTACCGTCTCCTTGCCGAGACTCAGGAAGGGCAAAGTCGGCGGTGCAGGACGCCCGATGTCGTCTGCACCGCACTCCTCCGTGCCGAACTCCGCCGCACGCGCACGCGGCAGGATGATACGCGCCCCCGTGCCGTAAGAAAGCTGCGGATACGCGACAATATCCCGCATCTCAGGACTGCCTCGACGCAGGAAAACTGCGGCCGTCAACGCAATCCGCCCGCATCTCATCCATCCAGTGTACGATGTGCACTCTGCCACCGCACGGCGGCGATCTCACTCATCCGCGATAGCCGTACCGTCCGCCACTGCGTCCCCAGGATAGAGGAGATACTCGATATTTCGCTTTGGTCCCTTGACCGGAGAAAAGGTCAGTCCGCGCGAACGAAAGCGCAGCCCTCTGCGGCGGATAAGAACGGCGTGCAATCACTATCCTCGTGCCGCAGGGTCTCGCACAACACCGTTCTTTTCCGACGCGGTCCTTTTCCCGCCTCGAACTGCGGCTTGTGAGCGAGCACCTCTCCCTCCGGTGAGGAGAGCGCGATCACCTGACGGGAGCTTGCCATATCCGGCGAGATGAATGCCATGTCATCGATCGAGGCAGGTCCGGCGCATGATCCGGCATATCCGGCGTTGCCTTGCGGATGTTCGTACGCTCCCATGTTGACGGCGCGTGCGTCCGTGCGCGATCCAGTCGAGCTGTCCATATCCCACATCAGTCGCTAGACCTTGACCGCGCCATTCTGCGGCATACAGTCCGTCAAAATCCGCCCGTGGACGCACGATGTTCGCCGCCGTCCGCCCCGCAAGGCAAACTGCCGAACGCGGCGATCCCCTTTGCGAGCTTCGGTCCGCCGCGGCTGACATATGGGAAAGATCTCTCCACGACGCGCAGTGCTGCGCTGGCGGGAACGGTTGCGCCCGCTTTATCCACCACGCCGCTCGTTGACGGCTCTCCTGTCCTGCCATGATGAGGCAGCAGCGCCGCTCACGGCTCTGTGCAAGCCCTGTACGGGCGGCCAGCACATCCAAACGCTCGTTTCTTCAACGGGTGCCCCCTGCACTGCTCTCGGATACTGAGATGGACACCAGCTCACGCAGAAAATCTGCTCCGTGCCGAAATCACGGAGCGCCGCTGCACGCATCTCTTCACCGTCTGTGCTGCAAGTTCCTGCGCCTCTTCTGAGTCGCGTCAGGGGAGACGCCTGGGTCGACTTGTGGTTTTCATCGTCTCTGAGCGGGCTTTCCAATGTCCTCTGCACAACCTGGACGACATCGAGAATGTCGTCCGTGATCTGAAAGGCATAGCCCGAACTGCAACTCCGCGTAGGTCGCGTGAGTGCGCGCAAGCTGTGCCTCGGACGCCCGCATCGAGGATTGCGCCGCCGCTGGCGCTGCGCGAAAGAGCGCTGTTTTGCTCGATGCGGACACGGCGCATCTCCTCCATCGAAAGTGCGATGCTCCTCTGCGCGCAGGTCGAGCACCTGTCCACCGGCACCAGCGCCCTCAGCACCGGCAGCACGCGACTGATCTCATCCACCACGCTGCAGAAGTGTATCGCTGACCATCCTGCTGGCGCAGGATGACCGTAAACGCAAGCGTTGGTCGTCCACCTGCAAGGATGGCAATGCGTCGCCAAAAGACACTTGTGATTGGTCGATTTGCCGCGCCGATAGTCGTCGTTGTCATCGCCGGGAGAGATCTCGTGGATGAGGAATACGTATGGATCATCTCAAGTGCACCACCCGCCACGGACGAGAACTTAACCATCCGCACCTACCCGCCTCACGCTGCCGCCATGGGGAGCTGGGTCACCAGACGTTTCCCGCTTTGCCATCAGACTGTACGCCATCGCCTGCCGCAGCGCCATCATCGAGCACATCCGTCCCGATCAACTCCGCCTGCCGCTTTGCGCTCCACCAGCTCCTGCCGCGCCTCAACGTTCACTTCATCAGCCTCCGATCTTCAGCGGTTCTTGGCCGACGCCGTCGCTGTCTCCCGCACGGGAGATCCTCGTCTCCTCCGCGCGCCCGCAGCGACGTGGCACAGAACTCCGAGGCAGTTCCTTCAGGTACTTTGCCGCAGAGATCGGCGAGGCCAAATCACCCGCCTCGATCTCCAGCAACAATCTGCTCCAACGCCCCAATTAGCCTCAAACGCCATCTCTTTTTACGCACGCCATTCTGCTTAACCAACACGCCTGTTCCGGCGGCGATATCTTGCCAAATCCGCAAATATAATGTTGCGCGGTCACCCGCCGTGACGTCCTCCGCAACTCCGGCGCCGTCCTTCTCCCAATGCTGAACCGGTAGAGAACCCGTACAGGGTTGAGCGGCTCAATGCCAGCACGAGCTCAAGGCGATGCCGCGCTGCTCTGCTCCCTTTGCCCGCACCCGATGGAGGCTCTGCCGTGGCGCGGTCACTGCGCTGCATCAGCGGGCAAGCAACATGCGCCAGTTGGTGCGCAAGGGCGCTGAACGAAGCGTGTTCGGGCGCGCGCCGGCGTGATCGATCTGTCGCTTCCGCCCGCGTCGAAGGACGTGCGCGCAGCCCGCGAAGAACCGCTCCATCTCCACCCGCATCAGAACGGCCAAACTCCGCCTTACCACGAGGTGTCGCCGCCCCACGCCGATCATGACAAAAATCACAAGCGTCATGGCGTATCCGTCCTCGCGCGGCAAAAGAAATCCAGGGCCTGCCGATCGATGAACTGGCAGGACGACGATACCTCCCTCATTTAAACGCCAGAATCTCTGCACTCCACCACCGCGGCCAACAGTCAGGACATCACCGAATATTTTCATTGAAAAACATGCACAGCATCCGCAATCTGTTCCGCCACTCCTGTGCCCTGCAGAACAGGATAAAGAAGGACCATAGGCTGCACGCCCAGCCAGCATCGCTGGAACATTGTGGATATCGCAGCACCGCTCCCGCCGACGACGTGACAATCCCCGATGCGTCCGCAAGGAAGAAAAGCGCGGCTGTTTATATCCTTCATCAAAAAGCCCCTCAGCAGCGGGCGGTCGCGCGTCTGCTCAAAGGCGAGGCGAGCGCCCCCGCGCCCTCAGGTGTCAAGGCTGACAGAGCTGATATGCTCCGTCACGCTCATGAACGGAGATGTTGCCGTCCGCGATCGCCTGCATCCATTCTCGGGTGCAAGCGCAATTTCGCGCATAGCCGTTGAACATATTGCGCTTCATGCTTGCGCCTGCATCTTTTTAGGGTAAAATGGGCATGTCCCGACGGATAGCATTGTAGTTGGACACCTCGCCGCAGTCAGGAGATCCGACAGAATTGGCTCATGCTCAAACATCCCTTTGATATAGCGCGTTACATCGCGGCACTGTGAACGGTGTAATCACCTCTCCCCGCGGCTTGATAAAAAAAAGACCAGCCCGCACCGACTGTACCTTGATTCTTTTTCATCAATTATCATTGATTTTGCAGCGCAGCAGGATACCGTTACATAGCAGCGCATCATCCCGACCATTTTTGCCAGCTCCTGCTTCCGTTATGGCAATCGGAGGTCAATGCGTTCCTCCTGATAGCACATCTCATAGTGAGCCATGCGGATGAGATTGCGATCACGGGCGCCATGCGATGGGCTTCCGCTCCTTCGCCGCACGCTCGATCGCCGCATCGATCTCCCGGCTGGTGGAGCACGTCCCTGCAAGCCCGTTCGCATGGGCGAGGTCGCTTCTCCGTCAACCGTCTACAGCGTCGCTGGCAAGATGCACCTGCCACGCGACGGTCGGCAACCGATCCTGATCCGAACTCCCGCTGAAAAAGTGTCCGCGCCGCCTCACGCGCGCGTGTCTACGGCTGCCAGCATCCTCCAGGAAAGATTGCAGTCCCGACAGATCAATGGTCTCTGACCAGCAGCGTCATTCTCGGCTGCAACCCAATATACATACCGATACCGGCACGAAGGAATCCACAAAAGACGTATTCCAAAGCAAACAGCAGGACGCAGACGCCGAACAGGTTTGACGCAGTCCACCCGTCCGTCCGCGATGGGTACATCACTGTTCCTGCGGAGCTGCGGCAGATATTCTTTCAGCGCCGCACCTCCCACTACCGCCACAGAACGTTTTGCCGCACCGGACGCGCCGATCTCCGTCCACACTGATCTTGACCAGCACCTCGACTACACCGAGACCTCATGAATATGCTGCTGCACACTCTGCGTCAGCTGCTCCTGTCACCTGTCCCAATGCTGCGTGATCCGCAATACTGATCTTCAGCTCAACCATGGGCGGATCTGCGCTGTCCTTCGCTGCTCGCGCACCACAATGACTCGCCGCTGCCTCACGCACACTTCTACATAGCCAGCGTAGTACGCTCGACAGCCCTGTACGGCGGAGGTGCCACCTGAACAAAGGACAAAGCCGGTGTCTCGATCTGCCATAAACTCTCCCGTCCGTACGTGGCAGAGATGAGAACGCGAAAACACCGCAAAGAAGAACTTTAAGCTGAACGAAATACACCGCACAGCCTGCAGAAGTTCTGTTGAGACGGTGCGCCAGCGAACTACCATTCAACCAGATACTCCGGCAGGATACGCAGTGCCATAGCACCACGACACATGTGGCAGAGTGCCATACCGAGAATCGCATACGGCAGGAGAGCAGACGATTAAAATCCCCATGGTTTCGCAGCCCCGACTGCACGCCAGATGCCGCACGATCCCTCGACCTTCGCGGCTCCTCCTCAGGAATCAACGCCCTGCACATGCACGTTCCTCGACCACAGACAGCCCCGTCATCGTCATGCGGCGCCGCCCGAGCACGTTCCTCCTGTACCGCAAGGGCAACCTCAGGAATGCGGATGCCATGTTGACGATGATAGCAGAATCGACCGCAGCCTCTTTCTCACCGACTTCGTTGTGACCCCCTTGGAGGAAATTCTTGCGTCCCAGATCTCAACGATACCGCCGGCGTACGCCGCTCATGCCCGCAATTCCATCGACTTCCGTCATTAGCCGACGCGATAATGCTGACGACCTCATCGGCGACACCGAATCGTCCAAGACCTGTTTCGCACGCTCATACTCATTGTCCATCTTCATACCCTCAAATTTAATATGATTATACTCAAGGCGCGCTCGATGTAGTTTGCCGTGCGCGTAATCAATGCCGCCAGGACATCTCCCTCGTTGATAAAGAGGGCACTTTTACCATATCGACCTTGCCATCTTCGTCAACGATCGCCGTATTTCCCTTGACACTCGGCTCACTCGACGACCTTCAGTTGACGGGTTCAGCGGCTGGTGCCGATGATGCGCCCACCGAACTGCTGCCGCCACCTCCGCATGTTCTCGCCGCGGGTGGTTCAGCGCATCCTTAACTGCTCACGTCAGTTCCGTCTGCTCATGGGTCTCCGTGTTCGCCCAGACGTATAGACGCCGTCCGCCTCATGGGGTACTGCATGGTGTGCGTCTCGAGATGCGCCGCAGACATCTTCTCATTCGCGGGTTGAACATTCGCTCCACCACGGCACCGGTCTCCCGACGTTCGCCCGATCTTCGTGGGGACGAACGCAGCACCCTTTCCCAGTTTCATGCTGGTCAACAATCTGCCAGACGCCCCCATCGTACCAATAATTCAGGCCTGTGCGGAAATCAGTGCTGGTAATCATATTGTTCGTTCCTCCATATCTGTTATACCTTTACACATTATAGCGGGTTTATACATATTTCAATAAATTCTTTTGGCGCGTGCATCAACGCTCCCGCGCTCCGTCATGCAGCTGGTAGGCACCGTATCCTCGATGCGGATTCCGCCCCAGCCAGAATACTAGATTCCAGCTCATCGGTAATCAACATATTCTCCTGCGGTGGGCAGGACAGGACTTCGAGGCGCGGCTCCTCGTGAATCTCAAGCCCAGGCTGTGTCAAAACCCATGTCGAAATACTGTGCAAAAGATTCTTCTCGGCGAGCATCGCGATACCACGCCGGTCTGCCTCGTCCCTGTGACGGGATGCGGTGCCGCTGATGCGCTCACTGCGCCACCGGCACGGCATCCATAGCGCTCGCGCTGATTGCGCATCTGCCGTCCGACACAGATGGTCCGCGTGATGTCCCGAAACAGTAGCCCTCATAGACCGCCGAAGTCCATCGTACGAGCTCGCCGCACGCGATGCCTTCGTACTTGCCACGCCATTGACGAGACGCGCACCCCAGGGCGACAATCGTCGTAAAGGCAGGGCGCTCGAGCCTCACGCCGCATGAAGTACTCCATCTCAGCAGCCACCTCGCACTCCGTCATGCCGGGCGGAATGACGGTGATGATATTGCGCGAATGCCATCGGCAATCGCACAGGCACGGCAGACCGGCGATCTCATCCATCCTTGACCATACGCAGTGCATCGAGGAAAACGACGTGTCAAGGGAGATGCTCCAGCACTCAAACTGGCTGTTCGCCCACCGATCACCAGGTCAGTCTCGCCGCCCTCGCACTGACGCGAGAATCTCAAGCTCCTGCGCACCACGCCTTCTGCAATCCTTTTTGCTCAGTCCCTCCATGCTGTTCACCGACGACATCATAGCGCGCGCCCGCAGCTGCGCCTGCTACTCCGTCTGGCGATCCGTCTGTCATGAGAAGAAGCCGCTCAGCTAGTGAGTAGCGCCGTGGGTCGCCGCGAAAGCCGCTAAAATAATGGACACTCTCCTCCTCGTGACAAGCAAGCACCGTCCAGACAACCTTCTCTGCCATGAGCGCGCACGCGAGACGCTGACTCGTCTCTCAATCTCCATTGTATCCACTCCATGCGGCCGATGTGCCTCAGGGTACCGCCATGTAGCTCTCTCCGCCCCAGCCCCGCAACCTGCCCCCAAGCGACCGCACCAATCACCGAGTGATTGCTGAACTCCTCGCCGCTGATGGATGTTCGAGAGATGAACCTCGATAACGGAGACCCCAGCGGCAGAAATGGCGTCGCGGATGGCAATACTGTAATGCGTAAAGACGGCGGCATTCAGGATAGTGTAGTCCAGTGTTCCCGCGTGCCGCCTGAATGGCATCCACCAAGTTACACCTCGTGATTCGACTGCAGGAAATGTGATTGCAAGGCGTCTGCACGCCTCCGCGCGCGGCAGCCAGTGAGCGTTCGTTGATGTCGGCGCGAGTGTCAGCGCGTCAGCGTAAATCTCAGGCTCACGCGTCCCGAGCATATTGAGATTCCGGCCCATTCAACACCAGCAATCTTTTCCCATCATACTCCTCTAATGGCGCATCGATAAAGCTGCGCTCTGCTAGAGCGCGTTCCTCGACTTTCGTGAGATGATTCACGTGGATAAACACTATCAGCTGCAACGCATGGCGTCGATACGCGTCGTCGGCATCTCGTCGTGCCCTGCAGCTCCATTGTCTACCGTGCCGTCCGACATATCTCTGACCCAACCCGTGATGTCACGGATCACCGCCTGCTGGCGGACAAACGCCTGAAAGTCACGCCCCGCACGCGCCCTTCGGCGCACGCATAAGCGGCGAACTCACCGTGCCCATCGCAGGCATCTCCCTTTTTCATTGGCGCATCGCGGCGCGGGATGCTGTATGGCTCTGCCGGTGCACTCGCGAGATGCGCACGATCTGCTGCGGGTGCGGTGCAGCGTCGATCGGCGTCCCTCCGCATCCCACATGGCATCGAGAATTTGGCGAAAGGACATCCCAGCGGCTGAAAGATCTCAATCTCCTGTCCGACGCGCATGTGATTGCGCTGCCCACCCTCTGCCAGCCCCGTCGCAGCATCATCATGGGCGTCACGCCCGACGAACTCCGAGGTCTGCCTCACGGACGAGAGATCCGCCAGGATCTCGATCCTCCGCCGTCGTCTTTCCGAAGACCCCGTCGTGTACGCACGGTGGGACACGCCTGTTCAGTTCCTCCAGCCACGATGGTTCGACATGGTAGGCGCTGCTCCGGCAGGCAGGCATCCAGCGCCGTGCGACACGCCTTCACAACGCTCGCCACGCAGCGAGACGCTCTTCGCGCGTCCCTCGATCTTCAGACCGTCCACGCCGCATGCGATGACCCTCGTCCAGACATTACCGGGGCAGGCTGAGATCCTCTGGAGTTCATGATACCGTTCGCGCTCATCCTGGCGATGGGATAGTACGCTCCGGACGGGATTCCTCGACCGATTACGCCTTCCATCGACGGGACTGAACACAACTTCCGCAGTTCGCATCGCACCCGTAAAGTAATAACTGCTGAGGCGGACATCGTCCGGATAGGAGATACATCGCACCGTGCGCGAGCAAGCTCCAGCTCCACGTCCGTCGCCCGCCGAATCTCTGTATCTCCCGCCGCCGAGGCTCGCGTGCGAGCGCGACCTTGCGCCCGCGCCAAACTCCTGCCACGCGCGCGCACCGTCGCCGGACGTTGTTCGCCTGTGTGCTGACATGGATGGGAGTCCGGGTGTCGCCTCGCGTGCACACATAAGAACCTCGAGGTCGGCAACGAGGTTGGCATCTGCACCTGCCTCGCCAAGCGCAGATGGTCCGGCGGTGACGCCGCATCACTCATTGTGCGAGACATTGACCGTCACATAGATGTTCTTTCCATCCCGCAGAGCAGGGCGACAGCCGCACAATCGCGTCCTGCGTAAGTTCCCGCCAGCGCAGGCGAACGCCATCGCCGAGATACGCCGCATCCGCACCGCCAGCGGGCGCCGCCTCAGCTTTCATCGTCGCAGGGGCTAAGTAGCTCAGGTCTCGCGCGTCATCGGAGGACACCTTTGCGTATCAGCGCACCCTGATCGACAAGTGGCGAGGTGATCCGCGCAATTCAGCTGCACCGTGATTCTTTCCATTCCCGATCCGCCACGAAAGCAGATGGTTCGGCTGTATGGCCGGGATGCGGCACGGCCATCAGCGACGCTGTGCCGGGCGCGCGATCGGCGGGCGGCAGGCCGGACATTCTGATAGGTATTATAGCGACGTTTGACTTCCCGTGCCGCTGAGGAGATCCTTCGGCCCATCGAGCAGATACTGTACCGTCGGGTCGGCCTGCAGCGGCATGCCGAGGCGCAGGCTTCCAGCATACGCAGCAATGATCGGGCGCGATCCTCATGCATGATACGCCTCCCTTCTCCACGAGGGATGCGAGCGTTACGAGTTCATAGATCGAGAGGTGCATCTCCGCCCGCGCGGTCGCGCACTCTCCTTCGTCGGGCGATGATCGAAATTCCTCTGCCATCATCGTCGCGAGTCGAGTCGGCATCGAACGAATCGCTCAGCTCATGGGTGTCGGGGAAAAGGAACCCTTCTGCCGCATAACGCGCACGTTCTCATGCTGCCCCATATAGATGAGGCCGCGAGATGTCTTGGCGCGCTCCATAAAGTCGTCCGAGCGCGCACGGGCCGCCTCCTCTTTCCAGCCGCTCGGCGATCTCCTTCACGCCAGAACCCTGCGAATCACGAGAGCGGGATCGTGACGGTATTGCACAGAGACGAGTTTTCAGCGCGTCACGCGGCGTCATCCCGGTCTGCGCGGCGAACGTGCCGGTCTTCGACCTTGTCCAAGTCCGTTCAGCTTCGCCGTCCGCGAACTTCATCTCGCCAGTCGATCACACCGCGCGTTCATGCGGTTCCTTGCCGATGCTGCTGACACTCATCCCGGGGCGCACGGTGGCAGCACACAGAGCGTCCCTCATTGGTGGGCGAGGCCGTGACGGCGACGTAGCGATCAAAAGCGCAAAACAAAGGAAGAGGCGGCGACCGCAGCCGCGCCAAATATCGCCATTTTCTTTTTGGCACGGGTCCCCTTTCCGCGGTAAAACCGCCCTGCCAGAGCCTCCTGCCATCTCGGCGTGCTCCAGAAAGTCGCGCGTGTTCTGCCACATCTGCAGCCGAGCTCCCGCAACAAAATCCAGCCCTCTCTTGTCTCCAGCGTCGTGGGCCCGCGCGGTGCTCCTGCTCCACAGAACTTGTCATGGTCCGCTGATTCGCGGCGGCGATCTGCGATCCCTTATTCTTCCTCCTGCTCTGCAAGACGCTCATAGGCGCGGCAGACCGCCTGAACTCCTCGTCCGTCGGATCTAGTGTAGATGTCCTCGCCGCTCTCATCCACGATGATCTTGGCAATCGTCGCCTCGTCCTCATCATCACCGTCTTCAGGGGCTCCATCTGCATCCATGTGGAGTGCCACGAGCACCGGCAAATCGCTCCGTTCCGAGGCATGCACGATCATTTCCTCACGGTAATAGTGCTCTCCCTCATCGGAGATAACGACAATAACGTCCTCGTCGAAGTTCTTCCGCTCAGTCATCTCTCTGCTCCTTCAATCGCGAAGCACGGATAACAGTGCACGCCTCCCGGCGTATCTTTTATCCGCATTTCGCCATTCTGTCGATCCGCAAATCCCTGTAAAATATAGACCGCCGCCATCTTATCGATCACCTTGCGGCGTGCGTGAGACATCCCGGCAATGAGCGTGCGCGAGCGGCGACGGTCGAGGCGCTCATCCCGTAGTGTACCTCCGTCCCCGGAAAGTGCTCCTCCACCTCCGCCATAAAGGCACGTACAATGCCGCAGCGCTCGCCCTCATCGCCGTTCATGTGCTTTGGCAGGCCGGCCACGAGTGCATCGACCTCATACTCCTGCATGAGCTGCCCGCGGCAAGATGCGCCTCGAGTGTCGTGCGCCGCACGGTCTCAACGCCCTGCGCCGTCAACCCGAGAAGGTCACTGACCGCAATCCCGATCGTCGCATCACCGAGATCGAGTGACATGCAGCGTTTCATTTCTCGTGTTCCAGATAGAAGCGCACGAGTTCATCGAGCAGATCGTCCCGCTCAAGACTCTCGTATCTGTTCGTGCATCGCGGTGACTCGTCACATACGCGGATCGCCGGACAGCAGATAGCCGACCAGCTGGTTGATCGGGTTGTATCCTTTTCTCGCATCGCCGCACTCACATCCCGTATGACGACATCTGCCTTTTGGCTTATCCTCCCCGAAGGAGAACATCATTGTTTTCTGTTCGTCCATTACCTTACCTCACTATGGAAATAGTCACAGCTTCCCTTGCTTGATCGCATCCAGCGCCGCGTGTAGCGATGGATAACCTCGTGCAGAGCTCCCGCATCTCCTCCGTCGGCGGCAATGTGTCGGGGAATCATCACCGCCACACAGCCCGCTGCCGATGCACCGCGCAGCCCATTGTAGCCATCCTCAAAGACATGCAGTCCGCCGGTGTCGGTCTGGATCTGCCGCAGCCGCGCGCAGAAAAATATCGGGGCGGGTTTCGCTCGACCATATCACCGCCGACATGGCATCAGCATTTCTCAGACCGCTCTGCGCGAGATTTTTCTCGATCTGTGCCACCGTCGAACTGCTTGCCGTTGCGATACGGACGCCATGCGCGCGAAAAATAATGGAGCAGCTCACGCGCCCCCGGCATGATCGGCAGTTCTTCGCCGCTCCGTCACGGACGTATCCTCGCCACACGACGCGAATAGGCATAGGCATCCACCGTCGGATAGAAGGAATGCACCACCGCCGCCATCGTCTCACCGCTCGTGCCGCAGCATGCCTGCCCAATTCCGGGCGAGCGGCACACTCAAATTCATCGGCTACGACCAGCCAACCGTGCTGATACATCTTCTCCGTATCAAAGAGCAGCCCATCCATATCAAAAGATTGCGCCTTGTTGCATATCTCCTCCGCCATACCGCAGAAATGAATCCATGCGGATCCGCAAAATGTCATTTCAACCGTGATTCCCCAAAAATCTATGGTTGATATTACCACAAAATGTGAAAAAAGAAAAGGCGCACGTCACGGTCGTCTTTTCCTGATCTTTCGTCAATCCCGTCCGAGTTTGTCGCGCAGGATTACATCGGTGCGCCGCCCTCGACGATGCTGGTCGAGGAGACGAGTGAGCTTTTGCCTTGTCACGGAACTCCGAGGTTGAGCGCACCGCAGTTGCACATCGTGGAGCGAATCTTGAGAGCGTCGTCTGTACGTTCTCCTTCAGAGGCCCCTGCGAGGACGTGGAATCAAACCCCCTCCTCGAGGAGAGCTTCTGCTCCGCCGAGATCATACTGCTGCCAGTTGCGCGCGCGTTCTGGAGCCCCTCGCAATATTCCTTATAGTAGGTGCCGTTCACCATGACGCGGTCCGTCGGCCTCGTCGAAGGCGTGAGAAGTAACGCCCCAACATGAGAAAATCCGCACCCATGGCGGCGAAGCGTCATGTGATAGTCGTAGACGATGCCGCTGTCAGAGCAGATGGGGATGAGACCCCCGTCTCCTTGCAGTATTTGTGTCACGCTCGGCACACCACGTCGATGAGTGCCGTTGCCTGTCCGCGTCCGATGCCCCTTCGTCTCGCGCGCGTAATGCAGATGGAGCCGCCGCCGATGCCGACCTTGATAAAGTTCTGCCCCTCGCATTTGCGAGGAAAAGCGGAAAGCCCTCACCGTCCACGACGTTGCCCGCGCCAACCTTGACCGAATCACCCGAACTCCTCGCGGATGTACTCGGATCGTCGCGTGCTGCCACTCGGAGAACCCTCCGAGGAGTCGATGCAGAGGACATCGACGCCCGCGTCGATAGCGCAGGAACGCGCTCCGTATAGTCACGCTATTGACGCCCGCACCAGATGTAGCCTCTTGTTGTCGTCGGTCAGCTCCAACTCATTTTCCTTGTTGTCCGTGTAGTCCTTGCGGAACACCTATAGCGCAGGCGCTGATTCTGTCGATGAGCGGCAGCATGTTGAGCTTGTGCTCCCAGATGAGATCATTGGCGAGCGTAGCGAGGTCGCATCCGATCGGCCCAGACGAGCTTCGAACGGCGTCATCGAACGTATGCACTTTCGTATCGAGCGACATGCGGGGACACGGTAGTCGCGGCTCGTCACGATGCCGACGAGCTTGCCGTTCGCGGAGCCGTCCTCCGTGACCGCCATGGTCGAATGTCCCGTCTTAGCGAGAAGATCGAGCACTCCGCCGAGTGTCGTGTCAGGACTGATGTTCGAGTCACTGCTGACAAAGCCCGGTTTATAGTTCTTCACACGCGAGACCATCGCCGCCTCTGCCTCGATGGACTGTGAGCCATAGATGAACGATACACCCGCTTGCGCGAGGCGCAGTGCCATCGTGTCGTTGGAGACCGCCTGCATAATCGCGGAGGTCAGCGGATATTCATCGTGAGCGCCGGCTCTTCATCACGACGAAATTTGACGAGCGGCGTGCGCGAAACATTTGCGGGGAAACATTCCGCAGGAGTAGCCGGGTGCGAGCAGATACTCTCCAAACGTATGCGACGGTTCAGTGCATAATGTGCGCCAAGAGAACCCATCCTTTCCACTCGCCGGAAGCACTGATTCACCCATTTATCGAGTGCTTACCTAAGATGGCTGTGCTGAATTTATCAGTGCTTTCTTAAATTTTCTGTTAAATATACGCGCTTCCACGCGCTGTGTCAACCAATAAATCAGTATGAGAAAATAGGTGTAGTGGATAAAACTCCCTAAGAGTTTCCACGTTCCTCATAGGGAGTTTTTCGAAGCTCATAACAGCTAATCTTCAAATGGTGCCGAAGGCCGAGGTCGAACCGGCACGCTGCTCACACAGCGGCAGATTTTGAGTCTGCTGCGTCTGCCAATTCCGCCACTTCGGCGAGGAAATACGAGATGTATTATAGCATTCCGCACGGCCTCTTGTCAAACGTCAGCGCAGACGCGGCTCAATTCTCCGGATGAGATCGCATGTCTGCCGCAAACCACGGGACACTGTGAGATCGGCGCGTCCGAGCCACCGCCCTTCAGGTGGACGACGCAGCTGCGGCTCTCCCGCTGCGAGCCGGCAGAGGTAGAGGCGCATGTTCATGTGGTACTCCGGATAGTCGTGGTCAACCGTGCCGAGGTTCCTCCACAGCAACCACAACGCCGAGCTCCTCCTGCATCTCACGCACAAGTGCCGCCGCATCCGTCTCCCCGACTCGACCTTTCCGCCCGCGAATTCCCACGTCCTGCATACGCTCCATAGGAACGGCATGCGCCGAACACCTTCCCGTCACGCAGGATCGCTCCTGCGACGACATCGATATGCCTTCGCTCCTCCATCCCCTACTCCTTCTCGCTCTGATTGCGCCGCAGAAACAGCTGCATCAGCTGTGCACGTGGATCACATCCATGTGCGACGATCTCATATGCCGTCGTGCAGATGGGCAGCTCAACACGATACTCCGCGGCAAGAGCCATCAATGCCTCAGCGGTGTAAAACCCCCTCGGCGATCTTGATGAAAGTCTGCCGTACCGCGCACGACAGCCTCCCCATAGCGGCGGTTGTTGCTGTGCGGGGACGTGGCCTCGTAGTCGCCAGATGCGACAGCCCGTAGATGGTGTCCCCATCGCCCCCATCGCATGCACCAAACGCGAGCTCACGCGCACCGCGCGCCACAGTGGCCCCTTAAGGCTGCCGTAGGAAAAAGCCATCGAGCATCCCCGCTGCGAGCCCCACCACATTCTTCGCCGCGGCCCCGACCTCTGTGCCGAGGAGATCATCCCCATAATAGAAGCGGATGAGGGACTGCCAAGCACCTCTACCAGATCGTGCGCTTTCGCCCGCTCCTCCCCTGCAAGCACCATGCAGTTCAGATGCCGCGCACAAAAGTCCCTGCACATGCCCGGGGCCAACCCAGACGACGGGCTGTATGTCTGCGCCGAGTTCTTCCCTTGACCACGGTGGTCAGACGCTTTCCCGTGCCGATCTCAAGGCCCTTCATACAGAGAATCATCCGCTTGGTGCGGAGCTCGCTTCGCCAGATCGCGTGCGCATACATCGCGCAGGAAGGCACGCAGTGCCTGTGCATGGATGGAATGATGACGATCTCCGCCGTCTGCAGCGCCGCTGCGAGATCATCCGTCAGATGAACCTCTGGTGGGAGGGTCAGAAACTCATTCGTCCGTGTCTTCTCCAATGCCGCGAGGTGTTCTGACCCGCTGCGCCCCCACAGCGTCACCGCGTGACCGACACGCTGGGCATACCATGCGTGAAACGAGCCCCAACGCCCACACCCGAAGAACCGTAACTCTCATGACGACACCTCCACCATTGCACCCGTCAGCGCACGTACGACAACCCCTGCCATAATCATCCCGCCACAGGCGGTACAAAGGACACACTGCGGTGCCAGATGCCGTCCCGGTGCCGGCGCACGAGGTGCCCGCGGCGGACGCTCGGACGCTCGCGCGAGCAGACGACCGTGAGACGCCGCACACCGTGTTCCTTCAGCTTTTTCCGCAGAATGCGTGCCAATGGATCACCCTTGGTGCGATAGATATCCATCACCTCAAAGAGCGTGGGGTCGAGTTTGTTGGCCGCTCCCATACTCGCAATCAGCGGTATATTCCGTGCCCGACACTGTCGGCAAGATCCACCTTCGCCGTCACCGTATCCACTGCATCCACGGCATAGTCATAATGCGTCTCAAAAAGGAATCCGCCTCCTCAGGCAGATAAAATGCACGAATTTCACGTACCTGACAACGAGGGGATTGATCGCTCGGATGCGCTCTGCCATGACCGTGGTCTTGGCGCCCACTGTCTCAGTGAGTGCGTGAATCTGGCGGTTGATATTCGTCCGTCGATCGTATCGTGGTCGATGAGCGTCAGACTGCCTACACCGGCGCGCGCCAACGCCTCTGCCGTGAATGAACCGACCCGCCGACGCCGAACACGGCCACCGAGCTCGCCGCAAGGCGTGCAGTCCTGCGTCGCCAGCAGCATCTCCGTCCGTGCAAAGCGCTGATCCTCCATCATTCCCTCCCCGTCCCTCATCGAAAAGCTGCCGCAACTGTGCGGCGGCTTGAAAGAATCAACCAACGGTCATTGCTTTTACCACGAGAACAGGACACTTGGACTGCTCGACCACATACTGGCTGACGCTGCCCAGCAGAACACCCTTGACGACTCCAGCGCCGCGGCTGCCCACGACGATGAGGTCGATGTCGTTCGTCTCTGCAAAATCGAGGACGACGACGAGCGGGCGACCCTGTATCCGAGAACGACTCCTTCTCAATCCCTCGGGCACCATCTCCATCGCGCGGTCGGGACGACATTCCCCGCCTTCGTCACCGAGTCGAGAATCGCATCCGACAAGACTGCATTGATCGCGAGCTGATTGATGTTTGCGACATAGAGAAAATTCAGCTTTGCACCACGGATCTTAGCCAGCGTCACCGCCTGCTCAATCGCACGGTCTGCCCCTTCGGAACCATCAACAGGAACCAAAATATTCTTCATCGTGGAAGTACCTCCTCACTGTTCCACTTCAATCATTTCCTACCACGAGGACACATGCATGTGCACGTTCCAAGACAGTCTGCATCACACTCCCCGAGCAGCAGACCGCTCACGCGTGAATGCTTGTGCCCGCTGATGGCAACCAGACGTATGCCCATCACGTCGATAAAGCGCAGAATCTCCTCCGCCGGTATTCCGCACGATGATGACATGCGCGGGCGACCTCCTGCGAAGCAGGGACTCCGCGACGGTAAAAATCTCCTGCGCCTCTTCTGCCGCAGGGCGTACAATACTCGCGGAAGCCACGACTCATCCCCCTCATCCAGTGCTCTCGTCAAACGAAACATAGGAAATCAACGGATGCCTCCATGACACGCGCAAGCTCTCCCGCCGGACGAATGACACGCAACGCATCCTCGGTTCCATCCACGGGGAATCAGGATACGCCCGTGAGAATCTCCCATCGCGCACCTCCGCTTCGTCTTGACACGGAAGCACGGTATTTCATGCTTTCTTTTCCTTATTTTTATTCGCGAAGATACGGGCAAAACTCCTTCTTTATTCCGACAACTTTTCGTCGATGGAAAAGAATTTGACGCGCTTCAATGAACATGATAGACTAACTTCATTAAATAGACAAGGGGAGTTATCATGGGAGAAGAACAGCACGTACCGACAGATGAAGAGATCGTCGCTCCACAGGCATATCCGATATATACGCCGCAGCCAAGCGACTGGAGGAATCGTCCGCAAGTCACCGCTGGTATACAGCGACTATTTCTCTGAGCTCTCGGGAACGCGACCCTATCTGAAGCTCAAAAACCTCCAGACGACGGGGCATTTAAGCTGCGCGGTGCATACAACCGCATCAGCATGCTCACCGAGGAGGAGCGCGCACGCGGCGTCATCACCGCCTCAGCCGGAAACCATGCACAGGGTGTCGCCTACTCCGCGCAAAAAGCTCGGGGTCAAGGCGGTCATCTGCATGCCGGCAACGACACCGATCCCTAAAGGTGGAGCGACACGGGCACTCGGCGCGACCGTTGTACTTCACGGCAACGGATTCGACGACGCCTATGCACACAGCCTCGAACTGCAGAAAGAGCATGGCTACGTCTACATCCATCCATTCAACGACCGCAACGTCATCGTTGGACGGGGCACGATCGCCCTTGAGGTGATCGACGCACTAAAGACGTAGATGCCATCCTTGTCCCCATCGGCGGCGGCGGACTTGCCTCCGGCATTGCCCTCGGGGCAAAAACCGTCAACCCACAGGTGAAGGTCATCGGCGTTGAGCCGGAAAATGCCGCCTGCATGAAAGCAGCAGCTCTCCTGCGGACACACCATCACCCTTCCGTCTGCCGATACCGTTGCTGATGGCTGCGCCGTACGCACGGCAGGCGCACTCACGCTCGCGTTCTGCCGCCGTTACCTCGACGAGATCATCACCGTCTCCGAGATGGAGATCATGAGTGCCCTGCTCCCTCATCGAAAAACACAAGCTGATCGCCGAGGGTGCAGGCGTACTCTCACTTGCCGCCCTCCAGAAGCTCCACGCTGAAGGACAAGAAGATCGCCGTCCTCATCAGCGGCGGCAACATCGACATCTCCACCATCTCCGCACTGATCTCCAAGGCACTCATCTCGCGCGGACGCGTCTTCGCTTTGCCGTACAGCTGCCCGACAAGCCCGGACAGCTGCTCAACGTCGCTCAGATCCTCACAGAGCAGGACGCGAACGTCATCCGTCTCGACCACGATCAGACCATGGTGACTGACGGCTTCCAAAAAGGTGCAGCTGACCGTTACCGTAGAGGCGCATGGGCAGGATCACGTCGATCGCATCGTGCACGCACTGGAAGAAAATGGCTTTGAAATCAATAAGATTTACTAACCCCGCGAAAGGATATGGGAACGCGCTGACCTCCGCCCCCGTAAAATCGATCGACGCAGATACAGCACAGCATCTCGCCGACCTCTTCAAAACACTCGGTGATCCGACCCGCATCAAAAATTCTCTCCTGCTCACAAAGACGGAGGAAATGCGTGTCTGTGACATCGCCGACAGCCTGACGATGGGACAGTCGGCCATCTCCCATCAGCTCCGCGTGCTCGCAGTGCGCGGCTGGTTGAAAAGTTCCGTCGTGACGGCAAAGAAGTACTCTACTCGATCGATGACGACCACGTGATGAAACTGCTCGGTCAGGACTCGAGCACGTACAGCACGCATAACCGCATGAAAGGAAGATCGCGATGAATTGCCTGTACCGCCTCCTCGCCTGCATGGGCATCGCCCTGCTTCTCATCGGAGGAACGGCATCCGCCTCCCCCACCCTGCGCGAGGGTTCGCATGGACACGATGTGCTCGTCCTGCAGCGTGCTCTGCAGAATGCCGGCTACCAAATCAAATCGATCGACGGCAACTTTGGCAAGGAGACCGAACGTGCCGTTGCCGCCTTTCAACGCGACAATAAGATAAAAATCACGGGCGTCGTCAACAGTGCAACGTGGCGTGCCCTGCGCAACGCACCGGCCAAACGCCCTTGGGGCATTGACGTGCCGCGTCCAGCGCCGAAAAATCCCACTCGCACCGGATGGGACACCGATCCTGCCCGCAAACAAGGTGCAGGATCTCATCAAGACGGCAAAAGACATATATGGGCACACCCTATGTCTTTGGCGGGGCTACCGAAGGATTTGACTGCTCGGGCTACCTCCAATATGTCTTTCAGAAGCGAGGAATCACGATCCCGCGCACCGCAGATGAACAGTACAAACTTGGTCTGCGCACCAAAGATGTCAAAGGAACTCGTGCCCGGCGACCTTGTCTTCTTCGAGACCTACGAAAAGGGCGCATCGCACTGCGGCATCTACCTTGGCAGGGGGAGTTCATCCACGCCTCTACGAGCAGGGCGTACGCATCGATGAACTCTCCAACGATTATTAGCAGCCACGCTTTCTCGGGGGAAAAGCACATCGTAAAATGATGAGTTGACTTTTCCCTAAACGCTCATTATAATAATGCGGTATCGGGATGTAGCGCAGTTTGGTAGCGCGCTTGCTTTGGGAGCAAGATGTCGCAGGTTCAAATCCTGTCATCCCGACCATGCACCTGTAGCTCAGTTGGATAGAGCAACGGCCTTCTAAGCCGTGGGTCGAGGTTCGAATCCCCAGGCGCACCATCGGAGAGACGGGGCTGTTGAACGAAGGTAAATTTATCTTTGTGTAACGGCCTTTTTCGTATAGGGATGGATTGACGAAACAACGATAACGAAAACTTACACCTCTACAGAAATAGGGTACACGAACAAGGACGATAGTGACCATTACACCCACAGACTTGAACTTCACACCCGTATTCTTGATTAAAGAATCTTCATACAAAAACCTCGGACTTCTATTCTCAGTCCGAGGTTTTTGATTCTAAAATATTCTTAGCCGATCTTCGCCGCAAGCACATCTGCCTCGCGTACCGATGTCACCATGCCGAGATACGTCAATCCGTAGAGATCAGCAAAACGGCGCATTGTGTATTCGCCCGCCTCCAGCATCCACTTCTCAGGTGCTGCACCTTGGAAAAAGGAAGGCAATCTGCCCGTGAAGACTCCCCGCCTCGACAGGCCCGTAGAATCGATCAGCAGATTGCGCACAGCGCCACAGATATTGTGCCAATAAAGCGGCGAACCGATGACGATAAAATCCGCCGCCCGCACTTTTTCAAGCACCTCAGAGAATTGATCGCCTGGCAGCTCCTGTCCATAAACATTGATCCGATAGTCCGTAAGATTCAGCGTCTCATAGGTGTGCCTTGCAGAAACCTCGCTGCAAGAGCTGCCGTATTTCCGTCTCTGTTCGGACTGCCGTTGATAAACAGAATATTCATACCGTTTCCTCCTCATTTTATCTTTGTGCTATCCAAAAATCTGCGGCACGGTTCAGCCATCCTTCAGCAGCAGTGCCCTCACCAAGCCCGAAGCCATGCGGCAGACCTTCAAACACTTCGATCTCTGCCGCCTGTCCGTTTCTGCGGATCGCCTGTGTACGCCGCTGCATCGTCTGCCATGAGGCAATGCCATCGGCCGTCCCGACACAGCTGTGATGTCGGCGGCTCTGTACCATAGACCTCCGACAAGCCCGTATACTGCATAATGACGGCGGCAGGACGTGATATGAACGCTGTCCAAACGCCTCCGTTCCATGCGAACCGACCCACGCTGCCGCACGCGCTCCCGCCGAGCCGCCCCAGAGGGAGTAACCACGCATGTCAACGCCCAGTTCTGCCGCATGTTCGTGGAGAAAGGCAACCGCACGTGAAAGATCTTCGCACGCCGTCTGCGCACGCGGTCGATAGATCAGTGCAAAGGCGTTCACTCCGCGCTCAGAGAGGACGAGCGCATGTGGAAAACTGTCCTGCATCGCCCCCACATAGGCAAATCCGCCGCCTGCACTCACGACGGCGACAGGCGCTCCCGTTCGCCCACGAAAGAAAAACAGCCCTGTATCACGCTTCGCGGGGTCGCGCCGCATCTCCTCCTCTGTGAGATCGGATAGAAAATCCGATGCCCCGCCGCTGCGTCTGCCGCAAGCCGATTCACAACTGCCACGGTTCGCGCAGGCGAGATGTGAGAATACCATGTCAGGCGCAGACTGCCGAGCGTATCGCCATCCATGTACCCGCTCTGTACGGGAAAGAGCAGCCGACCGTACGGTGCAAACAGGAGTGCCCTTTACCACATCCTCCACGCGGGACTCTGCTGAAAACACGCTCATCTCCTCCTCTGCATCGGTGCCGGTCTGTATCGTTTTCTGCCTCCCGCGCAAAGGGATAAACAGCTGCGAAGCACAGCATAGCCGCTGCTGCAATGATGCCGCAGACGAAAAGCCGCATACCGTCACCACTACGTTCCCTCATTTCTATTCTTCGCTATGCCTCAATCGTGAATCCTGCGCTCGTGCAGCCATTTCACTAAACGCAGGGTCGTCGTGGTTGACGATCTCGCTGTGCCCGAGGTCGAGCTTTGCGATCTCTGCCATCTCCGCCTCGTTCAGCGCAAAGTCCCAGATATCGAGATTTACCGCGATGCGCTCCAGCACGCACGGACTTCGGCAGGATCGATACGCCACGCTGCGTATTCCAGCGGAGTGCCACCTGCGCCGCCGTCTTTCCGTACTTCTCCCCGATCTTCGTCAGTACGGGATGCGTAAAGATGCCGTGTTTGCCCTCGGCGAGCGGTCCCCCATGCCTGCGGCATGACACCGTACTCCTTCATCGTCGCGAGTGCCGCCTCCTGCTGAAAGAACGGATGCAGCTCCACCTGATTCACCATTGGCTTTATCTCCACCGTCTCACAGAAGTTCGCAAGCACGGCAGGATAGAGTTCGACACGCCGATCGCCCGAATCTTCCCCGCGCGGTGCAGCTCCTCGAGCCGCCGCCACGCGCCGAAGAAATCCCCCATCGGCTGATGAATGAGGTAGAGATCGAGATAGTCCAACCCGAGTTTTTGCAGGAACGCTCAAACGCCGTACCCGCCGCCTCATAGGAGATATCCTGCACCCAGAGCTTCGTTGTGATGAACAGTTCCTCACGCGGCACACCCGACTTTTGCAATCGCCGCACCCACCGCCTCCTCGTTCTGATATGCCGCCGCCGTGTCGATCAGGCGGTAGCCCCTGCCGAATCGCCTCGATGGTCACGCGCTCACACTCTGCAAGGTCGGGAATCTGGAACACGCCGAAGCCCTCAAGCAGCATCATTACACCATTATTGAGTTTTACATTTTCCACTGCCATTTGAAAGTCCTCCTTAATATCCTTGTTTCGACATCCATTCATAGAGTGCCGTCCGCGTCCTCGGGCGACTTCTGCGCGATATGTCCCTGGAGCGCAAAGCCCTCCCTGACATCCGCCTTTGTCACGTCCGCAATCGACCGCTGCGTATCAGAGAGCCCGCTCCCTTCATGTGTGCAGAACGGCAGGATGATCTTGCCCGCGAAATTCTCCCGATCGAGGAAGGTGTAGACAGGCATCGGCATGTCGCTCCACCAAATCGGATAACCGAGAAAGACGACATCGTACTTGCTGAGATCGCAGCTCGCCGACGATTTTCAGGACGGGCGTTTTCTTCCTTCTCTTGCTTGGCGGCTTCTGTCGCGGGACGGTATTCCTTCGGATACGGCTTGACGGTCTTGATTTCAAAGAGGTCACCGTGCGTGCGTTCGGCGATCATCTCTGCAAGAATCTTTGTGTTTCCCTTCTCAATGTAGCCGACACCGCCTGTGTTTTCGTCGGCGCGCGAGAAGTACACGACAAGGACACGCTGATCGCTTCGTGCAGATGCTGTCGTCTGTGTTTCTTTCTGTGCAGAAGTATCTGCGCCCGTTTGCGCATTGCCTCCGCCGCACGCTGTCAGCAGCAGCATCATCGTCGTCATCAGGATTGTCAATAGGGTTCTCATGTCATGACCTCCATTTCATTCGATTCCCCATTATGTTTACTTTGCCAAATCTATTGCGCAGGTGCGAGCAGTTTCAATAATTCTGCATCGTGGTGATGTACGAGCTTCGTATCAGCGTCAAACATCATGGTTGCGCCTCCTTGCAGTGTATAGGCATCCCAATTCGGCATGCCGGGCGCTTCGGGTTTTCCCGTGCGGGCGAAATGAATCCAAGCGCGGCTCATCTGCGCTTCGAGTTTCTCTGCCTCCGCGCTTGTGCCGATGCTTTTCTCCGCGCGGTCAATGTTGCTGAAAAACAAAGGGGATCTCTGCCGTGTGTAGGACATATAGACTCCGCCCATCATCGGCGAATCCCACGCGAAGAGATAGGCGTAGACAGGTGCGCCGCCGCCTCCTTTGGCATGAATACGGGTCCCATGGTCGGAGCCGCACCGCTTTCGACGATGCCCTTGTGGAACAGCCCCTTTGCATATGGGGTTGTCATCAGTGCAGTACTTTTGCACCGCCGCCCGACTCACCGAAGATCGTGACGTTTGCAGGGTCGCCGCCGAACTGTGCGATGTTATCCCGCACCCAGCGCAGCGCGTCAACGAGGTCATAGATACCGACATTGTCTGCATTGCGGTATTTCTCCCATAGGCGGAGAGGTCGAAATGTCCGAGCACTATTCAGACGATGATTAACGGAAACAACGACAGGGTCCCACAAGGAAATCGCCCTGCTCCATACGCGCCGTATTCTGCTTTCATCCCGTCTGCGGCAAATACCTGCCCCTCGGAAAAGGGCATGCACATGAGTAGACCGAGCGAAAGCAGCGACAGGAACTTCTTTTTTTGTTCGTGCTGCTTTTTCGTTCGTTATTCTCCTTTTACGGAATCATTCGGGTACGATTGCCTCATATTCCGCCGTAGGGAAATCGTACCATGTAACATCGTGATTATCCTGCGGACTGATCGCGATGTGGGCGAATGCTTGTGGAGATGCACCGTGCCAATGAACGACATTAGGGGACAGAAAAATCACATCCCCCGGATGCAGAACCTCCAACGCACCGCCCTTGATCTGATGATAGCCGATGCCGTCGGTCGCAATGAGCACCTGCCCCTTTTTGTGACTGTGCCAGCGGTTGTACGTTCCTGCAGGAAAGGCAACATAGACCCACTCAGGCGAATTTGCGGCATTCGGCGTACCCAGAATCTTTCTGAGATATACCGCAGAGTTGAAATTGGGCGTTGTCAGCTCCGTCATCCCAGTGCCAAACAAAAAAACTCGCTGTCATTGTTCTGCATTGCGCTTGGGGCGGCGGCGTTCTCATTCGCCTCCTCGTACTGCTCCTCGGTGAGCGCGCCGGTATGTGCCGCGTGTCCTTCGGGCGCTTTCGCATGCTGTCATAGATAACGAATTGCTGAACGCGGCATCCTTTGCCGCGCCGTGGAAATGCGGCACTCCTGCGGAATATTCACCACATCCCGGGACGAATCAGACCGCCTCCTTGCCCCACTCCTGATAAAAGTCCCGTCCCTGCGATGCCGATGACGGTCATCGCCCCGTGCACGTGCCAGCCGCTGTAACTGCCGGCTTCAAAGGAAATCACATTCGTCTGCGGAGGGTATGTCTCATCGGTGGTAATGAGGTCATTTTTGTGTACCGTCCCATGAAAGCGATCCGATATATCTGTGCCGAGGGAAGCGGCATTGCCCATGCGGAGCCGACAGTGAGGCCGAGCGACATAGTCGCCGCCACGATAAAGCCCTGCCCTTTTTCATTGACATCATCTCATTCCATCAAAGATTCTTTGCGTAGAACATCTGGAGCTGCGCCACCGCCCCGATCCACGTACTCAGGCACCCAGTAGGTACGGATGTGGCTCGCGTCCGGAATCAGGAAAAAGCTCTTTGTTTTCCGTGCCGGTCGCCTTGGCAAAGGCATCCTTCGTCATATAGAGGGTGTCCGCCTTCTCGCCTGCAATCATCAGGAGGGGCTGATTGATCAGCTCCATACGATCCTCCACATCAAACGCCATCGAGCTTCATAAAGGATTCGGTGGTGTAGATTCCCTGCGTTCGGATGACGGTAGAGAGGCCGTAGTATTCGATGCCGTCGCGATAGAGCTGTTTTCGGGAAGCTCCGCCATCTTGGCGCGGAGCTGTTCATCGGTGGCGTTCGGCGGGAGGAATCCCTCATAGACAATTTCCCCTGCGAGCTCCTTCTCCCGTGCATCCGCTGCCTTTTGCAGACGTGTCTGGATGCCCTTGATGTCCGCATCCTGGAAACCGTTGCGGCGCACCCTGCCGGAGTTGAACATCGACAGCGCGGCAACCGCCTTGATGCAGCTTGTCGGTCTGCGCCGCCGCGAGTGTATAGCCGCCGCCGCCGCAAATGCCGAGCGCACCGATGCGGGTCTTGTCCACCTTCGGCAGCTGAGACAGATAGTCCACCATGCCGCTGACATCCTCGATGCGGTTCGAGGATAGTCCTCAGTCTCGGCGTGCCGCCGCTCGCGCCCCTGATAGCGTGCATCGCAGGCAAGGGCGATGTATCCAAGCTCCGCCAGTCGCTGTCGCATACAGCCCCGCCACCTGCTCCTTGCTCGCGCCGTTGGGATGCGCCACGGTCACGGCAGCATATTTCTTGTCGCTCGTTTCATCGTAGTCTGCGGGAAGGTAGAGATTCGCGGCAACCTCGATGCCCTCCACTTCGTACGTTACGGGGCGGATGTTCACCTTGCCCGTGACATTCTCCGTCAGTGCGCCCTGATAGACGAGCCCGAACGGATTCTCGTTCGGACGCTTGCTCTCGCTCGCCGAGGCACCGCCGCCCCCGAATGCAAAGAGTCCAGAGACATCAAAAGTGCTGATTTCACGAGTTGATTTTTTCATTGGTAAAACTTCCTTTCCCAAAATCCCCAAATGATTATTACTTTTTATCCAAGCCCTTCTCGTGCATCCATCGCTCCATCTCCGCCGCGACCTCTGCGTTGTTGAGGTCGGACATGAGGGATGCGTGTTTCTTTGATGCCAACATCGGGCAGAACGATAATCTCCGCATCGCCGCCATGTCCGCACGACCTCCGCCCAGCGGCTTGCGAGGTTCAGCCGCGTGCGCCAGTTGTCGAGCCCCCAGATTTTCGTGCGGCTTATCGCCCGTCGGGATCTTGTCGCCGAAATAGACGACCATCGGCGTTTTCAGAAGAGCCTCGAACTCCTCCGCTGTCACCTCCATTCCGCGCGCGGGGAACGGGCTTGTCTCCTCAACCACAGGCACCTCGCCCGGCGGGAACGGGAACGTACCCGGTTCGAGAGCGATCACGCCTTCACTTTGGGACTGCGAATCGCCGCGAGCCACCCCGGACCGCCGCCCGCCGAGTGCGTGATGAGGACATTATCGCCCGTATGGTCAATGACCGACTCCATTGCCTTTGCGACAACCTCCACATCGAATTTTCCCGTGTCGGGTGTCATCTGATGGAAGAACTGCCGCAGCGACTCCTCGTCGCGCGGGAACGCCATGCCATCGAAGATAATCGGGTACTGCCCGATGCGGAAAGTGTTGAACCAGAGCTGATCCTGCGGCTGTGCTTTTGAGCTCTGCGGGGCACGGTCGACTGTCCTGCACGCCCGCGGCGCGGTTCATCCACGATGTAGGTCGCCCACCCCTTTGCGAGGAAGATGTTCTGGAAGCCGTCGCGCCCGTCGGGTGTCGTCTCCCACGTCTTGCCCGACTGTCCGTAGCCGTGCAGGAAAATGAGCGCGTTCTTCTTCGCCTTTTACGGGACGCTGCCAGAACACATAGGCAGCATCGCCGTGCAGTGTCTCACCGTCGTAGTTCGTCGGTTCGCTGTCCTTGTATACGCCGGGCGCGGTAATTGTCACGCCGCCCGCCATAAAGCTGCCTTGATCCTCGATTGTCACGGGACGGCTCAGTGCCTCGACACTCCCCATAAATAGACTCACCAAAAGTGCTGCCGTCAAAGCATACTGTGTTCGCACTGATATCATCCTCCTAAAACAGATCTCCTCGGAGAGGACTTGTCCTGCCCTGCCATCCGTAGTACAATGCTATCATAACAGGCGGTAGCAGCTACCGCGCAAGCCCTTTTGAAATTTTTTGAGGAAAATCATGTACTACAATGAAGGGAGCCTGTGAAGCGACAGGAATGAGCTATGAGACGCTGAAATTCTACTGCAATCAGGGGCTTCTGCCGAACGTCAAGCGTGATGCACACAATCACCGTATTTTCGACAATCACGATATTGGATGGCTGAAAAGCCTTACCTGCCTCAGAAACTGCGGCATGAGTCTCGCCGAAATGAAGGAATACCTCGCACTCTGCCTCGGCGGCGTCCCCACCATCCCCAGAGCGCAAAGAACTCCTTGCAGGCAAGCGTGCGGAACTCGTCGATCGGCTCACTGCTGTCCAAGCATCCATCGACTACATCGACTGGAAGCAGGGATTCTATGACGATGTGCTCGCAGGGCGCACGCCCTACATCAGCAATCTTCTCCCGAATGAGGCGGATGCAGAATCTGCAGAAGAGAGCTCTGCACATGGGTGATTCTACAAAGATAACCGCTGCACAAGGATACGTTTCCTATGCGGCAGTCATTTTTAAAGCTATTTTAGGATATATTCCTCGCATGCGAGCGGCATAGTCATATATCGTTTTGAACTCTTTGTCGATCGGAATACTTCATGTCACCAAAACCTTTTCTTTCATAATTGTTTTGTAGAAATTACTGTCCGGGTTGACTTCACCGATCTCATTTCCAACCACGCGACTATCGCGTGGTTTTTCTTTCTACGGATGCGGGATTTCTCTTGCATCCGTAAATGTCGATATGGTGGAGACAAGGGGATCGAACCCCTGACCTCTTGCATGCCATGCAAGCGCTCTCCCAGCTGAGCTATGCCCCCGCGCTTCGCGCTGACAAAGGAAAGTATAGCGAAAAGCAGACAGCATGTCAATAGCTGCAAAAAATAAATACCTCCGCCTCATCTTCGAGTGCCGACATGAAATAAGATGGTGGTAGTGGTACATAGGATGCTCCTTGATCAATGTTGTCTCGTCTCCAACAAAAAAGACAGCGCAAAGCTGTCAGCACATGATATACTGTCAAAAGGTGCTGCCAAGACGGTAGGCGGTCAATCTTAGCCCCTAGAGAGGGCGATGCCGATGACGATCAACGATTTACTCGCGTTGCTTCTCGTGACGCTGTTCATCCTCGTCGTTCTAAAAGCATGAAAAGCTCGCCTAGCCCCAGCAAAGTTTAGGCGGGTTTTCTAAACCAAAAAGTTCAAATGGGGCTGACCGTTTCACCGCAGCACCTTTCTGTGTCTATTATAATCTCTCTCCTCGTTTTCGTCAAATCGTTCTTCTCTCACTCGAACTCAACTGCATCATTTTTAACATTATATCTCCAACCCGTGTATTTCGCCTACTCTTTTTCTCTCAGTTCTCCATATTATACATATTCTACGTCTTTTTCAATCTTTTTAGGGGGTCAAATTAGGGTCACAAATAGAAGAGAATAGATCATAGTGGCGGATCAGCCAACAACGAAATACAGTCAAAAGACGAGGCCATGCCATTTGCACAACTCGTCTTTTTCATCAGCGGATATTCAAAAAGGCAGATCGTCTTCGTCATACGGCTCCATAATCTGACGATACAGAGACTCGTCGGCAAGATCCTCAGGGAGGTGCTGACTGTTCGCCGTTGTAGCGACGTGGCGACAAGAACTCAACCATTGCCGCGACGATCACTGTGCAGTGACGTGCCTCTCCGTTGGTTTTTGTCAATATGCGTGCCGGTGTCCAGCCGCCCCCGTACGTTGACGAGCTGTCCTTTGCCCAGGTACTTCTTGCAGGATTCGGCTACTGCACCCCATACTTCAATCTTGAAGTAATTGACCGGATATTCTCCACGCTCATCTTTTTAAAGCTCTTCCGCACGGCAAGCGGAAAATGGACAACCGTTTTTTTCCGCTCGGGGTCGTCTACTCACGCACGTCAGCGCCGAGTCGGCCGCTCACTATAATGATGTTCATTATGTTCCTCCTATCAAATACTCGATGAATCGTTATGATGATTCTATGATGTATATATGTTGCAGATATGGTATTACTATGTGATTCAGATGTTTTATTGGATATTTCGTGAACATTAACGTGCTCCCACAGAAGGATTCCATAGACTGTTAGGAAACAATATGGTTATTTTCATAAATACACCATAACAGTCTATTGGACAAAACAGAGCTATTTCGTCTGTGCTCCACATCTGTCACATGCGCCTGGATGATCCTGCCGATGTCCGCAATTCGGACATTCATACGCAGCCATGTGTACCATTATTCTTTGTCTCCTTTCAAATCTGGAAGACCGTCTTTATCCCATATTGGAGCAGCTCCACATCGCTCGGAGCAGTACCAGTAATATGAGCCTTTCTTCTTTTTACTCTCAGCACGTCTGAGGTACCCCTTGTTACATGCCGGACATTTCACGATAACGGGTTTATCTTTGTGATCGGCAAAGGAAGCGTTGCAGCTCTCGCGATCCTCACACGACCAGAACGTCCCAAACTTCCCCTTGATCTGCCGCAGTGTCTTCCCGCAGCAGGGACATTTTTCGGTAAGTCTCTCTGTTTTTTTCGCCGCAAAGTCCGGCTTTCCCTTGTTATCCGGTGCGCTGGTCTTACATGCAGGATAACCGGTGCATGCCCTAGAAGTTCCCATACTTCCCCTTGCGCAGCCGCATCACTTTGCCGCAGTTTGGGCAGACAGGAAGATCTTTATTCACTTCGATCTTCATGGTCTTCACATCGGCAAGAAGTGTGTTGATGATCTCTACCTGTTTTCCAACGAACGTATCCAACGGGATCTCGTTCTCCGCGATCCGATCCAGATCGGCTTCCCAGAGAGCCGTTGTATCGGGGTAAGTAATCTTATCAGGCAGGATGGATATGACTCTGCGTCCCATATCCGTGGGCGTGAGATACTTCTTCGTCGTGGTTACAAATTTTGCCTTCTTGAGTCCCTCAATAATCCCCTGCACGCGTTGCCTCTGTACCAATTCCCTGCACTCTTTCAGGCTCGCGGCAAGAGTTTTTGTCTTTTACATATTTATGGATTTCCTTCATCGCCTGGAGAAGTGTCGCATCCGTGAAACGCTTTGGTGGCGTAGTAGTTTTCTCTTTGATTTCTCCTTTTCCATAACTGAGGACATCCCCTTCTGCGACCGCCGGAAGGACAGCGGATTCCTCATCCTCCTCATCCGTGTCCTTTTTGTCCCCACGATAGATTTCTTTCCAGCCCATATCTAGGATCGTTTTTCCTGTCCCGACAAACTCCTCGTCTATACACGCAACAACGATCCTCGTTGCTTCATACAGATGGATCGAATAAAACTGTGCGAGATATGCCTTGGCCACAAGAAGATAAAGTTTCCGCTGTTCATCCGAGAGTTTCGCCATATCTGCCCCAATGGTTGTTGGAATGAGCGCATGATGGGCAGAGATTTTCATATCATTCCACGCGCGGGACACGATCGCCGTGTCTGCATGAGCAGCAATCTCCGACAACTCTGTGATACCGGCGAGATTGTTCAGGATGACGCCCGCATCATCCATCTGGTTCGTGGGAAGATACTCACAATCGGAACGCGGATAGGTCGTCAGTCTCATCTCATAGAGCGACTGCATGGTGTCGAGCACCTGCTGGGGATAATCCGTATCGCCGCCCCGCCTCCACCTGCAATGTGGAAAGGCTGTACGGGAGTCGCTGCCCTTCCTGCTTTTTCTTCTGCTCGACACTCGTGATCCGGGCACCGTCTCCGTGATTTGCTGCGAGCTCAATCTTCGTCAGCAGTCCTTCAGCGATCTCCTTTGAGAGCAGCCGATGCTCCGTATCCAGTCCCTCCATGTCCGGCTTCATTTTCCATACCGTCGGTATGTTTTCCTTCATGCTGCCAAGTGACGCGTAAAACATAATGTGTCGTCGGCTTAAAATGAGTGATCTCTTCTCACGTCTCACGACAAGCGCAAGCGTTGGTGTCTGCACGCGGCCAACATGGAGCACACCATCATATCCGGCATCACGACTGATGATCGTATAGGCACGCGAGATTCATTCCGACGAGCCAGTCTGCCTGGCTGCGGGCAAGTGCACTGTCCCGCAGTCCGGCATAATCCTTGTTGTCACGCAGATCGCCGAGTGCCTGGACGACACTCTTTGTGTCCAGCGCATTCAGCAGAATTCGCTTCACCGGTTTCTTGTTGCCAAGATGCTGGAGAACTTCATCGATCAGCAGCTGTCCCTCACGATCCGGATCACCGGCATTGACGATGTAGTCCGCCTTTTGACAAGCTCCTTGATAATCTTGTACTGTTTCGCAGCATCTTTTTGACGTTCAGCTTCCACTTCCTCCGGGATGATGGGCAAACTCGTCCATCACCCATTTTTGATACCTTTCATCATACTCACCAGGATCGCATTGCTCAAGATATGACCAAAACACCATGTCACGATGTCCTGTCCACCGCTGCATTCAATGCAGCCATCTTTCGCAACACCTTTCCCAAGGTTTTCAGCAATAGCACGACCAAGACTCGGTTTTTCTGCGATAAATAGTCGCGTAGATAAAAGCCTCCTTTCAAGACATACCATATATACAGTATATATTGAAAGGAGGCTAAAAAATCCTATCTTTTGCACATAATGCAATCCACTATGGATTAAATCAGATCGTATTCTCTTAACTTTTCGATGCCCAAGCTCTGGTCGATGTAATGACTTTCATCATAATCGAGCGGCATCAGTTGTTTTTTCTTTATTGCAGCAAGATCATCTGTCCCATCGCCTTCTTCCATCTTGCATTTCACAAATTCTGGACTGGGGACGTTGATCGCCCGACCAATCTCACCAATCAAAAAGAACTCACGCGTCGGTCCCCCCTCCGTTACCAAACGTTGGAAAACGTCATGCCTTCCTTTCGTACTGCATTCCGCTTCGACATCATCAATCGTCATTCCACGGAGTGCGATGAAGTCATTCAACCGTTGTGCATCTACCCAATACTGCATCGTAATACCTCCATCATCTGACATAATCATCACGTCTGTGATACTCGGCACACGCTTCTTTGAGCATCTTTCCGAGCGAGAGTAACATTTTTTTATGTACCTTATCCTCTTTCGTTGTAGCCGGCATATCAGAAAGTTTTTATAAAATCATCCACTTTCATAAAGGATCTACCATTGAACAAGTTCTTCCCACAGATGGTCTGAGAGCTTAAATCACAAGCGAAATGGATCGCCGGTGCATTACGTGGAGTAAAGGTAGAATGGATAAACTCCTGCTCCAATTCGCACTGCTTAAATTGACACTTTTCGACTGAAGCAGTTCAAAAATCCACTTTGCTTGAAATTGCATTTTTTCGAATGATGAATTATCAAACGTGCACTCATAAAAATCACTGTTCGTAAAAAGTGTTGCCAATAAACTCTGTACTGGAGAAATCTGCACAAGAAGGATTGGTAGCATAGAAGTGATTATTTAGAAACTGACAGGACTGTACTACGCTCACACTATTTAAGTACGCGGAGTGGAAATCGTTATCCGAGAACGTGCAAGCACCAATTCAGGGCATATCCTCAAAAAGCATTCTGAAAATCATTCTTTTCTATGTCGCATTTGGAAAGACGTGCATTCACCAACTTAGCTTTTTAAGAAATCATTATGTTCAAAATGAACATCTGTCGCACATACATTATCTAACACTGCATCCGTAAAGTCGCAGTCCTTAAAATGCAGTCGTTCAAAGGAAACACCGGAAAAATCAGCTCCACGAAAATTCATGGAACGAAACTCATGCAGCTCCCCGTGTTTCTCATGACAAAAATCGAAGCTGCGAAAATCGCAGTTGGAGAAATCTGCCTGAGCACCGGACTGATGATTTGTGTCCAACCATCGCTGATGCTCCTTCAACGCGCGTTGTATCTCGTCCATAGAAAGCTGTCGCTTGTCCATATACTACCATCCTCGTCGTATCTCTGTCAAAGTCACTACACAGCAGATTCGGAACGGAATGTCTCCTCCGGTGTGGGCGCTTGACTCACATCACCAGAAGGATTTCCCTCGGCAGTTTTCATGCACAGATGCTGCTGAAACCACTCCCTCCGATGTCGTCGATCCACGATCACTGTAACGCGAGCAGCCACGCTGCCACCTCGGCAACAGGCACGCAAGTGAGATCGATGGAACTATTTTTCGTTCCAGCTCCACCCGCAGCGCATCCGTCCACTGCTTCACCCGTTCATTTGCAAGACCTTGCATCTCTTCCTGAATGTGACGAATCTGTTCTTCCATCGCCTTCTGCTTGCTCAACATTCCATCAAGCTGTTTTTGCTTTTTGGCCAGACGTGCCGTTACGTTCATCGCCATTGCAGCATCAATTCCTTTCCTCTTTTAACTCACCCAAATTGTGCATTGCGGCAAACGCACCGGATGTCCCAACCTCACCGTGATGACACAGATATTCACGGTTCATCACGAGCAGCAGGTAGAGATCGTTCTCATTGTAGGAATCCAAAATACCGGCTTCCTCGGCAATGAGGCCGACGCGCAAAAGTTTCCCAAAACGGACTCTTTTACGTTCCGCATCCATGTCTGCTGAAACCGCATCCATCTGCTCCTTAGTCTCCACCAACTGCCGTTTAAGACGCGCCAGCTTTTGCTGTTTGCTTTCCACTGCCTCACCCCATTTACCACAGCATGCTCTTCACGTCGAGTATAACACGTAACCGCCCAGTTTTTTCAAAATGGGAAGCATCTTGCCCACATCTTGCCCACATTTCAATCCTTGTTTTGATAGAATAGGACTAACAGAGTTAGTCTGGGCGCACTTATGCATTTCGGTTGCCCGAAACGCTGCGCCTGAGTGCCGTTTACGCCGCTGCGCGGACGAAATTTCTGCTGTGTATGGGGTCGGTTTTCGCAATTTTATTGCTCGTCTTCGCTCGCGGATTCGTTCTCCTCGAACGAATTTGCTTCACCTTCTCCCCATGCACAGCAACGAAATTTTTCTGTCGGTCACCTGCGTTCCCTGAACCTGCGGTTGGCATTCTGTGGGCAATACTTCATCGAATTTGGCTTCCCATTTTGAAAAAACTTGGACACAGCACACCGCCGCTTTTTTGTCGATTTGAGAGAAAAACATCATGGCTCTATACCACTTTACCGTCAAAAATGACAAACATCCCGGAACAAAAAAGCAGATCAAGGCCGCCCTTCATACCGACTATATCAATCGAGAAGGCAAGTACAAAAATGAAGGCGAACGTCTGCCGCAGGACATGGATAACGTCATCTCATCGACACAAAAAGCGAATGCTGTGGGCGAGAAAAACATGGCTGCTCTATTCGAGGCCCCTTCGGGAAAATCACGAATACGGAGAAGGGACTCGCCCTCACAGAGGATCCATCGTATGACACAATCAGCATTGCTCTCATGATTGCAAAAAAGACGATGAAGGAACCGCTGACTGTAAACGGCAGCACAACATTCCGCGCCAAATGCATTCATGCCGCCGTGCTCGGCGATCTTCCCATCACGTTCGAGGATGCCTCTATGCAGTCCATTCTCGATAAGAAACGAAAGGAGAAAAATGATGAGCGAGAACAGTTTAGAAGACAAGGCGGAAAGGTTATCCTCCGCAAAAACATTTCAAAGCCCGACCCTAACGAAGATCAGCGAATTGATTCCCATGCTCCTTCCATCAGAGCCTTACCCACAGTGCGCCAACTGCCCAAACTCCATGTGGTACGTCCTAAACAGGAGGACGCTGCGCTGCCATTGCCAGCTGCGGGCGATCTGTTGGGACACCTCGGAACCGAACGAAATCCCCCTGTGCGATGGGATTTATCTGACGGACGAAGGCAATACGCCGAGCGAACCGCCCACAGAATCCTAGCGAATTTTGCGCGTCAGAAAGATACGATCAGTGCGCTGCGTCACGTCGAATACATCAATCGCGAAAAGGGATTCTCTGAGCGTGGAGACTGCGTATACAAGCAGCATCGTCTTCCCGCCTGGGCGAAAGGTTCGCCCACTGTATTTTTTCGCGCAGCAGATCGATACTCACCAAAGAATGCCGCCCGCTACAAAGAGATCGAGTTTGCGCTGCAAAATGAACTGACGCTCGAGCAGAATATGGAGATCGTGAACCGCTTCATTGAGGAGAATTTGCCGAATCATTACTACACACTTGCCGTGCATGATAAGATCGGTGCCATGTCCGATGGGACACATAATCTTCACGTTCATCTTGTGTTTTCGACACGTCTGATCGATGAGGCCGAAAAGAAAAAAGAACGAAAACGATCCGCCTATTTCAGCTATCCGCTGCGTAAAAATGCAAAGGATAGAACAGAGAAATCGATCCGCAGTCACGGTGCTCCCATCGACCGGAAATGGGCAGACCGCACCTATGTCCCTCACCTACGCGCATCCTACGAAGAGATCACAAACAGTGTTTTGGAGAAGTATGGTCACCGTGCCCGCATCGATCGCCGAAGTCTCAAAGCACAGGAACAGGAAGCCCGTATGAATGGTGATGTCCTTCTCGCCAATCTTCTGCATCGAATTCTGAGGAACATGTTGGAAACGGTACGTTGAAGGAAGACAGCGTAGAGGCACAACGCATCAAAAAATATCGGACGCTGAAAAAGAATACCGGGATTTACTTTTTGCCGCCGAACGCGCTGCACACAGCATCGAAGAGGATGCACACAGTGAAAAAGAATGAACGTCTTCAAAAATCCATTCAGGCCATCATTACATCGAAGCGAATTTGCCGAAAGTGAAAACGATCCGACGTCACATGTCGGCAAACTTCGCAGCAATTTTATTGAAGCCGTACATGCGTATGAGCATCTGGAACGGATGCTCATTTCCGCTGACGATGCACACGAAAGCGCAAAAATCGAGTACATGACAGCGGAGGAAAAGGAGACGTATCAGGCCTACAAGAAAAATTTTGGCGGACATCCGTCACTGGACAGAGTTCAAAGAAAAATCTATCTGCGCGAAGAACGGTACGCCGGAAGAACTGGCTGCATACCGTCAGCTGCTGCCGGCACTCGACGATAAAATTGCGAATCTGACGTATGAACAGCAGTTGTTTCAAGAGAAAATTGACGCTCTTGAAACCCGCTTTGGAGAATACGGACATACAAAAACAGATCCAGCTCATCACACATGACATGCTGCTCGCCAACACAAAAATTCGCAAGGATCTCGCAAAGGCGGCGCAAAACATCGAGGTCACCATGCGTGCATTAGCGCAGGGACTCTTTGCGGAAACGCACGCAGAGAACCAGCAGGATACCTATACAACACGTCAGCTGTATGACATCATGCGCAAACGGTTTTATGGCTACAAGAAGGAGGTGGAACGCCTGCAAAGTGAACTGAAGCGGCAAAAAAGAAAGTCCTCTCCATGGATCGTGCTTTGCAGATGGGCGCAAATATCTACACAAAGGGAGGACTCAAAAAGCTGCGAGAAGCTCTTCGTGCTTGGAAGAAGAAAGAAGGTTATCTGCAAAATGATCGGACAAAACTGGAGCAGGAAATCGCAGCCTTTCAAAGGCTGCCGATCCCATCCCCTGATGATCGGGATGCCTATGCGGAGTATCAGGATCGCAAGCGTGCACTCGATGAACGAAGTGACGCGCTGACGAAAAAGCACAGGAACTGGCCGAGCAGAAAGCAAAACTGGACGCGTGGCAAAAACGTCTGGCCGCACAGATTGACGCCCCACAGGGAAAGGAAAAATCAAAGAAATCGCCCTCGGCATCATGCGGAAAAATGCGCCGTATCAGAAACGATACGATGCACTAAAAGCACGGCTGGATCGTGCAACGGAAAGAATGAACCGTGCCAAAGTGCAAATGGATGCGCTCGCCAAAGCGGTAAAAACCGATCGGAACGACATGAGACGCTACAAGATCGCTGCGCCGGAAAAAGTAAAAGACAGACCCGGTATTATCGCCGAGGCTGTCTCCGGGAACGAACATTATGCGAGCCTTGTCGCCACCATGCGGGACGATAATTCTGCACTCAAAACATGGTCGCTCATGTCTGATGCAGCGAAAGAGGAAGAGGCAAATAAGCGGATGTATCGTGATCTATAGACGCATCCAACTCTTTGAAAGTGACTTGGCACAGGCCTTGCACTCAGAATCGTAGAGTACACAAAGGGGGCAACAAATATGACGTATCGTGTGGAACGAGATAATGGAACAAATGGATTCAGCTGTCATTTTGAGTGCAATGGGCGAAAAGTATTTTGCACGGTGTGTTTCGTTCCTCTGAGCGGAGGATCGGAATGTATCATCTCTCTGAGGATACGGTTGACATAATGTACGGTATGTGGAATGTTCTGTCACGAAAGAGGGGCTCATTTCATGCATCGAAGAATTTACCAAGATCAAAAGGACCTACACTTATAAGGATTTCTCATGCGTGTTGGATTAGTCGATGTAGATGGAACGAAGTTCCCAAATCTTGTGCTTATGAAACTAGCCGCATGGCATAAGAATCATGGAGATGAAGTCGCCCTTTTAGCTCTGAATGATGTTCTCATGGGTGGGAATCTATTCGGAGACTACGACAAGATCTATGCTGCGTGCGTTTTCGCCGAGAATTACGAGATTGCTCAACGATTGGCATACATCGGTGCAGAGATCGGCGGGACAGGAACAAATAACACATGCACACTGCCGTACGAAATTGAACATATCTATCCGGACTATGCGCTCTATGGCAGCACAACAACGGCTTACGGTTTTCTCACGCGTGGATGCCCGAGAGCGTGCCCGTTTTGTATTGTCGCGGGGAAAGAGGGACGGGCAAGCCACAAAGTGGCAGACCTCTCCGAATTTTTGGAATGGGGAGCGATACATCAGCTTCTTGATCCGAACTTACTCGCTGCGCCGGAGCACATGAAACTACTCGGACAGCTGGCAGCAAGCGAAGCATGGGTAGATTTTACCCAGGGATTGGATGCACGACTCTTGACGGCGGAGAACATAGACCTGCTGAATGCGTGCAAAGTCAAAATGCTCCATTTCGCATGGGACAATCCACGAGATGAGATCATCCCGCGTATGCTGCGGATGTTCGCGGAGAAATCGACGGTGACAGACTATCGCAAAGCGCAAGGTGTACGTACTCACGAACTACTGGAGCACGAACACGGAGGATTTACGGCGGGTGTACTGGCTGAGAGATAACGGCTATGACCCGTACGTCATGATCTACGACAAGTCACACGCACCGAAAGAGACGCGGCGACTGCAACGGTGGGTGAACAACAAGATCATCTTTCGGAGCTGCGAGCGGTTTGAAGATTATCGGAGGTGAAGAACATGGACGAATACACAATGAGGGACACGGATATCGTATTTCGGGAGGTGCGGTGATGGATTATAAAATTGAGTCCATAACGCGGACGAAAGCGGAATCGTTTGTGAGTTTTCTTGTGATGGGCAGGAATATGAGGCTGTCATGGATGATTACGATGGTGAGTCTTACGGCATAACAATCTATCGCGGGTATGACACGGAGCCTGATTTTGTGCATCTTGATTACAAGGGGGGTGTAAACGAGGAAGGCATGAGGAAGTGTGTCCGAGATTTTATCGCGGCGATTGAGGATGGGTGGACGTGGGACTGAAGGAGGTGCGGCAGTGACACTCGGCAGTCTGTTTGACGGCATCGGCGGATGGCTGCTTGCAGCGCGTCATGCAGGGGTTACGCCTATATGGGCGAGCGAGATTGAGCCGTTTCCGTGCTCTGTGACGGCGCGGCACTTCCCCGACGTTAGGCAGCTCGGGGACATCACGCAGATCAACCCCGACGAGATAGAGCCTGTGGACATCGTCTGTGCGGGCAGTCCGTGTCAAGATTTGAGTATTGCGGGAAAAAGAAAGGGATGGATGGTGAACGCAGCGGCTTATTCCAAACAGCAGCTGAGCTTGTTCGACGAATGCGAATACTCAGTGGGGGCGGTATCCTCGGTTCTTCGTTTGGGAGAACGTCCCAGGTGCTTTTTCATCCAACAGTGGGATGGATTTTCAAGCCGTGCTTGAAGAAATCGGACAGACCGAAATTCAATACCTCCAAATGGCAGATGGGCAAACGCAGGACTGGCAGAACTGCCTCAGTGTCAAATCGCATGGCGCGTCCTCGATGCTCAATATTGGGGAGTGCCCCAACGTCGCCGTCGAATCTTCCTTGTCGCAGATTTTGCAGCCGATGACCGACGTGCCGGAGAAATACTATTTGAGCCCGAGGGCGCGCGTGATCCTGCGGAGAGCAAAGGAGCGGGGAAAAGAAACTGCCGGAGGAACTGCGGATGGCATCTCGAGCGACAGGCAAGAAATACACCAGAGCGGCAGGATTCTGTGCAGGAGGTTCTGCCGGAGTTGTAGGTTATCAAGTAGAATGTGCGGCAACGCTCACGACACGATGGGGTGGACAAGCCCCTACTGTCGCAATATATGACATGACGCACGCGGATGAGGTCATGCGTCCCGTCAAAGATGGCATCGTCCCGACGCTCAACGCGCGTATGGGAACAGGCGGGAATCAAGTCCCCGTGGTACACGCCTACCGTATCGCAGGAAATACCATTGACCGCAAGATAGAGAACGGCGGCAACGGAAGGCGTGTACTGCAGAAACAGCTACACGCTGAACACGATTGACCGTCATGCAGTTGCAGAAATCTACGGTGCGGAATCCTATTGTGTGGGAAACGGCAGATCAATAGCGCGAGCTTGCAAGAAAAACAGGCGCGCTTAACTGTATGCACGACCAGCAGATCATCTAACGTCAAGAACAATCCGCCGTCTCACACCGACAGAGTGCGAACGACTGCAGGACTGCCTGACGGATACACCGACGGCGGCAGCGACACTGCTCGCTACAAGGCACTTCGAAACGGCATGCGCAGCCGTGCGCAGACTATGTAATTCGGAGGATTGTCGAAGCAACAAAGGAGGAGACATAACCATGCGAGAGATAAAATTTAGGTGTGGGACACATTCTGGGAAACAATGTACCCTGTACAGAAAATCCACCTCGAAAACAACAAAGCCTCAGCCTATTGCTACACGGATTGGGGTGGTGAAAGTTGCCTTGTAGAAGGTGTAGGGTCAATCATGCAGTACACTGGCGTGAATGACATAGGCGGAGAAGAAATTTACGAGAGAGATATCCTTCGGGATAAATTTTGGGGAGTACTATCTCGTGAAACTTGTTGATGATGAATTTGTTGTCGAGGCAGACGGAGAGATGTATGACTTGGAGGATGTTGCCGGCATTGCGGGTATAGTCAGCAACATCTACGAGAATCCAGAGCTGGTGAGCAAACGATGAAACAAATACTTGACGCTTGCTGCGGCTCTCGGATGTTCTGGTTCAACAAGGAGCATCCTGCGGCCGTGTTCATGGACAATCGCAGCTTTGCCAAAACTCTATGTGATGGGCGCAGATTTGAGGTCAACCCTGATCTAATCGCTGATTTTTCGAGAGATCCCATTCCCTGACGAGAGTTTCCGACTTGTCGTATCTGACCCTGCTGCACCTGCGCAGAGCCGGAAAGAGTTCATGGCTCGGCATCAAGTATGGTGTACTCGAAAGCAATACGGCAAGACGATCTGCGTCGAGGGATTCGAGGACTGCATGCGCGTCCTGAAAGATTATGGTGTTTTGATCTTCAAGTGGAGTGAAGATCAGATCAGTACAGCGGACGTTCTAAAAATTACTTCCGGTGCAGCCGTTGTTTGGAAATCGTCGGGGAAAGACAATCTGGATGGCGTTTATGAAATTTCCGGAGGAATAACAGTTACAATCGCGTTTTTTGTGGTTGAAAGCCTTGAACAACATCAAAAAGCTGAATATATGACACTTCAGGTTACTCAAGTCTGATGCAACGAAAGAGGAAGAGGCAAATAAGCTGATGCATCGTGATCTATAGACGCTCATTCGTTGACAGCAAGCATCATTTTCCGATAAGATATGACTAAGACATAGAAGGAGGGATGAGGACAATGGCAATATACACATATAATGACTATCTGCGCGATCTGCTGAAGGATGCTCCCTGCATCTTGGCATACGACACTGTTGCGGATTATCTGGGGCTGTGGAGTGGGAGTATGAATCCCCAAACAGCACAAATTTATGTGACCTCTCCTTCCATATTGCTGGAACGACAGAACATCTTATCCCGTCTCTGAACACAGTAGATCATGAAAAATCGTCTCGACTTCTGTGTACGACGATCAATCAGACAATCAACGATCTTTTACGGGCCAGACGGTGACAAACCAAGTAATACAGAGAGCTAGCACTGTTTATTACGCAAACGGCGAATCCTTCGATTCACTCCATATTGACACGGAGCTGATCCCTATATTTGAACATTATAAGGATTGGGCGATTGAGTACTATGACGAGGATTGAGAAATGAATAGCAGAGAAAAGTTGATGCTGGATGTCATGGCTGAGCTTATGCGACTTCAGGCACCTGTTGTGTTCAAGGGAGCTATGCTCCTGAAAATAGCAACAGAGAACACGACCTCTTCCGTAGTTCGGGAAACCAAAGACTTAGATGGGGATTGGCTGCAATCTGACGTATCCATGGAACAAATGAAAAGATTTTCGTGGATGATGCCATTCGTGCAGTTGATCCATCGCTTTCACTATTGCTTTTTCGCGAGTTTAGTGAAAAATAAATCTGCGGGATTTTTGGATCGTAAACCGCAAAGTGAACGCATGTTCAGCATCGATTTAGGCATCCGCCCTCACTCTTTTTTACCAAGACTATCAAATTATGTATCAAGGACAGCCGGTCGATATTCGCGGAGCAACGCTGACTAAAATGCTGTCTGATAAGATCCGTGCTATTTCCAGCCCGAAAGTATTCCGCCGGGCAAAGGATCTGGTGGATGCTCACATCCTCTCACTGTAAAAATCGCTCTGATGGATGTATACCGTATGGTCTATACGGATGGTCATGCGCCCGGTACATTCGACGAGTTTTTGCCACCGACGCGATGATTTGAAGCATGCCTACGAGAAATTGTTGAATGTCGAAAATAAGCCCGACTTCATTACCATGTATAAAAGGCTGACTGCTTTTCTCACACCGTTTATCAACAAGAGACCACAAACGCTGGAATGGACAGGCGATAAAATGGGCATCGCAGCAGCGAACACAGGAAAAGGTGAGAGGTTCGACGATATTAGGGACTGCACCAAGTTGGTGCAGTCCCTATTATCATCGTTATGTGCTAAAGCATAATCGTAACCCGGTATGTCTTTCCGCCCCGTTCAACGGAACCGCGTGTCAGCATTACAGGATGTCCCGGCCATGTGATAAACGTCGGATAATTCATGTCGATGACCTGGCACCCTTCAACTTCTCCCGGATTGCCAAAATTTGATGGCCAACCGATTTCGCGTATAGTTAAAGATCCAGTCCATCAGCTTCTTGTCATCAGTCAGGAAGGAAAACCTCCATGTGACGACGCTCGTACGGTCACCGAGCACGGTGAACGTCTCCCGCAGCGGCGGCGTTCCTTCCATGATCTTCTCAAATATCTCGCTGACGCGGCTTTTTATCCTTACAGCTCCAGTTCGGTACATTCTCCCTGTCTGTTCAAAGTCTTCATAAGGCATTCCGCAATACACTTCATAGACTTTTTTCCGGATGGCTGTAACGGCCTCCACGTCCTCCTGCCATGTCGAGGGCAAACGCCGCCGGCATATAGGCCAGCATACAGAGGAGCAGCAGCAACAATCGCTTTCATCGTAACTCTTCCTTCCATTCTTCTACGCGGCGATAGAAGGTCGACGGGCTCATACGGCAAATGCGCATCGCTTCCTTGCCGTCACTTCCCCGTTCCTCCATCGTTCGATCGTCTCTGAAATCTTTTGTCGTTTCGACCCGTGGCCGGCCGAAACGCACGCCTTCCGTCGCGCAAGATCAATCCTCCGCTGCCGCGTGCGCGTATTTTTACGCTCCTGCGCAGCAACGTAACTGAGCAGACTGAGAAACTGGTCTTCCATCAGTTTTTTCCCAGTTCCCCCATCTCGCGAAACTTGCGGCTGTCAAAAAGTGATTCCTGCTCCAGCACGACAATATCGGCACCGATGTTTCGTGTCATATCCTTCCACTCATCGATGATCCCTGTCGTAATCGCGCCCCCAAGCGATCAAGCGCATCCAGGTACAGCAGATCCCCTGCACGGAGAACCCGCTTCATGGATTGGTAGGCCGGCCGTGAAAAGTCTTTCCTGCTCTGTCGATCCACAAAGATAAACCGCTCCTCGATGCCGATCACTTTCATCTTTTTCAATCTGCCGATCAGATTCTGACTTTTGTCGGAGACACGAATGTATCCTATGTTCATCCTGCCCTCCTTTCCTTCATCATTCGATCAATCTGTTTCAAAACCTCTATGTTACTTTTTGAGATGTTTCAAAATGATATACATGATATTTTGAGACACTTTTTCATGCCGGCTGCCACTCTCCTAAAAAGTATACTTTTTGAAAAAGCTGCACACATTTCTGTGCGCAGCTGCATTTCCCATATTACCGAGCAAAGCCCCGCGACTCGTCTCTCTTTGTTGCATTTTTTCAGAGCCGGAAGCAGGATCAGCTCCCTTCTGAGCAACAGGGACTTTTTCATATACTCTTTGGAGATGTCCGATAGTCCTTCCGTGCTGTCAATCAGCCGGTCGATCTGTGTGGATGCCGTCTTGATTCTCGGCACGATGCGCTGGATCGCACGATGCAGGTCATCCGGTGGTTCTTGAAGATTTCGTGGTAAAGAACACGCTTGTTATTCATTCGATAAACCGAGTTCAGATTGTACTCTTCCTGCTTAAACTCATTCCCATCTGCCAGCAGCTCTCGTTTTTTTTCATCCGACTTCAATGGCGAAAGGGATGATCCACAATCGTAAATCGGTGCAGGGGATAATGTCCCATCCGTCATCTCAATGAGCCCCCAGTTATCCAGATGACGATCTCCATTGCCAATGAATGCGTCTACAACGAACATATCCCAGAAGTAGTCTTTGATCTTTTCTCGATCTAGGCGCAGCGGTGAATGGTCGAGAACATCCATCACATCTTCAACGGTTGTTGTCCTGCGGGAGGTACTGTCTGTGTCGTTGAGAAGGAACTTGCTGAATTCAACCAAATTCCCTTCGCCGTTTTGACAAAAGAGCTTACAGGCAACAACAATCTTTTCCATCTTATTCATAGGGTCTATGCACGTTGCGAGGAATGTCTCCTGTGCCGGGATACCGAGATGGCGAAAGATGCTGCATCCGATGTGTTCGGAAAACTGATTGTTAATGTAGCTAAGTGATGTTTTCTTTGTCGAACGAACGGGATCAGGAAACTTCACCATGTAGGTGCTCCCGTCATAGATCAATGTACGTTTTCGCTCTGAACCGCCAAAGCGATTACTGCGCCATGTCGCATTTGTAATGTCAATCATCTATCAGCCCTCCAAAATACATCAACATTTCCTCACGGTCAGCAGATGTAATATCGCCTTCCTTCATGGCATATTTCGTCTCGGAAAAAAGATGGCTCATTTCAGAAATCATGAAAGCACGGTTCTTCTCCTCATACGCCCGGTAGAATGCCGTCATATATTCACAAAGCACCTCTTCATAGTCTTCCGGATTATATTTGTACTCCATCATTATCGCCTCCCATAGGATTCATAAGCCTGATTGCACCTCATGGATAAAGCTCAATCCTCCGGTATCAACTCCCCAAAATAATCAAGGATAGCATCACGTTCATCAGGAGATATAAAGCGCTCCTTCATCGCCTGTTTCGTATCGAAAAATCCGCTCCCAGATGCAGTGATAAACGCAGCGCTTTTGTTCCGGAAGTGCTGCGTAAAAATTCGTCATGCTTTCACAGAGATAATCAACGTAGTCACTCGGGTTATAGTTATATTTGTACTGTTCCATGCGCCTCGCCTCCTACCTCAATTATACCGCAGAGCGATTTCCGCGACAACAGCCTCTTACTGGTACCCCTCGGGAATGCTGTCATCCCCCTGTGATGCCGTTGGTCTCTTCCTCCGGTGCTCCTCCTCGGCAGGAATCGTCGGATTTTCATCGACGAGGAACGGTCCCCTTCGTTCTCCTCCATTGTTTTTGAGAGCTCGCTGATTTGACGGCGGAACACGATGTCCCTGCTCACGCTTTTCATACTCCTCCAGCACATCAACGATCTTACCACCGTGCTGAAAAGATGGACTGCTGAACCAGGATGCATATTGTCCGACTGAAATTCTTCTGCTTTGCGACAAACTCCTCAAATTCCGCTGTCCGTGGGAAGCAGACAGACTTTGTAATCACATTCTTCTCTGCCATTTCCGTTATCCTTTCTCTCCACTACGCGCCTTATCGCTCAGCAGCTGAAAGAGCGGGCTGTTGATAAATGCGTTCAGCCCCTCTGCCTCGAGGAACACGGCATCTCTTGGATCGTCGATGTAGGCAAGCTCAATCTTCGCCCGTGTGCAGAATGCCATAAGCCGCTTTTCCAGTGCCTCACGCATCAGGATAGAGCCGCCTCCATAGACAGCAACAACATCCACTTCGTTGTTGGCTCTTGAGATGACCTGCTCGGCCATCGTCAGGATTTTCCCGCCTCACCTTCGAGTGCCGGCATGAAATAGGACATGGCCGCATCATGATACTTGTGTGCAGCATCACGCAGATAGCGGGAGAAATCCTGCCGTGTCACACTCTCGCAATCCGAAGTCCCTCTTAAACGGATCCAGCACCCGCTCGATCGCGTGGCCGTTTCCGTTATGCGTCCCCATGATAAAGTCAGGCTTAGCGAGATTCCTGTCGTGATGGGAAAACCCGTCGTGCCCTTCACCGATGGCGATATGAAGGACACGCAGCGTCTTGAACTTTCCGGCAGAGAGGTTCTCGGCTGATGAATCAGTGTCGGACGGCATAAAGGCGTGTGCTGCCGTGACGCCCTCGGGGATCGCCTTGACAAAAATCAAACTGAATAAAGACGATACTCTTTGCCCCGACATACACGGTAAACCTTATGCTGCTTTGTGCATGAACTTCTCGGCGAATGCGGCCGCCTTTGCCTTCGTGTAGTAGGACACGGGAATCGCTGTCGCCATATCCACATGCACCTTAATCGCGTCTCCCGTATCAGGAACAGCTCCGCTCTCCCGATAGCACGCAGCGACTGCCTCTCCAGCGATATGTGCGAGCGTATTCACATAGACAATATCGCTGGACACCTTGTCATTATCTACGCCGACGGTGATCGACCAGCACTGCTGCCTCGCCTCGAGAGCGCATACGCTCCGACATAGTAGATTGCTCCTTCTACGGAGACAATGAGGTTATCGTGGATGTGCTTCAGCACATACTCCGGGTTCAGTTCGTCCAAATTCACCAGTTTTCCGACACGCGCAAAAACATTCGGTGCGCTGATCCGCTGGCCGTTAATCACCATATCCTGTTCGGCGTTTCCATTGTCATTTGCCACCAAAAACTGCATGACCGTTCCTCCTCGTCGTTCCTATACTCTTACCATTCATTCAAACAGATATGATTTCATGCGATGTGCCGCATAAATACATGCTGATGTTCACGCAAATCTTTCATATCCATTCCATCTTTAGTATACGTGACAGGAGATGGAAAAATTCCTATCTTTTTACTTTCCTGTTAGAATTTGATGAGAACACAAAAAGCCGGATGCAAAAACATCCGGCTTTTCGTTCATGATTCACTTTCTGCAGCTGCGCTCAGTCTTCCATCAGCGCATCGTCTGCGGGCATGTCGTCAACATCTCCGCAGTACATTTCATAGATTTCTTCATCCGTCATTGTGTTCACCTCCTTCAGCGGGCGGCCTCCTGTGCCTTATTCTGCTCCACACCCTGACTGCGATGATAAAGAGTGTCTGCGACGGCATCTTCCCGCTGCGTGCCAGCGAATCGAACGCCGCCTGTGGAACAAGAGCCTTCATCGCCGCTTTTACGTGGCTCTGCTGCCATTTCAGCTCATTTAGCGCCTTACGTGCCGCACGAATGACATAGTTTGTCTCTTTGGACGGCTCGCGGATCTCCTTTGCCAGCAGCTGGATGAAGGTCTTTCGTAGTCCTTCGCGGAACGACTTCCTGGACATCCGCGCCCAGGATTGCGTCCAGCCGTCGATTGGCTTCTGGGCGTGCCTTCATGTAGGTACCGTAGTCGAGGTTCTGGAAGTCGTAGACTTTTTTTCGCCTGATAGCTCTTGTTGGCCGCTTCCTTTGCGTCCATGACCATCAGGAAGAAGTTGTCCCCTGAACGTGCCGCGCCCGGTGCGCCGTGCAAGATAGTCGATCATATCGTGCAGATAGGCATCCCGCCGCAGTTCCGGTGTCGGCGCGAGTGCAGGAACACCTTTCTCTGACACGTCGGCCATATTGAAGAATTTCTTCGTATACGGCTGCTTGTCTTTGGTAAAGAGCACAAAGGTAATCGGCTTTCGCATCCTTACGGATGGTGATGTCGGGGTTTGCTCCCGCCTCCTTGGCGGGAATCCAGCGATTGTCCTGACTGCCAATATCCAGCTGATGCTGAACGGCAGGCAGCATATTCGCAACAGGCGGGTAGAACGACTTATAGTCTTCCATCCCTGCCCTGATAGATCAGGACAGGCGCATGGATATTTTGCCGTCTTCGTACGGTTTCTGCCAGACGGCATTCCTGCTGGCATGGGCTTCCCTGCATACGGTCACTAAAGGCTTTTGCTTGCCTCGCTGACCAGCTCTTTTGTCGTCTTCTTTTCCCGCGGCTTTTTTGCCCGGGGGTTCCTTCTCCGGCTGCTTTTTCTCCTGCTCTGCCATTGGTTTTGCCTCCTCCTGCTCTTCCTTGCGATGTTCCTCTGCGTTCAGCTTGTCGGCGATTGCCCGTGCTTCCTGTGCCGTCAGTGCCTCCCCGCGTTCCTTCTCCGCTGCGTTCAGCTTGTCGACGATTTCCTGCGCTTTTTCTTTGTCCTTAAACCATGCGCCCGCTTCTTCACGGTTTCCACTGTAGTCGGCAACCTCCGCATCCTTCTTTGCGTTGTGCCTGATATATCATCAGACCCGCAGCTGATCGATCGCGTTGCTTGAGACAAAACCATTCGCTCTGCATGTTGTTCCTCCTTTGCTCACGCGCGGATGGACGCATTTCCTTCGCTTTCGTGCGCCTCAACATCGCGTTCCTCTTCTTTCTGCGGTGCATATATGACAGGATCATACAGGCTCGTATAATCCTTCCCGTAGGCAAAATCCTCCCGCTGCTGCAGCATCTTCATTTCTTCCAGGACGTTTGCCTCCGGCGGAAGAAGGTGGGCTTCCTGGGCAAGTCGATGGACGATACTGTCCAGATAGGAAACGACGAGCGAATCTCTCTCCTGCGGCGGAGAGCGAAGGAATGTCCGCAGAGCCTCCTTGCCCGCCAGTTGGTTTCTGAGAATTTCCCGATTTCAATGATGTTTCTTTTTCCCGATCAGCGTACGGTTTGGTTCAGGGGCACTGCTGGCAATGGAGATTCTTTTCTCCCCCTGCGCAGTACGAAGTATTGCCTTGTTCCCTTCGGGACGAAGATCCAGTTCTATGACAGCACCGCCGATGAACGCGCTCTTCGCCTGGGGGCGTTCTCTCTCTCCCGGAGAATCGCTCTGCAGGACGACCTGCACGCAATGCAGATGCCGCCGCTCGATCCGCAGCGTATCACGTGCAAGGTCATACGCCATATCCTCACGAAATGGGATGATATTGTCATTTTCTTCCGGCATACGCGCACCTCCTCTGCATCAAAAATCCGGCATTGGCTGTGACTGATAGAATTTTCTTCCTGTATCCGCCTCATAGGATTCGAGCATCACTCGATCTCCGGGATCACCGGGATTAAAGAAGTGATAGGAGCCGTTCATCTGCTGCTCTTCCTGCCGCTGTTTGTCTGCCGTATCCCGTATCTGGCGAACGTTGCGGATCTGGATCTGATCCCGCATGGCGTTCGAGAGCTGCATGATGGCCTATCTGCTTGATTGCTTCGATCTGCGCTCCTGCCTGACGTGCCTGTGTCTCCGACCGCCTGATTCGAGTTTTTTGCAGTGCCGTTTGGAGTGCCGTCATGATCTCGATCCATGTCCCTGGTAGCGGTTGATGGTGTTCTGCGTTGCCGCTGTGTAGTTGTCCGACATGAATTTGCTCGTCTTGCGGTAGTCAATCGCCTTTGCCCGCAACACCATCGTCATAGTCCCGCTCAAAGGCTTCTGGATGAAGGTCAATGTTCGTGCGGTTTTTCTGCCATGGAGTGATAAAGGATCTTGATGTCCTTCATCCCCTGCTCTCTGCTCTCCTCCGGGAGCTTTCTGGCGTTTTCCTCCTCGATGCCGAGTTTGGCCGTCAGTTTTTCGAGCCAGGAAACGAACTTCGTCCCATAGAGGATGCTCTTGATATGCCGCGTGTAGTCATAGACGTTGCCCTCGTTCGCGGCGAGGTCTTTCAGGGTAAAGGGGGACGGTGCACTGTCCGCCCAGGAGATGCTTGTGAGGCTGTAATAGTTCGGCGGATCATAGGGTTCTGTTACGCCCGGAATTGACCACGCATAACCGATGCCGGCAGCTCCCATAAAGCATACGCAGAGTGCTGCGGTCACTTTCTTTGACCGTTTCCATCGTTTCATATTCAATCTCCTCTCTATTATGTGCCGGGCAGGAATTTGAACCTGTTGCCTATGCCAAACTGCTTGATGACCAGCTGGGAGAGCTTGTTCCATCATGACAAACAGGAAGCAGACCAGGGCGAGTTTCAGCAAAATAGCGACCTGAAGGACGTGCTTGGTCTTTTGGATGGAGTTTGATGCCGTCACGACCTTGCGCCAATATCCGCCGCTGCGGTCACCGTTCCATGCCCCCGCTGCTTTTTCCCAGCTGCCGTTTGCATCATAAAGTTCCAGCAGGTGATGACGCGCTACGGCGGTTCGCACATTCTCCGCCACGGCGTCGTTGCCGGCGGAATTGATCTTCCAAGCCCCACTGTAGGGTCTCGACTGATACCCCGGATCGCTCCAGGCCTCCGAGTCGTCTCGCCCATGGCATCGGCGGCGGCTCGAATCCCGCTCTTTCGCACCAGACGTTCCAGTATTCGTAGCTGATCTGGTACTGCACCATAGCCCCATCCATCCTGTGATGGGGTCTGAAGGGATGCTCCTGTCCACCGGTCTCGACACGGCGGATTGCCCGAGTACCTCATCGATGCCCCTCGCGCCCGCCGAAGTTCCGTTGCTATTCTTCATTGCCTCTTCTACGGGGACGGTCTGCACATGGATGAGGTCATCCACCACCATGTTTGACATGACGGACTGCAGCATCAGGGCAAAGAAGCAGAAGAAAAACAGTTTGATCGAGGCGCTGAAGATGCCGTTCATGCTGTTCTCTGCATAACGACGTGACCACTTGTGTCCTGCAAACATAAAGTTCGCTAGGCTGAACACGGCAACGAAGTAAAACTCGAGGTACGCCAGGATGATCTCAAAGGCAAAGAGCAGGAACGAGCCAAAGATGATGAGGAGGAAGATGCTCCCTGAACAGTCCCGTGACGATTTTGTTGAGCCAGTCAAAAGCCGCTCGCATCCGTTTCTGTTGAGAACAGTAAAGATCGGTTCGATGATCTGTGCGCCTTTTTGTCACGAGTGCTGTCGGATCGACGAGCATCGCTTTTGCCTGAGCAAGATCCACACTCACTCGTCGCTGCGCCCAGGCTGGAGGAAGAGGTCGCGTGAGCCGTTGATGAGGAACGCGCCCCAGTAGGTGATGGTGTAAAAGAGCAGGAGATAGAGCAGCATCTTGAGTGCCAGCAGCTTAAAGATGCTGAAGCTCGGCTCCTGTCCTTTCTCTCGATCGACGCTCATCAGGATGTAGGTGAGCGCGAGATCAATCGTCGTGAGGATGCCGATCACGTACTTGATGATATCCTTGAGGAGATCCACCGCCTTGGTACACGCGAGGGCAATGGTATCTATCGCTTTCTTTGACGGGCTCCATAAAGGCAAATGCCGCATCCCAGACCATGCGCTTTCCCCTGACGGCTCGCTGCAAGGCCGTCATCTGTCGCATTGTCCGGAAGCCACGGCGCATACGGATGATAGAGCGCCGGACTGATCGGCGAGTCATTGATCCGTACTTCAAAATGCAGATGCGGGTCCAGTCGATACGCTAGTCTCCCATGCCGGTCCCAGATACCCGATCAGCTGCCCACGCTGCACATGCCTGTCAATCGCTCCCCATGATGGCAGCAGCCGAAGATACCCATCGTTTGGGTCGAGGTCACCATACACAGTCTCAAACCTGCTGCCATCGGGTGAAGTATGCTCACAACTACAAGACCATCAAAATGAGTGCTCATAATCCGCATAGGTCACTATTCCATCCGCAACAGCATAGACAGGCTCATGTGCCTCGCCGCCAATGTCAATGCCGTTATGTCGGCGCACCACCCCCGTGATGGGATGCGTACGCCCCGAGCTAAACGGACTGGTCACCTGGATCTCGTGTCCATGAAGCGGCGCATCCATCATCAAGAGCGCGGCCGCACTCACAGATGTGGATGATGCCAATAGGAAAAGGACAAGCAGCAGCAAAATGTATCTCGATTTCATGTGCGGAATCCTCTCATACAGATATATATTCATAGTACCCCAGAACATCTGTGAAATTTTCCTATCTTTTTTACACTTTAACGATATAAGCGACTATATACAGTTGTCGCTTTTGTGCAAGCTGCGGTATAATGGGAAGAAGGAGGAGGTGGACGATGAAGAATATATTACGGCACAGAGAGTATGTTTCGGCTCGGTGGAGATCGACGAGCATGAGGGATCTCTCTATGGGCGCGTGCTCGGGATCCAGGAGAAGATCACGTACCGTGCAGAACGCGCGGACGAACTGGTCGGGCTGTTTCGTGCGGAGATTGATGCGTATCTTGACCGCTGCGCACGGGAAAACGTTGCGCCGGAGATTCCGTACAAGGGCAGCTTCAATGTCCGCATTTCCCCGGCACTGCACTCGCCGGCTTGCGATCCATGCGATCGCAGCGGGACGAGTCTCAACCGCCTGATCGAGCACTATTCTGTCTTCACGCGCCGCTCTATGAGTCACCAAAGGATACATCGGTACGATAAGGAGAGTGATTTCCATGGGAATTTTGTCTGGGTTGAAGAAGCTCAACGATGAACGAAAAGAACGGAACGAAGAAAAACGTCTTGAACGGAGAGCAGCACGGCTCGAAGCGATTGAAGAATTCATAAAACAAGAATATGGTGTCACCGATTTGGGTATAATCCTACCCTCGGAGACCTCGGGGATAAAGGCACAGGCATTTTCGACCTAGATCGAACGATTAAAGCTAGTGCTCCTATCTAACCACCATGCTTTGAAAGAAATCTATCTGAATCATACAACTCAGATACACGAATTGGAGGAGGCTACGCGGAACTGAAAGGACGTTATGACGAACTAAAAACAGCAACATGATTCACTCATCGCTGAGCTTGCAAAAAATACATGCACATAAGATACAAAGTATCAAAACCCCGTAAGAAATATAGACCTTACTGGGGGTTATTGTTAAATTTTCAAGAACCAGGTTTGACCTATTATGCAAATAGGCAACGGATGCGTTCATGACGATAAGACCTATTTGGACTTGTCACCAAATAATCCATCGAGCCGCCTTGATACCAGCTGTAACGCTTTGCCCTGGCATCGAGTATTTTTTCATCCCTCTACCTGCTGCTCTTGCCATCATCGATGCACCCGTACCGGCAGCACCAAGACCACCCAACACCTTTCCTGCCATTCCACCACCAGCTAGGGAATCTCACAGAGGAAGCAGTCTTCGCCATATTCGCCGCAACGGTCGTTCCACCCTGAGGCAATCGCCGCTCCTGTGGCAATACCGGCGGAGGTCACATTCTTTGCGGTCTGTGCTCATGCTCGCACTGCTGAGAGAGGGAGAGCCGCTGAGAAGTCCCTGCACCAGGTCGGGGATCTTCTTGATGAGGAGATACAGCAGAAGACTCACGACAACGGCCTCGGATGAGGACGGGCATATTGCCGATGATACCGCCCTTAGAAGGATCCTGTGCGATCTTTCGCAAATTCATCACAGTAGTCCGTGAGGATCCTGCTGCTCATTGCCGTGAGGAAGGAGATGACAGCGACCTTGATCGCCAGGTTGAAACATGGCAACCCAGAGCCCGTTCAAAGAGGAACTTGTCTGCAGCGCAGCGAATGGAATCAGGGGGATGGTGATCATCGCCATGGTGAAGAACTCAATCTTCGCCATGAGCATCTCAATCCCTCGCCAAGACGAGCAGGATGAACATGATGACAAGGCAGAGGATGGTAAACAGCCCGGAGATCGGCGACCAGATCGAGAATGCCTCCTGTGCTGCACCGTACCCCGTTGTGAACATCGTGACCGCATTTGCAATGAGTGAGCCGGAGCTCATCCCCGTCACTGTAGCCGCCCGCGTGATACCCGATCGCCTGAAAGCCGCTGCACAGGCTGCCCATAATGTCAATCCCGTGGCCGTACCAGTTCAGGATGAGGAAGAGATAGAGCCCTGTCTCGAGGAGTATCTGGACGAGGAATTTCATCTTATCGCCACTGATGAGATCGAGGGAGATCTTCACGGAGGCAGAGATTGCTGTCAATACGATGAGGAGTTTCGCAGCGACAGGCATGATGCTGACTGCGCCGGACTTCGTATAGTCGATATAGGTGCGTGTAAATGGCTGGAGGAAGTCATACCATTTGCTGTCCCTCGTCCGCAGTGACGTGCATCCGGTACTCGAACGGTGCCTGATCTGCACCGCCGAAGCTCCCCGCCGAACGCACTCGCATGAGCACCGTGCCGAAGTTGAGCGCAAGCCCGATACCGAGGATGATGTTCCATGTCGTCTTGTTGGCCGTCTCGACGTTGAAGGCAATCATGATGCCCGCGAGTGCGATCATGATGGTCGATATGATCCGCGCGACGGTAAACATGCTGTTCGCCATGGTAGTGAGGTTGTTCTGGAAGGCGTTGTCGCCGCCCTTTAGCTCAATGTCCGAGCTTAAAGCTCGCTGCGGCGGATGTTGCTGTGCCGTCCGCCAGGACGAGAACAGCGACGAGGACAATATGCAAGCGGCAGGACGTGCCGCAGTGTCTCAGTGCATCGGTGCATATCCACCACTCCATTCATTGTTGTGCCTTGATGCTGGCAAGAGCAGCTTACCTGCGGCAAGATTGCGCTGTGCCGCCTGTTGCTCATTCGACTCAATGGTCGCGCGGCGCAGGTTCTCTGCCTGGTAATGCGATGCCTCAGCGGGCAACGGCGTTGCTGTACATCTTCGTCATCTGGAGCAGTGCCAGCACGCTGTTGGCGCTGATGGCGTTGCCCGACCGCATGACCTGCATGGTTCTCTCCGCCTGATTCGACGCATTCAGGGCTTCCTGCGTGATTTTGCGATCTCGATGCTTTGCCTGCTGCGTGTTCTGGGCAGACTGCGCTGCATCCTTGAATGTGGCCGCGAGTGTCTCCTCGCGGCGGCGTTCGTTCAGGATGCCTGTGGCGACGGTCGTGCTGCTGCTGAGGATGGACTGCAGGTCGCCGAGACGCTCACGCCAGACGGTATCGAGAGATTCGGATCGTCCCGCCCTTTTTGTCGCCCCAAATCTTGCCGAGCACGCCCTCCCTGCCCCATCTTCTCGTCAAAGATCTGTTTCTGCTGTGCGCCCTGCATCTGCGCATACTTTTCGATCTCTGCACCGCCGATCTTCTTGGAGTTGAGGATCGCGAGCGCCAGCCCTTCTCCTCGGTCGAGAGGATCTTTGCAGTCTGATGGCCGTTTTGATCGCTTCCTCGATGTTCTTTTGGTCGATGACGGCAATCGCCGCCTCACTGTGATGCCCCTGCCGGAATCATGGCGAGCAGCGAGGCAGAGATGCCAAATGCGACACCGACCGCAACAGCTGTTTTTCGGATGGTCATGGTAAACACTCCTTTTTGACAATCTCTCCATAATCTATGGTAACCGGAAAATTTTTTTGCCGAAAAATCCTATCTTTTGCATTTTGAAGTTAATTTGCAGTTCTTTTGTCATCTGCATCATTTTTCCCTGGTCGATGATGTGGAAAAAACGGCTCACGCATCAGAATGAAAATGCGCTCATGGTCACTCCCCTTATCGATCAGAAGACGATTTTCCTGCATCTCAACGCTGTGCCCTGGCTCGTGCATCAGCGAGAGGAGGTCGACGGTGGACGCGACACTGTACTTTTCGATCACTCCTTGACGGCGATTTCGTTTTTGCCGCATAATAGAGGTTGAGCGTGACGAATAGAAGCAGTGCATTGACGAGAAGCAGCAGTTTCTGTGAGTGTCCGCATCGCCATCGCCGTGGCAGCGTGTAAAGCCAGCCGCCGATGATGAGGACAAGCAGGGAAATACCTGCGGTTTGGATTAGATTCATAGCTCCCTCCCTCACCCGTATTGATACATCTGATAGAGGTTCATGTAGGCACGATGTACTTTGGCCACATAGTCGATCGTCTCCTGGTACGGCGGCACTCCACCGTACTGGTAGACGGCAGCACTGCCGGCGTTGTAGGCGGCGACGGCCGTACTTACGCCGTATTCGCCGAGCCCGCCGAAGTTGTCGAGCTGTGTGCGCAGGTAGATCGTTCCGCCGAGGATGTTGCCGAGCGGATCATAGGGATTCACACCAATGCCGGCTGCCGTAGCGGGCATGAGCTGCATGAGTCCGATCGCACCGGCGGGGCTGCCCGCGCCCATGTAGAAGTGGGATTCCGTCTCCATGACGGCCGTGATGAGGAGTGGATCGACGTTGTAGCTTGCCGAAGCGTACAAGATGGCATTCGTGATCCAGTCGCACTGCGCCATGTCGCCATTATAGAAGCTGGCATCGGTATAGATGACGCTGTAGAGGTCGGCGGCTTCTCCCCTGCCCGGCAGGAGGACGCTCAGTGAGAGCGCACAAAGGACAAATAATCTGATATAGTGCATAGCATTCTCCTTCCTTGTCTGTTCTTTTTAGTATAAACGACAGGAAAGGGAAAAAAATCCGCTCTTTTGCACACATAAAAAGAACTTGCTCTATGTCAATAGTTACGGAAAAAATAAATGTAAAATTTTATCACGTATTTTCGTACTATTTTACTTTATCATCGTCGGGGCTATCCCCGACACGCCCTCATACGGCTCTCATCGAGGATACGACGCCCCCATGCTGAAGAAGGAGAAAGAGAGCTGCCGTCTTGTAACATCATACAAATGGGAGGGCGAACCCTCCATCACGAACTGCAGCGGCTTCCTCGTGGTTGCTGCGCCCCTCCTCTGAGATTGAGCACGAAAAATTATAAGCACTCGATCATGATCTGGTGCTCAATTATATACATAAATAATAAAAATATATACATATTTTATTGACAAATATGTATATAGGAGGTATAATGTAATCAAGATAAGGGCAGGGGCGAAAGCCCCACGACTTGCAAGGCACAACGCCTTGCCATTGTCACTGCTTAAGGAGGAAGATTATTATGCACACGTATTCAAAAAACAGGATAAGCCTTGAGATGCACGGCTTCAAGGTTGAAGGGTCTTATTTTCGTCGATAATTTCGGCGAGACTTCTTTCCGTGTCGAATTTTTCCGGAAAGACGCGTCTCTGGTACGTCTACTCGGAAGATCGCGCGGAAGGTGCGTCTCTTGCCGAAATGGACGAGGCGGGACGCATCAAGAGCTATGTGTATGCTCTTGATCCTGTTGGCAACTGCCTCGGCAAGCGCGAATTTGAGAATCACTTTTACGCGCAAATATATCGACATGATCAAAAATCCGCGAAAGAAATGCGGAACATGATTGCGTGAGGGGAAGAAAATGAACTGGATGGGCAATAAGAAGAGGGAGGGGCGCAAAGCCCAGAAAAAGGAGGAAATCAAAATGAAATTTGAGCATGACTGTGAGCATGAGAACGGAAAACGTTTCGTCCTTAGCGCAGGAGGCCTACATCGATGGACCCGCAGACTCTCGCGGGTATTACGTCGCCGACGCGTTCTGCCCCGATGATGAGGCAGATGTGGACGGGTTTATCCCCGTATACGAAGTATTCTGGGATATCCTAGACGAGTACGACGAAGAGTGCGGGGAAGAGGATGGCGCCTGCGATTGGGGGACAGTCGCAGACTATAGGGTTTGTAACTCCATGCACGAGGAGTGCAAGGAGGACTACAAGGATTACATTGCGGGCACCACCGTTTCCGCAGTGCTTGCATTCTTGAAGTGGCGTAAAAGAGGGAGGGCGCAAGCTCCTCTTAGATGTGTAGAGGAGGAGAATCAAATGGCAAAGGCAAAAACAAAGCAGATTTACATGAGTGAGCCCTCGAGATGCTTGCAGAGGAGCTTGAAGGCTCTGATACGAGCTTTTTCTGGACGGCCCAGCGAAATCGTCAGAAGGTATGGCATTCTGCTCGATCTCGAAGAGATTCCGATTTCTGGAGGATGAGACGATGATTCTGGTGAGGCGATTTGCGGCGCAGGTGTTAATCGTCGATTTGTGTGCGGCCTCCACTTAGAGCGTTCTCGATGTGTCTATAGGACGCTGGAGGAGAGGGAGACTCTCAGCCGCAAGGTCGCAGAGATGGGAGCGGCGCGAGACTTGCCCTCATTGAGAAGATGGGACAGTAAGACAAGAGGAGCGGTTTGTAGCCGCTCTTTTTATGCCTTTTTTCGTACGGCGAGCGATACGTTCCTCATTATTTAGAATAAATAGGATGCGGCGGCGGAAGTTCTCAAAGTTGCGGAAGCCGTAGCAAAACACGCTTTAGAACCTTGATTGTGTTATTGCAGCCCCTCAGTGTATACCGCGCGCGCTGCTTGTGGGTATGCGTATGGTCTCTATCTAGTTCTGTCGCCGCTGATGTCAGCTCTTCCGGCTCCAATCAAAAAGACAGCGCAAGGCTGTCATGCTATGATATACTGTTAAAAGGTGTTGCCAAGACGGTAGGCGGTCAATCTTAGCCCTAGAGAGGGGCGATGCCAATGACGATCAACGATTTACTTGCGTTGCTTCTCGTGACGCTGTTTATCCTCGTCGTTCTAAAAGACAAGAAAGCCCGCCCTAGCCCAGCAAAGTTTAGGCGGGTTTCTCGACTCAGATTTAGCTGGGGCTGACCGTCTCACCGGCAGCACCTTTTCTATGTCTCATTATAACTTCCCTCCTCGTTTTTTCGTCAAATCGTTCTGCTCTCACCGCATGACGTAGGAACTTCCCTCGCCAGCAATCTGTCTCATTTCAATGAGAATTTCTTTTTCACGCCATCATAAAAATTCATCCACACGATTCTCCAGGCGCGATCTTCCTGTGTGAAGATCGCGGTGTAGTCCTTTTTCTGTCCTTCTTGGCGAGAGCGGCAAGATACAGGCCGATCGCAACGCCACCAACGACACATAAAAATCCACGAAAGCATAATGTTCTCCTCTTTCATCGAGTGGCAGCATTCTGCTGCTCTAATCCTTTGGTTTCCGCATGCTCTTCTTTCCTGTTCTGCTCCTCAATCTGAAGAGAGACTTCGTTCATCCGACGGGTTTTTGCCCGGTATTCTCCTCCCTTTGCGAACGGCTTTTTCAAGACCTTCCTGCAGTCCTTCACCTCCTGATGCAGCCGATCCAATTCCGCCGCTGCTGATGCCAGTTTTTCGTCAATGCGCTTGGCGCATTTGCGGACGTGAGGCGTTCCCTCAGGCGTTGTCAGCCCGATCGGAAAGCGTGGAGCTCATGCCGGTCAGTGCGACCTCCATGCCGCGCTTATCTCCGCGCACCACGGATACCTTCAGACCGCGATACTCTCCGCGCGGTGTTTCGGCCAGCTTGCCGTCGTAGATGGCTCGTGCGATTCGGCGAATGCTTTTTCCGATCTCTTCCCGGTGTCCGATATGTCTCTCCCTGCAAGACAAGGGATTCGTCCTGTGAATGCGCATTTAGTGTATTCACATCTGCACGCAATGTCTTGAACGAGCTATCCGCTGTCTTGATAGCGACAGGCAGATGAACGTTGAGCTGATTTTTCCATGCGTGCATGGTCATCCAGATATGCGCACGTTCTGCCTCGAGTTTCTGCAGTCATTCCCGCAGCTCGAACTGTTCCTTTGTAGAGCGGATTCCCCGCACAGGCGGCCTTGTTGTGCATAGGTCATCGTAAACTCGTCTACGTCCTCCGCTTCACGTACCGGAATCTGCTCCGTGAATACCTGTGAGATGAATCGCTGCTTTGTCTCGTTGGTCTGCCATATAGAATCAAAGGTGGAATCCGTTACATAACGGAAGATTTTTACTTGCTTGTTTTCGTTGCCCCGCCGGACGATACGGCTCAAAACGCTGCTCGATCTGACTCGGCTTCCACGGACAGTCCAGATCATGTGATGCGATGAGTTTATTCTGGATGTTTGTCCCGACCCCAGCTTGTCTGACGAGCCAAGCAGAACGCGCACATCACCTTTCCGCACTTTGGCAAAAAGCTGCTCCTTCTTTGCGGGCGTGTCATGGTCATGGATAGCGCAATTTGTTCCTTTGGAATGCCGCGATCCATGAGCTTTTCGCGCAGGTCATCGATAGACGTTGTACGGTGCCTTGCTGTTTGGTGGACTGGTCGCAGAAGACAACTGCGTAGACTTCGCGCGATCGTCCGCTCATAGATGCGATAAACATTATTCGCACATAGACTAACCTTCCCGTCGGGTTATCTTTCGTAGTCCGCATTCAAAAATGCGCGATTCAGTGCGGTGGACTGCCCCTCCTTAATAACAACAAGCATGTTGTCCATGCCCTTCCGCTCGACGGATCGGCTCTCACGCAGCTTAATCGGGTTGCGCTGACGGATTCGCTTTCGCACGTCTCTGCCAAACGGTCAACCAATTCTTTCTGAACGGCGGAAGCATCGGATTTGACGATCTCAATCTCATATTCCGGTACGGGCAGTTTCAGCCCTCAGCGGTCTTTACATCCGCAAACTTTGAACATGCTCGTGAGTTCCGGAACGTTGTTGAACCGTGCAAAGCGGGTCTTTGCGCGAAAGCTCTTGCCGGCAGGATCAATCTCCATAGTCGCCGTTTCCTGGCCGAACGTACTCGCCCATGCGTCGAAATGATAAAGCCCCTGCGACTTCAGTCGGCTAGGGCGAGATACCGCTGCATGGTGCGCAGCCTCGGCCATAGAGTTAGAGATTGCGTGCCGGTAGCAAAGACGACGCCCCGTTCATTGGTGATCTCGTTCAGATACCGAATCTTGGCCAGAGATCGGTGGATTTCTGCGCCCGTTGGTGTTCAGCCCCCGGATCTTCGTCGTAAACGAGAGAGTCTTTATAAAAATGTGCTCATCGACATACAGTCGATCAACGCCCAGCTGCTCGAAAACGTGATTGTCGCATCCCTGACGATCCCGGTACGCTCCATGATCGCCGCATATTTTCTCCGAAGTGTCTTGATCTGTTTTTCCGTCTGCTTTTCGTAAATACGCTGCGAAGCTTTCGCTCCATCTGGAGCCAATGAATCGGTCAGCTGCTCAATTTCATGTTTGACGAACTGCTCCTGCCGCTCTAGGAAAGAGGAATCTTGCCGAACTGTTCATAGCTCATAATGACGGATCCCAGTCCTGTCCCGTGATTTTTCGCACAGAACTCTGCCCGCTTTCCCTTCTGAAAGTCCTTCGGCGTTGCAACGAGGATCTTGCATTTGACTTACAGGCGCAGGAACTCTGCGCCGAACTGTTCCGTCAAATGTCCAGGCATAATCATGAGAGATTTCTTTGCACAGCCCAATACGCTGGATTCCATCGCCGACGCCTGCATCTCGAAGGTCTTTCCTGCACCAACGACATGAGCGAGAAGAGTGTTCCGCCGAACATGGTACGAGCAAACCGCATTTTTCTGATGCGGTTTCAGCTCGATCGCAGGATTCATCCTGGGGAAGGCCAGACATGCCCCATCAAACGTACGCGGTACGATATTGTTGAAGTGCCGATTGTAGTAGCTGACAAGGCGATGCTCCTCGATCCTCATCCTGATACACCCATTTGACGAAGGCATCGCGCAGATCGTCCATCTTCATGCAAACCAGCAGAGACGCTTTTCTCATTGACGCGTCCTTCCTCATCGCGAATGCGTATCTGACGATGGTTCAGTGCTGCCTCAAGAACGTCAAGTGCACTCGTGTTCTGCGTTCCGTAGGTGGAGTACATTTTACCTTTGTTGGAGGAGACATGATTCTTCTTCGACCCTCCACTCTCCTGTTGCCGGCGCATACTGAACGATTCTCTGTAAGGAACGGCATTCCAGCGTGTCTGCGATGAACTGATCGATGTCGTCTGCGGGATCCACGTCGCCCCCAGATTGATTTTAATTTCATCGGCTGTAGAGATCCTTTGGTTTCACCTTTTCGAGCGCGGCATAATTCTTTTCTGCCCGCCCAATTTCATTGCGCAGATAGGCAATGAGCGAATCAGCGCTATTCTCGCATACCCGTTTTCCAGGCGTTCATCATAACTGCGCAGGTATTCCTGCAGGTCAATGGCGAGCTGTGCTGTTTCCAGTACCTCGGGATGCGCTCCATTTTGATAGGCAGAGAATTTCTGATAGAGAAAGCCCATCATCTTATCGGTATTAAACTTGCTGCTGTCGCTTTCTCTGATGCCAATAGTCATCTCAGTGTATCTGAAAGATGCGGTGCGTGTCGTTTACCGTGAAGCCAAAGCGGAGATCGTTGCGCAGACATTCCAGATAAAAAGAGTGATCATTCAGCTGTTGACAACCTCAGCGCATTTTCTGTCAGGAAACGGAAATACTGTTCCTGATGGAATTCCCCTGTATGACATGACGAAGTAAAAGCATCCCCTGTTTTCTCCACGAAACAGGTCTTTCTTTTTCCTCATCCGTGAAGTCTCGAAACCCCACTCACACCTACTTGATATAGTTTTTCATGGAGAGAGCTCATGTCCGACTGCCCGTGAGGAAAGAGCTTCGGGATTGGAAAGGTCTGCTTCTGGCGATTCCTTCCATTTCCCGCTGCCATTTTTGTCGTGCTGCGCAAGCTTTTTCCATGCGCCCACGAACATCTCCCTGATAGATACTCATCAGCGGGAACATAGAGTTCGTCTCCATGTCTTCGAAGATACCGACATACCCAGCATCCTTGATGATTTCCTTTGCGGGTAGATCGGTCCAGCGACGACATGAGGAATGTCCACCGGCCTTTCTCCTGCATGGAGACTCATCAACGCCTCACCCGGTGTGTCCGCATGAGTTGGTGGCGTATAGGGCGTGCACTGTCCGCTTGGAGAAAATATCCGAAAGACCGACAAGCTCTCCATCTTCGACGACTTCCAGAGAAGTCGAAGCGGATAGGAGGCGTCGTCTCCGGAAGTGACGCCGCAGACGTGTATCCTGAAAATGTTGCCATATTTTTGGTGAGCTGTCATAGAGCTCGCGCAGCGCAGTTTGATGCTGTATAAGCTCCGCATCGTTGCTCCCGCAGCTCTGCATCGTACATGGCGCGGATGCGATCCCGAATCTGCATCGCCATGTGTACCTGCACAGAAGTCTTCTCATCAAAAATTGCGCTCTGCCTCTTTGCGGCGAGCTAATAGACGATGCTCCCCATCCTTCTCATAATACCCGAAGGCCGATTCTTCTCAGAGCATCTTCCTCCTCGGTATGGGAAGCGGCTGTTGATGGTTGATAGGTCTGTTCCGGCAGAGACGAAAGTGCAGCCGATAGTTCCTCCGCGAAGCGCTTTTGCCATCATGTCCCTCGACGTACGGAGCGACCCCAAAGGCAGTACGTTGCACGGAAGGTGTCCCGAGGATATTCTCCGGATGCTGCACGAAATAGTGATTCACATAATATTCTGACGTTATATCTTCGCCACCGTGATAATAGGTATGTTCTTGTCGATCGGCGTGTACCCACTCCGGCAGCGGCGCATCCGCAGCAAGCTCCTTTCCCGCTTGCGAAAGATAAGAAAGATCTGAAAGAGCATCTGTCCCGCGCCCGCGAACAGCTGATTCGAAGGCGCACCGCGCGAATCAATTCGCCCTTTTGGGCAAGTTCGCGCCGCAGCGTCTCGTCCTTTTTGTCCATCGTTCCATGACTTGTTATAGCAACAACAAGCGTTACTGAGACGTACCCTCGTCCATCATTTTCAAGAAATAATCAGCGGACGAAGTAGTTCTTCGTAAAATTCGTATCGGTGATGATGTAGTCTCCGAACGGAAACGTTCGATATGGCAAGATCAAAAAGAATGATTGGGAGCGCGTGCGCTCAAATCCCCGCTGTATGATCCTGGCATTGTCCGAGGAATAGCGGGCAATCTTCGCCGACAGGAGGTCAAGCTCCACGCCTACGCGAATGCTTTTCTCTTCATATCCTCCGGCATATATTGCAGAAAACGCCCCTGTTCCGGTCGACGGATCGAGGATGTTCCCTGCCTGAATCCCGCCTCATGAAGCCCCTCATAGATGGCCTGGATACTTGGCGGCGGTAGAACGCATCCAGCGTGGATGCGCGGGCAGATGCAAATTCGGCATCCGTCATGATGCCTTTTGCCTGTTCATACCACTGTGCCACGATGCATTACGTGTGTCAAACGCCTCCGGATTCCTCAGCCGGAGTATGACCGCAGAACAGCAAGTTCTTCTTCTGTTGCCATCCGCCCGCTCTGTTCCAGGTCGTTTTGCGATCTGCACAGCCGCGAGGTTGCGCTGGAATACCGCTCGCTTTCCCGCTGTGGTCGTCATATCTGCCGCAGGTCTAGTCGTGATAGATCAACGGTATGTTCTTGTTCGCCTTCTGCCGCCCAGGAGCGAGTCCTCCGGATCGAAAAGATCCCGGCTCTGCTATCACCTCCGGATCGGCAAAGGCTGCCCGCGATTGCTTTTCTCCACCTCGTTCTTCCCGCTGCACGACCTCGGTTCTTGCCGTTCCTTCTTCTGTCTCCCTTGTTGCATCATCCGACGGTATCGCCTATCAGTGTCTGCGGACTCTCAGTCCTCCGCTTCCATCGTGGACTCTTCCACGATGGAAGCTTCGTGTTCCCGACGCGCTCCGCTGCAGGAGTGCACTGATCCACGCCCGTGCGATGTCATCGATAAGACCGTCCGGACAGCTCTGCAAGCTGCGTGAAGAGTATCTGCGCACATCACTGCTGTCGATTCTCGCATAGATATAACGCACTGCCCATAGAGTGCATCATCAATTCGCGAAAGGTAATATCATGCAGGAACTCACCACTCGGATCGTCCGCATGATGGCCGCGATACCATGCTTTGATCGACATCTCCATCGAGGGCTCTTCCGGAATATCCGGCGATGTGCTCACAGACTGCGCATCGGCTTCCTGTGCCTGGCTGAAACGTCCCGCCCGGCACAGCTCCATACGTTACAGCAACCGCATAGTATGCCCGTCCGATCAGCCCATCCTGTTCCTCCTGCGCATTCCATCCGCAGACAGGTTCGCGCACGAAAGAAAGGTACCCATCACGGATTCCCTACCGTCGATACGACCTTCCTGACGTGCGTGTTGAATTTCAGAAAGATCCTCTGCGGTCTCCGCATTCAACTCCTGCGGGATCTCAATGGAGAGACTTCCTACATGGATGCTTTCCTCGATCGGAGGCATCACCGTACCGCAGAATCTCCCGCACTTTCCTCGGGCGAGGACGCTGTTGTACGCTCGATCCACTTCATCACGTCGCGCTTCTTTAGTTCCTCCGTCACGCCGTCCCGCCTGCGGCTCTCCTCCGTCATCTGTACGAACTGATCGTACACCACGTCGTCGTAATCTCAGATACTGCTCATGATCCCCTCTCGCACCATCCGCGCCCACTCTTCCGGCTGTGTCCGGCGCAAACAGTCCCGTCTCATCTCCCCATCTCGCCAAAGTGGCTGTGCAGGATCTCTTCCTCTGTCATTTGACTCCGCCTCTGCTCTCTGCGCTCTTTCGTGCTCAACGCGGATTGCGTTCCCGATCGCATCCAACATATCTTTTTGATACTTCCGCGCACCGCATTCAGAATAACGGCAATATGCACATTCTGCGGTATATCCTCCTCATTGAGGAGATCTGTGACTGTGGCAGACCAAGACGCGCTCAGTACAACATACCTCACACGCAGGGCGATACAGTCCGCCGGTCTTATATGCTGCCCTCGTATCAAAGCGGCAGCTTTTCTCCCGGATCACAGCATCCAGTGACTCGCCCTCGCGTTCCGCCCAATGCGTTTTGCCGCCAGCTCATCGGCCGGGGTAAAATCCCACAACACATCCTGCAATTCCGCATCGCCATTGCGAAAGCTCCACGGTATCACGCACGTCGCAGCATAGCGGTTGCATACTGGTTGTCTTGCTGGCGCCACAGCAGCGGTATCCCCGCAGCATCCGCCGCAAGTTCGGTATGCAAATACCCTGCGCCATACATCTTCCTGATGCAACGCGGTGGCATCATCCGGCACGGTCATGAGGGTTGAACTGTTCCACAAGGGAATATTTGTGAACTTTGCCATCGTATTGAGGAAATTCCTTGTACTTCGCCGCGTCATCGCCCACCTCCCCAGGTGTTTTTCTGACTTCGTTCCGCAGCATCGTCCGTTCGTCCATCTTGTGTCCTCCTATGAAAGCAATCTGTCACTTCCATAGTAGCTCACAAACCATTCAAAAATCCTATGTTTTTACGCGGAAATTTCTTCATGGTCATTTTAACATACTTCTTTTCTTTGCAACTTTATTTAGTCGCAATAAGGAGCTTTTCAGATGAGGGAAAAGGGACGAGACATTTTTGCGACACGCGTCGCTCAATCACTGTCCCTTTTCGATTTTATGGCTTTGCAGACGTGGCAACGTACAGAACGTGTTCTGTACCATGCCCGACTCGCAAAACCGCCGCCCCACCACCACCCTCAAAGGGCTCTGCCCCTCTGCACTCCCGTATATATACCTCCTGAGACGTTCCGCGTTCGAACGAGGTTTTTCTCCCTGCATTGCTTTCTTTCCTGCGCTTCTTTTTCGATCTGTTTCGAACGTAGGATGGATAGGTTGATTTGGATGCTCCTGTGCCCAATCTTGGGCTTGTAGCGTGACAGGATAGGTGTTAGATTTCTGGATTCTGCTCCATCGTTAAGGAGTGCTTTAACGATTTTTAACCTCCATGGTGATGTTGTACGGCAACGGATCGCCCCTCAATCTTTTTCCGTTGTGCCGGTACTCGGATTCGAGATCTTCCGCATGTCGGAGCGCGGAATCACAACATAGTGACTCAGTTTTTCCTGTTCCCGTATATTTCATGGTCGGCCAGCAGCTTCCTCGGCTGACCGATCTATGTTCATGGTCTGCCTAGTATCTGATCTTTGACCATGGAGAAGAGTTTCGTCAGGCGAGCTTCACCGCCTCAGAAGATGCAGGATAAAGCGGTGATGTGATGACGATTCCTTCACGCATGCTTGGTTTTACGTCCTGTTCAAAGAGCCGCAGAGCATGTTCTATGTCTATCTACTCACCAGTTCTCCTCTTTTTAGTCTTCGGAGATAATCCCGATAGATGCGTCTGGACAATACGTGCATCATCCATGTTCTGTGAGAACGAATCGTTTGTTTTCTTTTCATGTAGGCGCGGGCAAAGGAACGATACACGTCCGCGCTGCCTCTCCATGCGTGCGTGCATGATATGTATCTATCGCCTCATAACGTTCCTTTTCCGGTCTGATAGGGCAGAAAAAGAGTGCACTGAGGTAGCGTATCTTTCCCGGCGGTCTGCATGCTGCTCAAAGACTGTCGAACTAATAGGAAGAAAGCTGGTCCTGCCGGATCATGGCGAGCCCGATCTGGCAGTCACGCTGGATAGTCGCATCGTCTTCGCAGAAAGGCGGCGCAGATAACTCTCTTTCGCCTCCCGCATTGTCCTTTGCCCGCTCTCGCCCAGTTGTCGTTGACCGCCTCTATGACTTTTCCGCTATCACCATCACAGCACGCGCATCCGTAAGCTTCTTGGCCATCGGGGACTTATCCTCGTATGACGGAAATGACATCCTTTACGTCGTAGCCATATTCCAAGAGCCGGATCGCCGCTGTCAGATCGTGATCGTATGTTTCTGCCTCAGCGTTGTTATGAGCGCGATCTTCCACCTCTCGTCACGCCTGGCCATGATTTCCCCGAGTAAATCCAGATAGGCCATTGTGATATTTCTCATCTCTGCCCACCTTCTCGTTCCTTTTCCGTGTAGATGTACTCGTCTCACTTTTTCCCCAACCAGTCATTAGGCCATCAGAGTTCCTGTACTTTGTTTAGTGCGCTTCCTGTGCTTTGTTTGAGTGCCTCCCGCGTTTTTTATTGAGCTGCCTGGTGCAATAGATGTTGAAAAAGAGTAAGACAAACGCAAAGAGCAAAAGAGCCACAAGCAGGGAATCATACGACATGACAGCACCCTCATTCCTAGTGAAGATGTTACGAAACGACAGTTTCCGCTGAGTACATCATCTGTTTTCTCCTCGAGTATGTTGGAGCGAATCAGCCAGCGGCGATTAAATCCTTCTGCGCCATATTCGCGAAAGATGTCTTTTCGCAGCACTGACCCCCTCGGTGTTGACAGCAACATAGGCAGGAACTGGACAAGCGTCCAGTGCGAGCTCGAAAAGACGTGATCCGTAAGGAGAGACGTAATAATAGTGACGTTTTCGTGGCCGACGAGGATCTCAATCTGTCCCTCGTTGAGGCCAAACAGTCCATAGTTCTCAGCAGCTTTGCTTTTCCAGCGCATCGTTGTTCGGCAAGAAAATTCTCACTGTAGCAGGTATCGAGCACGGTATGAAAGATGGGCTGTTGGACAATATCGGTGATGGACTCGTGGCAAAGATGACGGAGGCATTCGCTTTTACGCAGGACTTTGAGCCACCTCACGGATTTTTGCCGCAAACTGTTCATTGTCAAAGAATATCCAACACTCATCCAACACAATGATCGCGGCTCCCTTTAGGCTTTGTTCAATCCTATGGAAGATATACATGAGCGTTGTTCCGACAATCTGCGGCGTACTCATGAGTTTTTCTCCATTTCAAAGGTCTCGCCATGATCCGAGCTGGAGGCTGTCAACGTCGGAATCAAAGATACGGCCATGGTCCGCGGAACAAAGCGGAGCGAGTGCTTTTTCAGTTCTTCGACTGGATCGCATTCACGAGAGTAGTCATGCGCGCGCAGTCGCTTTATCACCCACATAGGAGGTCGCTATCTGCTTCCGAACGCATCCCAGATCAGCTGTTTACGTTCCGGCGTGATTTCGGTTCTCCTGCCGCACATAGTCACAGAGCCATTCCAACGCCCACTGCCGCTCTTTTGTCATCATCGATCTGAGCGAGCGGTTGAAGGATAATGCGCGCCGGATTCTTCGTTGCCGAGGTCAAAGAACAGTGCCGCCGACGCCCCGTGTGAGGACATAGCTGGACGCGCCCTTGTCAAAGACGAAGACACGAGCATTTTTGTACTTGCGGGAAGGACGATTCCACCATGTTGAGAAAGACGTGATTTACCTGCACCAGTCGGTCCAACAACGAGCGTATGTCCGACATCGCCGACGTGAGACTAAAGGCGAAATGGGGTGCTGCCGGAGGTCTGTGTATAAATGAGAGGGGACCGTCCAGATGATGATTGCGCGAGTCCTCGCCCAGATGGTAGAAAGCGGCATCATGGACGAGATTCGGAGCATGAGACAAATGACGGCGGACGTTGCGACCGACGTTGCCGGAAAGTGTCCCCATCCATGCATCGACACTGTTGAGGTCTTCATTCGCTTTGAAGCCAATGTTATTGATGGTTTGAACAACGGTCTTCGCACGCATATCTGCCTCTATCTGGGAGAGCTCTCCCAAGATGACGATGCAGGAGGTGTAATAGCCAAAGGAGGTTATATCGGACTCGATGAGTCCCTCCGCTGATTTTGCTTGTTGGTACTTTGCAACGGCGGTCTCGGTTGATGTTGCTGTTGTCCTCCTGTCCACTGGCAAATTCACGCAACATGTCCATAACGCTCTTAAATTTTTGCCTTCCATTCTTTGGTTTTCTTGCTGACGGGCATCCAGGGCATCCAGTTTGCTGAGACAATATACGCGAAATCCAGCGATAAGAGAAGTTCTGAAGGTTGAGACCATCGAAAAATGCCGAAGCATGTGTGTACTATGTATCCGATGATCGTTACAACGCGCATGTGCTTTCTGCACCGAGCCGTGGTCCAAGGCCACCTGAAAGAGCAGAATCATACACAGGAACTGATCACAGAAGCGGATGCTTCGGCAGTCGCAGCGTGCGTGGCGATTCATTGATATGGTGGAATAAAGTAGGTCACCATTTCATCCGCAGACAGGATCTCACATAGGAATTTGACACGCAAAGAACGCCTTATAGACTTCTTCGACGACATTGCTGAACGTAGTGAGACAGTCTTCTCGTCAGTCCTTTTGTTTTTCCTCAACAACGAAGGCACGCAGCCGTCCTCGTGATCGTTCGGCGGCATCCAGTAGAGGGCAGACAGTAGCCGACTCAAAATGGGAGTCTCCGCTGCTGAAATAGGCTTTTCCGCTCGTCATCCATGATCTTTGGTGATCGATCGGGGAAGCAAGTAAATCTGTTGTAGTCCGCTGACGGAATGCGTTGCTTCAAAAGAACATAACCATCCTGTTTCAATCGCCATAAAACGGAGTTCAGTTGCTGTGCATGATGGAGAGCCGTTCTCAATCGCCGAGTCCAGATCGCCACGATAGCGGAATGTGGTCTGTATTGAGCCGTCTTTGTTGAGGACAAGCGTCGATCCCTCGGCGATGACCTCGCCCATGGCAGCGTATATTTCAGTGAGTTCTGGTGTTTGACCAGGAAACGATCCAACGATACATTTATCCTTCCTCCTTCGATCAGATGCAGTCGCGTTTTAAGCTGCTCTTCTGCCTGTTCTAATATATCTTCACGCTCTTCCTTTATTTCGATGGTCGCATGAAGAAATTCTGACAGATCATGAAAGCCGGTGACCGGCGGATACGCATTTCGGCCAGGAAATTAGCCCAGATGTCTCCCCAAAAGACCTCTTTAGGTTGAATTTCTTTCCACGATATACGGGAGTTTCGCCTGATTTAATACGCTCCCGCAGCTCGGCTTTGCAGGGAGCGGTCGTGTTCTCGTCCAGCGGGAGAGAAGCGTATCTGTGTCATATCCGTTGTGAAGTCACCGAAAAGCCGTCGTCTGTTGCCATGTGTGACGAATGACGGAACGTGCTTGGAAACCAGCGTGACGTATATTTCAGGGAGGTCATGTTTTGCCTGTTTTTGCTGAAAGAGAAGCATCCTCCGCACGTGTCTGTAGGTCACATGCTCAAGCTGTTGGTACAGGTCATCTCGCTCCATCCGACGCAAAACTAGGAGACGGGCACAGGAATGCGTTTGCCATTGATAAACACGTCGTTGCTGCCACCTCAAAATCTACGTTCTGGGGAGAGCAGCGCATCCATATAGAGCGGACAATCCGGCATCTCTCGTCGATCTTCCCCATAGAAAGCGAGAAAGAGAGTACATCCATGATCTCCTCGATATTCCAGCAGCCGCGCAGTCGTGAGCTGGAAGCCGCCAGAAAGCGACGTATTTCCTGATCAAAATAGTCTACACTTCCCCGCAGCCATAATACCGGGACGCAGTGCGTTTTTCAATGTGCGGCTCGTTCGTCTCAAACGGATTCCACCGATGATATGCGTGGTCCGTGCCCGTGAACCCACTGCACGCTGGTGCTCATTCCGCTACGCGACCCACCGCGACGGAACCCCCACTAACGGCAAATGTGGAAGATAAACCTGTCGTAGTCTACGGATCGTATGTACGATGTTGAACATCGACCCGCCTTTCTCGCCTCATGACAGACGGACGGATAATACCTCCCAGGGGAGCCATTCTTCGATCGCGGTGTGGACTGGAGTCCAAATTCATTGAGTGATGCCATGGTCTTTTTCGCGTATCATCCATTCGTCGATACAACATACCCTTTTCGCATTTCTGTTTCTCTGATAGAAAATAGCTCATCTTAATTGAAGGAGCCATAAGACTACACACTATCTGGACAGGAAAAGCTGATCGTCCCTGTCTCTCTTGACAGTACATGTCTTGATCTTCCCTTTTCTTCACATTTTCGATAATACGAAGCAACAGCCTTCGGCGTGGGCTGCACGAGGACAGCACTTGCTGTGTTGAGAGGGAATCGTGCTCCGCTTCATTTCCATGACAACCGCATCGGTCAATCTCGGCCGTGAAGTGTCAACAACTCGCGCCCAACGCCCCGCAGGCTTCCTTCCCGATCAGCGACAGCTTTTCGGAAGATGAGACTTACCGCCTTCCAGTGTGCTCTCGCAGCGCCCAGCTCGTTCTCTTCTTCGGCACCCTCGCACGCCCGTGAATGACATTGGATACGCCGAAGCGCCTCCATGCTGCTCGACCAGACCTCCTCTCGCACGGCGGATGTCAAGAGCTCCATGGTTATCGATCTCCCATCGCGATCAGGAGCACCGCGTTCTGCCGTCTTTCCGCGAGGATCGTAGCCTCCCGACACGGCGCGAACATCCAACGCACTCATCTCTGCCTGTCGTAAGCCGGTCAATGAACGCAGTACTGTGACCATGTGTTCCGCATGCCAGCCCCACAGTGCATTATGCTCATGCAAACAGGAAAAATCGATGACGCTTATTCTCCATGCCGACTTCCGCTTACGTACTGTAATAGCGTGTTCATAGGCGTACTCTGATGCAATCAAAACTGGAACGTCGCTCTTGCAAAACGTAGATGGGCCATGGTGAAGGAAGGTGAGAAATAAGGATGTAAAAGAACCTAGTTCAGGATAAGCACATGGCAAACATCAAGTGCTCAATAATAAGCGACAGGCTTTGAACCCCCGCCAAAGCGAAGGCTCCGTCAGTCCTCGGAAGTTAGTCCACATCATACCGAGGAGCGGGCCGCTTCTTCTTTGTCTGCCATACTGGATCACCTCAAAAGAGAAGCCCTGTTCCGAGTTTCTCGAGACCACGGATGCTGCCCCACGCTTAAGAGCGACACCGCCAACGCTCCTGAACCCCGCGTTTGGCGATCTGGATTCTCGGAAGTTCATGGTGACCGAAAGACCGAGTAGCGCAGCACTCCGCCGTTCCGATCGCCATCGCAATCGGACCCGTGATCGTCTTTTTGGAACTTCTCAGGGGTGTCGTAATAACGGAGAAGGTGCGTCGCCCGCCTGGCTGGCAAACGATACGTCATTCGTCGAACGACTGCAAGCATCATCCCGACGGTGAGCATCGTGGAGTTTGTCTCTCCTTAACAAATTTTCCCGCCGCTGTAGATTTTCTGCTTAACACTCATTGCCAGATGTACCTCTCAGAGTCATCTCATACGGACATTTTTATCAAAAGTACATCAAAAATGGCACTGCAAAATTCCTATGTCATTTTAGCACGGCAAGTGTACCGCGTGATAATGCATACTTCGCAGCGGATCCCAACCGTCAAATCTTCGAGGATCTCCGCACTTTCCGACTATTTCCCGTGTGCATTTGAGATAGACAATGGGCGCACCGACCGCCTTCGTGCGATGGTCGACTGCTGCGGATTTCTTGGAGACACGTGCCGTCATGTTTCTCCAGGCGCAGCGCAACGTCCGCCGGCAGAGCTGCAGACAGTGGAGCAATCCCCCACCGTGTCCTGTAGACCCATGCGTCGAGCAGTGCCAATGCCCTCACCCTTCCGCGAGCGCACCTCGCCGACAACGATGCGATCCGGTGTCATGCGCAGCAACCTGGACGCAGACAATCCTCCATCGCGATCGTCGCCGTTGCACGCATCTGTACGCAGTCAGCAGCACTGCACTGCAGCCCGGCGTGTCCTCTATGAGGATGACACGATCCTCGAGTTTTGAGATTTCGTAGCTAGGATGGCATTGAGAAAGGTGGTCTTGCTGATTTGCTCCTCCTAGCGTGCCGATATTCTTCTGGGCATGGGATTGCATCGATCAGAAACCACACTGTTTTTGCGTAAGCGCTGGGCAACATAACCTCGAGTGTGAAGATGGTTTGCTCGGATGTTTCCGGATATTGGAGTGTCGGCGCAGGACGACGCGGCACTCCTTCAAAACGGCACTTCGGAAAGAACGGTTTGACGGAATTTCCGCATCTGGCGTAGGACGATCCCGGCTTTTGATCAGCTGATCGGTCAAGGCGGCAACGTTGATGATGATTCCCCGCGCATCCCTCGGAGATGCTCTTTCCCGTGTATCCACGGCCTTTCCGGAGGCTGTCTGTCCATATCTTTCCATCCGGACCACGGCCACACTTCAAAGACGTTTTTATCCTGGCATGAACGGCAAGATGGGCTGCATCGAAGTGATGAGCGCATCCACGGTGATCTGATACTCGTTCGCCGTTGCGTGAGTTCATTCTGGCTCCTCCTCATTCATTGTCGTCAAGAATTTTCCATACTTTCAACGGCTCTAGTAGCACGTCACTTTCAGTGAGCGTAAACTCATCGTCCATATCGAGATCATCCGGGCGACGCAAGTCGTCCATATCATCAATTCCCGCCCAAAAGGACACTCTCGGGAGAACAGATCATCCTTCTTTCCTCGAGCCTGCGCGATATCGTCTCCCATGCTTTCTGTAATCGCAGCGATGGCTGCAATCGTTCTCCACCAGCCCCATAAGCAGCGGACACACTCACCCGTGACGGGTGCATCTTTCCTGTTCCAAGCGACGTTCTTCGGCTTGCGCTTCTTTTCTCTATTTCCTGCGCACGGCAGCTATGCGCCGTTTTCCACATCCCCGCCCGTGCCGTGGCTCTTCGTGCGGTGTTCACCGTTTCCGCAACCTTCTGGCCGTGCATCCGGATGATCGCCGGTTTCTTTGCTCTTCGTACTGGTCGGGATGCGGCGTGAATGGTCTTCGGCTCGTCCCCTGCAGGCTGTTGGACGCTTTCTCTCTCCTGCGTCATCATTTTCTCCTGATCCGGTTTCGCCCAAAATACGGGAGACAATTTCTCTGCCTCGCTTTTTCTCTCCTCCGCAAGCTGGCAGACATACTCCTGATAGGAAAGCGCTGTGCCCGATCTTCCAACGCGGCGTGTCTGATCCTCTTCCTTTGCGCTCCTGACCTGCTGCATGAACCTGAAATAGTTCGTCAAAATGGTCAGACACGCGTTACCGCACGCTTTGTCGCCGCACTTCATCTGCGTACGCCGGATGAGAACGGATGCTCATAGTAACGCAGCTTGTCGCCAAAGATCGCCTTATGCCCCGCAACAAAGATCACTCTCTCTCGGAGCTCGCGTGACCACCTCGTCGGGCGTCATGAGTTCTCTTCCGTCTGAGACGGAACCGAGCCTTTGAACCAACTCTCCTCCGCCGTCACTATGCGACGTGGTGGAGACAGCTCGTCGCGAGCGTGAGATCGTCTCGGTTCGTCGCACCCGCCGGAGTCGATGTTCGCGAAGCAGATATGGACGTGACAGTTGAGCCGATGGAGCGTAACCGTGTACCCTTGTTGAGCTGATTGACATCCGCGGACGACACATATCCTCGATCCCATAGCCCGCACAGATGGCAAGCAAGCTCTACACATTTCCATGCTGCCGAGTCATGCGGAAACTCATCCTGAAGCATGGGTTAAAGTCGCCGCTTCGGCGCGGGTTTATTGGGATCCGTTTCAAATTTCATATCCCGTCTGAGTTTCTGGTTAGCAGATCATCTGGATAAAGAGACGTGCGATTGGCTTTTGACGGCCGCAATGTCTTTGACCTCCATACAGAGATAGAGGGAGACTTCTCGCTGCGGGTCATAGCATCGAATCGCAAAAGTCCGAGACAGCGGTGTTAATTCCTGAATGACCGGATCTCGATAGATCGCAGACAGTTCTGCGCTGTTCTTGCATGATAGAGGCTTCGTGGTCTGCTGCGCACCATTCAGGATGCTCGCTGGCGCACCCTGCCACCTTGTGACGACAGCATGTGGTATGGCTCGCCCACCGCAATCCGGCCTCATCAACAGAATCTCCACCGGGATCTTCGTTCTTTATCTATTTTCTTGCTGTAAGGCGATCGCGGATTTCATCGATCGACTTCACCTTTATTCCAAAGTTTCGTCACGAACGCGAAAATCTTTGATGTATTCACTCATAGGATTTCAATGGACGGATTCTTCTTCCTGCTTTGATAACAATGCCGTTTCTCATCCTTCAACGGCTTCCCATCCTCCTGACCTTGGGAACTTCCAGGAATTCTTCGGGCATGATGCGGATCACCGCGCATATCCGTAAACAGCTCTTCCGTCGACTTGTCCGGACTGGACAGGAACGTACAATGATGTCGGTTGGGCATGGTAGCGGACGATTTTCGTATCGGTCGCTTATACAGAAGATGCAGGATGATCACTCGTTGAGAAGAGCTGCCGCAGAGTTTGCCAGAACTCATCTCCCTTGATTCGCCATCGACGCACCACGACGGAGACAATGGATTGAACATCCGATAGTTCCTCAGTGGTCTCATAACTGGCGGCGAGCGGAGTCCTAGTGTGCCGCCGATCCATCCGTAACAAAGCGGCTGGAACCCTGAGGACCTTTCTGTTTCAGGATCATCGGTAGCCGCTCGTCGGGTTCCACAGTGTCTCCTTTCGGATCAAAAAGAAGACAGCCCAGATCGCCAGTCAGATAATCGTGCAGACACTTTTCCGCTGCGCGTTATGCCATGAGAAGTATGCTCAACGTCATGCAGCATAAGTTACAGGCGCGCGATGCCGACCACGACACCGAACTTTGATGATCTTCTTTTTTTGTGTGGGCGCGATCAGTCCAAGGAACTTTCTTCGTCTTCCGATACCATAGACACCGCTGTTTCGATGTACATACGACCCAAGATCGACTGGTCAACGTCCTTTTCGACGCGAAGGATGCACTTCGTGCGATGTCTGCACCAACAAATTTTTTTTGATGAAATACATTAACATTCATCGAGATCAGCAGCACACCTGGGCAAGCGCAGAACACGCATCACAGTCAGGTATTGCCTGGCTGATATACCGTCATACGACCACAGAAGATAATCATAAGGCGGATATATTCCTGCTGCCGCCGATGCCGATATAATTCCCACAGCGGATCATAGCCACATTTTCTGCGACTGCCCGTGTGGCATACCATTGCGTAATGAGCATCGTGAACGCAAAATCATGCCATAGAGCCTTTTGTGCTTCGCGATTGACTTTCATCGATTGTCATAAGGCTCATCATCCCTTCCATGGATTCGCTTCCTCGAAAAAACAGCCCCTGTCTCATCAGATATGAGCTGGATCCCGTCATGCCCGCGGCGTGCCTGCATTTTCTTCGAGGTCATACCGAGGTTACCGTGGATTGCCCATCCACCGTTTTGGCCAACATCGAGCATATAGGCAGCCAATCGTAATGCACCATCTCCACCACATCTGCCGGCTCTGTCGTCCCCTGTCGGTGGAACGACGGAAGAACAACATTGCCGGAGGCGGAACCGACCAGATAATGCCGTTGATTGCCATCGTCGAAGTACACTTGATAGATATAATAGTGCTGGCGGGAAGACAGCATTTTCCGACATGCCAACGATAGTGTGGAACGGAACTGGGTACCTGGCGATCAAGAACAAAATCAACAACAACATCGCCAATCACGGCAAGCCCGGCAAACCGATCGTGACGCACATGATGATACGATGCCACATGGCCGGATCGGCTGCTTTTCAGTCCCGCAACCACTTTGCTGGCGCGCGGCTGTGCCTCTGTTCCTCTTTTTCTCCATCATTACGCCCCAGAACGCGATATTCTGCGTCACATAGATGTTGAACGTATACCCCGGCGCAACGGTTGCCGTCGGTGCTCGTGTCGCGAGTGCGTAAATGCCGAAGCGTCTAGCGTGATGATCTACGGCAAGCGTAGAGTGCTGTGAGCACTGTTGAAGAGCCCTTCATGAAGTTGCTTCCTGCATGACGATGAAGTTTACTCATTGACACCGGAATAACCACCCGTCAACGGCCATCATGGATTTTCCGATGTTCCACGATCCACCGTTTGGCAAGACGACGGTATCGCGATATGCCGATCCGCCCTGAGCATCGAAAGTTTTACCACCACCGCTGCCCTCAAGCTGTCCAATCGTCCCCAGCACACGACTTCCGGCAGGGATAATCAGATTGATGCCGTTCACGTCGTACACGTCGGCCATCACTTGCGCGATCACAGGTCCCGGCGCATCGAAGTCAGATGCCGGTCATCAGCATTGCCGGATCAGGGTTCCTGCCATGACCGTACGATCTGACGGGTTTCGGTATAGGTTGATGCAGAATTTCGCATTGGTACGTTATTCTGCACGCCGCGCGTATTGTTGTTTACCGCCGGAGATGCAGATTCCGTACCATCTGACGTACTCGCCCGCATCCTGCTGTGTCTTTCCTCGAAGGCGAAGGCGATTGCCGATTTCAGTTTTTTCAAGCGTTCCGTTGCGTTCCGTTCCTCCTCACGTTTACGCTGCGTCTTCATCCGTCCGCTGTTGCGAGGGAGCGCGTATCCCTGGCTGTATACTCCCACTGGCGGTGGCACAACGACGATTTTGCCGTTGCGCACCGGCGTAGCTCTGGCTGCTGGGGAATCGCTTGTACGGTCTCCGGATTCTGCTGCGTTCTTCAATGGCGGCGCAGCTGGATTCTGCGCCTGTGGATTTTTCTCGTTTGGCTCGTTCTGCCCAGGCACGGCCATGCTGCATTTGCTCGTTCAAGAGCCCCATAGTCATCGGACAGTTTTGCCGACGCGCCGCCCTGCACACGGATGGATCATATCCCACGCGTGCTGTCTTTCCGTCTGTCCGTTGTCGTCACTTGCTGATAAAGAATGCCAAACCGAAGACCAGGAAGAAAAGATAACGATTCCGTAACGACGGGTTTCCTGATATACCGGAGAATGGCCTCATGCCCTTTGAGCATGGACTTATTCCTCCGGGGTCTTCGTATCCATCTCCTGATCCAATTCATCCCCAGGAATTGTGAGCCCTTCTGCATCCTTTTTTTCTGTTTAGCTGTCCGACGACTTCGGAGAGATTCCGATAATCTCCTTTATCTTCAATGGAGTCAGCTCTTTCACGGATTACTTTACGCTCGATCGTGACAATATCCCGCTCAAATCGGAGTTCAGCACGGTCGATGACACGTCCAGTGTATAAAGGTTCCCTCACCTTGAAGTTTGCAAGACTGGCATCCTTTTTCCCAGGGGCTCCATGGATAAAGAGGGCAGCAGCTTGACCCTTCGGTTCATCCGAATGATTTGTCTTTCGTCGTCGTCGAATGGCTAGCTCGAAAGATGTTCTTGTCTCTCTTCACTGTACACTTATAGAGAAGTCCAGCGCTTATCGACACCGTCACACTCATCCGCTGCAATGGTCTGTTCATCCTGGCTTGCTGGATGAGTGCTGTCTGCATCTTCGAGGCCATAGCTCCATCGTACCATGGGGTTGGCACCAGTCACTCACCACAGTGAGGATCAGGCTGATAGCTCCGCTTATTGGTGTTGATGATCAGATTGGTCGTACTGGTCTGCACCACGGGCTTGACGTAGATGTGGTGAACACCCGCGACAGTCGCCACGACCGCCCACGAGCTGTATTCCGCCGCCGACAAGGTGATTCGCCTGTTTTTTCGAACTCAATGTCGGTCAGATAGCCCGTACGGCAGTAGACCTTGTATAACCGATCCGGCGCATAAGAAAACGTCATTGTACTATTCCCCGTGCACGCTTTCATCTTGTATATAGGACGTTGATTTTAGATCGGATTAACAAGTTGGTTGGCCGGATGAGTAGCTGGCATTGCCATACTGCTCGTTATTATTTCCCTTTATCCACCATCTGCATCAACTCAAACTGAGATCTGCCTGGTCACGAAGGCTCGTTTAACGTTCGTTAATCAAAGCAAGGAGCGCCCGAAGAGCTTCTTTCCACATCATCAAGTTCTTTGCGATCCTTCAGTACCGAGCCCGCGGTAGATAACTGTGTTCTGCTGGAGGCGGTCACCCAGCAATCGGATGCCTGTGTTGCTGCGCTGATGCTCGCATCCGTTGTTTGAGTCTGTGAGGACGTCGTGGGCGTAATGATATTTCGACAACGACGTATTTGCTGTACCTTGCATTGGGTAAATGCAAACGCACAAACGAGAGCTAAGATTTTCTTGTTCATTTTCATCATGGATTTTCCTTCATTCCTTAGTTCACAGGAGTCTTCGTCTGCTGATCGTTTTTCTGATCCGGCGTAGTTCTCGTCTCTGTATCACGTTCCTAATCGAGGTTCTTGATATAGAGGCCAAGCGGGATTGACCGCCAGCTTCTCCTTATCATCCGTCTTGATTCGCTCAACCGTGAATACACCCGTATACGGAGTTACCTTTTTGCCGGCTCCGGCACGATACTGACCCTGACCAGCGCACCTGGTAACTCTCTGCCGCCCTCCATCGGGATGATACTGTTGATTGTTACCTGCACCGTTGCAGTATTGTGGAGTTTTGTACTGGTTTCGCTTCCATGCGCGCTGTAAGGATATTTGCGCCATCTTTTGTCAAGAAGCTGTGTCGTACCGAGCCGTTTGTTGCAAACGACTCATCCAACGGGACGCTGCGAATGTCCCACAACCGACGAATGAAATAGCTATACACTCTGCCGTTTGGCGTGTAGTTTGCCATGGAGTTCCGCCGTTCCGACATTCCGTACTTCCCTGTCTTGATGTCGGTCTGACAACATAGACCAGTGTGTTTTCCGGTGATCGCCTTATAGCAGAGTGCCCTCAAAGAGCAATGATCACAAGGATCGTCGAAGGAGATACGGCGCAGATTATAGTTCTGCTCGATGATTTCCTTCACGTGCATCCCACTTGCGCAGCTTTTTCTGCCGGGCTCTGGGACGTGGTCGGAGTGGTATGCCCGGCCGATGAAATAATTGATCGATTTTCAAGTAGATACCTCCTAACATTTCTTCATCCACGATGCAAGCAAGAATGCTCAGCGTAGTCTCCTAGACGGATCAGACTCGCCGATCAGCATAGAGATAAGGATACAATAGATTAAGGCATCCCGAAGATGATCGTATAGAAGATTCGATGTCCCATGCTTTTCTCGATATGTGAACGCAAGAGAAAACTGACGGCAAGTGCTGTAATCTCTCCACAAATTGCCCACACACACCGACGGATGGAATATCATCTGATAAAACGGATGAGGTAGCGCAAGAAGATCATGCAAACGATCATCAGACTGACCAGGGTTTGCGCGAAGATAAGAAGTCCTTCGCTGCGTTCACCAGCGTAGGATCCAATAAAGATCACCGCTGCCAGTCCACACTGCCAGAAATAGGAAAGTGCTTTGCCATTCGCTGTGGAGCAGCGCACCAATGATAAACAGGAGGAGGAGCAGTTCCTGTATCAATCGTGCCGACGGACATATCCTCCTGACGATCTTCCACAGCAGGAGAGCAAGTATCAAAGCGTGATTGATGTTCCACCTGCAATCCGTATATCAGCACATCCAGCGTGAGCACCCAAGCCAATAATTTTTCCATGTAAGCGCAGACATCGCTATTTCTCCTGCCGACGATTGTCCTTTGTCCTCCGACCGTAGATGATCGCCGCCGTAATATGTAATCGCATCGGATGGAACGGCACTGCCGGCATCGGTGCAAGAATGCGATCGGGTCAGAGTATTTCTTTTCCATGGTTCTTTCAGGCGCAGAGGTTATCTTCTTCCCAAGTATGCCGCACTCTCCTGTGGAGAAAGTACGTGCAGCGATGGACGGATAGGACGGGAAACCAACTGCGGGACAACCGGTAATGTCTCTGTCGGCAATTGCTGCACCAGACTTTTGTGCGGATCGCATCAAAACGGATTGTTGGAACGGATAGCCTCGAAAACACCACGCTGCTTTCCTGCATCACCCCGTCCGTTTTTGGCAGGAAGTGGATACAGTATTTTCATGTACCATTTCCAGGGGTTTCAGCTGATACATGCTCGACGCGAGTCACTGCTGCATCATACAGATACCAGCTTCCACCAAAGGCGAAGCAGAACAGTATCACGGACAAGCGATAACTCTTCCCCACCTCAGTCCATATGCTACCTCTCATCCGGCATATTTCACCCCTTTCTACTTCAGTAGACGATAGCACACCTCAGTTTCGATTTGTCGTTGACCGGATACATCTGACCGATGCGATGGTAATCAGCGCATCTTTGCACGAAAGTCTCAAGAACGAGAGGTATCTGTATACGTCCCCGAACGGACAGCACATAGGTTGATACTTTTTTCCCATTGCTGGTTCAATACGATAAGAGATCATCCCCATGTTGGCGTGCTGGTATCCTGCCGGAGCAGTTCCGGCAGCAACAGCATCCAGCGTTTCGTACCGGCCGATAATTCTGGGCGTTGATAGAATGGTTGTTCCCTGCCACTTTTCCATGGTGGCGTGGACATCCTGCACTTTCACGCGCTTATGATATGCCACCAATACTGACGCACCATCAGGCTCACGAGTACGGCAATACATACAGCGATTCGCACGCGGCGTTCTTCTCGATTTCTTCCTGCGATGGACGCACAGAGTTCCCTTTATTTCATCTCGTCTTCCGTGCCGAGACCTGTACCGTTCTGAATCCATCCGGATCCGCATCCGCTATCAATGGAGACATCTTCAAACCTCCGTTATTTTTCATGTTCCGCTGCAGTGCCCGCACCCTTCGTGTCATTCCCCGCACAACTGTCACAGCGACGTAGCGAGGAGGCGAGGTTATACGTCGGGACTTTTCCTCTGGCATATCACCGACAGCAACTTCCAAGAATCTACTGTTCCTCCGCGCGGCCAATACTTCCTGTAGGTGCTCCAAGACATGAGTATCTGTACACGAGCGTTGCTTATGCTTTGGATCTCATTGTCCATCTGCACCAGATCATGCCTTGCCCGGTCAGCAGTCTGCTAATTCTCGTAGGCTGCCCGCCGGCAATAGACGATAATGGCCTTCCACGATAAGAAGCAGTGCGATGAGTCTTTAACGTTTCATCCTGTTCTCTCCTGCCTTCTCCCGTTATAGAGAAAATAACACCATCCTGTTTGACTACGAAGCGTGGCGCAAGCACCCTGATGCTGATTTTTTCCTCGATGGGTTTCTGTATATTCTCGTCGACAAGCGTCACAGACCGGGTTCCAGTGCATCCATGCAAATGTACCTATCCCGATCAGCATGTACCATATCCTGATGTGCTATCTTTGACGCACATACGCACGCCAGTCCATCTCCCGCACAATGGGGACCCGTCAGATGCTTTAAGTCCCGCGAAATGTAAAGGGCAAACGCTCTTGTCTTTGCCGCGACGGTGGCCACGATGCTATAAGCATCATGATCCGCAGACGAACAGAAACGTAAGGATAATCGACATCAGCAGCAAACGAATGGCATTATCAACAGCCCGTCGACGGCTCGGAGCAAACGCACTGGCGATGATCCGCGAGCTATATGCACCTGTGCATGCTATCCCGATATTGGCATACCCATTCGATCCGATGCACTCAAATCGATAGAAGGTACATACCGCTCATCTGGTGAGCAAGGAATGATGCGGCTATGATACGTGCTGTCGAAACCGTACCCATAGCGCCCATCATAGCTTCGCTGCTTTGGTATACGGGAGAAACTTCATCTCGATCAGGAATACTCCATAGCGTGGATAAAGCACATACGACCTTTCCTGTCACCTGTCATTGCTGTGCCAATAATGTGCCATTCAACGGAAGAGATGATCAGAGGGCTATAATTATAGCTCCCGCCCTCAATCGCCATTGATAAAGACGGGACCTGCCCTCTGGCAGCCAACCATTGCGACGGATGTTTTCCATCTCCTGCGGCTCCTGTTCGTAAGCGACAATATCAATATCTCGGATGCCAACCCCGAATGGCCAGATAAATTCCTACAGCAGACTGGTCATCGTGTTGACGTAACAGGAGTTTCGGCAGAGAGAGCTGAAACGATTAACCAGAAAAGAATAAGTACAGGCCGAGTGCGGCCAAGATGACAGCTCGTCGTTTCTTTTTCATGCGCCTCCAAAAACATTGTATATCAGAGGAAAGTCCATTTTTTCCTATCTTTTGACAAAATGTACGTCGTTATGTCCTAAACCCATCAACACACATACACCCGCATTTTTTTTTTTTTTTTTGAAGCTGCGCATGCGACGACTGAACACCCTGATTCATACCGCATTTTTCGGCAAGAACGACCTGAAACTCATAGGGATGGAAAGCGACAAGCAAACGACATCGGCTATACGACTATTCGGACGCTGCATAATCATCCAGCCCCCGCAGCAACTGGACTGTATCGGTCATAATGTTCGACGATCGAACGATACCAGTACGGATCGACCACTTCACCGCTTGATCCAGCTCTTCCTTCGTGTCAATCATCGTCCCCAGGACGTCTAACAACATGTTGACAATAATCTTTGGTTCCGCAAGAAGATATCCTTCTGTCAGCTGATACTGCAGCGCATCCAAAACACGTCGTTTGATCTCGGCATTCCACAGTCCCAGTTGAGATGACGATACATGCAGCTTGCCGTTTGCTTGTCACCATCTCACGACGACGGTATTTCAACGACAAAGGTCTATGATCTACAGGAAGCGACTGACGACCATATCGACCAGCACATAGTCCATCTCCTGCTTCGTCAAGCGAAAAATCATCTGGAACCATGCTGATCATCAGTGTTGCTACTTCACATACAAATTGCTCTAGTTCCATCAGCTCGCGTCGCTTTTTCATGATATCGCGTCACTGAAGATGGTCTCAGATGCAGTCCGAGCAAGTTCTTTTCGTACATTCCTTCAACCTCCTATGGCCAAAGTATCATGGTCTACAGGTATTCGTTGCCTCGAATCGCGTACGATGTACTCGAGATGCAGATGCGGTCCTGTCGCACGCCCAGTCGCTCCAACAAGCCCGAGGATGCCGCCCTCAGGGGACATACCATCCACTGTCACATCCACCTCAGACATGTGCGCATAACGTGTATGCATCAATCTCCGGTGATACAGCAGCACTTACCTGTAACCATCACCATAGTCTCCTTCGGCCTGTGCCACAATTCCGTCAAAGAGTGCAGAAACAGGCGTTCCAGCTGCGTAGCCTAGGTCGACGTTGCTGTGAAATGACCATACTCTGTACGGATGGTAACGCCAGCCAAAGGCAGACGGGTCAGGAGCCTGCTGCTTGAATCACACGGGAAGAGCACACGACATCAGGACCGTTGCCGCAACACATAAAACGCAGCGACACACAGCACGCATTATCGAAATTTACCACGCTGTCAAACCTCATCGAAAATCAGCCTTCCGCATGTGGCTCATATATGCCTGTGCCATCTCTCGCCCGGTAACCACTCGTCCGGTAAGACAAGGTGCGTGGACTTTCATCCTCCTCTTTCGTCTTCGAAGATCGCATCCATGACTTCGCCCGCTTGGCAATCAGCTCCATCTGCCGTTGTTTTTCTTTTGGCCGCAAGCTCTTCGGCAATTCTCTTCCGTCGACATAACCTCTTCCAGAGCGCGGCGAAGCCAGCCGTCAGGATTTTTTGTACCTTCCTTCGGCTGGCGGCGGCGCAGTCGTTGACACTGACCAACACTGCATATTCTCCGTATCGTGTCAAATTTTGCCACGTACCGTTACACCAAATTCACCGATCATCCTCAGTACATCTGCCGATTTTATCCCGTATGCTCGCCCGGCGAGCTCCGTACGGTCCGTCGATTGAGTCGGCCGGGCATATTCCTTGCATCTCTGGGTTACTTTCTCCTTAGTGAATATTTGCATTCACTTCTTCAGCTTTATCTACTTGTCTTGTTGTTGTTGGATGTTGTTGTTGTTTTATTTTATCATGAGAAGCAAACAACAACACTTGGCTATTATGGCTGGTTTCACCGTGTACGGTGAACAGACGGTGATTTTTCAAGGGTTTCACCGTGTATGGTTTCGCTGCACACGAGATCATCCACGGCTTTGATGGGGTATGTTCTTTTTGCTTCTTCTGCACCAGTTCCAGAACGCGCTGTGGATTCAGATTGACCAGACGTTACGGCAAAGGTCGATGCTCGCCGCGTGTCTGTACGATCGCACATATCCGTAATCCACCAGCTGTTTCATATTTTGCGTAGGTGCTCTTATTGACGGCAGATCATCAGATTCGTCCCGCCCTGGGAACGCCCCCATTACCGAACGTAATAATAATAAGAGTAGATTGTTGCAACTGCTATAGCCCTGATCCCGTATGACATACTTCTGCTAACCATCCCATAACCGCGATCAAGTATGCCTCTGGATATTGGCGAATACGTTCGTCAAGTACGTTACCCATCGTCAGCCTCCACCTCAAGATCATGCTAGACATTATGGCAATGAATAAGGTCACTGAAGCGTATGGTTCCATAAACGCAGCGAGAGAAAATGATCGCATTCCTGATATTTAACACCATCCACACGGACACTTTGCTCGTCCACAGTGATCTTCTGCGTATTTGTTTCTTCTCATGTAGATAGAAACCACCTGTATATCCGTCATGAGGCCACAAGCTTTAAATAAGCTGCAACAGATCATCAAACAAAACAGCCTTTTATCCCGCATCGAGAGATATAATTCAGTCTGGTATTATTAAATATTTTAGATTTATCTTAAAGATGCACACTCATCCATTAAAAAGCAAACATCTATGAATTCCTTCACTGTCTTTCCCTTTAAATCCAAATATCCTGAGCATTTTAAGAACACACGAAAAATTGGAGATGGTTTGCAAGAATTCTGAGGTGTCACCAGATGTTATTACGGGTCAGCAGATTCATGAGACCCCTATATGAAATCACCGCTTCCGTATGGCGTCTAAGCACCGATCAAGATAATCTTTGAGTGCTGCATTGATGACGGGCAGGATATTCACACCTTATCATTCGGTATTGGATACGATGTCGTGAGCTGTGGTCACGAATCTTTCTGCACTCTTTCCGGTTTCTCTAAAGACATATATGGATAACCATAGGGTCGCGTCATACACCCCCATCCGTCCAAGCATAAACAGGAGTCCCATCTTTCATCGATCATCCCAACCGTATGATCCTGTATATTGGGCAACATCATAAAGAGACAGGGCTTCTGAGCAGCGTGATATGTGTTTTGAGATGCAGAATAATTTCTGCAAGAACATCAGCAACCTTTTTCACAACGTCATCACATACCCTTAATTTCCATCTGAATCAAAAGCTGACGAGAGCCTTCGTCACAAATCACCGTCAGGCGATCCCCACATGTATTTCGTCTAAAGGGTCCCAGCACACGGATGTATCAATTCGTTGCAGTTGGCTCAAATTGATCACCGTGTATTTCAATAATCTTGCGATAACCCGTCAGGTCTTCTCAACATGTGCCTTTTGTATCATGCACGACTACGCTGGAATTCCAACCATCAAGGAGCGTCGGGATAATAAACTGATCGTTTCTGCGAGATGTTTCATCCACCATAACTGATATATGCTTACCGGAATTACTTCACGTAAGTATAGGGCATAGCGCTCATTCCGTTCGATAAACCAGTTGTATCGCCGTCCTTCTTCTCAAAGGAAGTATCTTGTTAATTGTCACTGCACTGCCTAGGATGGTCTCTGCGTGCTGTCCAATGACAACACCTTCATCGGAAATGAGTCTCTATATCGGCATATATTCTTCTCATAATCCCCATTTTGCAGTCATTTGAATCAAGCGACATCATACGATCACAACCTCTCTCGGCTCATATATGATTTTTTGCCCAGGCTCTGCAAGAGCCAGTTCTTCTTTCACACTCCTGTTGTGCCTCCCACCTTGGAGCACATAGACAACATCCGCCTCGTACCATTGCCTTGGCAGGATTTATATGCCCCTCCCATGCCATGCCGCTTGGCGGCAGCACGGCAGATTAAGGATGAAGCACCTACTGCGCAGCCATTGTTCTGCAGCGGCGAAATATTCCTATATCCTGATCATCAATGGTGATCGCACCCGGAGATGAATAACTTTTCCTTCAAGATTCATGATTGATCTCCTTATCCTTATAATGCTTTTGATATAGACCTAATTCCACATCCCCTTCTTGAAAATATTCGATTCAGTATTTCTACGAGTTCCACTTGCTCAAGAAGAATAGATTTACCACGAACGCGGAATAAGCCCATCTCGAGCATTTCTTCTCGAATATGATAGATAACCTGTTCGTTTTCACATTATATTTGCTTGCTTCCTTTGAAACTCCTCACGCAAAGCCTGAAGGGCTTTGTTTACCAAGATATACGCCTGATATAAATTCAGTTTCGATTCTTTCTGTTCCACCAGATACGGCACAATCCTGTAATGGGAACATTGTCGGATTCACACCTCGTATGTCACGCTCATAAGCAACGGACGATAGCCACAAACATCTTCTCCCTTTGTTGATTTGATCCAGTGATCGGTGCATAAATTTTCTTCCTCCTCGTGTAATAGGGATGGAGATATGATGCTCTAGAGAATGACCACGAAAGCATCCAGATCAAAATATGACAAAGATTGGACCCATGAGGTAATCCGCTATTGCGATCTCCTAAAACCATTATATCCGCCGGTGACAGCCTATTGACTACTCCCCACCAATACGACAGATCAACACGCAGCACACGGCTCAAGACCTTATGTGTCGCGATACCTTAGGGCAGATTTCGCCTTGTTCCAGTTGTAGATAGATCGACGGGCGAAGCCGGTCGCCGCAAGCGATATCCGTTCTGGTGTAGCCTCGTCTTCTCCGCAAAAACGCGAAGCTCTGAATATCTCGCCGCCGAGGATAACACCTCCAAATCTCGGATCATACAGTACGTCTGATGAAACTCTTCCAGGCGTGTCTCTGAATGGTACAGACATCCGTCTGCGTAGAAAAGCATCGTGTTAATCTGCTGCATATCCGCATCAATCTTTCATACAACGAGTTGCTTTCATACTTGCCCGCTGCATACATGGCAATGGCTGCACAAAGTTCTTTTTCTGACCCACTAAATGGTTAACAAGGTGCAGCACCTGTTGGATGCGACTGTCGTGTACTTGTCATGATCTCGGCAGATAGCTTTTCGCCGTTTACTGCTTTCTGACATATTGATCAATGTTGGGACAAACTCTCTATTATTTCACCAATGGTCAGAGCTGCCTATACTTGTATCTGCAATTCCATTTTGCGATTTTCTCAAGCTTCAAGCTCATAATCTTTGTTGGCGGATCTCGACGATATTGCCCACCTTCGGCTCACGGGATCTGCTGGCGTACTTTCCTCTTCGAGCCCGACAACATAATCCGATGTATCTTTCAACAAATTCATGTGACATCGTATCTCCTTGCCTTAATAAAACTCTTCTTTGTCCCCTCTCTGATATTTGATATACTTCACAGGAGGGGTTTGCACCTATACAAATCGACAGTGGATCGTCACTCGTATGTGGCGCAGATTCCGTTTCACGTATCCGTATCCCATCGGTGTGATATTTTTCAACATTAGCTCGAACGTTGGTAATGCTAACGCCATAGGCTCCAGCAAACGCTGAAAGTTATAGCCGTTTTGCGCTTCGGTAACTTCTAAGACACAGCATGCCGTATCGGTCTGTTGTACTCCGTCACACACATATTTAACCTCTCAACCCTTCTGCATTACAAGGTATTGTGCAAGCGTCTACGAATAAAATCTCGAAACGCGTTATTATTCACACGTCGCAAGACAATCCATTTTTGCCTGTACCGCTCGTGCAAGGTACGTACGACGCTCCTCCAGCAAATCTTGACATCATGAGTTTCCCATCGAGCACGGAAATCCCCTCCTCGCTCATCAAACTTCAAGATATTGTTCCTCGAAAAATGACGATTTGTCGCGAATCGTGAATTTCTGCGTTTGCGTAACTCGCATTGAGTTCAGCAATGATTTTATACGCTTTTGGACATGGAGACCGCGCAAATCTTCGCAACTTCATCTGACGCATAAATTACTGTAGGCTTCTTCTTTTCCATACGAACTATTTCTTCCTCAGCCCGCATTTGCGGGCTTTTTGTTTGCCCTCTCACCGATCTCAAGTAACCGATACCACTACCCCAAAGCCCAAGATCAGCAATACGCTTTGGCCAATTTCAGGCGATGGGTTGATTTAAACCATTTTCGATGAAATTGTAATATTGACGACTAACAGCACATTTCTTCGCTACTTCTATCTGAGACAAATTTCAACACGCATTTCATCAACCACTTACTTCTTCACCACTCAGTTCGCTACTGGCGTTGACAACAAAATAATACGGCATATCTTTCCTTTGTCAACATACTGTAGCTAATTATTCAATTCAGCTATATTATGTTGCATATTGAAGTTACAACAGCGACATAATGTAACGAAGGTAGATGAACAGAATGAAACTATTGCGTGAGCAACATAACCCAAGCCAAACAGATTTAGCGAAAATACTGAACATCGTCGGCAATCATATAATTTTTATGAAAAACGAGAAACGACATCCAGATACTGTGCAATGCTGATCCTGAATAGCTGATTTCTTTAATGTTAGCCTAGACTATCGGTTCGGTCGGACAAACGATCCTCACTGCTCATTAAGAAAAAGACCTTCCTATCAGAAGAAGTCTTATGAGATAGACATTGTTCAGAAATGGCAAGTGAAGTGCGGCAGTTTATCAGCTATCTGAAGCATAAGGAAGAAAGTGTTTGGGGACTGCAGTGGAAAAATAGTAATTTTATCCCGCGCCCTCCGGATTTACATAAAACTGTTCAAAAAATGAGGTATTGGGCGAAATAGATTGCCTATCTATCACACCAAAGGAAGGCTTCTGCTGCTTGAAACAACTTCTTAAAGGTGCTATACTGGGAAGAAAGATAAGAACGATTGTCCATCATTCTACATACCGCAAATTCTCGCAGATTATCAATTATGGGGCTTTTGTTGTACCGTCTTGGGTAGTCACCCACAGGCACAAGTGAGATTGTTGTCGCTAACGGATACGATCAGATAGCACCAAACTTGCCACAATACCTCCACCATCAAAGATATAAGAATATCTGATCGAACACACCTCCCAATTCTATCGCTAGATTTGAGGTGCGACAGCAAAATGAGTATATCAGGCAAATATATAAATCAGAGAAAGGGATGACTTGTCCGTCCATAAACACACAAAGCGCGAACATAGTAATGGAAGACTCAAATATACCGGACTGACAGGTGAAAAAGGAGACCACACGCTGAGGATTCGCAAAGAAAAAGATGCCCCATTTTTTGAGCAGGATTTTCATCGGCAAAAAGAGAGTTCACCTCTATGTCCTTCAGAGCTTTATATGATTTATACATGGAGGATATAAACCGCGCATAAGACCTAAGAACCTATCGAAGCAAAGAGTAGGTGTTTGCAAAAAGTATTGCCGTTCTTGCAGACTTACTCATGACCGATCACCCTGCAAAATATGGCAGTGGCAAATGAGCTAGTAAAAGGTACTACTATAAAACATACCTCCTGAACCATCATCATCGAATCAAGTCACGGCTATTCTTCACTTGCTGTGAATTATTATGGTCTGTCAACCAACCCGGTAAAGCGAGTAGGGCTGACTGGAAGAGAGCCATGCCAATGCGATGCGGTCTTTGGACAGTTGATGAGTTTCTGTACCCATTAGTCAAACTACTACCCACATACAGAATTTCTTTTTAGTCCTCTTCGACGGGAAGCCCTGGAGAGTTTTTGGCCAACCCTGGAAGATTTCGATTTTGGCAAGAATTTGATACACATAAAAAAGCTGCGCAATAGATAACAAGGATTTAATCGGCCCGCCCAAGATACCAAAGAGCCGCCGATATTACCATCCCAGCATTTCTGCAAAGCGAAGTCCAACACCTATCCATGCTCAGCACCAATCAGTCCGAACGCGCGACTATTGAAACTGTAAAGGCCGCCACCATGAATCAGCGTGTAGCTGTACGAGTTGGCGTAGAGAAAATTGTCTGGCATGATTCAGATATTCTCATGCGTCGTATCTGATCCATCGCGGCACTGATCATAGCGATTTCCCAGCGCCTCGGCCATGAAAAATCGAGATGACATTGGCTAAACTTACGCTCATCTATATCCTCAGGAGCGAGATATGATCATTGACAGCATCGAGAGTGATCCTGTGGCAGAAAAGGGCCAAACGGGGGCCGCGGAATAGAATAAGCGCAGAGAGCCTTGATATAAGGGTCTCTGCGCTATTTTTAATTATTCGAATTTATCGTTCCCGGCGCATTTCCCGTGCAAACATAGAGCACACGTAGTTCCACGCCGCGAACTTCGTTGACGATACGCGTGGTCACGCGCG